>Ga0068855_100000459_pt1 | contig 50028 bp, 44 predicted proteins | sample KBSCornC52_FD_66592 | JGI IMG/M metagenome (GOLD analysis project Ga0068855, IMG submission 66592) | Corn rhizosphere microbial communities from Kellogg Biological Station, Michigan, USA - KBS Corn C5-2 | ecosystem: Host-associated > Plants > Roots > Rhizosphere > Soil ... | reverse complement strand
CCATGGATGGTGACGGTCAGCACCTGGGTGGTGCCGTCGGCCGTGGCGACGGTGATGGTGTCGGTGTAGTCGGTGCCGGCCTTGAACTCGTTGTGAGCGCTGTTGGCGACGTAGCTCCAGGTGCCGTCGGCGGCGATCGAGAACTTGCCGTAGCCGTTGCTGCCCGCCGCATTGGTCTGCACGACAAAATCGGCCGAGCTGTCGACGTCAGTGGCGTTGAGCTTGCCGCCCAGCGTCAGGGCCGCATCGGTCTCGTTTGCAGCATCGCTGGCCGTGCCGGTGATGACCGCGGCATCGTTGGTGCCGACAAGGTTGATCGTGAGCGTCTCATAGGCAACGCCACCGTGTCCGTCGGTCACGCGGATCTGGGTGGTGATAGCAAGGGGCTGGCCGGCCGAGAGATAATCGTAGGCGCTGTTCTTCGCATCGAAGCTGAACGTGCCCGACGAATTCACGGTCAAGCCCGCGGGCGCAGTGCCGACAACCGCGTAACTCAGCGTATCGCCGTCTGAATCGCTGTCGTTGGTGCGCAGGTTGCCAGTGATGGCCGTAGCCTGACCCTCGATGCCGGAAGCGCTGTCAGCCACGCCTACGGGATCATGGTTCACGCCGATGAACGAATTGGCGGTGACGCCCGAGACCTTGATCGCCAAGTCGGCCACGCCGTTGCCGTCGGTGTCGGCATAGAGATAGCCGCCGCTGGTCCACACGTGGTAGGCTGAATTGGTCGTTCCCCAGGTCAGCATGGTGCCGCTGGGCGCACCCTGAAGCTGCGAGTTGAGATCCGAGAGGTCGATCTTGTCGCCCTCTCCGGCGTTGAAGTCGACGATCACGTCGCCGGTCGCGTTCGACCAGCCGCCGGTGCCGGTGGCCGAGGAGTCGCTGACCAGGGCATACTTGAAGGTGTCGCCGCCACGGTCGCCCCACAGGACGTCGGCGCCCGCGTCGCCCTGGAGGAGGTCGGCGCCATTGCCGCCGTGCATCTGGTCGTTGCCGGCGCCGCCGAACAGCGAGTCCGCGCCGTTGTCGGACGTCTGCGAGTTTCCGGTGCTGTCACCCCAGATGATGTCGTTGTAGGCGCTGCCCTTGATCCAGTCCGACCCATTGCCGCCCGAGATCACCACGTTGTTGGTGGTGATGCCGCCCGAGGTGGTGAAGTTGTAGGTATCGGCGCCGTTGCCGAAGGAGAGCATCGTCGCCCCGGTGATCGTCGACGTGGTCGCCGCACCCAGTGAAGAGTAGGTCGTGACCGACGCATTCACGGTGGACGACGTGTACGGGAGGACGGTCTTCAGTGCCATTTCATATGCCCCTTAAGCGCGCGCAGCCCCGGACCCGGCGAGCCCACGGGGGGACGCCGGCGCGCAACGCGCTGTTCAATCGAAAATGTGTTCATGCCCCACGGCTCAGTGGCCGCTCGTCAAACCCGGTTAAGGGGTAACAGCCGCGAATCTTAATTTCAATAATTTTAGCAAACGATTGAATGGGGTTGTCGCGTATCGGGACATTAATCCTGCAATTACTGACAGGTAGCTGACAACGGCGGATTTCTGCGCCCGGCCCCTCCCATAAGATAAGGATTTCACCTGTTTGGCTTGGTTTTTCGGGGTTTACGGGCGGTGAGCGGCCCGGGAAGCGCTATCCATCTTCGGCTCAGGGCAGGGGAACCGCGGCCCGCGCCGGACGGAGATTCGTTCACAATGGTGGTTAACAGGCATTTCCGGATGGCCAAACCGGCTGGATGACGACTCAAGCGGCGGCGCTGCAGGGCCGCGAACCGGCCGGGGCCGCCCCGGAACGCGCTGTCCTACACGGCGCCGGTCGGCTATAAGGCGCAGACTTTTCTACAGTGACTTTGTGTGAACTTGCACAAGTTCGTCCCAATACGGGACAGTGACTGGTGGAAGGCCGGTCGGGGGCCGGTCAGGGAGTCCAGTCAATCGCCCCGCGGCCGTGCTCTTCCAGGAAGGCGTTGGCCTTGCTGAAGTGGCGGCAGCCGAGGAAGCCCGCGTGGGCCGAGAGCGGGCTTGGGTGCGGGGCGGTCAGCACCAGGTGGTGCGAGTGGGTGAGGCCGGGGACGGCGAGGGCCTTCTTCTTCGCGTGGCTGCCCCACAGCAGGAACACGCAGGGCTCCGCCTTGGCGGCCACGGCGCGGACGATCGCGTCGGTGATCGGCTCCCAGCCCTGCCCGGAATGCGAGCCCGCCTTGCCCTCCTCCACCGTGAGCGAGGCGTTGAGCAGGAGCACACCCTGGCGGGCCCAGGCCTCGAGGTTGCCGTGGGTGGGGCGGGGCAGGCCAAGGTCGGCCTCCAGCTCCTTGTAGATGTTGAGCAGGCTGGGCGGTATCCGCACCCCCGGCCGCACCGAGAAGGACAGGCCGTGGGCCTGGCCGGCGCCGTGGTAGGGGTCCTGGCCGAGGATGACGACCTTGACCGCGTCGAGCGGGGTCAGCTCCAGCGCGGCGAGGCGCTGTCCGCGCGGCGGGAACAGGGTCTTGCCGACCTGCTCCTCGGCGCTGAGGAACCCGCCCAGCCGCCGGGCGCCGGGGGTCTGGAGAACGGGGGCGAGGGCCTCGCGCCATGTGTCCGGGACCCTGTGCAGCACCTCTCGCCTCCACCGCGCGTTCCGGGGCTTTCGCAATCCGGCCGATGCGCCTAAGCACGATCCCGCAATGGCTGTCCATCTCCACGAAGAAGATCTCCCCGCCGGCGTCCTCGCGCCGGGTCCGGTCGCCGTCGACACCGAGACCATGGGCCTCGTCACCCCGCGCGACCGGCTGTGCGTCGTGCAGATCTCCGACGGCGGGGGCGACGAACACCTCGTCCGCTTCAACCCCGGCTCGTCCTATGCGGCGCCGAACCTGAAGGCGGTGCTCGCCGATCCGGAACGGCTCAAGCTCTATCACTTCGCGCGCTTCGACCTCGCCGCGATCGAGCATTACCTCGGCATCGTCGCCGCGCCGGTGTTCTGCACCAAGATCGCCAGCAAGCTCGTCCGCACCTATACCGACCGCCATGGCCTGAAGGATCTGGTGCGCGAGCTGCTCGGCAAGGAGATCTCAAAGCAGCAGCAGTCGAGCGACTGGGGCGCGCCGGTGCTCAGCGACGCCCAGGCGGAATACGCCGCCTCCGACGTGCGCTACCTCCACGCCATGCACGCCATCCTGGTCGAGCGGCTGGCACGAGAACATCGTACTGCGATCGCCCAGGCCTGCTTCGACTTCCTGCCGATGCGCGCCCGGCTCGACCTTGCCGGCTGGGCCGAGAAGGACATCTTCAGCCACGAGTGAGCCTCTGCCCGTGACAGGATCCCGGCGATGACCCGTGAGGCCGATCTCCTCCGCGACCGCAGGCGCCACTTCGCCCTGCCGGGCGGTTCGCATGACCGCCTGGTGCGCTGGCTGGCGATCCTGCTGCCGGCCGGCATCGGCGCGGTGCTCGCCATTATGGTCGTGGCGCCGCTGTTCCCCCGCGGCGAGATCAGCTTCCTGCTCGACCGCAACAAGGTTGCCACCACCGAGGACCGGCTGCGTGTCAACCAGGCGCTCTACCGGGGCGAGGACAGCCGCGGGCGTCCGTTTTCGGTGACGGCCGGCAGCGCTGTGCAGAAGTCGGCCCAGGTGCAAGAGGTGCAACTCGGGCAGATCACCGCCGCGATCCTGCTGAAGGACGGCCCGGCCACCCTGAAGGCCGACACCGCCACGATCCACCTCGACCGCAACACCATGGCCGTGCCCGGCAGCCTCGTCTTCGGCACGGCCGACGGCTACCGCATGACCACCGGCGGGGTCGAGATCGATCTCAAGAACCAGGTCGTGGCGGGCAACGGCGGCGTCACCGGCTCCGCGCCCAGCGGCACCTTCTCGGCCGATCGCCTGCGGGTCGATCTCGAGAACCGGACGATCGCGCTCGACGGGCGGGCCCACCTGCGCATGCAGGATGGCGCCATCGCCGCGCCCAAGCGCTGATGGACCGGGCGGTTCGAGGGGGCCGTCCGGCATGAGCCTGCTGCGCAACTCCGGCTACAACCTGGCCGCCTCATTGGTGCCGATCGCGCTCTCGCTGCTGACGATCCCGGCCTATATCCATGCCCTCGGCGACGCGCGCTACGGGGTCACCGTGATCTTCGCGGCCATGTTGGGCTATTTCGGCGTGCTCGACCTCGGCCTCAGCCGCGCGGTCGCCCAGCGCATCGCCGCAATCCGCGACGACGACGGGGTCGAGCGAAGCCGGATCTTCTGGAGCGCGGCCGGCGTCAACGCGGCACTTGGCCTCGTCGGCGCAGCCCTGCTCCTGCCGCTGGCGCAATGGGTGTTCCGCTCGCAGATCAAGGCGCCGGCCGAGTTGCATCAGGAAATGGTGGCCGCCGCGCCGTGGCTGGCCCTGACGCTTCCGGTGGCGCTCCTGACGCAGGTCCTGCGCGGCGCGCTGCAGGGCGCGGAGCGGTTCGCCTCGCTGAACCTGATCACGACGACCGGGGCGATCTTCTCGCAACTGGTCACCCTCGCCGTCGCGCTGTTCGTCTCGGCCAATCTTGCCGTGCTGCTGCCGGTCATGTTCGCGACGCGGCTCTACAACCTCGGCGGCATGGCCTGGGACGTGGCACGCAACGTTCTGCCGGACCTGCGGCCCCGGTTCGAGCGCCGCCGGGCCGCCGACCTGCTGTCGTTCGGTGGCTGGGTGGCGGTTTCAGGGATCGTCAGCCCGATCATGACCGCCTTCGATCGCTTCGTGATCGGCGCCATGGTGGGCGCCGGCGCGGTGAGCCACTACACGGTCCCGTTCCAGCTCGGCGAGCGGATCCTGGTCGTGCCGGTGGCAGTCTCCGATGCCCTGTTCCCGCGGATCGCCGGACTCGACCCCGAGGAAGGCCGCCGGCTCGCCGTGCGGACCATGGCCGTGCTGAGCGCGATCATGACCCCGGGCATGGTTCTCGGCATCCTCGCCCTCGAGCCCTTCCTCGCGCTATGGATCTCGCCCGAGTTCGCCCTTGCGGCCGCGCCGGCAGGACGCATCCTGCTCGCGGGTTTCTGCGTCAACAGCTTCGCCTTTGCCTTCTTCGTCCTGCTGCAGGCCGGCGGGCGGCCGCGACTGGTGGCCATGGCTCATGTCATCGAGGTCCTGCCCTTCCTTGTCCTGCTGTTCGCCGCGCTGAAGCTGGCAGGCCTTCCGGGCGCGGCCGCGGCCTTCTCGATCCGCGTCGCGATCGACCTGTTCCTGTTGTCCGCATTCGCCGGAACACTGCGCGTAACGCTGCGGCTGTCTGCGACGCCGCTCGTGCTACTGGGCCTCGCCCTTGCTGTGGCACCGCAGGTTCGGGCGGACCAGACCGGCAGTGTGGCGGCCGCAGTGGCGCTCCTCGGCGCGGCGGCGGTATTCGGCTGGCGCCGTATGGCGGGCCAAGGCCTCTCCCCCGCGGCGCTGGCCCAATCGCTCTTGCGGCGCCAAGCCCCCGCCTGAGTGCCGGCCGGTCTTTTCTCCGTTCCCCTTACCGCGTAAGACCCCCGCCATGGCCATTCGCTTTACCGCTCGTTCGATCCTGGCATCCGCAATCGGTTGCACGCTTCTTGGCGCGTTCGCCGCCCTCGGCTTGTCCGCCAGCGCTGACGCGCAGGGCCTTGCCGCCTTCGACTCCAGCCGCCCGGTCGACTATGCAGCCGATCGCATCGAGTTGCAGGACCGCGACAAGCGCGTGGTGCTTTCCGGCAACGTGATGATCAGCCAGGGCGATCTGAAGATGCAGGCGGCGCGCACCGTGGTCGCCTATACCAACGACGGCGGCGTCAAGATCCAGCGCATCGATGCGACCGGTGGGGTCACCGCAACCCGCGGCACTGAAAGCGCGCGGGGCGACGTAGCGGTCTACGATTTCAACCGCCGGGTGATCACCATGGTCGGCCATGTCGCCCTGCGCCGCAGCGGCGACACGCTGAACGGGCAGCGGCTGGTGATCGATCTCGCCAGCGGCCTGTCCAGCGTCGATGGCGGTGGCTCGGGCCGCGTGAGTGGCTCATTCAGTGTGCCCAAGCGCGACTGAACCCGTGGTCTCGGGGGGGCACGGCGAGACGGAAGCGACGAGCGCACAGGCCCGGGCGGCCCTGCTCACGCTGGTTGCCGCCGACGGTCCGTCTCAAGTTGGTTCGCCGAGACTAACCAGCGCTGCTTGGGTCGAGCTAGACCGGCTTGCCGCCCTACACCGGCTCCAGCCGCTGCTGCACTGTCGCACCCGCGAGCGTGGCGACGTTCCCGCTGACCTGGCCGCCGGCTGGGCCGAGATGCGCCGCAGCGGGGCGGCGATGGCGCTGCTCCAGCGCGGCGAACTGCAGCGAACCGTTGCCCTCCTCGAAGCCGCAGGTCTCCGGCCGGTCGCGCTGAAAGGCGCTTGGCTTGCCTGGCAGGTCTATCCCGAGCCGGCCCTGAGGCCACTGCGGGACCTCGATCTGCTGCTCCCGGCCGAGGAGGCCATTCCCGCCTTTCGCCTGCTCGAAGCCCATGGCTATGCGCTGCTCGATCGGCCCGACCTGTCGCTCGAGGATATCCTCCGGCTCGACAAGCACATGCCGCCGCTGCGCTCGCCGCGCGGCGTCACCGTGGAGCTGCACCATCGGCTGTGGGAAATCGACGGCCGGATGGACCACGCCGCTCCCGCAGCAGGCGAAGCGGACTTCCTCGCCCGCTGCCGACGCGTGGACGGGGTGCTGTTTCCCTGCCCGCAAGACATGCTGGTGCACATCATCGTTCACGCAGCCTACGATCACCGGCTGGACTGCGGCGCCCTGGTGCTTAGCGACATTGCCTACCTCGTCGCAAAGAATGAGATCGACTGGCCGCAATTCTGGCGCGAAGCGGATGAGCGCGGCTTTCGGCGCGGAGCGGAAACGCTCCTGACCTTGGTAGCCCGTCACGCGCCGCAGCTGGCCATCCGCTTTGGCGACGGCGCCGCAGTCATTCCGCCATCCGTGCTCGACGCCGCGGTCCGCCTCCTGTTCCAGGATCACGAGACGCGCCAGAGCGCCGGTGTCTACGCCACGCTGCGGGCAAGGGGATGGCGACGGTTCTGGCAGCGTCTGCGCGCCCGGCGCGGCACGGCGACCGACGCCACGACGACTGCGCGCGACCTCACTGGCGCGGGGGGCTATCTTGGCTGGGCGGCCAGTCGCCTCGATCGCACCCTGGGCCATCTTTTGCGCGGTCCAGCCCTCGCCCAGGGCCGGGACCTCGCGCTGATGAGCCGCTGGCTCGATGGTCGGGGCTGAGGTGGCAGCGCCCGGCCGCACGCGTCCGATCCTCGCCACGGGCTTCGTGGTAGACCAGCCGGACGAGGGCACGACCTTTCCATCGGCCGGGGGGAATTCCGGCGAGCCGCGGGTGCAGGCGGTCTACTGGCGCTGCCTGGTCGCGCTGTTCGCGAGCGCACGGATCACCAATCCCGGCCAGCGGCTGGTGCTGTTCAGCAACGTCGATCCGCCGAAGGTGGACGGGATAGAGCTCGGGCCGGTGCTGGCGGGCTACGGCGTCGAACACCGCCGCGTTCCGCTGTCCGCGCGGCTCGCCAGGGGGCGGGGGGCGGCATGGGGCAACGTGCTCTATTTCTTCGACGTCCTCACCAACCTGGCCGAAACCGAAGCCCCGGATACGCCCATGGCGCTGGTGGACAGCGACGTGCTGGTGACCGGGCCGCTCGAACCGCTATTCGCCCTGCTCGATGAGGCGGACTATGCCGGCTACGTGGTCGACAGCCGGCCGGGCGAGGATATAAACGGGCTGACCCGGGAGGACTTCGCCCGGATCATCGCCAATGGTGGCGGCGGAACGTGCTCGACCGCTCCGCTTCATTACGGCGGCGAACTGTTCGCGACGAAGATCGGCACATGGCTGCGAGACCGTTTCCTTTTTGCCGACCTCTTGGCCCAGGCAGCCGAACGAACCGGCGCGGGGGCTGGGATCCGCACGGAAGAGCACGTCTTCAGCGTCGCCTGGCCATTGCTGGGAGTGCCGGTTGCGACGGCCAACCACTTGCTCAAGCGAATCTGGACCAGCCCGCGCCACAATACGGCCAGGCCGGGAGACGAAACCCTGCCCTTGTGGCACCTCCCGGCGGAAAAACGCTATGGTTTCAGCGACCTGTTCCGCGCCCTTTCCCTAGGGGGATTTACCGATAAGATGGACCCCGGCGAGCTGCGCTCGCTCGCCGGACGGCTCTGCGGGGTACCGCGCAAGCAGCCGGGGAAGATCGTCAGGGATGGGCTGCGCCAGGTTGCGGCCAAGGTGGGGTTGAGAACGTGACCGAAGCGCGGCTCCAGCCGCCTGAACCGACGCAGCCCGGCCGGAAAGTCCTCATCCTCGGGATCAACTATGCTCCCGAGCCCATCGGAATCGGGCCCTACACGCGCGGCCTGGCCGAAGGGCTCGCGCGCCGCGGCCTTACCGTCAGCGTGGTGACTGCCGTCCCCTATTATCCGCAATGGCGGGTCTATGACGGCTGGTCGGGGCGGGGCTTGGCCCGCTCCCGCGAGGAGGGGGTCTCGGTCCTGCGCTGCCCCCTCTACGTGCCCGCCCAGCCGAGCGGCCTGCGGCGCATCGCCCATCTGGCGAGCTTCAGTCTGACCAGCCTGGCCCCGGCGCTGGCGCGGGCCTGGCGGGAACGGCCCGATGTGGTGGTCTGCATCGCCCCTTCGCTGCTGAGCGTGCCGGTGGCGTGGCTGGCCTCCCGCGTCGCTGGCGCGCGGCTGTGGATCCACGTGCAGGACTTCGAAGTGGAAGCCGCCTTCTCCACCGGGCTGCTGGACGGCGGTGGCATGGCGGGGGGGCTGGCACGGTGGCTGGAGAACCGGCTGCTCCGGCTGGGCGACCGGGTCTCCACGATCAGCCCGCAGATGTGCGCCCGCCTGGTGGCCAAGGGCGTGGGGGCCGAGCGGGTACGCGAACTGCGCAACTGGGCCAACGCCCCCGCGGTCGATCCGGCAGGGAGCGCTGCGTTTCGGGAAGAATGGACCCTCGGTGCGCGCAAGGTGGCGCTTTATTCGGGCAATATCGCCAACAAGCAGGGGATCGAGATCGTCGTCGAGGCCGCGCGGGCGCTCGCCCGCCGGGATGACCTCGTCTTCGTCATCTGCGGGGAGGGGCCCAACCGTGAACGGTTGCTGGCGCTCGCCCATGGGCTGAGCAACGTGCGGTTCGCGCCGATCCAGCCGGCCGCGCGGCTCGGTGCCCTGCTCGCCCTGGCGAGCGTACACCTCCTGCCGCAGATCGCCGGGGCGGCAGATCTCGTCCTGCCCTCGAAGCTCACGAACATGCTGGAATCGGGCCGGCCGGTGGTTGCGACGGCCGATCCCGGGACCGGGCTCTACAACGAGGTCGACGGCTGCGGCCTGCTGGTGCCGCCGGGCGATGCCTCCGCCTTGGCCGCCGCGATCGAGCGGCTGGTCGACGATCCGGAGCTGGCTGCGCGGCTGGGGGAGAGTGGCCGCGACCGCAGCCGGGAGCGCTGGCGCGAAGCGGCGATCATCGACCGTTTTGCAAGCGAACTGCAAGCGGTGTGCGAGCCGGGGGGACGCGCGGAATGACGGACACGCGCCTCGCGCTGGAGCCCGATGGGCAACTCGGGAGCCGCATTGCGGAGGCGACCATCGTGTTTTCCGCGCACAATCGGCGAGACATGGTGCTCGATGCGGTAGCCCATGCCCTCCGGCAGACGGTGCCGGTTCATGTGATCGTCGCCGACGATGCTTCGACCGATGGAACGCAGACGGCGGTGGCCGCGGCCTATCCCGGCGTGACCTATCTGCGCTCGGACCAGTCGCGCGGCCCTTGCTTCCAGCGCAACCGCGGTCTTGCCGCGGCGGCGACAGAGTTCGTCTTCCCGCTCGACGACGATGCCATGCTGGTCTCCGAGCGCACTCTGGAGCAGGCGCTGGCGGCATTCGGGGAGGGTGTGGGGCTGGTCGCTATGCCGTTCCAGAACATCCTCCAGTCCGACACGGTGCTCCAGCCCCCATCCTGGGCTCCGGACGGCGTGTTCTTCGACTTCGTGGCCTGCGCTCACGGGGTGCGGCGGGGGGCGGTGCTGGCGGTGGGAGGTTATTACGAACCCTATTTCTACATGGGCGAGGAGAGCGACCTGGCACTGCGGCTGGGCGACGCCGGCTGGCGAACGGTGATTGCACCGAGCGACCCGGTCCACCACCTCCAGCCGCCCGCCCGCCGCTCTTACCGGCCTGACTTCTACGGACGGCGCAATGATGTGCTGTTCACCTGGCTCCGCGCGCCGCTGGCCCGGCTGCCGGCCGAACTGGCGCGGGTGGTGCTGCGGGGCTTCTTGTTCGCAGCTCGCACTGGGCGGATGCGGGCGACGGTGGACGGCTATCTAGCGGCGGTGCGGGCGATTGTGCACGGGGAGGCGAGGCGCGCACCGGTGCGTGAGGAGACCTATGCGGCGTTCCTGGCCGCACGGGCGGCGCGCAAGCGGGTGGTGGAGCCGCCTTCCGGAGCCTGATTGTCCCTGTCGCTCAGATGCCGAGGTCTGCGAGCAGGGCGGCGATGTTTTCGCGGTAGTGCGCGAAGGTATAGGCTTGGGCTGTCAGCGGTGCGGCGGCGCGCCAGCTGTTCAGGCGGTCGCGGTCCGCGATTGCGGTCAGCATGGCTTCGTGCACGGCATCGGTGCTGACTTCGTCCAGCATGATCCCGGTTTCGGGGGTGACCGCCTCGGCGCAGTTGCGCGACTGGATCAGGGCGCATCCGGCGGCGAGGGCCTCGTAGAGGACGATGCCGGCGCCTTCGAAGTAGCTCGGCAGGAGCAGGACGTGGTGGTTGGCGAGGATGCGGGCAACTTCGGCGCGGGGCACTGTGGGCATGTAGCTTACTCGGTCGGCGAAGGGCTCGAAGACCTTGCGGGGGATCTTCAGCTCGCCGACGATGGTCAGTTCGGCGGCATGGCGCGGCAGACGCGACATGGCCTCGAGCACGTGCTGGATACCCTTGCGCGGAATCGCGAGGCCGAGGAACAGGAACCTTACCGGCCCGGTCCGCTCGACCGGCCGGGTCGGGGGTAGCGTGGCGAAATTGCGGGCGTCGTAGCAGTAGTTGAGCACCCTCAGCTTGCCGGCGACCTCGGGGTTGGGCGCTTCCTCGCGGATCGTCCGTGCGGCGAAGGGGCTGCCGACGACAATCGCGTCGGCGAGTTCGTATTCGCGGTCGCAGAGAGAGGTGTCGTGGGTGAGTTCGGTGGGCAGGAACCAGTCGCCGTATCCGGCTGCCGCGACTTCCTGCATCAGGCGGTTGTAGGCTCGGAAGTCGCCATTCGTGCGATCGAGGATGCAGGGCCGGCCCTGCTCGCGCGCCACGGCGAAGGCTTCGGCCGAGCTGCCGTTGTAGCCCCACAGGGCATAGGGCGCGGCGGAACGCAGGTCGCGGGCGAGGCGGCGGGCGAACCGGGCGTTGCCCCAATCGTCGAGCCGCTTGGCGAGGGGCAGCATGCCGGCACGGGTGGCTGCACGCTCAAGCCATTCGGCGATGCCACTGGTGCGGACCAGTGCGGGATCGAGATCGGGGTGGCTGAAACGGCGGAACTCGGCGGAGAGGCGGCGGGCGAGGGCAGGCGGGACCATGCGCTCAAGCCGGTAGGGAAATTCGTCGGGCTTGTAGAAGATCGAGGTTGCGTACCACTCGAGGCGGCCGAGCTGCTGCAGGGCCGTGGCGGTCTGCCAGGAGTGCTGGGTTCCGGGATGGAAGACGGCTACCTTCATGCGGCTTGCTTAGGGTGGGGGAGCGCTTGGCGCAAATTCTGTGCTGGCGGCCTGTCGTACCGTGCAAATTACGGCTAGGTCATGATGATCCTCAGTTTCAGTCGAGAGCACCCATGCGGGCCACAGACTTGCGCGCCTACAATGACGACACGCCTCCTGAACTGGAGGAGATCGACTATTCGGATTGGAAAACGCGTTACGTTACAACGCGTTGTGCGGGCAAGCGGGTGCTTGACCTGGGCTGCGTGATGCACAGTCCGGAAGCCTACAAGGACCGCTACTTCCTCCACCGGGCGATTGCCGGGGTTGCCGGCGAGGTGATCGGACTGGACCTCAACCCGGAAGGTGTGGCCCGGCTCAACAACCTGGGGTTTCGGGCCGTAGTGGGCGATGCCGAGGCTTTTGCCTTTGATGAACCGTTCGACGTGATCGTGGCCGGGGACCTGGTCGAACATCTCGGCAATCTGGACGGCTTCCTCAACTCCTGCCTGGGCGCGCTGGCGCCGGGAGGGCGGATCGTGGTGCAGACGCCCAACCCCTGGTACTGGCGCAACCTGCTGAAGGCCGTGGTCTATCGGGAAGTGCCAAATAACGTTGAGCACACCTGCTGGTTCTGCCCGCGTACCTTCCGCCAGCTGGTCGACCGCTATGGCCTGACCCTGGCGAATGTAGAATTCGGTTCACGCTACTTGCGCGACCGGTTGATGCCGCTGCCGCGCGGCTGGCGCCGGCTGCAACCAACGCGATACGGCCGCAATCTGCTGGAATAATGAGAGATTCAGGGCGCAAAAAGGCGCTTTCCTACACCTAACCAATCTGGTTATCAAATTGTCTTCGCTTTACCAGAAGGGAAGTTTGATGCCGTCGATCCCGCTGATTTCGCCCGCAGGCTATGCCCCCAAGTTCGCCATCGCCTTCGGCAACGCCACTGGCGGGGCCGACACGGTTCAGCCGGACAACCCGCTGCCGGTGACCTTCGCTCCAGCCGCGGCGCCGGCGGCGCTGACGGGCTCCGCCGCCAGTTCGACCACGGTTGGTCCCTTCGCCCCGGCGGCCGGACGGGCGATCGTGCTCGTCCTCAGTGGCACCTGGACCGGGCAGGTCCAGCTGCTCCGCTCGGTTGATGGCGGTGCGACCAAGCTGCCGGTCACCGCGGGCGGGCAAGCCTACGGCCTCTACACGCAGAACGTGTGCGAGCCGGTGTGGGAGGAGGCCGAGGCCGCGGCCACGCTTTACCTCGGCATCACGGTGACCACCGGCACGGTCTCCTATCGGATGGGGCAGTAACATGGGCATCGATGTCATTGGCCGCGCGCTGGCGACCCGCGCGTTCTCACGCACTGCCAGCCTTGACCTTTTCACCAATCTTCCCGCGCAGACGATCGACCCGACCGTCATGTCGATCTCGACCGGAGGCTATTCGGCCGTGGGTTCGGGCGGGGCCACCTACGTGGCTGACAGCCTCGCCACTGCGGCCCTCGCGGCCGCCCATCCTCGCGCCTGCAAGGCCAGCGCCAACGGGCGCTACTTCCGCCTGGCCGGGCCAGTGATCACGGTCGAGCAGCTAGGCGCGCTCGGCTGCGCCAATGCGGCGGCGAACACGCCGAACGACCAGCCCGCCTTCCAGGCCGCGCTGGACTACGCGGCGGCCGTGGGAATCCGCACGGTACAGATGACCCGGGCGTTCTATGCGCTGTGGACCTCCACCCGCACCCATAGCGACCTCAACTATGCCAATGACGGGCGCCTGATCACGATCAAGCATGGCGTGACCCTGGAGGGCGTTGGGCCGCGGCCGGTGCTGACGCGCTGGGGCAATACCGGGCAGACTCCGTCCGACCTGCTGGCCTCGATCCAGGTGATCGGCGGCAATTACTGGCGCGGCGGCGGGATCTGGCTTTCGCCCGACAGCGATTTCAGCGCGGCCACCGTCACCCTGCGCAACTTCAAGCTCGACGGGCAGCTCAATCGCAACGTGGCCGACCACTCGCCAGTCTACCCGCCCGGTACGCTGACGGGTTGGGACATCACCGACAAGGGCTTCTCGACTGGGGGCGCGGGCGCGAATACGGCCAGCCCGGGCCTGTCGATGGTCCAGGGCTTCGACATAGAGATCTGCCGGTTTCGCGGCGAGCTCAATCACGGCGCTACGATCAATGGGGCCTATTTCCAGGACTGCCACTGGCACACCACTGGCGGCGACGCCAATAACTGGCAGGGCGGCTATGCCCGCTTCGACAGCTGCAAGTTCGGCAATGCCTATTCGTCCTCGGAGGATTACTGCTTCTCCGGTCGGCAGATGAACAATTGCGAGATCTACGACTGCGATCAGGGAGGCTTTTCCGGCGGTCCGGATCCGACGTGGGACCCGGCCAACTTCAACTACGCGCGCCGGCAGGACGGCTATGCTCCTTGGGTCTATCTCAATGACCTGATGATCCGGAACTGCCCCACGTTCTACATCGGATCGTGGGTGCGCGGGCGGATCGTGGCGACCGACTGCACGATCAACTGCCAGTGGAGTGGCAATATCTCGGATGTCGATCTGGAGATCGAATCCTGGGTGGACCAGACGCTCGGCAATTCACGCGTCGGCTTTATCGTCGACGGGCCGCCGACGCTGACCACCCAGATGAGCGGCAAGCCGGCCGGGACCTATTTCGACCGCCCGCGCAACATCAACGTGCGACTTCAGGCCAAGCAGACCAAGCGGGCTAAGGACAATGGGATCAAGCTGGCCGCCCTGTTCGGTTTTTCCGGCTATCTCGACGCCGACACTTGCCATCTCGTCGCCGGCCCCTCGGTCGTGACCAACCAGGCGGCCAATACCGGAGGGGCACAGCCAACGGTGCCCTACATCCGGCATGACAAGATCGAGGGCAACGTGCGCGGGGTGAACGGCACGGATGACATTGCCGCCGACACTACCGTCACCCCGGCGCGGGCCGACATGAACCTAAATCCGACCGGGACGGGACCCTATGTGATCTCGCTGGGCACCACGGTGGAATACGCCCACGAGCAGGAGCTGACCTTCTGGTTTTCGGAATTTGCTACCGAAGACCGCCGGCTGCGGTTCCTTGCTTCGGCCGCCAATTTGAAGCTGCCGCACAACCTGGTGCTGTCGCGCCGGGGCGAGTTCGTGCGGCTGCGGTACAACCGGTTCATCGGCGGTTCGGGCACCTGGACACTGGTGGACAGCAATGTGCACCGCCTGGTCGGCTCGGCTACTTATGACGCGCCCAACGTGGCGAGCGGCGCCCAGACCACGACCACGGTGACGGTGACCGGCGCCCAGCTGGGCGACAAGGTGGAGACGATCACGTTGGGGCTGTCGGCTGGCGGAATGGTGGTCACGGGCTATGTCTCGGCCGCCGATACGGTGACCGTGGTGCTGACGAACCTTTCCGGCGCGGCGGTGAACCTGGCTTCGACCACGCTAACCGTGGAGGTTGGCAAGCGGTAAGGTGAGGGGGGTGCCGTGACCAGGCACCCTTCTGGCTCGCCAGTATTCGAGACCGACGATACTTCCACAAGGCATGACCCCACTTGTGGTTGCCACCCGGCCCGCTAAGGCTCGCGTGCAGGCCTGCCGGTGGGCGCAGGCACGGGAGGGCGGGTGGCACCAGCGCGTAAACCCAGGATCGCTCTCGTCTGGGCGCAGTTCGCAAGCTACCACGTCGACCGCTGCGAGGCCGTCGCCCGGCGGCTGGCCGGGCGGGCTGAGGTGCTCGGTGTGGAAGTGGCGACCACTTCCGCGGACTATGCCTGGGCGCCTTCGGGCGAGATCGCCGGGGCCCGCAAGCTGGTGCTGTTTCCCGGGCAGTCGTTCGATGCCGTTTCACCCTGGTCACGCTATCGCGCGATGCTGCGCGCCGTGCGCGGCTGCGACATGGTCTGCATCGGACTTGGCTATGGTGATCCGGACGCGATCCTGCTGTCGTGGACCTTGCGCCTGATCGGCAAGCGCGTGGTGGTGCTGAGCGAATCCAAGTTCGATGACGTGGCACGCAATGTCTGGTTCGAGGCGTTGAAGGCCTTGCTGCTGAGCTGCTATAATGCCGCTATCGTCGGTGGAGCGCGGCATCTTGCCTACTTCCGCTTTCTCGGCTTTCGCCGGCGCCCGGTCCTCGTCGGCTACGACGGGGTGGGAACCGAGCGGGTGCGGCGGGAGGCAGGGGCGACCGGCCCCGAGGCCGCGCCCTGGGCCGGGCGGCCCTTCATCTTCGTCGGGCGGTTCGTGGAGAAGAAGAACCTGTTTGCGCTGATCGACGGCTATCGCGCCTATTCCGCGCAGGACTCGTCGCCGCGTGAGCTGGTGCTGGCTGGTTCCGGCCCGTTGGAGGCCGCGTTGAAGGACCACGCGGAGCGCAGCGGTCTTGCTGGGCACGTGCGGTTTACCGGCTTTCTCTCCTCCGCCGAGGTTTCGCGCCTGATGGCCTCCGCGCTCGCCCTGATGCTGGTGAGCGGCGAGGAGCAGTGGGGCCTGGTAGTGAACGAAGCCCTTTCGCTGGGCTTGCCGGTTATCGTTTCAACCGCGGTGGGCGCGCGCGATGCCTTGGTGCGCAACCTGATCAACGGCTTCGTGGTCGAGCCCAATTCTCCCGAAGGTGTGGCCGCGGCCATGGCCATGTTGGCCTCGGACGAAGGCCTCTGGAGCCGAATGTCGGCCGCTTCGCGGGCCCGCGCGCCCCTTGGCGACTGCGAACGTCTTGCGGACGCGGTGGAATTGCTGTTCGATCCTGCCAATGCAGCGGCGGCGGGCGCGCGCCATCGCGAATTCCTGCAAGACCTGGAGCCGAGTACGAGATGACCCAGCGCCTGAGCCGCTATTCCACCCAGAAGCGGGTGCTCGTGACCGGAGGCGCGGGGTTCATCGGTTCGCACCTCTGCGCGCGGCTGTTGGAGCAGGGTCACCAGGTGCTCTGCGTCGACAATTTCTTCACCGGCACCCGCGGCAACCTCGCCGGGCTGCACGGCGACCCCAATTTCGAGCTGCTGCGCCACGACGTGACCTTCCCGCTCTATGTCGAGGTGGACGAAATCTACAATCTGGCCTGTCCGGCCAGCCCCGTGCACTACCAGTTCGATCCGGTGCAGACGACGAAGACCAGCGTGATGGGCGCGATCAACATGCTGGGCCTGGCGAAGCGGCTGCGCGTGCCGATCCTCCAGGCCTCGACCAGCGAGGTCTATGGCGATCCTTCGATTCACCCGCAGGTCGAGTCCTATTGGGGCAACGTCAATCCGATCGGGCCGCGTTCGTGCTACGACGAGGGCAAGCGCTGCGCCGAGACCCTGTTCTTCGACTATCGCCGCCAGCATCAGGTGCCGATTAAGGTGATCCGGATCTTCAATACCTATGGCCCGCACATGCACCCCAACGATGGGCGGGTGGTATCCAACTTCATCGTGCAGGCGCTGCGCGGCGAAGACATCACCATCTATGGCGAGGGGCTGCAGACCCGGTCGTTCTGCTATGTCGACGATCTGGTGCGGGGCATGATGGCCATGATGGAGACAGGCCCGGAGGTCACGGGTCCGATCAACCTCGGCAATCCCGGCGAGTTCACCATGATCGAGCTGGCCGAGCTGGTGCTGGAGCTTACCGGGAGCGCGTCGAAGCTCAAGTTCCTCCCCCTGCCGCAGGACGATCCCAGGCAGCGCCAGCCGGATATTAGCGTGGCGCGGCAAGAGCTTGGCTGGGACGTGACCGTACCCTTGCGCGAGGGGCTGGCCCGGACGATCGACTATTTCCGGACAATCGTCGATGTGGCCCACGGTCAACGGTAGATCAATTACTTCTTAGGGCTCTATCCACAAAGGTCAATTATACCAACAGGTTGCCGAATGGCGCGAAGCTGCGCCCGCGGATACTTGATCCACTCGTCTGGACGGACGGGATGAAATGGGCGATGGCTGTTGCTGCGCCACCCGGCGCGGCTGGGAGGTTGACCCGTGTACGAAGCGGCGCTTGCGCTCACGACGCTGATCTACCTGTTCACAGTCGTCTGGTACCTGCGTTCCCCGGCCGCCAGCCTGTTCCACCCGCTCACGTTCTTCTGCGCGTTCCACGGCCTAGTCTTCGTCGTGCGGCCATGGTTCGCCTGGTACGGGCAGTACGACTTTCTCTATTACGCGTTCCAGTTCCAGCCGACGCTGGCCGACAAGGTGATCGCGCTGGGCGCAGCCACCTTGGGGCTGGTGGTCTTCGCCTGGTCCAGCTTGCGCGCGGGCAGCATGGCCATGGTCTTCCGCCAGGACGCCGCGACTGCCGAGCAGCGGCGGCAGTTGTTGCCCTTGTTCGTTTGGGTAATCGCGATCTGCGGCCCGATCGGCGTCTACTCGTTGCTGACCCAGTTCTCGAACGGGCTCGAGGGCATGGTGATGGACCGTGCGACTGGGATCTCGATCAACACTACCGGCAACGGCTACCTCGTGGATGCCCAGCTGATGCTGGTCTCGCTGAGCGCCATGGCCGCATGGATCTACCGTTTCCGCTTGGTATCGCTGCTGCCGCTCGCCACTTTTGTGCTCTACCGCGCCGGAACCGGCGGTCGTGGGCCGTTCATCGCCGCCGTGGCGAGCGCGGGGATGTTCTACCTCTACGAGCGGCGGCGGCGCTTTCCGGGCCTGCGCTTGGCGTTGGTCCTCCTGCCCGTGCTGCTGCTGTTCAGGGTGGTTGGCGATGACCGCGGAGCCGCGATCAAGAACGCACTCACGCCAGGTCCGGAACAGGTTTCCGCCGGGAAGGTCCAGGAGCCGGCTCGCCCGCTGGAGAGCATGGACTACGCCAATCTCGAGTTCCTCGAATACCTCGTCTATGTCGTGCCGCAGCGCTCGGGCACCTACGACTATTTTCTCGACAACCTTCAGGTCCTGACGGAGCCGGTGCCGCGCGTGCTCTGGCCGGGCAAGCCGATTGGCCCGCCGATCAAGCGGGTGGACCTGCTGCAGTACGGTACCCCCATCGGCATGACTCTCTCGGTGGCCGGCGAGGGGTGGTACGCCTTGGGCTGGTTGGGGGTGGCGATTTGGTCGGCCTTGTTCGGGCTGATGACCGGGACGCTCTACCGCAAGTTCGTCGAGGGCCCGCAGAGCGCCTTCCAGACCTCGGCCTACATGGTCTTCATGCCCAGCCTCATCGTGGGCTTCCGCGACGGCTCCTTGCTCAGCCTGATCCGCTCGACCGGCATCTACATGATCCCGATCCTGCTATGGTTTGCGCTGTCGCGCGCCTTCGGGTTGGCCTCGATCTTTCAGCTGCGCCAGGCCATGGCCGAGCGGGTGCGGTGGGTGCGGCGTGAGCCGGGCTCGGCCGCGCAGAAGCCAACCGCGGTTCCGGTGGAGCCAGCCCTGCTGCAGTTGCCGCCTGCCGTGCGTCGGCGACGCCTTGCCTTGCGGATGCGCGAGGCCGAGTGACCGCCGGGTCCGCAGCCCCGCTGGCGGGCCGCCGAATCGGCCTGCTCACCGCCTCGGCCTCGCGGCTGGGTGGCGGGGTGTTCGAGGCGGTGGTGCGGCAGGCCGGGATTATCCGCAGCCTCGGTGGCGAGGTGGCCGTGTTCGCTCTGGTTGAGCCTCATGCCGACGGCGACGCCACCCGGCTGGACGCGCCGGTCCATCGATATTCCGTCACAGGGCCGCGCCGAATCGGTTTCGCGCCGGGGCTGGTGCGCGGGCTGGTCGAGGCCGAGCTCGACTGCCTGCATCTCCACGGGATCTGGATGTACCCATCGGCCGCCGGGGCCGCCTGGGCGCAGCGAACCGGGCGGGCCTACGTGGTTTCCCCACACGGGATGCTCGATCCTTGGATCACTGCGCGGGGCCGGTTGAAAAAAGGCCTTGCGCGGTGGGTTTACGAACGGCGCAGTTGGGCTGCAGCGCGCTTGCTCCACGCCCTGACCGCCCGGGAAGCCGCCGACATCGCGCGCGAGTCGGGGCGGAGTGACGCGCTGATCGTGCCCAATCCTGGGCCCGAAGCAACGGCGCTGCCAGCCGACCCCGGGCCGCCGCTCGTCGCCTATGTCGGCCGCATCCACCCCAAGAAGAACCTCGTGCAGTTGATTGCTGCCTGGCGGGCCGCCGAGCGGCCGGCGGGCGCGCGGCTGGTTATTGCGGGTTGGGGCGAGGCAGCCCATGTGTCAGCGCTGCACGAGGCGCTGGCCGGCGGCGACGGCAGCGCCGAATATGTCGGCCCTCTCTTCGGGGCAGACAAGGAGGCCCTGCTGCGCGCCGCGCGCTGGGTCGTGCTGCCTTCATTAAGCGAGGGGCTGCCCATGGCCATGCTGGAAGCCTGGGCCTGCGGGCGGCCAACGATCATGACTGGCGAGTGCAACCTGCCCGAAGGCCTCGCCGCGGGGGCCGCCTTGCCCTGCGGCTATGATGCCGCGAGCATTGCGCCGGCGCTTGCCCGTGCCTGCGCGATGCCGAAGGGCGAATGGCGCGCCATGGCCAATGCCGCGGCGGGGCTTGCCGCCGGAAAGTTCGGTCAGGCCGCTGTCGCGCGACAGTGGGGTGAGGCCTATGCGGGCGCGATCGCCGCTAAGGGACTGGCCGCATGAGCCTGCTCGATGCCCGCACCAGCCGCTCGCGCCAGGGCGGCCCGAGCTTCTCCATGGGCAACCGTCTGGCCCGGGTTAGCTGGACGTTGGCCTGGCTGCTGCTGGCGCGCTTCACCCCACCGCCATGCCACGCCTGGCGCGCCCTGCTCCTGCGGCTGTTCGGCGCCCGGCTGGGGCGCAACGTGCGCGTGCACGGCAGTGCGATGATCTGGCTACCGGCCAATCTGGACCTCGGCGACAATGTGTTGATCGGCCCGGGCGCACGGCTCTACAATCAGGGCCGGATACGGATCGGCGCGCACTCGATCGTCTCCCAGCGCGCCCACCTGTGTGCGAGCAGCCATGACCTTGCCGATCCGGCGTTCCAACTGGAGTTGCGCCCAATCAGCCTCGGAGAGAACTGCTGGGTGGCCGCCGAAGCGTTTGTGGGGCCCGGGGTGACCATGGGCGATGGGGCCGTGCTCGGTGCGCGCGGGGCGCTGTTTCAGGATGCGGCAGGCCGCGGTGTCTATTCCGGCAACCCGGCGCGCCTGATCAAGCAGCGGCCGTCCGCTGGGGTTTCGACAACCTAGAACCGCTGAAGTGCAATATTGCCGAACCGCACCTCGCCAGCTCCCGGGGCCAGCCGAAACTCGAGCCAAGGCGCCGGGCAGGACAAGGCGGCCAATTCCGCGCGGGTATACCGGTGCGCGGATCCAGCGTCGCTGGCAGCGGCTCGCCCGTTCCGGCCATGCAGCCGAGCGCGGCAAGGATCCGCTCGCTGGCGCGCCCTTGCGCGTCGAGCGTGCGCCAGATGAGGCGATAGCGGCCGGGCGGCAAGTAGACCATTCGGGTTACTACCGGTCGGGTGAACGGAGCGGAGTTGGACGCCACCAGCCGCGGCTTCCCCGTGGCTGATTGCGTGTCGACCACCGCACTGATGCTGCTGTCGCCCGGCGCCCACCACGAGAACAGGCTGTCGCGCCGGCCCAAGTCGCTCTGGGCGAAGTTGCCGTCGCCGAGCAGACCCGCGGCGGGATCGCGCTTCGCATCGGGGCATTGGGCCCGCCACAGGCCATCAGCCTCTCGCGCGCGGCCAGCGCCGAGCAGGCCCGAGACAAGCGCTCCCACCCGGGTACAGCCAAGCCGGGGCGCACGCTGGGCCAGACCTCCCAGGATGGCGGCGCGCGCCGCAAGGGTATCGGGATCGAGGCCCGCAATGTTGGCTGCGTAGTCGCTCTGCCAAGGCGGGCTGGCGGAAAGCTTAGCGGCGAGTGCGGCGCGGCCCACTGGATCGGTCTCAAATAGGCGCATCAGGCTGGCGTCGCCGGCCCGCAGGGGAGCCTGGCGCAGGACCGCGTCGAGCCGCTGCATGGCCGAGCGCCAGTCACCCGAACCGATGGACTGCATCATCCAGTAGATCTGCGTGTCAGGCCGCCGCCAGCCCAACTTCCCGGCAAGGCGAAAGGCTTGGGTAGCCTCGCCGGGCCGATTGTCCATGAGCAAGGCCGTGCCGAGCAAGTCGGAGCTGGCGGGATCGATTGGGCCGGTGCGCACTGCTGCGCGGGCTGCGGCAACAGCTTTTGCAGCGTCGTGGCTGGTCATTGCCGCATAGGCACGATAGCGCCAGGCATTGTCGGCAAAGAGCGAAGGAACGCGACGATCCCAGTCCGGATGCGTGGCTACCATCCGGTCCGCTGCGCTGCCGATCGCCGCTACGACGAAAGCGAAGGCCAGCAGAAGCCCGAACAGGCGTGCGGCGGACAGGCCCGGCCCATCCCCGCGCAGGCCGTCAGGAGTCGGTCGGGGCTTGGCCGTATTGATAATAGTCGGAGCCATAAAATTGGGAATGGCGGTTGGACGCCTTCACCGGATCGAACTTGGTCAGGACTGCGCCCAGGATGACTGGGCGCGTGCCGCGCAGGCGGCGCAGCGCGGCCTTGAGCGAGCCATGGCGGCTGCGCTCCACCTCGACGACGAAGACCACGCCGTCGGCCAAGGGGGCGATGGTCGGCGCATCGGCGAGGCCGAGAATCGGCGGGCTGTCGATGACGACCAGCTCGAACCGACGCGCGGCTTCCTGCACGATCTGTTCGAAGCGCGGGCCGGAGAGCAGCTCGGTTGGGCTCGGCGGAATGGCGCCCGAGGTCAGCAGGGTCAGCCCGGGCTGGGATCCCGGCTGGACCGCAGTTTCGATCGGATCGCGCGAGGTGAGCAGGTTGGAGAGACCGTGCGCGTTGGGTGCGCCGGTCCGGCGGTGCAGCGAGGGACGGCGCAGGTCGGCATCGATCAGCAGCACCGTCTTGCCCATGCGTGCGAAGCTCGAGGCAATGGCGAAGCTGGTCGTGGTCTTGCCCTCGCTCGGGTGGGCGCTGGTGACGAGAACCACCTGGGGAAGCCCATCCGAGGTCGAATAGAGCAGCGAACCGCGCAGCGAATTGTAGGCCTCCGATACTGCCGACTTGGGGTCGGCCAGGGCCTCGTCCGGATCCTCGCCGGCCGAGGTCGGAACGACGCCGAGCAGGGCGAGGTCCAGCTTCTGCTCGACATCCTCGGGCACGCGGATCGAATCGTCGAAGTGGTCCTTCACGAAGACGGTGATCGCGGCGAGCGCCAGGCCAAGAGCGAACGCGAACACCAGATTGCGCATGAGGTTGGGCGAGGACGGCGATAGCGGCACGTCGGCATTGTCGATCACGGCGATATTGCTCAGGCTGATGCCTGCCGAGGCATTCAGTTCCTTGTAGCGCTGGAGCAGGCCGTCATAGAGCTGGCGATTGGTATCCGCCTCGCGCGCTAGCAGGCTGTACTGGACTGTGCGGTCCTGCTCCCCGAGCGTGTCGGACTTCAGCCTTTCGACCTCGCCGGTCAGCCGGGACTCCGCGGCCCGGGCGGCCTCGTACTCGGACTGGATCGACTTGCGCACCCCGGCTGCAGCCTCGGCGATCTGGCGGTCCAGTCCGGCGATCTGGGCGGCCTTGGCGACCACCGTGGGATAGCCGTCGAGGTGGCGAGCGCGCTCCTCCTGCAATTCGGCCTGGGCAGTGGCGCGCTGCTGCAGAAGCAGGGCCACCGTGCCGTTGTTCAGGACTTCGGGCGCGCTCGTCAGGGCGCCCGACGACACGCTGCGCGCACGGGCTTCCGCGGCGATCCGCCGGGCGGTGGCCTCGTTGGCCGCGGTGTTGAATTGGATAAGGCTGTTGGCAGTGACGGAGGTTGACCCGCCTTCGCCTTTGCCATCAGGGGCCGGCTCGGAGATGCGGACCAGGCCGTTGGCGCGAGAATAGTTGTTCAGCGCGCGCTCGGATTCCTCGAGGCGCTTTTTCGTCTCGTTCAGCTGCTCGGCGATGAAATTGCGGGCATAGGCAGAGCTGTCGAACTTGCGCTGCAGGTTGGCCTGGATGAATTCCGAAGCGTAGGTCCCGGCGACCAGCGCCGACATGCGCGGATCGGCGCTTTCCCAGCTCACCGTGATAATTCGGGAATCTCGCGGGAGATTGACCGACAAGTTGCCCTGCACCAGGTCCGTCGCCATGGCGTCGGCAGCGGCGGCGGGACGATCCCGCTCCGGCGGGTTCAGCCCCTGCGACTGGAAGAATTGCGGATTGCTGCCAAGCTTGAGCTTCTGTGCAACCCGTTGCGCAAGGGCGCGGCTCTTGAGAATATCGACCTGCGTCTTGAGGTTCCGGTCGGTATCCCAGATCGGCATTTCCGCCGAACCGTCCCCGCCATCGTCCTTGAAGACGCGACTCGTCCCGTCGTTGATCTGCAGGGTAGCACTTGCCGTGTACCGCGGCGTTTGCAGCAGCGTGGCCACGATCGCCAAGGCCACGGCAGCAGCGACGATCGCGCCGATGAGGATCAGGTTCCCGCGGATCGTCCCCACCACATAGCGGAAATCGAACGTGGACGCCGGCCGCTCGGCCAGGCGGAAATCCTCGTCTGGGACATGGGCCGGGCGGTAGGGCACGGAGTCTTCGGCTGGAATGATCGTGGCCACTGCTGCGCCCCTACGCCTACTTGACGAGATAGAAGATGTTGAAGAGCGGCGTCGCCTGGAGGAATTCGTTCCAGGCAGTGCGGCTGGCGGAATTGCTCACGACCACCGTGTCGCCCGCGAGGATCTGCGGGTCCGCCGCCCGGCCTCGACGAATGGCCGCAACATCGAATCGCGCCCCGGCCCGCTGGCCGTTGATCTGTCGGAAGACGATGACCTCATTGAGCAATGCAGTCTTCGTCGGGCTGTGGGCCTGGGCGAGGGCCGAGAGCAGGGTCGTGTTGGCTCCGGCCGGGAAGACGCCAGGCTGGCTCACGTCGCCTTCGACAGTGAACGTCGCTTGTGGGCGATCGATGACGCTGACCGTTACGCTTGCGTTCCTGATGAAGCGGGCCTGGAGACGACGCTCGATCTCGGCGGCGATCATGCGGGGGCTTTGCTGCAGCACGATGAGTTCCCCGACGAGGGGAACCTGAAGATAGCCCGAGGCATCGACAACGTAATTGTCGCCGGTCAGCTCCGGCTCGCCGAACACGCGGATGGCGAGGCGATCGCCCGGCTTGACCGTGTCGCCAACCTGCTCCTGCGGCGCACGTTCGGGGACCACGTCATAGGCGTAGGTGCCTGCAGGAAGCGGACTCGGCCCTGGGGAAGCGCACCCGATGAGCGCTGCGGTCACGGCCAGCGACAGGAGCCCACGGGACCGCATCATGACCTCACCCCTAATTCTCATGCGATACATCTGCGCCTTGCGGCCCCCTCCCCTGCGGCACGAGCAGCCCCGCCGATGCGGCAGCAAGACACGCCAGTGCAATCGATCGCAGGGGGTAATCAACTTGGGAGTGCAGCGCAACGATAGTAAGCGTTGCCGCTGCGAAAATAGCCTGACCGCGCAGCTGCGGCGAAGCATCGCGCAGTTGCCTTGCCGCCAATCGAACGAGGATCGCGACGAAGGCCGCGAGAACGAGGAAGCCTGGCACCCCCGCTTCGATGGCAAGTTCCAGATAGTCGTTATGCGCGCGGTTGGTCAGCGCGGGGTGTACCAGTTCAAGGCGTTCGACGGCCATGAACACCGGCTGGAACGTGCCCATGCCCGCACCAACCGGAAAGTAGGTTTGCGCGGCGTGTAAGCTGTCCGCCCATATTCGCGGGCGCATTTCGCCCTGGAAGGTGTAGCGGGCGAGAAGCGACGAGACGACAGCGTTGTTTCCGCGCATCAGCAGCCCCGCGGCAGCGAGCATGGCCACCAGCAGGATCCCGGCGAAGATCAGTTTGCGAGAGGGCGCCCGCCACATCCGGCGCGTGGCTGCATAGACCGCCAGCCAAGCGACCGGTAGCAGGGCGGTGCCTGTCCGTGACGCGGTGAGGACCACCCCGGCGGACAAAATGGCCACGCAAGATAGCACGACCATGGCGGGGAATTGCCCGGTGCGGCGGCGGCCGGTGTGCTCAAGCCAGTCCTGGACGGCCACGGCATAGGCAACCATGCCGATCAGCAGCACGTCGGCCGAGGAATTGTGGTTCGCCTGGAAGCCGTTGAGATAACCTGCGTCGCGAGGATAGAACTGCAGCGGACCGCTTTCACCGCCGGCAGTCTGCATCGCGCCCACCATGATGGCGATAAAGCTCACCGCGGCGATGGTTCGAACCACCATCGATCGGCCCGATGCGCCAAGGGTGCCGGTGATCAGCAGGACAAGGGCAGGTGGCACAAGGGCCAGCAATGAGCTGAGCGTACGGGCCGGAGCCATGCTCAATGCGCGCCAGCTGTCCGACTCGCCGACCAGCGCCAGCGCCGCGCGCTCGGGTTCGCGACCCGGTAGGGCTTGCCACACCGGCGGTGGGAGCGGCACCAGCTGAAGGAGCGGCACGAGCAGCATCAGCCCGCACAGGCTTAGGGCCATGATCAGGCCTCGGGACAGCTCGAGGGGGGACCAGATGAGCCAGAGGCAGAATAGCGCACAGAGGATCAGCTGAACCGCCAACTCGGCGAGGGGCGCGGGAGAGCCGCCGCCGCCAAGAATCATGGCTGCACCCACGCCGATTACTGCGATTGCTGTCGCAACTCGCGAGTTCGCCGGGTGGCCGGCGGCCTGTCTCATGATCGACTGGATACGAATAAAGCCCCCGACACGGGGGCTTTACGCGAGTGAAACGGCATTTCGGCGAGAGGCTGGTTCAGCCGGCGCTGATGTAGGTTGCCGTGGGCACGTTGCAGGCCGGGAGGCTCTTGTTGGCCGCGAGGCTGCAATCCACCGACACATTGTACAGAGTGGTGGAGCCGAAGGTGAGGGCCGTGGCAGTTCCCGCGGTCATCAACACGCCGACCGCACCGAGCGCTATGAAGAGTTTTTTGGTCACGATTCTGCCCCCTGAGCTGATAGTCGAGATGTAAGTGCAATCGTCTGCAATTGCAACCGGATTTCCATAGGAACTACGTAGATCCCTAAAGGGCACAGGATACAGAGGCTTCCGACCGCAAAGAGGCAAGCACTGCTCGTCGCAACATCTTCACAGCCTGGCTTCCTGCGGGCAGCCACGACAAAAAATGCTGAATGTTTTCAGTTGCCTCAAGGTAGGTGAGGAATCGAATTTCCGCGTGATGACGGCGCAGGCCCCTTAGTAGGCCTGCTGGTGGACGATGACCTTTGCCGTGGCGAGGAGGATGCGCAGGTCGCGCCATAACGACCAGCCGTGGAGATATTCGAGGTCGGCGTCGAGGCGATTGGCAAGATCGGATTCGCGTTCGGTGGCGCCGCGCAGGCCGCGGACCTGGGCGAGCCCGGTGAGACCGGGTTTGAGGGCGTGGCGCAGCCAGTAGCGGTCGTCCACCTCCCAGAACAGCTTGTCGCCCGCCTGGGAGCCGATGGCATGCGGGCGCGGTCCGACGATCGACATGTCGCCAAGCATGACGTTGATCAGCTGCGGCAGTTCGTCGATCGATGTGCGGCGAATGAACCGACCGATGCGGGTGACCCTCGCATCGTTGCGCGTGGTGGATTGGGTCCCGTCGTGATCGAGACGGGCGACCGCCATTGAGCGGAACTTGTACATCGAGAAAAAGGTGTTGCCCCGGCCCATCCGCCGCTGCACGAACAGCGCGGGCCCGCCGTCCTCGAGCACGATGGCCAGCGCGACTGCCGCGAGCAGCGGCGCGAGAGCGATGAGAGCACAGGTGGCTACGGCAAGGTCGAAGCCCCGCTTGACCGCCCGGGCGCGCAGTCCGAGCGGGCCGAGCGAAACCAGCAGGAGCCCGCGCCCCCCCGCTTGCCGTGCGCCCTTGGCGCCAAGTTGGACCACAGCATCATCGATCACCTCGCCCTCGAGGTTCGCACCCTTGAGGAGAAGGGCCCAAGCGGCGCGGCGATCGGGCGCGCAGGAGACGATGACCCGCTCGACATTGCGCAGGACGAGACCGATCCGGTCGAGCTCTACGGGATCGGCCAGCGAAGGCACGAGGCCGTGCAGCGCGGCGTTGACATGTGGCACGCCCGGCAGGTCGATCGCCGGGCCGCCGTCATCGATCACCAGTTCGTTGATGACCCGCGGTCCGCAGCGCCAGGCAATGAAGCCGCGCATCTGCGCGCGGCCCCAGGCGAGACCAAACAAGCCGATGAACACTCCGCCGGTGAAGACCACGCGCGAGAAGTTGCTTCCCGAACGGGTATAGAAGGCGATGAACAGGACCACAGCCCACGACAGGCACAGCGCCAGGGCGCCGCGCACCGCGCCCCATTCCCAGTCCATCAGCGAGCGCATCGAATAGGCGCCGTTGTAGAACGAGATGGTGAGGAAGGCCGGCAGGACGAGTTGGGCAAGCAGGGAGCCCACCACCAGCCCCGAGGAACCGAGATAGAGCCAGCCCGCCAGGGTGAAGGCGACGACGAGGGCGGCCATGTCCGCCACCATCAGCCCGAGATAGCATTGCAGCCGCCGCCGTTCGAGCGACCGTGGCGCGCCCAGAGGCACGCCAAGAGAATCTGGCAGGGCGCTGGTCTGATGCCGGGTGGTGGGACGAAGCAGGACGTTCACATCGGTTCTTCGCAGCGATCCAACTGGCTGGCCCAAACGGGAATCCCGAGACGGCAAGGAGTTCCCGCGTCCGCGCAAATTCTGCGCCGCAGAACCGCTTAGACAGACCCATGCTTTACTGCACTCTGGTAAGTTTACCTAGTTCCGAATTGGATCAATTCTTCGGAGAAGATGCACGGGCGATTTCGGCGAGGCCTTGCGCGAGCAGGAGTTCGGCCTGCTGGCTGTGGCTCAGCAGCTCGCGGTGGAGGCCCGCGATCTTCGCCACCAGCCGTTCAAGCCGCCGGCCGCGCCAGATGCCCAGCTGCTTCCGGAGATCGCCCTCGTCCTTCCAGTTGATCCGACGCGCAGCCTTTTCCGATTCGATCAGCGCGGCGACGTTGCCCCCATTCCCCAGCTTCGCGGCGAGCGCGGCGAGTTGGGCCGTACGCCGTTCAAAGGCGAGGAGGACAGCGACCGGGTTGAGGCCAAGGTGGCGCATCCGGTCGAGCTCGGCCCCGAGCCGGCCGGGCTCGCCACCGAGTACGGCGTTGACAATGGCGATCATGCCGTCTTCCTCTGTGCTCGCCCCGATCGCCTCGAAAGCCTTCGCATCGGCACTGCGCGGGGCTTGCGGGCTGGCATCGAGATAAACCGCGAGCTTGGCGACTTCCGAGGCCGCGATGCGGGTATCGAGGTTGGCGGCGCGAGCGATCCGTTCGGCGAGCGCGGTATCGATGCGCAGGCCCGCACGATCTGCCAGTTCGCGCACCATCCCGGCCACGCTACGCGCATCGGGCGGCCAGAACACGACGACCAGGGCATCCTTGCGGTCGGCGAGGAGCTTGGCGGTCTTCGACTTGTCGGTCGCCCCCGGCGCGGCGATCAGGACCGGGCAGGACGGAGCCGTGCCGCCGATCAGGATCTCCGTCGCCTCGGCCGCCTCATCACCCGAGGCGCGCACGACGATGTGGCGGGACGAGCCGAACAGCGAAACCGAGCGGGCCTCGTCCCCCAGGCGCACTGGGTCGCGCTTGAGCTCGGCCCCGGTGAAGTCGATCCGTTCGCCGGGATCGTCGAGCAAGCCGGCGATGCGGTCGACCGCGTCGGCGACGCCGGCTTCATCGGGCCCGCAGAAAAAGAAGTAACGCGCGCTGCGGGTGGCGCTTTCCGCCTGCCGGGGGAAATCGCGCTGGGTGGCTTTCACCGGATCGCCTTAGCGCTGCGCGGCGGCGGCAGCCGAAGCGTGCCCGCGCAATTGCAGGGCCAGCGCGGTGACGATCCGGTCGGCCACTTCCTTCGAGAGGTTTTCCAGCGCAGTCTGCTCGGCGGCGATGGTCGCATATTCGGAGGAGACCACGTCGATCCCCGCATCGGCTCCGGCAGTCGCGTCATAGACAATCCGACCCGAGGCGAGATCGACCAGCTGGTAGCGGGCGCGCAGGGTGCGGCGTTCGCGGCCGACGGTATCGTCCGCCAGCAGGCCGAAGCCTTCGAGGCGATCGTCGAGGCGCACGTCGAGCCGGTAGGCGGGTGCGCCGCCGGAACGGCCGGCGGCGGCAAGCCGGTCATTCAGAGCGTTGCGGACCAGCCAGCCGGCCTTGCCCTCGATCGGCGGGACCTCCACCGCGGCAAGCCCGCGCGCCACCTCGCCCTGACCGCCGCCAGCGTAGAGCGGCTGGAGCCCGCAGCCGCCGAGCGGGGCGGCGGCAAGTCCGAGGAGGGCGGCGGCGATGAGGCGGTTCATGCGACCACGTTAACGAGCCGGTCCGGAACGACAATCACCTTCTTCGGGCTGGCCCCGGCAAGGATCGCCTGGACCTTGGCGCTGGCGAGGGCGAGGCTTTCCAGAGCGGCCTTGTCGGACCCCTTGGCGACGGTCAGCGTGTCGCGCAGCTTGCCATTGACCTGGACCGCGACTGTCACCTCGTCATCGACCAGCAGGGCCGGATCGACCGCCGGCCAGGCGGCTTCGGCGACGAGGCCTTCTCCGCCGATCTGCGCCCAGGCCTCTTCGGCCAGATGCGGCATCATCGGGGCGACCAGCAGCAGCAGGGTGCGGATCGCGGCCGAGCGGCTGGCCGAGGGTGCGGCCTTATCGGTGGCATTTGTCAGCTCGTAAATCCGGGCGACGGCCTTGTTGAACGACAGGGCGGCGATATCCTCGGCCACGGCGGTGACGGTCTGGTGCGTGCGGCGGTCGAGCGCCTTGTCCTCGCCCGTGGCCGAAGCATCGTACTGCCCGAACAGGCGCCACAGGCGCTGGACGAAGCGGGCGCAGCCTTCGATGCCGGCTTCGGACCAGGGCAGATCGCGCTCGGGCGGGCTATCGGAGAGCATGAACCAGCGGATCGCGTCGGCGCCGTATTTCGCGACGATCGCATCCGGATCGACCACGTTCTTCTTCGACTTCGACATTTTGATGACGCGGCCGATCTCCACTGGCTGGCTATCGGCCTTCAAGGTTGCGCCATCACCGGCGCGGTCCACCTCGGCGGGCGAGAAGAACAGCGGCTGGCCGTTCTCCGGATTGCGCCGCTCGTAAGTCTCGTGCGTCACCATGCCTTGCGTAAACAGGCTAGCGAAGGGCTCCTTCACTTCCAGCTTGCCGATGCGGGCGAGGGCGCGGGTCCAGAAGCGGGCGTAGAGCAGGTGGAGAATCGCGTGCTCGATCCCGCCGATATATTGCTCCACCGGGAGCCAGCGCTTTATCTCTTCGGGATCGAACGGCGCATCGGCCGGCTGGCTGGCGAAGCGCAGGAAGTACCACGAGCTGTCGACGAAGGTGTCGAGCGTATCGGTCTCGCGCCGGGCGGCGTGGCCGCACTGCGGGCAGTCGACGTGCTTCCAGGTGGGATGGCGGTCGAGCGGGTTGCCGGGGACGTCGAAGGTGACGTCTTCGGGGAGGGTGACGGGGAGCTGCTTCTTCGGCACTGGGACGACGCCGCAGACTTCGCAGTGGATGAAGGGGATCGGCGTGCCCCAGTAGCGCTGGCGGCTGACGCCCCAGTCACGCAGGCGCCATACGGTCTTGCCCTCGCCCCAGCCATCGGTTTCGGCGCGGGCGATGACCTCACGCTTGGCCTCGGCCACGGGGAGGCCGTTGAGGAAGTCGGAGTTGACGCAGATCCCGTCGCCCGCCTCGGCCTCGCCGGCGAAGGGCTTGTTCGCGTCTTCCAGTGTGGGGGCGATCACTCGCAGGATCGGCAGGCCGTACTTGGTTGCGAAATCGAAGTCGCGCTGGTCATGCCCGGGCACGGCCATGATTGCGCCGGTGCCGTATTCCATCAGCACGAAGTTGGCGATGTAGACCGGCAGGTCCGCGCCGGTGAACGGGTGTTTCGCGGTTAGGCCGGTGTCGAAGCCCAGCTTCTCGGCGGTTTCGAGTTCGGCCGCGGTCGTGCCGCCCTGCTTGCACAAGGCGATGAAGTCCTGAGCCGCGGGGTTGCCCGCGGCGAGGGCCTTTGCGACCGGATGATCTGCGGCGACGGCGACGAAACTGGCGCCGAAGATCGTATCAGGCCGGGTGGTGTAGACCTCGAGCTTGTCGCCGGTGGAGAGGGTGAAGGCGAACTGGAGCCCCTGGCTCTTGCCGATCCAGTTCTCCTGCATGACCCGGACCTTCTCGGGCCACTTGTCGAGCGTGGACAGGCCCTCAAGCAGTTCCTCGGCGAAGTCGGTGATCTTGAGGAACCACTGGTTGAGCTTTCGCCGTTCGACCAGCGCGCCCGAGCGCCAGCCGCGCCCGTCGATCACCTGCTCGTTGGCGAGGACGGTGTGATCGACCGGGTCCCAGTTGACCTCTGATTCCTTGCGGTAGACGAGGCCGGCCGCATAGAGGTCGAGGAACAGGGCCTGTTCGTGGCCATAGTATTCCGGCTCGCAGGTGGCGAGCTCGCGCGACCAGTCCAGCGCGAAGCCGAGGCGCTTCAGCTGGGCCTTCATGTTGGCGATGTTGTCGCGGGTCCAGCCGCCGGGGTGGACGCCCTTTTCCATGGCCGCATTCTCGGCCGGCATGCCGAAGGCGTCCCAGCCCATCGGGTGGAGCACCTCGAAGCCCTGCATCCGCTTGGCCCGGGCGAGCACGTCGCCCATGGTGTAGTTGCGGACATGGCCGATGTGGATGCGCCCGGACGGATAGGGGAACATCTCGAGGACGTAGGAGCGGGGCTTCGCGCTCTTGTCGTCGGCGCGGAAGGTCTGGCGCTCGTCCCAGACGCGCTGCCAGCGCAGGTCTGCGGACGCGGAATCGAAACGGGTGTCGGAAGCGGGAACGGTCATGGCCGCTCCTCTAGCCTGTCAGGCCCGCTTGTCGAGAGTGTCAGCCAACCGAGGCTTGGCGGCGCAGGTCGCGCGCCTTGGTGAGGATGATGTCCTCGAGGCGCTGCACGGTGGCGGCCTGGACCGGGGCATCGACCCAGACGCCGTTCTGGGCGACCTGGCGGCTCGCCGCAACGCGCAGCGCATCGGCGCGCAGGTCCTGGTCGAGGATCGTGACGGTGACCTTCATCCGCTCACCCGGGTTGCGGGGATTGGCGTACCAGTCGGTCACGATGACGCCGCCATTGCTGTCGGTCTGCAGCAGGGGCATGAACGAGAGCGCATCCAGCGAGGCGCGCCACAGGTAGGAATTGACGCCGATCGTGGTGATCTTCGAGGCGGCGAGATCGGCCTTGGGGCGCGACTTGTGGCCGCAGGCGGAGAGGCCGACGGTAAGGGCGACGGCGAGACCCGCGGTGCCCGCCGTGCGCAGCAGCTGGCGGGAGAAGAGGCCGCGGGTGGTGAAGCTGGCAATCATCGTCGCTCTGGTCCTGTCATCGCCGGGCCGGTAGGCTTGCGCCCTTCTTGCCGTGGAGTTCGTCGAAGCCTCTATAGCCGCCGCGCCGGGTGCGACAAGGGGCTTGCGCGGCTGGGCGCTTTTGCGGTTAGCCGCCTTGAACTGCGGCTGAACGGGAAGCGCCGCAAGGGAGGGCTCAAAATCGGCCGCCGTTGTGCTATATGGTGAGTCACGCGGTTCGGCCCGGGTTAACGTGGCCGGGCTAGGGTGACCAGGTTGGACAGGCAGGACAGTTGAAGATCATGGCGGCGCGGCGAGGACAGATGGGCATGGGAAGCCCGGCACTGCTGCTCAGCGGTGCCGTCTGCCTGCTGGCACTGCCGAGCGCGGTCCTGGCCTTTTCCAGCGATTTCGGCAGCGGCGAGCCGGCGGGGCTCGACGCCCATTCGTCGATGGCGAACTTCCTGCCGGCGCGGGTCGATCCGCGGCTGGCCCGCTCGATCACCGTGCCGGGCCTGACCAGCGGGCAGACCTTCCATTTCACGCCGGCGGGCAGCGCCACCCGGCCCGACCGCTCGGTCACGGTGGCGGTGCGCGTCGATGCGGTCGGCGCCCATGCGATCCTCGTACGCGCTCCGGCGCGTGAGAGCGCCGCCGGCCTCGCTGCCCTGCGCATCGCGCCCACGGCCTACAGCCTTGGCGTGGCGCGGGGCTTCCAGAACTTCACCATCCCGGGCACGGCGCGGCGTGGCGACGGGCCGGAACTCGCCGGCTTCAGCCTGAGCCCGGGCAACGCCAATGCGGACGAGCCGAGCCGGCTCAACGCCCGCATCGCCTTCGATGAGCGCCAGAAAACCGGCCGCGCCCCGCGCACGCTCGAATCCAACGGCGAGCAGACGGTCGATGTCGGTGGCTCCTACCGTCTGACCGGCAACCTCAACGTGACCGCCGGTGTGCGCTATTCGCAGGAACGTGACCGCATTACCCCGATGGTCGACGGCCAGAAGGACGGCCAGGCGGTCTACGTCGGCACCCAGTTCCGCTTCTGATTGCGCCTGACGGCGCTTGCCTGAATTCGTATGGAACGGCAGCGGGCCGCTTGTCCGGACGCGATGGCTTGCTAGCCTCGGCGCAGGACTGAACATCGCGCGAACTGGAGACTGACATGACACGAGTGGCAATCGTTACGGGTGGATCGCGCGGCATCGGCAAGGCCATCTGCCTGGCGCTCAAAAACCAGGGCGTGACAGTCGTCGCGAATTACGCGGGCAACGAAGCGGCGGCACAGCAGTTTACCGCCGAAACCGGGATCCCCGCCTACCGCTGGGACGTCGGCGATCATGAGGCCTGCCTTGCCGGTTGCGAGACCGTGGCGAACGAGCACGGGCCGATCGACATCGTCATCAACAATGCCGGCATCACGCGTGATGGCGTGCTCCACCGCATGAGCTTCGACGACTGGAACGACGTCATGCGGATCAATCTCGGCGGGTGCTTCAACATGGCCAAGGCTACCTTCCCCGGCATGCGAGAGCGCGGCTGGGGCAGGATCGTCAACATCGGCTCGGTCAACGGCCAGGCGGGCCAGTATGGCCAGGTGAACTATGCCGCGGCCAAGAGCGGCATCCACGGCTTCACCAAGGCCCTCGCCCAGGAAGGCGCGAAGTTCGGGGTGACGGTGAATGCGATTGCCCCCGGCTACATCGACACCGACATGGTCGCGGCCGTTCCGGCGCCGGTGCTGGAGAAGATCGTTGCCAAGATCCCCGTCGGGCGGCTCGGTCATGCCGAGGAAATTGCCCGTGGCGTGGTCTTCCTGACCTCGGAAGAAGCCGGGTTCGTGACGGGCTCGACCATGTCGATCAACGGCGGGCAGCACATGTATTGACCAGCGCGGGCGATCTGTTTCACCCGCCGGTCAAGCACTCGGTCGAAATCGCGGGCCACAAGACCTCGATCAGCCTCGAGCCGGTGTTCTGGGACATGCTCCGCGCCGCGGCGGCGGACGAGGGCGTGCCGGTGAACGCGCTGGTGGCGCGGATCGACGCCGCGCGGCTGGAAGCAGAGACGCCGCCGGGGCTGGCCAGCGCGATCAGGGTCTGGCTGGTGGGGCGCTGAGGCCCTCGTCGCTGTCTTGCCCACCCCCTGCCCCTCCCGCTTGCGGGAGGGGAGGAAGTTGGCTGTAGCGATCAGTAGGTCGCCGGCGGGTCGCTGGCCGGGAAGCTTTCGTCGCTGGCTTCGTCGGCCTTGTCCCAGTGCTGCGGATCGCTCTTCATGCCTTCGGGGCCGGCGTGGCGGACCTTGGCGAAGTTCTCGCCGGAAGTTTCGCCGCTGGCGAAGGCCGCGTGCCCGGTAGTGGGGCTGCCTTCCTTCTGCTTCTGGGAATAGCGGTAGAGGCCGTAGGCCACGGCGCCGGCGAAGGCGAGCTTGAGCAGAGCCATCGGTGGGTCTCCTGAATAGGGATGAGGGTCTCACCCCAACAGGCCGCGCCGCTCCAATCGGTTCCCGCGGGTGCGGTGAAGCGGGTCAATCCCCGCCGACGCGCTCCACCTGTGCGCCGATCAGCGCCAGCTTCTCCTCCAGCCGCTCGTAGCCGCGGTCGAGGTGGTAGAGCCGGTGGACCTGGGTCTGCCCTTCGGCGGCGAGGCCGGCGATGACGAGGCTCATCGAGGCCCGCAGGTCGGTCGCCATGACCTCGGCGCCGGTCAGCTTCTTCACCCCGTGAACCACGGCGGTGCGGCCCTTGGTCTCGATGTGCGCGCCCATGCGGTTGAGTTCGGGAACGTGCATGTAGCGGTTCTCGAAGATCGTCTCGGTGAGGACCGAAGAGCCTTCGGCGAGGCACAGCATGGCCATGAGCTGGGCCTGCATGTCGGTGGCGAAGCCGGGGTAGGGCGCGGTCGACAGGGTGACTGCGCGCAGCGGGCCGTCGGCGGCGACATAGAGCCCTTCCTCGCGCGGCTCGACCGTGACGCCGGCATCGCGCAGGGCCTGGACCGTGGCTTCCATCTCCTCGACCACGGCGTGCTTGAGGGTGACCTCGCCGCCGGTGATCGCCGCGGCGCAGGCATAGGAGCCGGCCTCGATCCGGTCGGACATGACCCGGTAGGTCGCGCCGTGGAGGCGGGGGACGCCGTGCATGGTGAGGTCCGAGGTACCGATGCCCTCGATCTCCGCGCCCATGGCGACGAGCAGCTTGCACAGGTCGACGATCTCGGGCTCGCGCGCGGCGTTGTGGAGGGTCGACTTGCCCTTGCACAGGACCGCCGCCATCAGGGCGTTCTCGGTGGCCCCCACCGAAACCACCGGGAAGGAATAGCGCCCGCCCGGGAGGCCGCCGTCGGGCGCGATCGCGCGGACATAGCCGGCGGCGAGTTCGATCCTGGCGCCGAGTGCTTCGAGCGCCTTGAGGTGGAGGTCGATCGGGCGGTTGCCGATCGCGCAGCCGCCGGGGAGCGACACGGTCGCCTCGCCCATCCGCGCCAGCATCGGGGCAAGGACCAGGATCGAGGCGCGCATCTTGCGGACCAGCTCGTAGGGCGCGACGGTCGACGTGATGCGGGTGGCTGCCAGCGTCATCACCCGGCCGAAATCCTCCGGCCGCGAGCCGGCGATGGTGGTCGAGATGCCGAACTGGTTGAGCAGGTGCTGGAACCCGTCGATATCGGCGAGCCGCGGCAGGTTGCGCAGGGTCAGCGGCTCGTCCGTCAGCAGCGCGCAGGGCAGCAGGGTGAGGGCCGAATTCTTCGCGCCGGAGATCGGCAGGGTGCCCGACAGGCGCTTGCCGCCCTCGATGATGATCTTGTCCATCGCGCCCGTTTAGGGCCCGGCGGGAAGGGGCGCAATGGCCGGACCGACACGGCTGTGAATCTCGATTGCGCCGCCAAAACGCATCTGCTCTACGGAACGCGAGCCCGCCGAGGCTGTTCACGATACTTGTTCGAAAACCTGTTCGGGATACTGGATGACCATGGCGCGCAAGCCGATCCGCAAGGCCGTTTTCCCCGTTGCCGGGCTGGGTACCCGGTTCCTCCCCGCGACCAAGGCCATCCCCAAGGAAATGCTGCCGATCATCGACCGGCCGCTGATCCAGTATGCGGTGGACGAAGCGCGCGAGGCCGGGATCGAGCAGCTGATCTTCGTGACCGGGCGCGGCAAGACCGCGATCGTCGAGCATTTCGACATGGCCTTCGAACTCGAGACCACCATGGCCGGGCGCGACAAGAGCCTCGACGTGCTGGAGCCGACGCGAATCCAGCCGGGTAACCTCGTCGCCGTGCGCCAGCAGGTGCCGCTGGGCCTCGGCCATGCGATCTGGTGCGCGCGGGCGATCGTCGGCGACGAGCCCTTCGCGATCTTCCTGCCGGACGAATTGATGATCGCGCACCAGGGTTCGACCGGGTGCATGAAGCAGATGGTCGAGGCCTACAACGAGGTGGGCGGCAACCTGATTTCGGTGCTCGAAGTGCCGGAAGAGGAGGTTTCGAGCTACGGCGTGATTGCGCCGGGGGCGAAGCTCGATGGTTTCGGCGGCGCGCTGACCGAGGTCATGGGGCTGGTCGAAAAGCCGAAGCGCGAGGAAGCGCCCTCGAACCTGATCATTTCGGGGCGCTACATCCTCCAGCCCGAGGTGATGCGCACGCTCGAAGGCCAGGAAAAGGGCGCGGGCGGGGAGATCCAGCTGACCGACGCCATGGCCCGGATGATCGGCACCCAGCCGTTCCATGCGGTGACCTTCGCCGGACGGCGGTTCGACTGCGGGAGCAAGGCGGGCTTCGTCGAGGCGACCCTGGCCCTGGCGCTGGAGCGGCCGGACATGGCGGCCGACGTGCGCGCGATCATGCAGCGGCTGCTGGCGAGCTGATCCCGTCATCTGGGGCTAACTTTCGATCGGTGCATGGGTGACACGGGTGACACGGTGTCACCCACCGTTTTGCATGCCTATTCACAGCGAAATCAAGGATATGGCCGGACGAGTGCATGGGTGACACTTGTGCGGCGCATTTTTGCGTTCGCGGGTTCAAAGAGCCGCGGGTTGAGGCCCGCGCCCGACCGGTGACAGATTTCGGCCGAGTAGGAAAACGGTTTGGCCGGGTATCGTCCCCCGGGCGGGGCGATCCTGCTGAACCCCTTGGGCCCCTCGCGCGTTGCCGCTGTCATGGTGGACGGAACTCCTGAACCGACGACCGCGACCGCCGGCAAGCAGCTGGCGCGCTCCGCGGGCAAGCTGGTGCAATCGGCGGCGAGCCAGGAGGACAGCGCCGACCGCCGTACCGAACTCGCGGCCGACCGCACCGTGCTCGCCGCCGAGCGGACCTATGCCGCCTGGGTGCGCACCGGGCTTTCCGCGCTGGCATCGGGCGTGGGGGCCGGGGCCTTGCTGGAGCACGTGCTGCCGGCCTGGATCGGCCAGCTCACCGGCACGCTCCTGATTGCCTTCAGCGCCTTCTGCTTCGGGGCGGCGGTGTGGCGGCAGATGGCGCAGGTGGCCCCGCCCCGGCCCGATACGCGGCGCTTGCCACCGGCCCTGCTGATCCTGGTCAACGGCTTCCTCGCGCTGGTCAGCCTGGCGGCCCTGGTGGGGATCTGGGTCAAGTGACCGGGCCGCAGTGGCTGTCGATCCTGACCTTGGCCGGGATGATGGGACTCTTCCTGTGGGACCGCTTCCGTTATGATGTGAGCGCGGTGATTGCCCTCTTGGCGGCCGTGGCGCTGGGGGTGGTCAAGCCCAAGGACGCATTCTCGGGCTTTTCCGACGATATCGTGGTCATCGTCGGCTCGGCCCTGGTGATCTCGGCGGCGGTGCAGCGCTCGGGCAAGATCGAGGTCATGCTGGCGCTGGTGGCGAACCGGGTAAGGAGCGCCAGGGCCCAGCTGGTGCTGCTGACCACCTCCGTCGGCTTTGCCTCGGGGCTGGTGAAGAACGTCGGCGCCCTGTCGATGCTGATACCTGCGGCGGTGCAGATGGCGCGCAAGCGGGGGGAGAGCCCTTCGCAGTTCCTCATGCCGATGAGCTTCGCCTCGCTGCTCGGCGGACTGATGACGCTGGTCGGCACTTCGCCCAACATCATCGTCAGCCGGGTGAGGCAGGACATGACCGGCAAGCCCTTCGCCATGTTCGATTACCTGCCGACCGGGCTCGGGCTGCTCCTGGTCGGGCTGGTCTTCCTCTGGCTGGCCGGGCGGCTGATCCCGGCGGGCCGGGTCGCGGCGGCGCAGGTGGCCGAGGCGGTGGACGTGGGCGCCTATACGACCGAGGCGCTGGTCCCCGCCGGTTCCCCCGCGGTCGACGAGACCGTGCGCGGCTTCGCCAAGCGGCATGGCGGCGAGATGGAGATCATCGGCCTCATCCGCGACGGCGCGCGCGGGGCGGTCCACTCCTTCGCCCGGCTGCGCGAGGGCGACGTGCTGATCCTCGAGGGCGAGCCCGACGTGCTGCAGCAGGCGATCGGGCGCGACCGGCTGGTGCTGGAGGGCAAGGACCGCCGCGTGCCCGAAGGCAGCGAGCGCGACGAGATCGACGTGGTCGAGGCCGTGGTGACGCGGGGCTCCTCGCTGGTCGGCCAGGCGGCGGGGCGCTATTTCCTGCACGAGCGCTATGGCATCAACCTCATCGCCGTGTCCCGCGCCGGCGAGCGGCTGGACAGCAAGCTCGCCGAAATCGTGCTGAGGGCCGGCGACGTGGTGGTGCTGCAGGGGCCGAGCGGGCTCCTGCCGCAGCGGCTGAAGGACCTCGGCGCCCTGCCGCTGGCGGAACGGCCGATCCGGCTGGGGCAGCGGACGCGCGGATGGCTGCCGCTGGCGATCCTGGCGGTCGCGATGGCGGCGACGGCGACCGGGGCCGTGCCGGTGGCGATCGCCTTTTTCGCGGCGGCGGGCATGGTGGTGATCGCCGGGACCCTGCCGGTGCGCGCGGCCTATGAGGCGGTCGACTGGTCGATCCTGATCATGCTCGGCGCGCTGATCCCGGTCAGCGACAGCCTGCGCACCAGCGGCGCCTCGCAGCTGTTGGCCGGGCAGCTCGCGGCGCTCGGCGCCATGTTGCCGCCGTGGGCGGCCGTCGGGCTGATCCTGGTCGCGGCCATGGCGGTGACGCCTTTCCTCAACAATGCGGCGACCGTGCTGGTGGTCGCCCCGATCTCCGCCGTCTTCGCGCATGACCTCGGCTACCGGCCCGAGGCCTTCCTGATCGCGACGGCCGTGGGCGCGGGGTGCGATTTCCTCACGCCCATCGGCCACCAGTGCAACACGCTGGTCTTCGGCCCCGGGGGTTACCGGTTCTCCGACTATGCCCGGCTGGGCGCGCCGCTGTCGCTGCTGGTGGTGCTGGTTGGGACGCCGCTGATCCTGCTGGTCTGGCCGGTGCGGTAGGCGCCAAAAGAAAAGGGCGGCTCAAGGCCGCCCCCTTCCGATGCACCCTCTCCAAGTGCGTCTACCGGCTGCATCTGCTGTGCTAGTCCGGCTGGGCTGACCCTTAGAGCCCCCTCATCTCGTAAATTCTTACTCTTCCTCGCCCGCGCCCATGGCCAGGTGCGCAGACGGCGCGGCGCGCTCGAACTGGCCCGACTGCAGGTAGGGCATCGGGTTCACGGCCTCACCGGCGACGCGCACTTCGTAGTGCAGGTGCGGACCGGTGGAGCGGCCGGTGGTGCCGACGTAACCGATGATGTCGCCCTTGTGCACGGTCTGCCCGGCGGCGACGTTGAGGCGCGACATGTGGCCGTAGCGGGTTTCGATCTCGCCGCCGTGTTCGATGGCGACATAGAGGCCATAGCCCGAGAACCAGTCAGCCCGGCCGACGACGCCATCGGCGGCGGCGTGGATCGGGGTGCCGGTCGGCGCGGCAAGGTCGACGCCCTTGTGCTGGCGGCGGCCGCCGAGCACCGGGTGCCAGCGCATGCCGAAATCGCTGGTGAGCTTCACGCCATCGACCGGAACGAGCGACGGAATAGAGACCTTCTGCGGGGCGAAACCGGGGATCGCGCCGCCATTGATCGTGTTGGGGCCGCGCGAGATGGCGACGAGGTTCTGGCGGGCGGACGGATTGTCCATCGACTGCCAGGAGGAGAACAGCTGGCGGAATTCCTCATCACCGGTCTGCTGCTTGGCGGCCTGGGCGGCGCGCAGCGGAGCGAGGATATCGGCGTTGGCGCTGGCGTTGGCGAAAGCGGGGTTGGCGGTGACGAGCGAGGCGAGACCGGCGACAAGGCCGGCAAACACGCGAAACTTCGACACAATCGAGAAAACGACCACTCAGCAGTACCTTGTCTTGCGGCATGCCTGACTTGCGGCAGGCGGGCCGTGCGACCCCTGTCTTTTCCAGCTGCCCGGACCTGATGGACCGTTGCCGCCTTCGCGATTTTGAGATGGTCGGAACCCCCCGCCGTCTCGATGGTTGGGGAGCTAACCGGCCCTTTCCGGCATGGCAACCTCACCATAGAGATCGCGCGATAAACCGGCTGCGAGCCGCGCCGAGTCGTTGAACGGTGGCTTAACGGCCCCGCGGAAGTGGCGCGAAACCAGCATTTTCCACAGCTCGGCCACAGGTGCGCTCAACCGTTTGGCGCAGGATTCGAAATGGTTTGCGCCGAACCGGACGTGGCGGATTTCGTCGTCAAGGATTCGTTCGAGGATGCGCGCGCCGCGCGAGTCGCCCGAGGCGCGGACCCGCTCCAGCGTCGCGGGGGTGACGTCGAGCCCCCGCGCTTCCAGCACCATCGGCACCACGGCGAGGCGGGCGGCGACGTCGTGGCGGGTTTGATGGGCCGATTCCCACAGCCCATCGTGAGCGGGCAGCGCGCCGTAGTGGCTGCCCATGGCGTGGAGATGGCGCTCGATCAGGGCGAAATGCATCGCCTCGTCGGCGGCGACTTCGAGGAAGTCGGCAACGAATTGCTCGCCCATTTCCGCGCCGAAGCGGCCCGCCATGTCGAGCGCGAGGTCGATCGCGACGAATTCGATGTGGGCGAGCGCATGCCACAGGGCGATTCGCCCGCGCTCGGAATTGCCGCGGCCGCGCTTGGGCATGCGGTTTGGCGGGAGCAGCTCGGGCGCGGCCGGGCGGGCGGGGCGATCAGGCATCGGGCAATCGAAGCGGAACGCCAGCCGCCCGAGCCGCCAGTCGCGCGCGACCTGCCGCGTGGCCATGGCCTTGGCCCGCGGATCGGCAGTGACCAACGCGGCGCGGATCGCGCCGGCGACGGACGGCAGGCTGTTGCTCAAAGCGCCTTCGCGGCCTCCAGCACCTCGGCGGCGTGGCCCTTGACCTTCACCTTGTCCCACACCCGGGCGACCTTGCCCGCGGCGTCGACCAGGATCGTGGTGCGAACCATGCCCATGTAGGTGCGGCCATAGTTGACCTTCTCGGTCCAGATCCCGAGCGCGTCGGACAGGCCCCCTTCGGCGGCATCGGTGGCGAGGGGGACGGTGAGGCCGTGCTTGGCGGCGAACTTGCGATGGCGCTCGGCGCTGTCCTTGGAAATGCCTAGCAGCGCCGTCCCGGCCTTCTCGAACTCGCCGGCGAGCGCGGTGAAATCGAGGTTTTCGGTGGTGCAGCCGGGGGTGTCGTCCTTGGGGTAGAAGAACAGGACGAGCTTGCGCCCGGCATAGTCGGACGGCTTGACCGGGGTGCCGTCGGGCAGGGTCATGGCCACGTCGGGAAGGCTTGCGCCGGGGGTGGGTGCGGTCATCTCAATCGAGCTCCAGGGTTTCGCCGAAGACCTCGGCCCAGGCCGTGGCGACCACCATTCTCGCCTCGGCGAATCCAGCGGTCACGCTGTCCCAATTGGCATATCCGCAGGCCGCTGCAAGGGCCGCGCGTGGGCCGGGGGGCGGAATTTCGCCGTCGGGGGCGAGCAGGCGGGCGGCGATCAGCAGGCGGGTGAGCCGGTCGTGGGCGCGGCGCAGGCTCCGTGGCAGCAGGTGGGCGGCGGCCAGCTCCCCGATCGCCTCGCCGAGCCTCGGATCGAGGCCCCGCCCGCTTTCGAGCTGGCGGAAATGGACGAGGAACTCGACGTCGACCAGCCCGCCGCGCTTGAGCTTGGCGTCGAGCGGGCCCTTGGCCGCCTTGTGCTCGGCCATGCGGGCGCGCATTTCGAGGACGTCGGCCTTGAGCTTCGCGGCATCGCGCAGGGCGGAAAGGACCTCGCGGATGATCCCGGCAAGCTCCGCCTGGGCTGCCGCGGGGCCGAACAGCGGGCGGGCGCGGCACAGGGCCATGTGCTCCCAGGTCCAGGCCTGCTCGCGCTGGTAGCGCGCGAAGCTGTCGAAGCTGACGGCGAGCGGGCCCTGGGTGCCCGAGGGGCGCAGGCGGGTGTCGACTTCGTAGAGCGCGCCTTCGGCAGTGGGGACCGACAGCGCGGCGCTGATCCGCTGGGCGAGGCGGTTGAAATAGAGCGTGGCGCCAAGCGGCCGGCGGCCGTCGGATTCGGTCTGGTGATCGCCGGTGAAGAGATAGACGAGGTCGAGATCCGAGGCATGGGTCAGGGCCCCGCCGCCGAGCCGGCCGAGGCCGAGGATCACCAACTCCCCGTCGGGGACGCGGCCATGGCTCTGCTCGAACTCGCGCATCGTGGCCTCGGCGAGGACGGTGAGCGCCGCTTCGGCCACGCGCGAGTTGGCGGCGGCCACGGCCAGCGGATCGTTCGCGCCCTCGATCAGCTGGACGCCGAGGGTGAAGCGCCGCTCGGAGACCTTGCGGCGCACCCGGTCGAGCAGGCGCTGGTAATCGTCGCCGCTTTCCCCATCGGCGAATTCCGCCACCAGCGCGGCGCTGTCGGGCGGCAGGTCGAAGGCCGAGGCGTCGATCAGCGGATCGAGCAGGTCGGCGCGGCGGGCGAGGGCGTCGGCCAGCGGCGGGGCGAGGCCGAGGACCCTGGCCAGGAGCTCGAGCAGGGCCGGGCGGTTTTCCAGCAGGTGGAACAGGTTTAGCGCACTTGGCAGGCGGGCGAGCAGCTCTTCCCAGCGGTTGAAGGCGCGCCCCGGCTCGGGCGAGCGGGCAAGGGCGGCGAGCAGGGCGGGCTGGATGGCGTCGAGCGCGAGGCGGGCGGCATCGGAACGCAGCGCGCGGACCGTGCCCTGCCGCCAGCCGTCGATCCGCTCGGCGAGTTGGCGCGGTTCGGCAAAGCCCAGCGCGGCAAGTTCGGCGGCAAGCGGGCGGGGCTGGCCCTGGTCCGGCACGGCGACGGCGCTTGCGCCCTCCCCGCCGCGCTCGGCGATCAGCGCATCGTAGCGGCTGCCGACCGCCTCGGTGATCGCCTCCAGCTCGGCGACGAGGGTTGCGCCATCAGGCAGGCCTTCGAGACGGGCGACATTGTCGATCGCGGCGGGATCGGTGGGCAGGGCGTGGGTCTGCTGGTCCTGCACCATCTGCAGGCGGTGTTCGAGGGTGCGCAGGCGGTCGTAGCTCTCGCCCAGCACGGTGGCATCGGCCGGATCGACGATGCCGGCCCCGGCGAGGGCGTCGAGCGCGGCGCGGGTGCCGCGCTGGCGCAGCGCCGGCTGGCGGCCGCCGTGGATCAGCTGGTGGGTTTGGGCGTAGAATTCGACCTCGCGGATGCCGCCGCGCCCCGTCTTGAGGTTGAAGCCGGGGCCGGGCCGCGCCGGACCTTCCTTGGCCTGGCGAATGCGCGCGGTGAGCCGGCCGATCTCGGCGATGGCCCCGAAATCCAGGCTCTTGCGCCAGACGAAGGGCCGGATCGCGGCGAGGAACTGCTCGCCTGCCGCCAGGTCTCCAGCGCAAGCGCGCGCCCGGATGAAAGCCGCACGCTCCCAGGCGAGGGCCGAGCTTTCGTAATGGGTGAGCGCGGCATCGATGGAGAGGGCAGGCGGCGAGACCTCCGAGGCCGGGCGCAGGCGCAGGTCGACCCGGAAAACGTAGCCCTCCTCGTCCACATGTCCGAGCAGCTGGACCACGCGGCGGGCGACGCGGGCAGCGGCTTCGCCCGGATCGTCGCGCTCGCGCCGGGGGAGTTTCGCCGGATCGTAGAGCAGGATCGGGTCGACGTCGGAGGAGTAGTTCAGCTCCTGCGCGCCGTGCTTGCCGAGGGCGAGGGCGAGGAAGCCGGCGGGAGCGGCGTCGGGCACGCGTTCGACCACGGCTTCGGCAATGGCCGCATCGAGCGCGCGATCGGCGAAGGCGGAAAGCTCGGCCATGACCCTGGCCAGCGGGAACTCTCCGGCAAGGTCGCCCACGGCCAAACCGAGGGCCAGGGCGCGGCGCTCACGCCGCAAGGCCGCGCCGACCGAGGGCGCGCCCGATCCGGCCGTGCGGGCATGGGCGATTGCTGCTTCGCCATCGCCGGCGGCGAGCAGGGCGGCGAGATAGGGCTGGCGCTGGATCAGGGTCGCCAGGAATGGGGAATGCGCCTCCGCGCGGGCCAGCGCATCGGCCCACCGCGGGGTCTTGGACGGTGCTGCGGGCAAGCTCTTCTCCTTGAACATCAGCGATGCCCGCTACGACCGGTTCGATCAAGCAAACGGATCAAATCTTGTCGGCGTTCCGCTTCGCTGGCAGAGCATGGGATCATGCCCTACTCCATGCGCACCCCGCCCGAATGGCACACCCAGGACTGGCTGTGGATCGGCTTCCCCCATGATGCCGAGGAATGGCCCGGCTATCTCCCGCAGGCGCAGGAGCAGATCGCGGCTTTCGCCAACGCCGTTGCCGAAAGCGGCGAGCACGTAAAGCTGCTGGTGCGCGATGCGGCGAACCGGGCGCGGGCGGAGAGCCTGGTCAGCGCGGGCGTCGAACTGGTCGAACGGACCTATGGCGACATCTGGCTGCGCGATACCGCGCCGGTGATCGCCTGGGGCAAGGTCGCCAAGCGCGTGGCGCGGCAGTACCGCTTCAACGGCTGGGGCGGCAAGTACCTGATGGCGGGCGACCAGACGATCGGCCAGCAGCTGGCGGTCGATGCGGCGCTCGGACGTTCGATCTCTGACATGGTGCTCGAGGGCGGGGCGATCGACGGCGACGGGACCGGCCTCATGGTCACGACCGAGCAGTGCCTGCTCAATCCCAACCGCAACCCGAAGCTGACGCGCGCCGATATCGAGCAGCGGCTCGCCCTCGACCTTGGCTTCGACCGGTTCCTGTGGCTGGGCGAAGGGCTGGTCAACGATCACACCGACGGCCATGTCGACAATCTTGCCCGCTTCGTCGGCCCCAACCGCCTCGCCATTCCGCGCGCCACCGGGCCCGACGATCCCAACGCGGCGATCTATGCCGACGCCAAGGCGCGGGCCGAAGCCTTCGGGGTGGAAGTGGTGGAAGTTCCCTCGCCCGGCCGGGTCATGACCGGGGACCGCGTGGAACCGGCGAGCTACATGAATTTCGTCATCACCAACAAGCTGGTGGTCGTGCCGATCTACGGAACGGAGCACGATGCCGACGGCGTCGCCGCGATCGCTGAGCTGTTCCCCACCCGCGGCACCATCGGCCTGATGGCTGATGCCGTGCTGATGGGCGGCGGCGGCTTCCACTGCGCCTCCATGCACCTGCCCGCGGCGCTGGGGCTCTCGGCTGAGGTGCCGTCGATCTGGCCCCCCGCAGAGGACTGATTTGCGCGGCTTGGCGTTAACCTGCCGGTAGCATTTGCGGGCGCAAAGTCCGGGCATGGCCCAAGCCCTTGCCCTTGCCGCGACTCCGATTCGCCAGATCCCGGCCGACTGGCTGCGCATGGCGATCGTCACCGGCTGCGCCATGGCGCTGATCCTCGCCGAGCGGGCGCTGCCGGTTTTCTGAGCGGCCGGGGCTTGGCCCCTCGCCTCAGCGCAGGTCCGGCGGGGTCGCCTCACCCTTCAGCATTGCGATGGCTTCGCCGAGCGGCATGAACCGCTGGCGCTCCTCGCCGAGCGTGCGGATGGCGACGGTGCCTTCCTCCGCCTCGCGCTTGCCGACGACCAAAAGGTGCGGAACCTTGGCGAGCGAGTGCTCGCGCACCTTGTAGTTGATCTTCTCGTTGCGCAGGTCGGTTTCAACCCGGATGCCCGCCGCTTGCAGTGCCGTTGCAACTTCGCCCGCATAGCCATCCGCATCGGACACGATCGTCGCCACCACGGCCTGGACCGGGGCGAGCCAGACCGGGAGCTTGCCGGCGAAGTGCTCGATCAGGATGCCGATAAACCGTTCATATGAACCGAAAATCGCGCGGTGGAGCATGACCGGGCGGTGCTTCTCCCCGTCTTCGGCGATGTAGGACGCATCGAGCCGCTCGGGCAGGACGCGGTCGGACTGGATCGTGCCGACCTGCCAGGTGCGCCCGATCGCGTCGGTCAGGTGCCATTCGAGCTTGGGCGCATAGAACGCGCCTTCGCCGGGGAGTTCCTCCCAACCGTATTCGGCGGTGGCGAGGCCGGCTTCGGCGACAGCGTTTCTGAGTTCGCTCTCGGCCTTGTCCCAGTCCGCATCGGAGCCGAAGCGCTTTTCGGGGCGCAGGGCGAGCTTGATCGAATAGGTGAAGCCGAAGTCCTGGTAGATCCGGTCAGCCAGTTCGCAGAAGGCGCGGACTTCGCTGACGATCTGGTCTTCCCGGCAGAAGATGTGCGCGTCGTCCTGGGTGAACTGGCGCACGCGCATCAGGCCGTGGAGCGCACCGTGCGGCTCGTTGCGGTGGCAGCAGCCGTTCTCGTAGATGCGCAGCGGCAGGTCGCGATAGGACTTGAGGCCCTGGCGGTAGATCAGGACGTGGGCCGGGCAGTTCATCGGCTTGAGGGCCATCCAGTCGGCCTCGCCGGAGATCACCGGGCCTTCATCCTCGACGTTCGGCACCTCGTCGGGGATGACGAACATGTTCTCGCGGTACTTGCCCCAGTGGCCGCTCTGCTCCCACTGGCGCGCGTCCATGACCTGCGGGGTCTTGACCTCGCGATAGCCGGCGGCGTCGATCGCGCGGCGCATGTAGGCTTCGAGTTCGCGCCAGATCTTGTAGCCATTGGGGTGCCAGAAGACCGAGCCGTGGGCCTCCTGCTGGAGGTGGAACAGGTCCATCTCCGCGCCGAGCTTGCGGTGGTCGCGCTTGGCGGCCTCTTCAAGGCGCGTGAGGTGGGCGTCGAGCTGCTTCTTGTTGAGCCAGCCGGTGCCGTAGATGCGGCTGAGCATCGCGTTCTTCTGGTCGCCGCGCCAGTAGGCGCCGGAGACGCGGGTGAGCTTGAACGCTTGCGGATCGAGCTTGCCGGTGGAGGGCAGGTGCGGGCCGCGGCACATGTCGAGCCAGTCGTCGCCCGACCAGTAGACCGTGAGGTCCTCGTCGCCCGGCAGTTCGGCGGCCCATTCGGCCTTGAAGCTTTCGCCCTGCTGCTTCCAGCGGCTGATCAGCTGTTCGCGGCTCCACACCTCGCGGCGCAGCGGCTTGTTGGCGGCGATGATCTTGCGCATTTCCGCTTCGATGGCGGGGAGGTCTTCGTCCGTGAATGGGCGGTCCTTGGGCGCGAAGTCGTAGTAGAACCCGTCATCCGTGGAGGGGCCGAAGGTGATCTGCGTGCCGGGGAACAGCGCCTGGACGGCTTCGGCCAGGACGTGGGCATAGTCATGCCGGGCAAGGTCGAGCGCCTCGGCCTCGTCGCGCGACGTGATCAGGGCCAGCTCGGCATCGCCGGTGAAGGGCCGGGCGAGATCGACCAATTCGCCATTTACGCGCGCGGCGAGGGCGGCCTTGGCGAGGCCGGGGCCGATGGCGGCGGCGACGTCGAGCGGAGTCGACCCCTGCGGCATCTCGCGCGAGGATCCATCGGGCAGGCTGATCTTGAGCATTTCGGACATGGGCAAGGCCCATAGCCTCGGCATTTCGCGGCGTCCACCGGTCGCACCTTGCCAAGCGCGCGCAAGGCGGGAATGAGGCGGGGCATGACCGAGATTGCGTATCACCAGCTCCCGGGCGGGCCGCGCCTCGCCTATCGCTTCACCCAAGGGGCAGGGCCGGTGCTGGTGTTCCTGCCCGGCTACAGGTCGACCGGGCGCGCGAGACCGGCCGGGCGGCGCTGCTGCTCGACTATTCGGGCTGCGGGCTTTCCGGCGGGGACTTCGGCGAGGGGACGCTGTCGCGTTGGCGTGACGAGGTGCTGGCGCTGGTGGAGGCGGTGTGCCCCGGACGGCGGCTGGTCCTGGCGGGAAGCTCGATGGGCGGGTGGCTGATGCTGCTTGTGGCTCTGGCGATCCCCGAACGGGTGGCGGCGCTGGTCGGAATTGCCGCCGCGCCGGACTTCACCGACTGGGGCATCGACCGTGCGCAGTACGCGCTGCTGGCTAACGGCAAGGTGCTCTACGAGGACAACCCCTATGGCCCCGAGCCGACGCCGACCTATCCCGGGTTCTGGAGCGACGGTCAGGCGCAGTTGCTGCTCAGCCGAGAGATCGCGCTCGAATGCCCGGTGCGGCTGCTCCACGGCCAGGCGGACCCGGACGTGCCCTGGGACGTTTCCCTGCGGCTGGCCTCGGCCTTGCGTTCAGCCGACGTGCAGACGACCCTGATCAAGGACGGCGACCATCGCCTCAGCCGGGAGACGGACATCGCCCTGCTGGTGCGCAAGGTGGATGCGCTGTTGGGAGAGCTTTCGGGCGATCTGGCGGAATAGGAGCTTTCGATGCCGCTGCTGCTTCCCCTCCTGCCCCTGATCGCCCAGGTCGGCCCCTTCGCGACGACGCCGGGGGCGGGGCGATCGACGCCGGTCGAGCAGGGCGTGGTGCGGCCGAAGCGGCGGCCGACCTGGGTGGCTGAGGGCGCTGCCCCTGAGGCGGCGAGCGCCAAGAGCGGACGGGGCAAGGAGTGCGTGGCGCAAGTGGACAACGATGCCGACGATGCGGTCGAGCTCGCGCAGGGCTGGCTGGCGAATGGAGCTGCCAGCGCGGGCGAGCGGGCCGAGGCGAACCTGTGCCTTGGCCTTGCCCAGGCGCGGCTGGGCGAATGGGGCGAAGCCGAGACGGCCTTCCTCGCCGCGCGCGATGCGGCGGGGACCGACCGCC
>Ga0068855_100000458_pt1 | contig 50148 bp, 55 predicted proteins | sample KBSCornC52_FD_66592 | JGI IMG/M metagenome (GOLD analysis project Ga0068855, IMG submission 66592) | Corn rhizosphere microbial communities from Kellogg Biological Station, Michigan, USA - KBS Corn C5-2 | ecosystem: Host-associated > Plants > Roots > Rhizosphere > Soil ... | reverse complement strand
GCTTTGGATGTCGCGGGCGGTAAAATCAACCCCCAAAGCAATTTCGTCATAATAATTGCCGGCAATTATTATGACGAAATTGCTTTGGGGGTTGATTTTACCGCCCGCGACATCCAAAGCCGCCATAAAGAAAAAGGCCTGCCGTGGGAACTGGCTAAAGCTTTTGATCACTCGGCGCCGGTAAGTAACTTTTTGCCTAAATCGCAATTTGCCGACCTGCACAACATTAATTTCAGGCTCGATGTTAACGGGCAAACCCGGCAGCAGGGCAATACCTCGTTCATGCTATTTTCGTTCGATTATATCATCGCCTTTGTATCAAAATACATCACCCTAAAAAAAGGCGACCTGATTTTTACCGGAACGCCTGCCGGTGTTGCTAAAGTGAATATTGGCGACCGGCTTGAAGGCTACCTGGAGGATAACAAAATGCTTGACTTTCTTGTTAAATAGGCATGGTAAAAAAGTTCTCCGCCACGCTCCTTCTTTTATTATTTGTTTCCGCCGGTTTATTTGCCCAGGGTATTATCCAGAGCAGGCCATATCCTCAAAACTTTTTCCGCTACCCGCTTGATCTGTCCCCTGTAACGGCAGGCACTTTTGGTGAATTAAGGCCTAACCACTTTCACTCTGGGCTCGATTTTAAAACCAGCCAGGCAACCGGCTACCCCGTGCATGCCGCTGCCGATGGCTATGTATCGCGCCTGCGGGTGGAGTATGGCGGCTTTGGGCATGCTATATATATCACCCATCCAAACGGGTACACCACCGTTTATGGCCATATCGAAAAATTCAGCCCGGAAATGGAGCGGCTGATACGCGATACGCAGTACAAACAGCAAAACTTTGAAGTCGATTTTAAACTGCAGCCACGCCTGATACAGGTTTGCAAGGGCGATTTGATCGCTTTATCCGGCAACGCAGGTGCATCCGAAGGGCCACACTTGCATTTCGAGATCAGGGATACCAAAACCGAGGAAACCATTAATCCGCAGTTGTTTGGTTTAACTATTCCGGACAAGGTGCCGCCAACCATTTACGCCATTGGAATATACCGCCTGGGCGACGAGCCTTTCAGCGAGCAAACGCCCCGCCAGTTTTTAGGTGTAAGCGGGGCCAATGGCCATTACCATTTAACCACACAACAGGTTATTAATGTAAGCGGGCAAACAGGCTTTGGCATCACGGCTAACGACGTTACCAGCGCATCGCCCAATCATAACGGCATTTATTCGGTTGAAGAAAAAGTTGATGGGAAAACAGTTTACACCTTTGCCATTGAGCGCTTTGCTTTCGATCAAACTCATGCCATTAATGCTTATATAGATTACCCGGAGTTTTTAAGGACCCGCCGGTTTGTGCAGAAGTGTTTTATACCACCGGGCAGTAAAATAACATTGTACCCGCAATCGATAAACCGGGGCGTTATCAATTTTAATGACGATGCTGTGCACGAAGTGGACTACGTTGTTAAAGACGTTGCCGGTAATACATCTACCTTAAGCATCAGCGTTAAATCAAGCCCTGCTGCCGGCATAGCGCATTTAAGCAATGCTGCCGGAACATTTTTCCGTTACAACCAGGTTAACCAGTTTAGTAATGCAAAAGTTAAAGTGATAATACCAGCAGGTAACTTGTACGACGATATTAATTTTACCTACGCCATGCTCCCCAAAAGACCGGGGACATACTCGGCAGTGCACCAGGTACACAACCGTTACACTACTATAAACGACACTTACGAGCTTTGGATAAAGCCAGATAGTACCATTGGCAAATACGCCGGCAAGGCCGTAATTGTGAATACCGAGGGCGTTTGCGAAAACACCATTTATGAGGATGGTTACCTTAAAGCAAAACCACGCACCTTTGGCGATTATTTTGTTAAGGTTGATACCATCCCACCCGTTATTGCGCCCATCAACATAAAAAACGGCGCTATCCTGAAAAAAGCGCGTGGCATATTCTGCCGGATAAGCGATAACTTATCGGGCATAAAGAGCTTTAACGCTAAAATTGACGGCGTTTGGGTGTTGATGATACGGGATTACAAGACCAAAATACTTACCTGTAACTTCGACGGTCTGCCCCCCGGTAAGCATCAATTTGAATTAACAGTTACCGATAATAAAGATAACGTGGCGCATTTTACCGCCGGGTTTATACGATAGCTTGAATTCTTCGGGGATAAAATTAAAACGTCACGTTAAATCCTACCGTAAACAAAAAATACGATCCGCTTTGGCCGGTGTTATAAGGTTGTATAATGTAGGGCGTAAAGTTTAACTGCCAGGTTTTAATGGCGTAAATAAATTGCATCGATCCGCTTAAAGCAAGTAGTTCGTATTTGCGGGTTGTTGTAACCTGCGGCTGTGTACCTAAAATTTGGCCGACAACCGATGTTGAATCTGTCTGCGAGAAGGATTGGGTGCCTGCGTAAAGCATCAGGTCGGGGATAATTTTAAACCCGTTCCTCCCGTCTTTCCCTGATTTAACGAGCCATATTTCTTTGGAGAGTTCCGCATCGTTAATAATATCATTGGGGCCTTGTTTCCCGATGCGGTAACTGGCGGCTACTGTTAACTTAACAATATCCTGCGGGTTAAAGTGCAATTGCCCGTCAATGGTGGCATTAAACGAGGAAAGTATTATCGGGCTGCTATTCGTTATAAAATATTTTGTGGCCGATATAGCACCGCCATATTCCTTTTTTTTATCGAATGAAAACACATATCCTGGCGTAAAGCTTACCCCCTCGGTGGTACTGCGCGAACCATTCAGATCAAAATAGCCAATGCCACTTAAAAAAAATCCCTTTGCCGAAATAAGCGAAACGGTTGGCAGCAAAACAGGTACGCTACCGGGATCTTTTCGGCCGGCGTAAGTTAAATCCGAAAGATAAATGAGGCCGGTATTTACAAACAAACTTTTTCCCGCCTGCTTTTTCACAGCGGTATCAGGCTTAAGCTGCTGGCCTATCGACAGCAGGGGCAATGCTAAAAGGATAACGATAAGTTTGGGCTTTAACATGGGGGTAATGATATAGGTTTTAAAGGTCAGAAAGGCCCGGTGGGCCTTCCTGACCTGGTTGATATGACTGAACTACATTATTTTTTTGATACAGCACCGCTTGCTGATGAAGCAGCACTTGTGTTTACATCAGCTTGTTTTTTGCCTGCTTTAACGGTTGTTGAGCTTGTGGCTGACCCCTTTGCCGAGCCGCTTAACTTTTTAGAAGATGCCGATAAACTACCTGAGCCGCTAACTTTTGAACTGCTGCCGGCGCTAACAGATGTGTTGCTTACGCCTTTTGCTGTTTTCTTTACAGCCTTGTTGGTTGCGACAACTGTTTTTGACCCTTTTGCAGTTATAGCTGTTTTGGCCGAACCGATTTTGTTTGAAGTTGCTGAAACCGTGTTATTGGCTTTAGCATTAATGGCACTTGTACTTGCGCCAATTACTGCTTTTCCGTTCGAAGTAGTTGAACTGCTTAAGCTTGCACCGTTTTTACTAATGGTAGCGCCACCAACCGACGATAGCGAGCCGTTAACACTTGAACTACCTTTTGAGGCATTCAACTTTGCAGACGATGAACCGTCAGCGCTCGCGTCATTTTTGTTAGCGGTTACAGTTAATGCATCATTTGCAGTACCGGTTACGTTAGTAGTGGCTGCCTGCCCCTGCCCTGCCTGTACAGCTGATTGCGCAGCAGTGCTTGCCTGGCCTGATACATTTACTGCCTGGTTTTGGGCAGCCTGAACGGTTGCCTGGGTTTGGTTAGCTATTTTGCCTGCAACATTGGTAGCCTGGTTAATTACTTTTTGAGTGGTTGCAGTATTTACCGTAGGTAACACGGCCTGCGTTACAACTTTAGTTGCTGTTTGGGCGCCAACATTCAGTTGCGCCATACTGGTTTTTGCGCTGAAAATTACAACCGCGCAAGCCAAAAATTTGATTACGTTTTTCATGATGTTTCTAATAGGGTTAACAAATAATAAGGTAATCTACCTTAATCGCGATTTTGCAAAGCTTATGCCATCAGCGTATTTTAATTAAAAATATGGTCGCGCGGTGTTGGGTGTATAGGTTTTTATACATTTTTGCTTCCAAAAATATTCACACATTGTTGTATAGGATTTTAGCTAAACTTTGCCTGCTTTAAAGGAATAACTAAGTCCCTGAACGGACACTATGGGAGGAACATGATTTCGTTCAAACAGATCATAACCGGGCTTCAAAGTTTTCCAGAATGAAAATGACGGATTCGTTTTATAAGTTTTCATGTGCTGGTCGTCCATCCTGAATGGAAATATAGCCACATCAATCTTTTGCTGGCCGGCTTCAAAGGCCTTGTAAAATATAGTATAAATATCATCGATGCCGTCATTGGTCATGGCATAGCAACCGTTGGAAGCACAAATACCGTGGATCATGATCTGGTCGCCTGTATAGCCCTTTAATGTCTCCAGTTTATTGGGGTACCCTACATTGATAGAAAGGTGGTAACTACTGTTGGGATTCAATTGATTTGGCCCAACTGTGTAAAAGCCTTCCGGGCTTTTGTAGTCGCCAGCCTTTATTTTGGTTCCCAATCCGCCGGAAAAGGCGCAAATATTATAGGATTTAAAAAAACGGTATTGCTGCCCGGCCTTTACCCATATTTCCAGTGTGCCGTCCTCTTTAAATAACCGGATATAAACTTGCGGCTTAGTGGTAAGCCCTTTATCTTTTAATTCGTTTTGGAGCTTTGGCCATGCTGTTTTCCTGGCTGCCCGGGCGCGGTCGCTATCAGGAAGGGAGTTTTTCGGATGGATGGCAAGTAACGATAGTATCGTTAATAAAGTAAAAAATTTAGGCATAGTTAATTGACTGATATTTAGATTATCAGAATAACTACACTTTTAGTTATTTATTGCAACAAGATTGCATTTTTTTGCAGATCCCCTCCGGATTATATTCCTAACACCTGTTTTAATTTCACGTACCCTGATTTACTCACGGGTATTTTTGCGCCTGATTTCAGGATGGCCAGGTGCGCATCTTTTTCGTAAGGGTCGATGCGGGTAATTTGGGGGATAGCGATCATGTATGAACGGTGCACGCGTACGAAATGACGGGGATCGAGCATTTGCTCAAAAAAGTTCATGGTTTTATTTTTCAGGAAGGATCCTTCGGCAGTGTACACGCTCACATAATCGTCATCAGCGGCCAGATACAAAACATCCTGCACCGGGATAATTTTCACCTTTGTACCTGTTTTTACTACAATGCGCTCATGTTGCGCCGGTGAATTCGAAGCTTCCAGTATTTCCTCTGTTTTCTTAGGCGAAGGAGCATTAGGCGCCTGGGCCAGGTATTTTTCAATGGCTTTATTAAAGCGGTCTTTGTTAAAGGGTTTTAAAAGGTAATCAACCGCATGCGCCTCAAAAGCTTTTATGGCATATTCATCAAACGCAGTTGCAAATATTACCGCAGGCTGGTGTTCAACCAGCTCGAGCATCTCAAAGCCGTTTATCTTCGGCATCTGCACATCTAAAAATATAAGGTCGGGCTGGTATTGCTGGATGGCTTTAAGGCCCTCAAATCCGTCGCCGCATTCCTGCAGCACTTCAATCTGGCTAAAATCCTGTAAATATTCCCTAACAACCATACGGGCCAGTGGCTCGTCGTCAATAATTAATGCGCGTTTCATATTTTACAACTGCGGTACTTTAATAATAGTTGTAAATATATTATCATTTGCGTGAGTTTCCATCAAATCATTGCGGGCAAAAAGCAAATATAATCTGCGCTGCACCCCGCGCAGGCCAAAACCGGTGCCTTGCTTTGGCCTCGATGTTTGCGGATCGTAAGGATTTTGCACCATCAGTATCAAAAAATTGCCATCCATTTCGGCCCTGATACTCACTACAACGTCGCCGGTGGTATCATAAAGCCCGAATTTAATCGCATTTTCAACAATAGGCTGGAGCAACATGGAAGGTAACAGCGCAGCCCCCGATCTTTCGTCGCAGCTTATTTCGGTTTGTAAGCGGTGACCAAAACGCACCTTTTCAATATCAAGATATAGGTTCAAGTGTGTTAGTTCGTCGGACAAAGGCACCTGGAGCTGATCGTCTTTTTTTAACGTTCCCCGTAAAAAATCCGAAAGCTGGTGAATCATCCTGCGGGCCTCATCAGGCTTAAAACCTATTAACGCGTTAATGGAGTTGAGGCTGTTAAACAAAAAATGGGGTTGCAACTGCTGCCTCAGGTTATAAAGCTCGGCATCCCGGGCCAATTTTTCGGCTTCCGATTTGCGCCGCTCATTTTCCTTCTGATCAATTTGTGAGTAATATATAATACTGATCATTGCCATCCATCCGATAGCCAGGAAATCAATAATTGCCCGGATGACCACGGATTGTATTAAAAACTGGATATAGGCTTCGCCCGTTGTTAAAAATGGCAACAGCCACCTGCACCCCAGGGTACAAATTACGGCCAATGCGCCGCACCAGATCAGGATATTGATGTAACTATCCTTACCCGGCTGATAATAACGCAGGTTATTGTTAATTAACCAGCAGGCAGCACCCAGCAAAATGGTATTTACCATGCTATCTGCAAAGGCAATGTACCATATAAAACCAAAATTATGGATAAGATACGTTTGCGCCACAGCCCATATCAGCCCGCAGCCCGCAGCTATTCCGTATAATTTTGATGTGGTTAGATTTGATGCCATTTTTTTTAAGTCGGGAAAGTCCGAAAGACGGAAAGTCCGAAAGTTGGTTTTGAGTTTTGAGAGCTTATTCTTTAAGTTTTTTTCGTAAGGAGTTTAGCATCGCTAAAATTTCCTCGCATTGTTTGTATAGTATGTTAAAATTATCTTCTGTAATTATGCTTCTTTGCTTAAGATCAATTTAGCTTCTCAATCGTCTCAAATTTGCCTTTTCGGACTTTCGAAGGAGCTGTATTAAAATCGATTTTAAAAAAAAATATTAACTATTTGCCTCTGTGATCTTTGCGTTTTCGCCTCAGTGCTCTCTGTGGTAAAATTTAACCACAGAGGGCACCAAGAAGGCACAGAGAGACACGGAGTTTCACTATCGCAAATATAATTCCGGATAATTCTTGTTTGTATTACTTATAATACAGACTTTTCCGGCCCCTCCTAAAAGCTGCGGACGTCCACGCCTGCAAAAATCGAAACGCCCTTCAGTACCAATATCTTTTCGCTATTGGGGCCTGCGTTGGTTCGCATGCGCTTATCGTCAAACCCGGCAAAAACCGCTGCCATATCCGAAACTACCTGCCAGTGCGACGGAACAATAATTTTAGTACCGCCAAAAATCTGGGTGATATCAATGATTACCCTTCCGTTAATATCAGCCTGTGTAAAATCAAGTTCGGCACCACCGAAAACGTTTACAATTTCGCCCCCCTTAAAATCTTTGGAGAGGATTGTTTTTTTGATGCCGCCAAAAACTGATACGGCATCCAGGTAATCGTCTCCGGTTGGCGGATATGCGGTCCGGCCGGTTGGCGGAACCTCGGTATAAGTGGTATCGGCTATTGGATCAGCCGGGTTATTGGGGTCATTCACATGAGCGCGCCAATCAAATTTATGATTATGTTTTTTGTTCCAATAGTCGCCATCCAAATGATTGCGTCGCCTTAATATCATCCATACCCCAAAACCAATCACCATTAAAGGGAATATTATTCCGCTTCCATGGGGCACATTTTGGGCTATCAGGAAAACCATTCCTAATGCTATTAAAACATATGACGATGATTTTTGAAAATTGCTTCTTGAGCCGATAAATAATCCCCAACCTACCAACCACAAAGGCCACAATACAATATTATCCGGTATCAGGTATAAGTTAAATTCCTTCAGCAACAATACGCATCCCACAGCTAGCAAAATAAATCCAGCAGTTGCTTTGCCGTTATTCTGGGGTTTCTGTTGTTTTATATCGTTGTCCATTATTTTCCTATATTAAATCTTATCCAAAACTAAGATAACATTGTGTGCACGCCAAACAAAAACTGGCAGCGTGTTTAAACAAATCGGTGAGGGGCTGTAAATTGTCGGTGAAAAAGTTGGAGCATCAAAATTAATATTTGGCGTATCCGTTTTCAGCTTGTTATTGCTTAATTTAAAGTGACTTCCACACTCCAGTCGCTGCCGCTTGCTACCTGGTTGGCTTTGGCAAAATCGCCCATATTTAAAGCGAAAGACAACTTTAAAAGACTGTTTAAGTAAGCAAGTGGTTTGCCTTCGGCTACCTCGCCAAATGTTTGTGCATAAGGCATGGAACCCTTGTAAACCAGCTTTTGTTTATAGAAGATGGACACATTCACCTTATCGCCAAAATGGGGGTTTAGTTTGTTAAATAAGGCGCCGGGTATATTGGTCCAAACGTTACCGTATTGAACATCGAGGATGGGGATATTGCCTTTAAGCACATTGCCAGTTAAGGTTGCGTCCTGGAAGGGAAGCTTTACCACCTCTTTAGGTAAAAGCGGACCAACCTGCTCAAAAGTTATAACGCCGGCTGCTAAACGTGCCGCAGTATAAGCATACACATCGCGCCCGTGAAAAGTATAGGATTCCTGCGAATCTTTACGACGATTTACCGCTTCGTCAATCTGGCGGATTTCATCGATGCCCAATGATGCGGAGATAAGGGTTAAGGCGCCATTATCGGGCGTTACAATAAAGTGCCCGGATTTGGTTTTTAATACAACTGATTTGCGGGTAGTGCCCACACCCGGGTCAACCACCGAAACAAATACGGTACCGGCCGGCCAGTAGCGTACCGTTTGCTCCAGGCGATAGGATGCCTCCCAGATATTGAATGCAGGGATCTCATGCGTAAGGTCGTACAATTTCAACTCGGGCGAAACACCCATGGCCACGCCTTTCATGGCTGAAACAGCGCCATCCTTAACGCCAAAATCGGACTGAAAAACAACTATTTTATTTTGTGCAAAAGTGAGCTTTGCCGAAAACAACAAGATTAAAGCAACGGAAACCAAACGGAAATATCTCTTCATATTATTTTTACATTTTAATTCTGCAAATTAATAGTTTTTATTAATTCGTTGCAGGGTATAATTTTTATAGTTGGGCGGGGCAGATAGATGTTAAATTAAAAGCGTTTAGTTTTTACTACTTTTATATTTCCGGCTTTCGTTTGCTAATAGACATTACATTAGCACGTTGGTGACAACATCAACTTGGCGGAGGGTAACCAGCTTTGTAATAATTTCATCAATCTTCTTTTTTAATAATTATATGGAAAAGTGGCCACAGCAAGAAGAAATTCCAAGATCAATTGTAAAGGGTAGCGGAGGTATCGGCGCTGATTTAAGTTCCTTGAATGGCAAGGGCAAAATACTATTCCTTGATCCAAAATGTGTTGTCATAGGATTGGGCGATTTCCCTTATATACTGTTTATAACTCCTGAATTCTGCGAGGAAAATTTGCCGCCGGATATTAGAAAGAATGTATACGATGTTAAAAAACTTATTCTGCAACCTACATTTTCAGCCGTTTCCAAACCGGCAAAATTTTGTGCTGTGCCAAAATGGTTGGTTAATTTTAAAAAAATTGAGTGTTTGCGATTTGAATACGTGGAGTTGGGTGACTTAATTCAATTGGCAGATTTACCAATTCAACAGTTAATCATCGAAAACATTAAATATGACGATGGTGATAGACTAATTGCTGTTATCAAACAGTTCAAGCACCTAAAAGAAATATCTTACGATCATTCACTTCCAGCGGACCTAATACGTTCCATCAAAGGATTAAATTTGAAACTGACTCCTTTGTAGTAGGTTCCTGCCCGGCTGGCAGAGGTGCGTTGAATACACGAAAGCGTTTAGTTTTCACTACTTTTATCTTTTCCGCTTTCGTTTACCGACGGACATTACATCAGCAAGTTGGTGACAACACCAACTTGGGCGGAATTCATCACTTATGAATTGTTTCTATATGCAGTTGCTGTATTTCTAAAACATGAACGTTACCGATATTTAGCAGATCTCCTGTATACTAGCTATTTCACAAAGCCCAGACCGGGTTATCCCAGTGAGTCGAAAGGTTATCTTCAATACGCCGCTGTTGTTAGTGAGATTAAAGATTATTACAATCACATAAAGGGTGTCAATGTGATTAATCCGACAGCCGATTTACTCATTACGAGGCTTCCCTCATTAATTAAACTGGCAGATTTTGTCGACGGCGATTTGTTATGTTATTATATCGGGGCGATAAATGAGGTTCAATGGTTTCCGCAAACTTACCTATATAAAGAGCCTTATAATATTGCGTTTCCTTTCTTTAATCGGCTTGTTTCCGTTAAACATTTTGAAAAGATTAAAGAACTTTTAAATGTATCGACCATAAATAAATTAAAAGTAAAGATAGCCGATGCGACAGTTAAGCAGGTTGCAAATCCATATCGTTATACCAACGCATGGGAAGCAGTAACAGCATTTAATGAACTGATTGATCTGGATAAGATCGGTACGTCAAGATAAACTATGGAATTGGTTCCCCCGCCCGGCTAAGTGTGCCACTTGGCTGCAATAACGAAACACTTTACGAAAGACGAAACCTGGTCGGCATTTGCCGTACGGGCGTTCTGAAAACAATTGCTTGCGTGTGCAAAGATAAAAACCGGAAATAACTTTCGTGGTGTCGCTATTTTGTCAGTACAGGTACGGATTTTTGGCAAAATCAACGTCACTAATAATTGATAATGAGGCGTTCCAAAAATAGTGGTGTGTGGAACATGGAACACTGGAACATACAACCAGCCTAAAATTCGGCGCGATAAGGCCTTAGGTGTGTTTTTTTTGCTTGCTGTGGGTAGCCCACCGGGAACGTATTCCGACCAATAAATTAAAAACAGGGACACAAAAAAGCCGGGCATCATGACGATGCCCGGCCCCAATCACTATGAAAAATTAAACTTACCTGTTAAAATTGTTTGAAATTATCTGTCGGTGTTTCAGTGGTTACCGGTTTGTTGTTGTGCCTCATCACCATCCATGCGCCTGCACCTATAATCGCCATCGGCCAAACAAACCGCTCGGCATTGTGAATGTTTTCGGTAAACAAAAAAGCGGTGCCTATGATGATCATCCACATCCAGATGGGTTTTCTGAAATTGTACTTGCCGCCCATATAAAGGCCGTAAGCAATAATCCACATTGGCCAGCTGAATAACCAGCCGGGGATAAAAAATAAATTGAAATTATCTACCAGTAACATGGCGCCGATTACTAAAATAATGACGCCGGCTATTGTTTTACCGTTATGAGCTTTATTTGGGTTTGATACGTTGGTTTCCATTTTCTTAAGTTTTAAATCTTACTCAAAAGTATAGCGGAAACCGGGGCGCATCAATCAAATGTTGGCGATGTGATTGAAGTAATCGGTGTGAATGAAGAAATCGTCGGTGAAATGCGGCGTGTTTTAACTCACCGATTTTCGAAGTTTCGAAAATCGGTAAGTTAAAAAGGGGTTAAACCGCAGGTTCCTGCTGACTCAGGCAATGGAAGCTGCCCAATCCCCATATAATATCGGTGGAATCAATGCCTACAACCTTGCGGTCGGAGAAACATTGCTGTAAAACTTCCAGGGCCTTATCATCATTTGGGCAGCGGTAGGTCGGAACAACTACCGCTGAGTTGGCAATATAAAAATTAGCATACGATGCCGGCAAGCGCTGATCCTGGTATATAACGGCATCCGGCATGGGTAGTTCCACTATGTTAAGTTGCTTGCCATTCAGCAGGCGCATCGTTTTCAGCAGCTCCAGGTTTTCCTGCAAAATGGTGTAATTTTCGTCTTTCCGGTCTTCTTCAACAACCGTGACCACGGTATCCTGATTTACAAAACGCGTGATATCATCGATATGGCCGTCGGTATCGTCGCCCACAATGCCATCGCCCAGCCATAACACCTGTTCAACACCATAATATTTCTGTAAATAGCTTTCAATTTGCTGCTGATTGAGCTGCGGGTTACGGTTTTGGTTGAGCAAACAGGCGGTGGTTGTTAAAATAGTGCCGGCGCCGTTAAAATCAACCGAGCCGCCTTCCATCACAATACCCGCGTGAAAAACAGGCAGGCCAAAGTGTTCGCCAATCTTTGTTGGGATAACGTCGTCCAGGTCGAATGGTGGGTATTTGCCGCCCCAGGCGTTGTAGCCCCAATCAACTATCGCCTTTTGTTTGGTATCGGTATTGATTAAAAAAGCGGGACCGTGGTCGCGGCACCAGGCATCATTTGTCGGGAAATTAAAAAACTCAACCCGGGTTAAATCAACTCCGGCTGCCATTAATTGTTGTTTGGCAAATGCCATCATTTGCTCGCTACCCACATTTATTCGTACCAGCTCACCTTCGGTCAGCACTTTAATAAACTCGCAGTATTTTGGATATATCAGCCCAATCTTTCCCGGCCACGATTCTTCCTTGTGGGGCCAGCTCAGCCAGGTTGCAGTATGTTTATGCCATTCGGCGGGGAAATGGAAGCCGTTTAGTTCAGGGAGGGTCATCATTAGTTCATGGTTAATGGTTCATAGTTCATGGTCGATAGTCCATGGTCGATAGTCCATGGTCCATGGTATTGGATTACAAGGTATTTTTTAAAGCGGTTATCATTTTAGTGAGCGATTGGCTTCAGTCTATAGTCGATAGTCCATGGTCCATGGTATTAAATTACAAAGTATTTTTTAAAGCGGTTATCATTTTAGTGAGCGATTGATATTCATCATATAAGCGTTGAAAATCCAAATCACTGATAATTTCTCGTTTTTTAGCTATAAAAAGACAAGCCACTACTTCAATGGCTGATCTTATGGAGTAACTAAGAAAATTTTTAAAGACCGCATTGGTTTGACCGGTGCATCCTTCCGCGATATTAAGTACTACGGAATCAGCGGCTCTTTTTATCTGAGAAGTCAAAACAAACAGCTCATCCTTCGGGAAACTGTTTTTGGTTAGTTTATTTACCTCGTCAGTTAAGTCAAGGGCCTTTTGCCAAACCTGCAGACTTTCAAATTTAAATGCCATAATCTTTCTTTTTGCTACCGCCTATAGTCCATCGTCTATGGTCAAAACTCACCATCGACAATTTTTTTGCTATGATCCATGGACTATCGACTATGGACCAAATTATTCCTCGTCAATAAAACGTTTTGTTATGGGTTGATAGGAATCTATCCTCCTGTCGCGCATGAAAGGCCAGTGGCTCCGGTAATAATCAGATTTATCCAGGTCAAGTTCCTGCACGGCAATATCTTCGGCATCATGCGGCGATTGGTATATAACGGTGCCGAAGGGGTTCGAAAAAAAAGATCCGCCCCAAAATTTCAGCCCCGCTTCTTCTCCGGCCCGGTTCACGCTTACTACGTGCACACCGTTTGCCACCGCATGCGACCGCTGGATGGTTTGCCAGGCGTTATATTGTTCAACATTGGTAGCATCGTCCTGTGTGGTGGCCCAGCCAATGGCGGTTGGGTAAAACAGTATTTCGGCACCCATTAATGAGGTGATGCGGGCAGCTTCGGGGTACCACTGGTCCCAGCATATCAGCACGCCAATGGTGGCATATTTGGTTTTAAAAACTTTGTAGCCCAGATCGCCGGGGGTAAAGTAAAATTTCTCGTAAAAACCGGGATCATCCGGAATATGCATTTTGCGGTATTTGCCAAGATATGCGCCATCTGCATCCAACACAGCGGTGGTATTGTGGTACAGCCCCTGGGCGCGTTTTTCAAACAGCGAGGCAATTATTACAACATTTAATTCTTTAGCCAATACTGATAACGTATCAGTTGACGGACCCGGGATTGACTCTGCCAGCTTAAAGTTATCGTAGTCCTCTACATCGCAAAAATAAAGCGACGTAAACAACTCCTGCAAACAAATTATTTGGGCGCCCTGTTTTGCTGCCTCTCTTACTTTGGCAACAGCTTTGTCTAAATTCGCCTGTTTGTCGGCGGTACAGGTCATTTGTACCAGGCCTACTTTTACTTTACTCATCCTGCTAAAATTTCGGCAAAAATAGGTGTTTTTGGCGATTAGAAGCTACCGTTTGGCGATTAGTTTTAAAGCGTTGTTTACAAATGACACGTAACTGAATAAAAAGCCGGGCGACTAAAGCCGCCCTTATCATTTTGACGTGGCAATGCCGGCTTTCATCCGCTAAAGCAAAATCACATATCGCTGTAAATCAAACCATTTACTTTTTCCATCAGTTCATCAAGGCCAAAGGGTTTGGCAATGGTAGCGTCGCATCCGCAAATAAGCGTTTCTATCTCGTTTAAATAGGCAGAGCAAATAATTACGGGGATATCGTTCAGTTGATGGTTTGTTTTAACCTGCCGGCAAATATCATTGCCATTAGCGCCGTTTAATTTGTAATCCAATATCAGCAGGTCGGGGTGGTAAGCTTCTACCGTGTCCATGATATCAGCGCTATCCGAAGTAATTTTCACTTCAAATTGCTCATATACCAACGCTTCTTTTATAATATCCAGGATATCCTGGTTGTCGTCGAGCACCAATATTCGCTTTAGCATAATAAAAAATAGTTTAAGGGGGTTGAGTAGCGGTTTCCTCTATAAAGCGAAAATTCAGTTAATAAATCAGGTTAGCTTTGGTTCGATAATATTTAACGCCGAAGGTTTAATTTTATTTGATCTTTTTCTGCTCCACAGCATAAAATCGCTTTTTTAACTATTATAATTTACCTTTATGTATCATGCAAAAAAGCACATGGCTATTTTACGGGATAGGTTTAATTGTTGGCGCATGCCTTGGGTTCGTGGTTCATGATTTAGTCATCGGGATGGGCGCAGGTGCGGCTTTGGGGATTATATTTGCCCGGAAATATCGCCGCAGGCTGCGTTAGTTATACACCCTGGATTGCCAGAGGATTCACCCAATTCTGCCAACAATCAAAAGAAGTTGCTTTAAATTTAAAAAAAGAAGCAATTGCACAAGCGCCATCTTGCGGATTACTGTGCACTAACTAGTGAAATAGAAATTAAAACGCGTGGTAAATATTGTTGAACGAACTGCGGAGACCAAAGGTGAGCATAACCGTTTTTTTATCTGTTTCGGCTGTTTTTTCTGCCCTTATCAAGCCGCCTATCTCAAATCGCAAGTTGGTTTTTGGGTTGATGAGTAATGAGGCAGTACCTTCGGCATAATAAACATCAGTTGCAAGCCCCTGCCCTACTGATACAGGCGCACCCGATGGTACAAACGGCTTAGTAACACTCATACCAAAGTTGTCTGTTTTTGTGGGGTCGGCGCCGTACTTCTCATAGTTTACCTGTCCCATAAAATCAACCCTGCCTACCGAATAGTTTAAAATCCCGATGAACTCCCTGAAGTTGGCTCCCAGCGGATCGCCTAAAGGTTCGCTCAGGTTGGTATAACTGGTTATAGGCTGCGCGCTTGCATAGGTATAAGGTTTAACTGTGTTAAACTCAACCAGGTAATTAAAGTTGGTCACTTTAAAAAGATCGGCGCCGCGTATACCCAGTTGTATCCCGTTTGTATTGTTATCAGTACCGCCTGAAAAGAATGATCCGGCATTAAAACGGTCTAACAGCAACTGACCGTAAATTGCAGTTTTATCAAATATTTTATACTTGGCCGTAAAGCCCATAAACACATTGTCGGGTTGCGACGGCGTAGGATTAAGGGCATTGGTATAAACCAAAGGATTGAGGAAATTTGCATCAAAACCATGGTAGTTGCCGGCGTTGTCCGCTTCGGAAGTGATGATAGCATTGAAAAAGCCGAGTGACGCTCTTTTGCTGATGTTCCAATCAAGGTAATGGAACGCTGCCCATTTGCGGCGAACGTTTCCAAATGAGTCAAACCTGGTTGCCCTGGAATCTTCCAGGTAAGCCCACATCATCATGTACTGAAATTTCCCCACGTTAGCAGTTAATCGCAGCAAGGGGTAGTTTGGCGAAAATTCGGACAACAACAATGAGCGATAACCGTCACCGATGAAAGTCTTATCCTCACCCATGGTGATGTTCAGTTGCTTTATCGGGCTATATGACACATAGGCTGTTACATATGACCAATCTTTTGATATCTGCCCACCACTGCGGTCGTACGACTGGCCAGGGATCAGACCGATACTATTTATATAATTGTTTAGATAGGTCGGAAACTTTCCCTGGTTTTCGAAACCGCTGGTGTAAAAAGAGAATTTAGTGCCAATAGTGCCGCCAAACTGGTAACCGCGAACGTTTAAATCGGTATTTACTTTATTGCTTACATCGCGGCCAATATCTATGTCAGTTATGTAATCGCCGTAAAAAGTATATTCCTTGTTTTGCACATCAAACAAATGCTCATTAAATATCTTGCGTGAAACCCAGCTTTTTCGGCTGCTGTCCACCCCTCTTTGCATAAGTTGGTTATACTTGCCGCTGATAGTACTGTCGATTATAAAAGGCTTGAGCGAAGTATGCGCCGAACTGTTTATCGAGTAGATATCGGAATTAAATTTCTGATCAAGCTGGTATGAGTAAGGCAGCAAAACAGACTGTCCTTTACCCAACTGTACCGAAAATATGGTAATTACGGCTATTAATGCGAGTTTTCTTACTGGTAAATGTTTGATCTTTTGCATCGCAACAAAATAAGTATTATTTATGGTGAAATAAAAATTTCATTTGTATATTCATTAAAAACCCAATCTCAAGCGTTTTCTATCCAATATTTTCCACATTAAAGTGCAATTTCGTCCCTTTAAAATACCAAATAGTAAACTATATTTTATCATATTTGCAACCTAAAATAAGCCGGGGGCCTGTTTTTTGTTAAATGTTGTTAACCTTAGGCTGTTTTTTTTTAATAACTTATAAAAATCCTGATATTTACCCTGCAATAAACCATTATTTGTAATCCATGCAATACAAAAAAGTAAATAATCTTTTAGGCTATCTGTGTTTTGTAATAGCCTCAATTACCTATATTCTAACGTTGGAACCCTCAGTAAGTTTTTGGGATTGCGGCGAATTTATTTCGTGCGCATACCGCTTACAAGTTGCCCACCAACCAGGATACCCTGTATTTGCCATGCTTGGTAAAGCATTTTCATTGCTTTCAATGGGCAACAACGCCAAAGTGCCGTATTTTACCAATATGATGGCGGCATTGGCAAGCGGTGCCACTATTATGTTCCTGTTTTGGACCATTACCGCTTTCGCTAAAAAAATGCTGCTTAAAGCTGCTAATGATACCATCGACGAGGGGCGTATGTACCTTATTATGGGTGCCGGCCTTGTTGGTGCACTTGCCTTTACTTATACCGATACTTTTTGGTTTTCGGCTGTTGAAACCATCGTATTCTCCATTTCATCACTGTGTACCGCAATTGTTTTTTGGGCAATATTAAAATGGGATGCCCACGCAGATGAGCCGGGCGCCGATCGCTGGCTGATATTTATTGCTTATGTAATAGGCCTTTCCATAGGTATACACTTGTTGAATTTGTTAACTATACCTGCCCTGGCCATGGTATATTATTTCAAACGCGGGAAAAACATTAACCCCCGGGGCATTTTCCTAACCTTATTGGCTGGTGCGGCCATATTGGTGCTGGTTCAATATGGCATCAGGGGTTATACTGTTGAATTTGCAGCTTATTTTGATTTGTTTTTTGTAAACACCCTCGGCCTGGGATTTGGCAGCGGAGCTTTCTTTTTCTTTGTGATACTGATAGGTATACTGGTTGGCGGTATCTGGTATAGCATTAAAAACAAAAAGCCTGTTTTAAACCTGATTTTTCTGTGCATTACTTTTATATATTTCGGATATAGCTCGTTTGCATATATTCCCATCAGGGGAACGGCTAATCCTGATTTGAATAACTCGCATCCCGACAATGCTTTCACGCTGTATGGTTACCTAAACCGTATTCAATATGGCGAAACACCGTTATTATTTGGCCAGTATTTTGATGCAAAACCAAAAACAGATGATAATGGCAATCCTATTTCAATAGATGGCGGCGTTGTTTATCGCAAAGGAAAAACACAATACGAAGTTGCCGAACATAAAACGAGCTACCAGCTTGACCACACTACATTCCTGCCCCGCATGTACAGCAGCGAAGGCCAGGACCCGCAATTTTATCGCGAGTGGCTGCAAATGGCAGATGGACAAGCGCCAACATTTGTCGACAATATGAAATGGATGTTCAGCTGGCAAATATGGCAGATGTACGGCCGGTATTTCTTGTGGAATTTTGTTGGGCGTGTTAACGATGCCGACGGACAGCAACAAATGGGCGGTTTCCACGGCTATGTAGATGGCGACTGGACAAGCGGGATATTTGACGGCGCCAGGCATTTGCCAAAAGCGGTTGTTAACGGAACTACCTATACACCACTGTATGCACTGCCTTTAATAATAGGTTTAATTGGCTGCTGGTTCCATTTTGAACGGAAGAAAAGGGACGCACTGATCGTGTTATTACTTTTCTTCTTCACAGGCGTGGCTATCGTACTATATGTTAACCAGCCAAGCATTCAGCCCCGCGAGCGGGATTACTCTTACGTAGGGTCTTTTTACGCCTTTGCTATTTGGATAGGCCTGGGCGTAATAGGCCTGGCCGAACTTATTCAACGGAAATTAAATCAAAAAACAGCGGCGTTAATAGCCACAGGTGTTTGCCTGCTGGCCGCACCGGTATTGATGGCGAGCAAAGAGTGGAAAGCACATGACCGCTCTACTAAAATGACTCCGCACGATATGGCTTACAATTACCTGATATCGTGCCCCAAAAATGCCATTTTATTCACCTATGGTGATAATGATACCTACTCGCTGTGGTACGACCAAGAGGTCGAAAACATCAGGCCTGACGTGCGAATAGTTAACTTAAGTTTATTCACCGGCGACTGGTATATCCACCAAATGCAGAAACCGATGAATGAATCAGCTCCGTTGCCTATCACCATGCCGTTTGATAAGTATAAAGAAGGTGTAAGGGATGTTATTTATTTCGACGACAAAAAAATACCCGGATATGATTCGGTTAAAGAGGTTTTTGATTTTATTACTTCTGATGACAAAGCAGCACAGGTACAATACCAAAGCGGCGATTGGGGGAATTACCTTCCTACCAAAAACTTCATGATCCCGGTACACCCTGCTGATGTAATGAAAAACCATGTGATTACGCCCGAGCAACAGGACAAACTTACTGATGCTATAAAGTGGAAATATCCTTCGAATTATGTCACAAAGGAAAACCTGGCCATGCTTGATATACTTGCCCACAATAATTGGGCAAGGCCTATCTGCTTCACAACCACTATCGGGCAGGAAAACCTGATCGGCATGCAACAGTACCTTTATAAAGAAGGTTTCACATACCGCTTACTTCCGTTAAAGCCGGATACTACCACCAAGGATCAATTGGGTAAAATCAATAGCCTGGTGATGTATGATAACGTGATGAACAAGTTTAAATTCGGCAACTTCAAAACAGCCAGATATCTTGACCACGAATCAACAACCATGTTTTACCCGGTAATGGTTACCACGTTCCTTGATTTGGTACAGGGGTTAATTAAGGATGGCCACCCCGACCTTGCGTTAAAAGCGCTGCATAAATACGATGAGGTATTACCCGATTTAAACCCCGGTCTGGATGTCGCGGATCGCAAAATATTCCTGGCCCAGACCGCTTACACACTGCATGATGTGGTTTTGGGCGATAAGTTTGCAAACAGCGTGGACAATTTTATTACCGACGAGCTGGATTATAACTATCACCTGTTGCAGGATGGCAACACCGGAAACATCAACCTTCGCGATGTGCAATATGGCGTGTCATTCATCAACGGCCTGGCCGGCGTAGCTGCTGAGAACCACCGCGATGCGCTGAGCAAAAAACTCCAGGATCAGTTAAAAGATTACGAAAATAAATTTACGCCTGTATTGCAAAGGCAGCAACAATAAAAACAGCATTATTAAATAACAAAAACGGCTTCATGAAAATGAGGCCGTTTTTGTTATCAGTACGCCGTACCCCGGCAAATGAATAAAAAAGCACCAAAACATGTTAACCCATGTTAACCCTTTTATTTTTTAACTATTTTATTTACAGATATTTACAGGGTTAACATTTGAATTATGTTAACCCTGTTAACCCCTTTAACCAACAGCTTGCTAATCAGATGAACTACTCTTTTCAAGTCTATTTTGCCGTATAAACCTGGTTCGTAATAGGCGGGACATCAGGCGTTTTGATGACATTAAACTGGTGGTGCGTGCTTTGATGGCAACTGTTGCAACTGGCAGTTAACAAAACAAAGCTCTTTTCAAACCGGACCTGGTTCTTCGCTTTAATGGCACTTGAAAGACTATCCAGCGCCGGGTAAATAATAGGCAGCGACTTTATTTCCGGCCGGTCGGTACAGTATTTTTTTACATCCTCCAAAGTCTCTTTTATCTCGCCTGTCTCAAAATCGGCCAGGGCCCAGTTTTGGTTTTTTCCTGCAAACCAAATTTTTGCATGATGCACCTGTACGCTCAACATAAACTCGCCAAGGCCCGGTCGGTAAGCCTGCGACAATTGGGTATTAAGGCTGTCTACACGGGCTTGCAAAGCCGCAGTTTCACTCCCGGAACTGGAGCAGGCTGCAATTACCAACGTGATAATGAAAGTAAGAAACAGGGGAATTTTCTTCATTTTGATAATATTTAATTGATATTTTTCTGCTTTATAAAACTACAAAATCAGGAATTATTGCCGCCGGTTATTTTTTCACAACTGTTTTTATTAATTTACGTAGCTAAACGATCTCAATTATTATCAAAATCTATCCTTACAATGACAACTGTTACTACCGAACCTGTAAACTGGACGCCCTTGCAAAAAGCTGCTTTCCGTTTTTTCATGCTGCTATTTCTGCTTTATATCTTTTTTAATCCAAACGGTGTTTTACCCTATACCGATAATCTCTTCGAGTATTATATCAAGCCCTTTCACAGCCTGATACCCTGGTTGGCCAAACACGCTTTGCATATGGCGAAACCGATAACCATTTTTACCAACGGCAGCGGTGATACCACTTACGACTATTTGATTATCCTGTTTATAACCGTGCTCTCGGCAATTGGCGCCTTAATATGGTCCATTACCGGCAGAAACACTAAAAATTACAACAAGCTTCTTTATTGGCTTACAGTAGTTGTCCGGTACTATGTCGCTATCACTATGATAACCTATGGCAGTGTTAAAATAATAAAGCTGCAATTCCCTTTTCCCGGTTTCGGAAGGCTGGTAGAGCCACTTGGCAATATGTCGCCCATGGGGTTGGCCTGGAACTATATGGGCTATTCAACAGGTTTTAACTATTTCACAGGAATTGCTGAGTTCAGTTGCGGCGTGCTGTTATTTTTCCGTAAGACGACAACCCTGGGCGCAATTTTAGGTTTAGTTGTTACGGGCAATATTATGGCTATTAATTATTGCTTTGATGTGCCTGTTAAGCTGTTGGCCACAGCCCTGGTGGTGATGTGTATGTTTATACTCATCAGGGATGCCCGACGCCTGATTAACTTTTTCTTCCTGAATAAAGATGCACTGCCATCAAACCTGTCGCCACACCGTTTTAAAACCAAATGGAAAAACATTGTACTTACCGTCGTAAAATATGCGCTGGTAATTTATGTTGTTTTTGGCGATATGATCAGCGCTGTACAGGCCGGAGCAACTTACGGCGATCATGCCAAAAAACCACCTTTATACGGCCTATACCAGGTTGACACCTTTGTAAAAAACAAGGACACATTACCGCCGCTAACTACCGATACTACCCGCTGGAGTAAATTTATGACAAGTTATGAAGGCAGCGCAGCGACTAAAATGATGAACGATAGTATGAAGTATTATAGCTTGAAGGTTGATACCGTTAAACATACAATAACAGCAAACACTTATGCAGACACTGTCCATAAATTCCATTTGAAATATGCATTTCAAAAACCGGACATCATGACTTTAAGCGGTACATGGAAAAAAGATTCGGTGTATATCCGCCTGCACAAATTAGATCCGAAAAACTTTCTGCTGCTAAAGCGCGGGTTTCATTGGGTAAATGAATTTCCGTTTAACCGGTAGGTCACGTTTGGCTTACCGACCGGCGTAGGATAAACAACAAAGGCAGGTATCGCTACCTGCCTTGCTCCTCAATTAATCAATCGAAACCTAATTAATTATCTTTAAAAAATCACAAACAATCAGTTTCTGAACTTAAATGGCGGAATCTATTCCTCGCCTTCTATCATTCGTTTACTGCTTTCAAGGTGCTTTAATATCTTGGCCTCAACATAAAATATAATCTCTTCGGCAATATTTTTTGATTGGTCACCAATGCGCTCCAGTTTACGCACTATCGATAACATATAAAGGGCTTCGGCTATTCCGTTTGGATTAGCTTTAATAACCTCAGCAACCGCCTTAGGCGCATTTTCGTTTATCAGGTCAAGCACATCATCTCTTTTAAATATACTGCGTGCCAGTACGGTATCTTCTTTTTCAAATGCCGTGCGGGTATCTGTCAGGATATTTACGGCTTCGTCGTACATCCTGATAATAGAAGTACTCTCCAGCGCCTTAACATCAAAATTGACAGACGACTCAACAACATATAACGCAATGCCGGCCGCAATGTCGCCAATGCGCTCCAAATTTGTATTAATTTTCAGCGCAGCAAGTATAAACCTAAGGTCGATGGCTACCGGGCAATACAATGCAAAAATATTTTCGCAATCCCTGTCAATTTTAAGCTCGTATGAGTTTACGCGTTTTTCCTTTATCAATACTTCGCGCGCAAGGTCCTTATCAAACTGCACCATAGCTTCTTTGGCCTTGTTCAGCTGCGACTGAACCAAAATCCACATGTTGATCAGTTCCCTTTTAAGTGCCGAAATTTCGTTATCTAATTGTGTCATAATTACCCCCTAACCCCCTAAAGGGGGAAAATTTTAATATTGTTTATAAATTGTTTTCTCTCAAACATAATAATTAGCCTGCCTCACAACTCCCCCTTTAGGGGGCATGGGGGCTAACTAAACCTTCCTGTTATATAATTTTGTGTCCTAGTATCGCTTGGATTTGTAAACATTTGTTTGGTATCGTCAAATTCTACCAGTTCGCCCATATAAAAAAATGCAGTTTTATCGCTAACACGGGCAGCCTGTTGCATGTTGTGCGTTACAATTATAAGCGTATAATTGGTTTTCAGCTCATGGAAAAGTTGCTCAACGCTCGATGTCGAAATAGGGTCGAGCGCCGATGTAGGCTCATCAAAAAGTATTACTTCAGGTTCCATTGCTATAGCGCGGGCAATACATAAACGTTGTTGCTGACCACCTGAAAGAAAAGTACCTTTTTTATGCAGCGAATCTTTAACCTCGTTCCATAACGCTGCCGATGTTAACGACTTCTGTACAATGTTGTCCAAATCGGCTTTAGCCATTTTAAGCCCGTTTAATTTGTAACCGGCTATTACATTATCATAAATACTCAGGTTAGGGAAAGGGTTTGGCCTCTGGAATACCATGCCTATTTTATACCGAACGTATATCGGGTTCATGTTGTACACGTCATCGTCATATAATTTGAGCGATCCCTTGGCAGTAGCCCCTGGTATTAGCTCATGCATGCGGTTTATGCAGCGCAAAAAGGTAGTTTTACCACAACCCGAAGGGCCCATTACAGCAATAACCTGGTTTTTTTCTATCCCTATTGATACATCTTTCACAACATGGTTGTCGCCAAACCAGGCGTTAAATTTTGATGCGCTTATAACTGTATGTTCCATTTTCGTGTAATCAGTTTTGTAAAAATATTTAATAGTAACACAAACATTAATAATATAAAAGATGCCCCCCAGGCCAGGTCATGCTGGTCATCATAAGGGCTGATAGCGTATGTGTAAATAACGTGAGGTAACGATTCCATTGGCTTGGTCACATTGGTCGAAAACAATGTGTTACCCAGCGCAGTAAATAACAAAGGCGCTGTTTCGCCTATAATACGTGCTATCGACAAAATTATCCCCGATAAAATACCGGCGAAACCACAGGGTACAATTACTTTAAGAATTACCCGGTGATATGGAACGCCTAGTGATAGTGCTGCTTCCTTAAGCGATGGTGGTAACAAAAGCAGTGTTTGCTCTGTCGATCGGATAACGATAGGCAGCATCATGATGGCTAACGCAATACTACCCGATATGGCCGAAAAACCAAATGGTTTTACTATCCAAAAATAAACAACAATACCCACTACTATTGATGGTACGCCTTGTAATATATCAACGCACAAGCCAGTATAATAGGCCAGCCTGGTGCCGGGGTTTTCGCTCAAATAAATGCCCGCCAGTATCCCTACAGGTATAGCCACTATTGATGACATGCCCACAATGAACACGCTGCCTACAAGGGCATTTGCTATACCGCCGCCTGTTTCGCCTTCCGGTGTTGGCACATGGGTTAAAAAATGCCAGTTAACCTGCATTACACCCATTTTTATAATGTAGAGTAACACTACAATCAACGGAATGGTGATAACAAATGCGAAGAAAACAACAACCGCTTTAAATATGATACTCTTAGTATTTCTGAGTTTGATTCTACCTTCCATTTGTTACTTATTAGTGTATTTGGTAATTATCTTTTTTCCAATCATATTAATTATCACGGTAACAAAAAACAATACCAAACCAAGTTCAATTAACGCCGATAGATACATGGCGTGATCAGCTTCCTGGAATTCATTGGCAATAACGCTGGCCATCGTATTTCCCGGACCAAAAAATGCTTCTAAAAATTTGTGAGCCAATGCACTGGTATTTCCAATAAGTACAGTCACTGCCATGGTTTCGCCAAGCGCCCGGCCAAGTGACAATAATATACCTGCAAACAGGCCCGACCTTGTGTATGGCAACACTACACTCCTTATAACTTCAAAACGGGTGGCACCCAAGGCGTAGGCACCTTCTTTTAATGGCGATGGCACCATTCGGATAAGTGATGTGCCCAGGGCAGCTGCATAGGGAATGATCATTACAGCCAATACCAGCGACGCAGAGAATACACCCACACCCAGCGGTACTACGTGTATCGAAACTTCAAACTTCCGCACAATAGGCACCAGGACAAACAATGCCCAAAATCCATAAATGATAGATGGGACGGCAGCAATAAGTTCAACTGTGTTTTTCAATAGGTTTGAAAGCCACCCTTTTGTATTATACTCACCAAGGTATATCGCAATTGCGTACGAAAAGGGGATGGAAATAATAAGAGCGGTAAATGATGTAAGCAAGGTACCTTGTAAAAAAGGAAAAGCCCCATAAACGTTATTTACAGGATCCCACACCTTGCCCCATAAATATTTTATCCCTAACGATTGGATTGAAGGAATAGATTGGATAATGAGCGTAATCATTATACCAACCACACTTACGATCAAAATCGCGCTCATTATTTTTAATATCGACCTAAAAATGGATTCCCATTTCATTTGGCTGTATGAGAGGTCTAGTCTTTTATTCTTGTCGCTCATGGGATCAATTTACAAAACAATTACCAGTCCCGCTATTATTGGGGTACTGGTAATCGTTTATTTTAATGTTAATTAGTTTATTGATGCGGCCATCAATAAACATTGTTTCAATAAAACTATTTCAATATCGGAGCGCCACCGTAAGTAGCCGATTTCAAAATATTTTCAGCTACTTTAACAGCCGATTTTGAAAGCGGAGCATAGTTTAACGGTGTGCAGTTTTTCTGTCCTTCATGGATATTGTACCATAATAAATCCAATACCATTTTAGCTTTCGCTGCAGTGCGGTCACCATATTTTTGCTCTTTGTAAATTAATGCCCAGGTAAAGCTGCTGATTGGGTAACCTTTTGGGTTATCGGTATTAGTAAGCGATACTTCGGCATTGGGAGGCAATTCTACATTACTTGCCAATGTAGTTGAAGCAAGCGATGGTGTGATAAATTTACCTGATTTATTTTGGATGTTGCCAAAAAGCATTTTGTTTTGCAATGCATAAATTAACTCAACATAACCAATAGCACCTGGTGTTTGTTTTACCAAACCGGCAACACCTTCGCTGCCTTTACCACCCAAACCGGCTGGCCAGTTAACGGCCGAAGCCTTGCCAACTTTTGAAGCCCAGTCAGGATTAACCTTAGTTAAAAAGTCAGTGAAAATGTACGAAGTACCACTGCCTTCTGAACGGTGAACTACAACGATAGGCAGATCGGGTAATTTAACACCTTTATTGGTTGCAGCAATTTGAGCGCTGTTCCAGTTGGTGATTTTACCAAGGTAAATATCGGCAAGATCCTTACCTGTCAAATTTAAAGCGGCGGTAACACCGGGGATGTTATAAGTTACCACAACTGCACCCGATGCCATCGGTACGTGCAAAACCGGTACTCCAATTTTTTTAGCCTGATCAGCGTTTAGGGGGGCGTCCGATCCACCAAAGTCAACGGTTTTATTAGTTAACTGCAATATACCGCCACCCGATCCGATGGACTGGTAGTTAACCTTAACATCGTGGGTTTTCCCATAGTCGGAAAATATCTTTGAAAACAAAGGGTATACAAATGTACTGCCTGCGCCTAACAAAGTATTGTCCTGGGCCGAAGCTGATAAGGTTATGCAGCTTGCAGCTACTGCTACAATTGCTAACTGTAAACTTTTAATTACTTTCATGGTTGTGTTTATTTTATTATTTGTTTTATGCTATTATTCTTATTTACCAAAAGTGAAGAAGAATGTCATTCTGTAAACAATGGTGTGGTTGTTTGGCACATAACCGCTAACAGTTGATGACTGGTTGTCCAGGTATTGGATAAACCATACGTTTGGCATAAAGTGAACATTTTTGGTTGGGTTATAATCTAAACCTGCAGTGAAGAAATGTTCTTTAGTATATGGATCATATGAACCATAGTTGGTATTTACACTGTAAGAATCTGCACCGATGAAATCAGTATCAGGGTTGTAAGTATCATATTTTGCAAAGTAGTTCCATGTTTTTGACACTGCGCCTTTAACCCAGATTGATAACCCTTGTGCTGTTGAATTTTCAGCAGTGTTGTTGTTGGTCTTGTTGGTTACACCATTTTCAAAGCTTTGAGTGTATGCTTCAACACCTACGCTAATTGGTTTTGACAAATAAGCAAGAAAGGCTTTGTACATAGTATTGCTTTGGCCACCAACCGCAGCTGATGCCGGAGACGTACGGGCCGAGTGGAAGTAAACGTCGGCATATAGATGGTTATTAGCGAATTTGCCCCAAAGGTCACCATAAAATACTTTATAGAAACCGGTATTGGCATTTGAAGCATTTAACAAACCGGCCTGGGAGTTATTCGACACCATTAAAACATAACCAAAGTTTTTGGTTGCAGGGTCGAAAGTTCCTTGTAAGGCAGCGCCTACGTCAAAGGAGTTGTTTTTGTGGAAGTCGGTGATAGTTCTTTCAATTGAACGATATCCCCAGGTTGCTTCTGATAGGCTGGTTGGCGCGTTTGTTCCGGGCTCATTTAATGCGAAACCTGGAGTGCTCATTTCACCAATAACAAAGTCAGTTCCTGCCCAAATGTCTCTTGCACGCAGGTTAAAGTTTTTGATGTAGAAAGCCATTTTGCCATCTACAAGGTTATCGCTGTTTTGGATAGAAGTAGTACCGTTAGCGCCCACATTTGCAGTTGGCTCCGATGCTAATAACAACTCAGCTTTGAATTTTTTGGTGATCTCGTAATCGTAACCTAAATATAAACGACGGAACTGGAAAGCATTACGATAAGTTGGTACCTGGTAGTAGTTGGTTTCTTTACCCTGGGCAACACTTGTTGCTGGAGAATGACCATCATAGTAAAAATCACCGAATGAATAACCCCAAACTCTTCTTTGTGGTTTCCATGAAGTATCTTCAGCAGCTGTTTTTGCCGCAGTGGTAGTGGTTGTCGCAGCTTGTTCTGGCTTTACTTCAGCAGGTGTAAAATCAGAGTGACCTTTGGTTGCAACTATTGCTGCTGTACCGTTATCAGCCAACGAGTTTGACTGTGCGCTGGCAGTGAAACCAACAAGCGTTAAGCTCATCAGCATACCTGCGCTTAAAATTTTTGTAAACATTTTTTTCATAATCATTAAGGATTAAATAAATTTTGGTTCAAAGGTGCGCACCCGTCATTATCTAAATGTTAAGGAATGATTAACGTTTGATGATATTATGTAAATGTTAAGTTGATATATCCGTTGGTTCAAAACGCTTTAAAACGCCGTTTTTATCGCGTTTTTATATCACAATTAATTGCTAATAAGCACTTTAAAGTAAAGGTTAAACAACATGTAACTCATAACATAGAGTTAACATTGCGTATTTTCAGTTTAATAATGGATTAACATTGCAGCGTTATTTTTGGGTTTAGATACAAAAAAAGCAGCAAATGAGGGTTTTATTCGGCGATTTTCTTTCAAATGATTCATTGTTCTTTGATCAGTTCGATTTTGGTGGCAAAAACGTAGTTGAAATGGCTTCAATGTTGCAGGAGATTGTAAATACTGATACCTGCGCTCAGCGCGAGGTTATATTTAAACAAATCGAAAAAAAAGAAAATCGTGGTGATGACATCACCCATAAAATTTACCTGAACCTCAATAAAATAATATTTACCCCTTTAAACAAGGTGCATATTCACTCCCTGGCTTCGGCCATTGATGATGTTGCCGATGCTATTCATGAAGCCGCAAGCCGCATCGTACTATATAATATAGAAGAATTTTCGCCTGCCATTAAACATATAGCCATGATAATCTCCAGGGCAAGTTCCGAAATGGCTGCCGCAATACCTTTATTAAGATCATCAAAAAAAGTTCCTGAGCTTACCCGCTCAGTAAAACAAATCAGGGATTACGAACGCGAATCGGATCTTATCTATTATAACGAAGTTGCCGGGCTTTTCTCGGAAGAAAAAAACACAATCAAACTTCTAAAATACCGGGAAATATTACTGGCAATGGAAATGGCTGTCAACAAAAACAAATCTGTAACAGATGTTATAAATATAATAATGATAAATCGGTAGAGGTTATCCCGCTTTTTGCTGAGCAGCCGGCAATTGTTCTTTTAATTCCTTCAATTCCATCTCGTAAGCCCGCATCCTGGCATGAAGGATATCCAGTTCGGTGCGCATCATTTGTATTTCGGTGATCAGCTTTGCTGATTCTGGTTTATTGATCTTTTTTTCACCAGTACCCAATATCAGCCATTCAGGTGAATACTTTAACTGAAAACAGAGTTTCCGGATCAGATAATAGCTCACGTCCTGTTTTTTGTTGATCACTTTGCTAATAAAGCCCTGATCAACACCAATAGCGCCCGCCAGAGCCAGCTGGCCGCCATGTTCCTTAACTATTACCTTTAATCGTTTTATTAATGCTTCGTCCGACATTTGCCTGCAATAATAAACAAAGTAGCGGAATAGTCAATAGTTATTATATGATAAGTATTAATCGCTTCGGCGGCTGACGCTGTAGTATTTGCAATTGAAAAGCCGCATCAAAATACCACAAAAAACCAAAGCTGCATAAACTGAATAATGAACTAACATTATCCAATCTACGCAGCTTTGTAACCTATTTAAACTAAACTATGAAAAAAACATGAAAAAATGCACTTAGCAAGCCAACTCGAATGATCCGCCCTGGCCCTGGATTTGGTCAAGCAGTTCGTCCAGCTTTTCGTTATATGCCTCGATTGAGATCTGCCCGTTATTATATCTCGATGAAAGCAATTTAAGTTCTTGAACCTTCGAAAGCCTTTTGCTTTCGCTTTGCGAATTATAAATATTTGTCATGGAAGCTGCTCCTGCCATATTTTGCGGAACATCGTCAAAGCGCAAAGCCGTTTTTAGCAAACTTATTTTTTGTTCTGTTGATTTCAGCATAAACAATGGCGGTACGCTCCTTGATTCTTTTAAAACCGCGTTTACTTTTATTGTCTGCTTTTTATCAAACTTTAATATAAGGGTAACAATAATTACACCTGCCAACGAAAAGAAAAATAAGAATTCCATAACTGTAAAATATCGGTAAGCCAAACCTCATGGCTTATGGACTTTTTTACGTTACTTATTACTAAGGGGTTGCGGTATTTTGATATTTATTTTTTATTGACCGGCAAAGTCCGGACAATTTATTGCAGATGGCCTTTGGATAGACATTTCGCTAAAAAAAAGCGGTTATATTGCTACAATTTATACAATCATTTACCCCAACCTCTTCTCGTAACAATAAAACCGGAGGTTAGGCCTGAAGCTAAGGTCTATTTCGCCTGCAAACACATAACCCAGTTTAGGAAAAAGCCGCTGGGTTGCCTCATTGGTGGTATTGGTATCCACACGCAAAACATAAATACCGCGCCTGGCGGCCTCATCCTCTGCCTCCATCATCAAAGCTGCTGCAATACCTTTTCCCCGTTGTTTGGGACTGACGGCGAGGCGATGCGTTACTATCGCTGTCTCGGTGATATCCCAGCCAACATGAGCATATTCCGGCTCCTGGTCTGTGGTTATAGCTGATATGCCTGCTATCTCGCCATCAATTTCGGCAACCCAAAGCTGGTTTAAGGCAATATCTTTTTCAAAAACAGCGGCGTTGGGGTACTTACTATCCCATTGGTAATTGCCGGATGCATGCATTACGGGCACAACATCGGCTATCAGTTGTAAAATGGCTGGAATATCATTTAAGGTAGCGCGGCGTATATTCATTTTGCAATAATAATAACATTAAGCGCCAACAACAATCTTCTTCTTCGTGGCCTCATGCAGTACTTTTATGATTTTCGAAGGTGTTTTCCATTCAAATAAATGGATTATCCAAATAGTAAAACGGATAAATCCTGTTGGCTTTGCCAGTTCATTTGCCAGCTGAGCCACAGTTTTATCGCGCTGAGCAATACAGTCATTATAATCTGCTCCTTTTTTTGTCGCCAGCAATTCGGCAAAACACCAGGCGCCATCTCGCGCGTTGTCAATACTAAATTGTATCAGAATTGATGCTTGATTCGATGCATGCAGACCTAACAACGACAATAATGGCGATATCCGGTCAATATCATTAAGCACCTGGTAGGTTAATGATGAAATAATTGTATTGATTGAGTCGAAGTCGTTATGAATACCTTCCAGCTGACCATCGGTTACTTCTACTGCTGCAATCCCAAGGTCCAGGTTAATATGTGCGTTTATACCCAGCAACAAATCCTGTAAAACCAGTAACGACGAACTTTTTGCAGCTTCAAAAGCAACACGCCATGATTCGGTAATGGGTTGCCCATTTTTCCAACCGTTTAAAGCATCCAGGTACCTGCTTGCAAAAATAACATCCAGGCGTTCCATACGCAGCCCATTCTCAAACTGGCCTTTTGCAATACCAGCCTTTACGCTGGCGGTTACCTTATAATATAAGGCAGCAAAATAACCCATCCTGTCATTAGTCCGGATGCTCTCGGCTATTATGCCTTCCAGTTGTGATAAAATGTCGTCAATGTTAGCAGTTGGCATAAGGTAAGGTTATTGGGCTATATTATATCCGCTCATATTTTACATAAAAATTGCGGTCGCAAGTTTTACAATAGTAGCGCCGCACTTTTAAAAACGGCAGCAAATACTTAACAAAAAAATTGCGATGCAACTTTTTACTGAAACGGGTATGACATCGCGGGCAGTTGGGAAAACTCATGCAAATTAATTGGTTAAATAAAATTAACGAATTTTAACCGGTTTTATAAAAAACCTGTAAACATGATATCGTATTAACAATAAATATCCGACGATTTGAAATTTGGCTAGTTAACGCGGTATTTATTCGATTTTTCTTTAAGTTGAACCGCAACAACAATTATCAGCAATGCCAGCAATGCATAAAACCCCAGGTTCTGCAATAGGTTGCCTGCGCTTAGCTGTTTTAAAACGAAATGAAAAAATTGTTTTAAGGCCATGGGTTATCGATACCGTATTCTTAAACGTTGTAAAACGTTTTAAAGTTTCGATAAGCATTTGTTAATTTAATGTGATGCCTTACCCTCTAACTATAAAACACTTTCCATCAATCCATTAAAATATGTAACAGTTTTGTGACGTTACAAAACTCCTGAATGCTGCTTTCACAATTCTTTCGCATACTATTCGCCTGTTTCGGCTTGCCATTGCTCAAAATAAGCGAGGGTAGTTTCGTATATCTCCTGGTCTTTACCTTGTATCCAACGTAAATAAATGGCTATCTGGCTCCCATAGTCCGATTCCCATTTCATATCCACCCGCATAATTGATGCACTTCGGCCACGTACCAGGTGTATTTCCTTTATATCCTTCCAGTTGATGCTCACTTCTTTAATATAATCGCTAATACCCTCGTCATCCAGTTGAAGTGCGATATTTCCTTTCAAAGCCGGCACCAGTCGTTTTAAAACAATCACAGCAGTAAGCGCAATAAATACAAGGGACGCAAAGCCATATACAACAAAAACAATTATCATATTGCTGCGGCCCGCGTTATGCACTATAATAAGCATTAGCAACACCAATACGCCTAATGTAGCAATGCTGAATTTCAAACTATAAGGATACTGAACCGCCTCGACCATGGTTATAAATATAGCTATTTTTTTTATGGTGATGTCTAGAGCGAAATTGACGCGTTCGAATTTAATAATTTTCCCGGTTGACTGTATTTGAAACCGAAGGTTCGCCTAATGCAATTAATGGTTATGTTTTTTATGAATATCCTTTACCAGGCATAATTTTTTAATATCAGCAATCTTTACCACAAAGGGTGCGTATTTGAGCCGGTTGCCAACCATTTCGGTTACATTATCCGAATGGGCTATTACTTCATCCGGATTGTCGCCCGCCAATAGCCGTTTGTACATCCGGTAATCACCCCATTCAATATAATAAACCTCCCCGGGAAGTATTTTCTTGTCGTGTATAATTTTAAGTGCCACCCAGCAACCGTTCTCCAGGTAAGGATACATGGAATGCCCCCAAACCGGCAATGCAAAATCACAATCTTCAATCCCCGGGAAGTTCATGTGCCCAACCGGCTCTTTGTCATTAATATCATTATACACCTCAACGCCCGTTGCGGTGGCTGTTATCTCATACATAGGTATACCATTTGACAGCTTGGATACTGCCGAATTCTCTGAATTTACTGTATTTTTTCTTCCTGTTAAGAAATCACTGTATTTATCCTTAAATATCTTTAATTTTTCAGGATCGATGTTTTGCCTGCTCTTAATTATCTCAGTTATCGAACTGGCCGAATTATAGCCAAGTACTTCAGCAAGTTGTGCATTCCCGCTAAATGCTTTTCCCCTTAATTGATTGTATAGGATTATAAATTCCAACGTCTCCGGGCGAATTGTTTTTATCTTACTGGGTTTCAGCGCGTCATCCATGATCATTAAAATAAATAAAGATTTTTCTTGATTTTATTAAAGATATTTCTGTATATTTGTTCTGTAATAATTATCTAAAGTAAAACATTTTTTAACAAAAACAAACATGTTCATTACAGAATATAAAGAAAACTCGAAAGGCCCTATTGCGCCGTCCTGAAACCAGTAAAACTCATAAAATATTCAACCAAAAAAACATGAATTTCCAAAATTTCTAATTAACATTTATGCACCTGGCCTATTCAGCAATCAGCACAAACAAACATCACACACAAAACAGTCACAAAGACCCGGATAATGAACTCATGATCCGTTACCACGCTTACCAAACAACATGCGATAAATACCAGCGCGAAATTGCGGCCATTCAAAAATACCTGCCGGGCTGGATGCCCAAGTTCAGGTAAAATCAAAACAGAATTAACCTCTGCAAACATTAACTAACAAACTAAAACCATGATACGCATCAATCAAAAACTAAAAGACAAATTATGGTGGCTAATTATATCCGTTGATTATGATTATAGCCGCATAGCCATTGCCGACCATGACCTTAATGGCGAAATATTAACCCTTTGGCTCGAAGACAAGCACGATTTCAAAAACACGCTCGACGAATGCCTGCAGCTTGATATCCCGGCAAAACAGTTTGCAAAGCTTATAAAAGAAGAGAACATGAACAGCTACGAGGGTAGTAAAATGCACCCGACTAAAAATTATGTCTACAAAACGCGCATCGAGATTAACGAACCGATAGCCTGGTACCAGGATGATGCCACCCAGACTGAACAACTATGGGCCCGCGAAGCAATTTTAAAACGCCTGTTAACTCAACTCATCGAAACCGAAGCACATGGTGTTGAGGAATGGGTATAGTTTGGTTCATTTTCGCAATTAAGTATGCCATTTATCATAATAATCATACATGCTGTATAAAGCCCCGGTGTTACTTTAGGGCAATTAACACATCTGTTTCAATGACCTATAACGTAGTGTTTTTTATTACAACTATAACAGGCATACCTTTTTATGGGCAACCAAAACAAAAACAATTTTACGAATGTGCCGCGACGAACCCGTTCGCTAAATGGGCGGTTGCAATCCGGGCAGGTATGAGTAATCTTTCGGATATGGTGGGTGGCTTCCATAAAATTTAAACAATGGTTAAAATAGCTCGTTTTAGTTAACTCAATTTAAACAATGACTGAAGCTCAATTATTATGTCTTACGAATTGTATTACAAAAATATTACAATACAAGCACAAAATCAACTTTGTTGGGGATTAATATAACAAAGTCAACACCCTTGACTGGAGAAGTATAACCATCAAATTAGTTACATTTTTTTAATTATAAAGCAAATATCGATCAATCGAAACCGGTAAAATTACGCTTCCGCTTCATCAGCAAATATGAGTAAGTCCTGGTGGAAGGTATCGCGTTTAAAACTGTCGCCGGCAAAATAAACCACGTTAACGTATTCATCGCTCTCAACAAAGTTACCGGGAGTATCTTCGTTAACCAGGTAGCCTTCAACAACCAGGCGCGGGCCGTCAGCTATCATTACAACTATATCGCCAAAAACAAATTTCTTTTCCATAATAGTAGGGTAAAACTTATGCCTCGTAAAGGTAACAACAACACTTTAGCATCATCAATAAAAAATTAAAAAAATGACACTTTCAAAAAATCCAGAAAACTGGCTTTTTGCCGCCCTGGTGATCATCTTCCTGGTTTTTGTTTTAATTATTTATAAGCATCACCAGGAGGATGCCGATCTGCAACAAAGGATTGATGATCATTCTGAAATCGTTGATAAAGTGCGGATTGCCGGATATGCGAAATATCTTTCGGGGTAATATATTATATTTACGTCGGGCATATCCATCAGCTAACTCAAACATGAAAAAGGCGCTATTTTATTCATTTGTTTTTGAAATCATAGTCCAGGTGACGGCAATGCCGGCGTGGGGACAAGCCCAGCATAAAGGCCGGCAAAACTTACCCTCGAAGCAGCTAATGGTGGTGCTTACCAACAATTGGGATGCTTTACAAGGAAGATTGTATGCATTTAAAAAACAACGCGGCAAATGGGTGCTCCAATTCAGTAATAAGGTTGTAGTTGGCAGCAAAGGCCTGGGACTGGGCGATGGCATTATACCGCTGACATCAACCATCGACGGCGCACCTGTTAAACACGAAGGCGATAAAAAATCACCTGCTGGCATATTCAGCATCGGTACTGCTTTTGGATATGCGCCTGCCAGGCAAGTGCGCTGGATAAAAAACCCCTATATCTGCGCTTTTGACACACTTATTTGTGTAGATGATGTGCATTCCAGAGCTTATAATACACTAGTAAGCAAGGATACCGCTAAAACTGATTACAATAGCTTCGAATACATGCACCGCAACGATAACTATTATAAATGGGGGCTGTTCATAAATCACAATTCGGGTTCAACAGTACCTGGTGATGGCTCTTGTATTTTCATGCATATTTGGGAAAACGCTGATACAGGAACCGTTGGATGCACAGCTATGACGGAAAAAAACGTGTTGCGAATATTGCATTGGATTGATGCTAAAAATCACCCGCTGCTGATACAACTACCGGTTGATGAATACAGTAAACTGCAAACTATTTTTAAGCTGCCTTACATAAAACATCAGAAGTAAAAAAGTAATTGGGATATAAAATTGGTAGTATTTAAAGCAAAAAAAGCTTCCCGGTCTGCCGGAAAGCTTTTCACTAAAAAAGAATAATATAATTACTTAGTTGCGCCTGAAATTACCATTACCGCCTCCGTTAAAATCGCGGCCTTTATCTTCGGCTACGTTAACTTTAATCCGGCGGCCATAATAACTAGCGCCATCCATGCACCTGATAGCCTCTTTAGCTTCGTCTTCATTTACCATTTCAACAAAACCAAAACCCTTACTCTCTTTTGTTTCGCGGTCTTTAACGATCCTGAGCGACTTTACAGGCCCAAAATCACCAAACACAGCAGATAATTCAGCCTCGTCCACTTGTAATGGCAGGCCTGCAATAAATACTTTCATCAATGTTTTTAAATTTATACAAAGATAGTCAAAAAAGGGCACATTCGGGCAGCCCCGGACAGGTAAAACCGGGTTTATTACTTAAGGATTACTTTACAGCAAAAACACGGGACATTGGCATCAAGATATTAGCCAAACCAGTAGTTTTGCTTTTGATCCGCCGCTCCTTGTTGTCTACCATCTTTCCAACCCAAGCAACTTTTTGCCCAAGTCGTTTAGCTTGGCAGTGGGGTATTTGGTTTGCTCCCAATTGCGGGGATCACCCGGGAAAGCGTAGCCTTCGGGGGCTATCCTATTGCGCCAGGAATTTACACGCCACTGGCGTAGTTCTTCGTTATCTTCCTGGGCCGGCATCATGGCAATATATTGAGCAATCCGCACTTTATTACCGCTTCGGTTAGGTCTTATTCCATGAGGCTCCAGGCTATTAAATATCAAAAGGTCGCCGGCTTCCATTTTTACTTTTACCAGTTCCAGGCCGGTAACATCGGGTTTAAAATGATCCCGGTCCGCAGGCTGAGTTAGTTTCCAGGTATCGTAGTTTCTGTATAGTTCTGGGATACATTGAAACCCGCCCATATTTTCGTCGGTTTGATCGGCGAGCGCCAAAACACCCTGTACATTTTGCGGCCGCGTCTCGGGATCGTAGTCCCAATGAATAAAACCCTTATATTCAAAGCCCGGCCGGATAGGGAAATTAAGGTTTGCGCGATCAATTGTCACCCACAATTTGTCTGTGCCCCAAATATCGGTGAAGGCATCATATACACGCTGCATCTGCCGGTTATCCCAAAGGTGCTGGTTGTTGTAAACTTCAACCATACCTGTATTGGTGAGTTCTTTCATTTGTATTTCGGCGCGGGGCGGCGCGTACCATGTTTCCGGATTGTTTGGGTCCTTTTCTTCAAATTCCCACAGGAATTTGGCAGTGCGTTCAACCTGTTCTTTAGGCACAGCATTTTTTATAACGATGTACCCATTATCGACCCAAAATTTCCAGTCGGCTTCGCTCAAAACCTTCAACGGCGTGCCATTGCTGCGATCGTTTAATTTAAAAACACTCGTTTTAGCTACCGACGGGTTTCCCGGGATTTCCTTATGAGCGTTAACTGGCGCCATAGTGGCCATTGTTTCATTTTCCTGGTTCTGCATAATTTTTCGCATTTGGTTATACCAAAGGTATATGCCCAAGACATTGAAAACCACCCATTTAATGACCAATATTTGCACTGTATTGATATTTTATTTACCTTTTAAAATATTTTGTGTTAACGTAGTAGTAAAATGCGAAAATTACAGCTTGAAGAGGTGAGGCCAGATAGTGGCAGTTCTTTTAAAATACTCAATCCACATTTAAGCACAACTTTTTTGTGGCATTTGCATCCCGAGTACGAGATTGTTTACGTTGAAGCCCCTGCCGGACCGCGCCATGTTGGCGACCATATCTCGAGGTACGAGGAAAGCGACCTGGTGTTCATCGGCCCAAACATTCCGCATCTTAATTTCGATTACGGCGTACATGCCCATTGCGAGCAAGTGGTTATACAAATGAAAGAGAACTTTTTGGGCGAGGCTTTTTTTAACAACCCGGAAATTGGCCCTATTAAGCAACTCTTCAAAAATGCCTGTTTTGGGCTATCATTTTATGGCGATACCAAACTTGAGGCTGCACAGATGTTAAAGAAACTGCAGCGATTTAACAATTTCGACCAGCTACTTTGTCTGCTGCAGGTATTGCAACTTTTGGCAACCAGTACCGAAGTAAAAGTGTTAAACAACAAGCCGGCAGCCAATAAAGCCTTTGAAAAGCAACAAAAAAGGATGCACTTGATTTACAAATACGTAGAAGGACATTTTAATGCAAAACCGGATGTTAACGAACTGGCGGCACAGGTAAACCTTAGCACCGCTGCCTTTTGCCGCTTTTTTAAAAGGCAAACAAAACAGACTTTTACTGATTTTATCAATCAGTACCGAATTGGCGAGGCAAAAAACTTGTTATTACAACACAAAACCATTACCGAGGCATGCTTCGCAACCGGTTTTGAGCAGTTATCCTATTTCAATAAAACGTTTAAAAAAATAACCGGGGAAAATCCATCAGCATTTAAAAAGAGAAATGTAGTATAGTAAGCAAACGGTTGAGGGGGGATCCAATGGTTTATTAACGTCTTGGGGAGTTTATGGGGCGACTTTATTTCAAACGCAAATCAAAAGTTCCTTCAACGCGATAATAGGGCGATCCGGCTTTGTCGTCCTTGGCCAAAAACGTATAAAATGATCCTTTAGCCAGTTGGTTACCTACGTTGTATTGGCTAACGTTGATATCGCCAAAATCCTTCGGCCCCGAATATCTGCTCAGTGAGAGCTGAAGAGCAGGCTTCCTGTCATCGCCGCTCACCAGGAATTGGCTGCCTGCAATGGCTCGGAAAATATTGCTGTAAGCAAAACCGGCGGAACTGATACCAAAACTCATTGTATGTTCTTTGTTAATTGCCGTTATGCCAAAATAGTGCGAAGTGTTATCTACACTTACGTTAATAAAGGCAATAGAATCGCGTGTGGCATCGAAGGTGTAAGTCGAATCGCCGAATTTGATTTTCAAAGTACCAAACGCAGCCAACGAGTTGCCGGGTGATGAAAAGACAGAACTATCAGCAACTACGCTTTTTGATTCACCAGGAGCGGCAACAGCTGGATCCTTCTGGCACGACGAAAAAGCCGCCAGAACGAATAACACTATTGCTACCACGAAGAATGTAAATCTTCCGCTCCCCATAATTCAGATTAAAAATTGAATCTACTAATTAATTAACGAATATAAGCCACAAATAGTTGCCTAATTTTTAAATTTAATAAACATCTTAACAAAATTTAACACCTTGGTTATAAAAGTCTATATAACGGTTAAAACTCACTTGCCATTTATGTTATTTGGAATGATTACGTTTTCCAAAAGTAAAACATTACACCGGCACACTTTTTTAAATTTTTACTAAAAAAATTTGCATCTCCCATATAATTTCCGTACTTTTACATTAACGCTATGCCAAATGGCATTTTAATCATAAACTATCATGATAAATTCAGCTGCCTTCGATGCTGCTGACCTTTCCAGCTGTATCAAGGCTTATTTTAACAACATCGAAGATGAAAATCAAACCAAAAACAAAACATCCTCCGGATCAAAAAATGAAGACATAGTTAATAACAAAACAATTCCGCCCGTATCGGGGCCTGCCACACTTTCTGGTCTGGCTTATTCTCTCGGTTTTGATAGCAGGAACAGTTTTTGGGATTACGAACAAAATGGCGAATTTGCTTTTTTACTAAAGCGTGCGCGTTTGCGGATCGAGTCGGTATACGAAAAAAAGCTCCACAATCAGACCTGCACAGGTGCCGTTTTTGCCTTAAAAAGTATGGGATGGAATGAAAAGAGCGATGACAAAACAGCCACTGTGCCTTTTAAAACGCTACAAGTAGAAGTTATTGAAACTGGTGTAATGCCTGTCGCAAGCGAAAAAGAAATTCAGATTTAAAGATATCCTACCGGCTATAATAATAATCGTCGATCTCAGTATCTGTTACAGTAGGATCATTCGGGTCGGATACCCGCAATACAAGGTGAATGGATAAAGTGTTGGCTGTAAGATCAGTAATGGTTGCCGGTACGCCATTGTTTTCTACATTATAATATTGCGTTAACGAGGTGCCGTTAAGTTTATAGGTGAATTCACTAAGGCTTGGTCCTGTTGGGCTCGCTTTGGAATAGTAGCCGGTGCCATCACTATAATATTCAACAAAATCTTCTTTATTGAAAGCAGTTTTTAGTAGCGAGTCAACCTTTAAACCGTTGTGAAACAAATTGGAAGATTGCTTAACAGGCAACCATTTGCCAACAATAGTAACGGGTTGAGCGGGCTTATCCGAGTTTTTTTTACAGGAGTATAAGCCCGAAAATAAAATTAAAAGAAGTAACAAATATCCGCGTTGTATGCCCATAGCCTTTTCCAGCATAAATGTACCATTTGTTTTATTAAAAATACAAGTGATTATTAACCAATTATGGTATTTATTGTAACACCTGCTATCAACCATGTATGATCAACAAGCCTCAATCCTGTTTAAACAAAACTTTTTTGCAACAGGCCATACAGTCATAAACCAGGGCGGCACCAGTTCGGGCAAAACTTTCGCTATCGAACAGGTTTTGTTTTGTTTAGCCTGCGAAACCGAAAGACTTGTAATTACTGTTGTTGGCCAGGATATGCCCAATTTAAAAGCCGGGGCACTTCGTGATGCTCAGGGTATTTATTCAACATCACCGGTATTGCAGGCGTTGGTAAAAAAATATAATAAAACTGACTCTATATTTGAGTTTCATAATGGCACTACAAAACATATTAGCGCAAACCATCAACAGGGTGAATCTGTAGGGTAGTTGCCTGAACGATGATTCACGGGATTTCAGGATTGCCGCGATTCCTTTTTCCAACCGTTACAACTTTTACAACTAATTCATGAATATTAAAACAGCAAACACACTTTTTGATGACGGGATATTTTCCGCCATGTACAAAGCCGGATTTATTACAGCCAAGATCTTCGTATATCGCGAGATATACCTTTGGGTGCAAGCCCAGGTTAAAGCCCGCGGGCTTACAAAAAATCAGGCTGTATTGGAGGCCGAATTAAAGTTTAAGAAAGACGAGCGCACCATCTGGCGTGCGCTGAATAGTTTTGAGGAAAATAATTAGATATTTGTGTAACATCTTTTTGCTGTTGGGTATCTAATTGATAAACTTCGTTTATCATGAACTGGAAAACCATCTTCAAAAGGCAAGCAAACCCCAACAAACCAAAGAAAAGCAAAACCCGCGAGTGGATAGATGCCATAATATTTGCTGTAATTGCAGCCACCATTATCCGTGGTTTGTTGTTTTCGGCATACGCCATTCCCTCCGGTTCGATGGAAGGTACGGAGTTAACCGGCGATTATCTTTTTGTAAGTAAATGCAGCTACGGTGCAAGGATGCCGATAACACTTTTGTCGATTCCTTTTACTGAGCCTAAAATGTTTGGCATAAATACTTATTGGGATGCAATCCAACTCCCCTATTTCCGGCTGCCTGGTTTTTCGGATATCAAAAAGGGTGATATTGTAGTGTTTAATAAACCGGCTGAAGCCGATTTTAATATACCCGTTGACCAGCGCACCACCTTAATTAAACGTTGCCAGGCCATTCCAGGCGACGTATTAACCATCGTTAACGCGCAGGTTTACATTAATGGTAAGGCTGCAACAAATCCGCCGATGTCGCAAACGCAATATACTGTCGTTACCACCGGTTTGGATGTAACCCCTCAGGTTTTTGATGATTTAAAAATAACGTCGCTCGGTGCAGTAAATTCGAGTACTGATACTTTCCAAATGATTATTCCAAATCAAAGTTTGGCCACCTTTAAAAGTTACTCCAATATAAAAAGCGTTACGCCGATTGTAGCAACTGCGGGCCAGATCGATACCGCCATTTTTCCGCATGATGCTCGTTTTAAATGGAACCTCGACAACTTTGGGCCACTTAAATTGCCTAAAAAGGGCTGGTCTGTTCCCTTGAACGATTCAACACTGGCATTATACCGCCGCGCTATCGAAGTTTATGAACATAACAAAGTACAGGGCAGTGGAACCAACATTCTTATAAATGGTAAAAAAGCCGATAGCTATACTTTTAAGATGAACTACTACTGGATGATGGGCGACAACCGCCACGATTCCCTTGATTCACGTTATTGGGGCTATGTACCGGAAGACCACGTTATCGGAAAAGCGGCAATAACTTTTATGAGTACCGATTCGACGCAGAGTTTTTTTCATAAAATCCGCTGGAACAGAATTTTGAAGCCCATAAATTAAGGCTGATTTTGATCCGCAAATCATATAAAAAATAGTTTTAGTTTAGTTTAGTAAGTTCTTCTGATCCTTCTCCTTAAGGGAGAGGGATTCCGGAAGAGATATTAAAGAACTACTGACAAAACACTGTCACCATCCGGTTGAAATACTGTCCCGATATTTGAAATATCCAATCAGCTGCTCAAGAGTATTCCTAAAACATATGATTGGTTAATTACTGACAAAACACTGTCACCATTATATTGAAAACTTGTTCCGATATTTGTATTGACAGGCTATCGGATCTACAAAACACTTTATTTGAGAACCAAACTATGCCAATCGTCATATTAAACATTACCGACAAAACACTGTCACCATCACATAAAAAACTTGTTCCGATATTTGTATCGAACACTTATCAAAAGCAATAAACATTCACTTTCCGGACTTTCGGTCCCGATAGCTATCGGGATTCCGACTTTCGGACTAATCCAAGAATATGAGTTATAAAATATACCTGTACGACACCGATACGGATTGCATCGGTTCCGGATCTTTGTCTTCATCCTACATTCAATTACAACTTGAAGCCGCCGCCGGCCAGGATGTGGAAGTACACATCAGCTCAGTTGGTGGCAGTGCTTTTGACGCTATTGCTATTTACGATTTGCTAAAAAAGTATCCCGGCAATGTTACGACATATGTCGATGCCCTGGCGGCTTCCGCTGCTTCCATCGTCGCAATGGCAGGCAAATCAGTCGTCATGAGCAAATATGCACTGTTAATGATACATAAACCGATGGTTGGCACCGGCGGCAATGCCGATGAATTATTAAAAGATGTGCAGATGTTAAACATAGTCCAATCGCGCCTGGCGCAGATTTATATGGACAAAACCGGGTTGGACGGAGTCACCATCAACAGTTTGATCAACTCCGTCACCTGGTTATCTGCCGATCAGGCCCTTGACCTGGGTTTTATTGACGAAGTAGAAGATTATGAAACAGCCATAACCAACAGCGCTATCATCAAAAACTATGTGGGCGCAGCTCCTGTATTTTATCAACGATATATCAATAAAATCTTAACCAAAAAAAGCAACATGAACATCGAAAACAAAGAACTTATCGAAAAAACCTCGTCGGTTTTGGATAAGATTATGAACTTCTTTAAGAAGGTAGTGAACAAACAAACCATTACGGACAAGGGCACGCTGCATCACGCCGGCGAACTGGATGAAGGGGCCGAAGTCTACAATGACGAAGACATGAGCAGCCCGGCAGCCAGCGACACTTACACCACGGCAAGCGGCAGTAAAATAGCCGTACAAGGCGGGCAGGTACAAAAAATTACGCCGCCAACGGCTGATCCTGATGCCGAACCGGATGCCGACGATGATGACAGTAGCGTTCCATCCGACAAATTCAAAACCTCAAAAAAACCGATGGACGTTCAAAATAAATTGCAAGCCATTAAAGCAAAATTACATGCACAAAACGCCCTCCTCACCGAGGCTAAAGAAGCGCTGGAAGCCGCCAACCTCCGTTTGAAGAAGACGCGCGAGGAGGTTAAAAACGAAATCCGCTCAGATTTCACCCCCGAAGGTTCCAAACGCAGCAATAAAGCCAAAACCGAACCCGTTCCCTTTTTCTCCCCCCAAACGCCGCTTGCACAAAACGCAGTGAGGAAAGCGGTGGCTAAGTAGTTATAAGAAGTTGTAGTGGTTGTAATAGTTTAAAAGGTTGAAAAACACTAAATCGTTTATTCATTCCGAATAACTTCAACAAATATCAACTCTTACAACTTATTACAACTCCTTCAACCTTTTACAACAATTACAACTCATTAAAACCATTTAAACAACACATGGCTCAATTTACATTTACAAACAACACCTATGCCGGCGAAGCGCTGGCCGGGTTTATGGCCAGCACACTTTTGGAAGCCGATTCCGTAAAACGTGGGCTACTGACCGTTATTAACGACGTAAAATCGCGCAAGGTAATACTTGATGTAGATGACAACGTTGTATTGCAGGACCCATCGGGTATATTTCATGACCAGGGAACTACTGCTTTACAAAACGAAAGCTACCTGGATCCGGTAGTTTACGAATTCATGAAACAGGAACAGTGGGACAAACTCATTCAATCCTGGGAAGCGCAAAGCCTTAAACCCGGCGCCTTTTTGGATTACGAAGGCATCGTCGACCTGTCGGACTTTATGGTTCAGCGCTATCTTACCAAAATACAAATAGCAAACGAGCGTTTGTACTGGCTGGGTAAGGGATCAACCAAAGAGGCAACATTTACCGCCGCATTCCCGGGTTTGCTGCCATCCATAGCAGCAGCATCAGGTGTTTACAAAGTAGGCTTGGGGAAACCTGCGACATCCATGGCAGCTACCGCAATTGATGCTACAGGTATTGTAACCGTATCGGATACCTCAACATTAGCCGATGGCGACGTAGTAACTATTACTGCAGTAACCGGTACAAGTAAGGATACTACGAACGGTACACCGGGTATTTCGGTACAGGGACAATCGTACTTTATCCAGATTGCCAGCGCAACTACTTTTAAACTGGTGCGCAACTATAACGAGGTAAACAGCCGACTGGCAGCAACTTTCACCGGAACTTCAACGGCAGCTACCGTAAGCTATATCAATGTAAGCAACGTACTTTCTGTTTTGGGTGGCGTTTATGCCCAGCTTGATCCAGCCGACCGGATTCAGGATGATTTTAACCTGCAGGTACCGTTACATGTTGGCTACGCTTTTGCGCAAGCCCAGGCAAACAAAGCGCTGAACGTTATCAACGCCTTTACCGACATGAAAAAGATGGACTACCTGGGTATCCCATTGCAAATCATGAACCACTGGCAGGCAAACACCATATTGGGCGCCCGCTCGTCCAACCTATTTTTAGGGGTCGATTTGCTGGGTGATGCTTCGGAGCTATCAACAGTTTACATGAAGCCGTATACCAACGATAACGTTGTACGCATGAAAGCCCGTATGAAAGCCGCCGTAAACTACAAATTTGCCAACGAGATCTTCTACTTGTCAGCATAGTCAGGGTTAAAAAGGTTGTAATAGTTGCAAATGTTGAAAGAAAAACCAAAACAACTATTACAACACTTACAACTATTATAACACATTCCAACTTAATCAACTAACACATGTCAATTTACAATAAAATAAACGCAGGCTTCACTTTAGGAACTGCATCGCCTGTTACCGCAGGCATCGAAGACGTGATCTACATCTTCAATCAGGATGATTTCACCCTTACCTACGATACCGCCAATCCGCTAATCGTAACCGGTATAACTGCCGTAGGTTCCGCCAGCATATACAAATTCGAAGGCACAAACAACAGCTTCAACACCTCCTCAAAACTAGCCAAAACGCCGGTAGGTCCGCGTTACACCGAGGAAATCGACTTTAACATTGCCGGCTTCTCGGTGGATATTAAAGGTCAATTAATGGCCATGGGATATGGCCGGGTATGCGCCATCGCCGTAAATAATTACAACTCGAGCGACTCGGCGATTGAATTATTTGGTGCAGTAAATGGTTTGATATTAACTGACGCCGAGCGAAGCGCTGCAGATGAAACGCTTGATGGCGGTTACAAACTAAAACTCACCAACCCCGATAAATTGAGGGAGCCGTACCCGCCGCGCGCAATATCGATACCACCAACCAGCGGACCCGCAACTTACGCAAGTACAATTGCTGCAATTGAAGCTTTGGTGGGCGCATAGTTAATGGTTGATGGTTCATAGTTCATGGTGAAATGCAAATTTTACCATGTGCTATGAACCAACCATCGGCTTTGAACTATGATCCATAAACCATGATCTAAAAAACAATGACAAAGAAATACAACCTAAAACCAGGAAAACACCAATTCGCACCAGGGTCGCCTGCGATTCATGATAATGACAGCTTATCCGATGATGAGGCCGAATGGTATCTTGAAAAGTACCCGCATATAGCCGGCCTATTTGATGAAAGCGATGCTCAAGTTCAACCGGAGCAACAAAGTATCCCGGAAATAACTGAAGCCGACCGGGCCGAACAGCTTGATGAATATATCACCTTTCTAAATCACTATTCAATAACTCAAACCCGATAATGAAAACCTATTTACCGCAAATTGAGCGAAGGATATTGGTAAGGCCCAATCAAACATTTGGCATACTCAATTACGATATGGATAATGCTTATCCGCAACGGATGCTCGAACTTGTTGGGGCATCGCCAACGGCGAAGGATTGCTGGAACAAGCGTACAAAGTTTATCGCCGGTAATGGTTTTGAGCAGCCTGACCTGGGTAAGCAGGTCATCAACTCTAAAGGTTTAACCCTCGCCAAGCTGTTAAAGGCTCTCGCAACTGATAAGGCACTATTCAGCGGATTTGGCATCCATGTTAATTACAATGCCAATTTTAAGATCGCCTCCGTCAACTATGTGAAATTTGAGGATATCCGTATAGGCGACACCGATTGCCCGGAAACGGCCGGTAAATACGCCCTTTATTCCGATTGGGGGCGCAAGACCTGGAAAAATATCATGCGCAGCAAAATCACTTTCCTTGATAAATATGCGCCCGATGAGCAAACTATAAAAGAACAGGTTTTGGCTGCGGGCGGCTGGGATAACTACAAAGGGCAGTTATTTTATTTTAACCCCGAAGTGGACGATTATCCGCTGATTGAAGCCGATAGTGTTTGGGAAGATTTTGAAACAGAGGCGGGGATAAAAATCTTTAATAACCGCGAGGTAACTACTGGCTTTTTACCATCAACCATGCTGTTTATGCAATCGCGAAGGGAAGAGGCGGATAACAGCCGCCCTGGCGATGATGAGTTACCTTACACCAATGTTCCATCGCAATTGGAAAAAGACCTGGGCTCGTTCCAGGGCGCAAAAAGCGCCCAAAAGATCATTGTAATTGAGTATGAAGATGACGCGTCAAAGCCGGAGTTTCAATCGTATGCTATCCAAAACAACGACAAATTGTTTGAAACCACTGAGCGTTCGGTGGAGGCACGGATCATCAAAGGTTTTTCCATCCCGAAAGAACTGGTAAATTCCGAAGGTTCCTCCGGTTTAAGCAATGGCGGGGAAAAGAAAGAAGCTATCCGCGAATTCAACGACAACACCGCGCCAGACCGGCTTGAACTGGCTGAAACCTTCGCCGATATCTTTAGCCATTACTACCTGGACATTAATCCTGGGAATAACTGGAACATTATACCTGTGCCTGCAAATATAGCAGATGACATTACCGGTATTAAAGCGGGAGCCAGCATTAACCAGTTACTGCTGGCCGCCATCCCCGTCGAGAATAAAATTGCCACCCTTGTGTACGCCTACGGCTTTAAAACAGCTGAGGCCGAGGCGATGTGCCTTTAGTTAGTTTATGGTTGATTGAGTCAACTGCGTGTGTTGTCATGCTGAGGTACTCAAGGGGTGACACCCATATTAACTTAATCAACTTATTCAGCTCAATCCAACTTAATCAACCCAACACCATGAATACCATATATTTAATTAACCCGGCCACCTTCCAGGGCTACGAGGACATTTCGGTAAATATAAAACCGGAACGACTTAACGTCTTTATCAAAAAAGCGCAGGACCTGGATCTGAAACCTTTCCTGGGGCAAGCACTGTATTATGATTTTATCCAAAACTTCAATTCAGATGGATTATTACAAGATACCGCACCCCAACAGTACAAAGACCTGTTAAACGGAAGTGAATACCTGGATAAATACGGACATATAGTACTTTATGAGGGACTGTTGCCTACACTAGTTTACTTTACCTTCGCCAGGTTTATAGAGGCCGATGCGGTACATTACACAGCTACCGGGCCGGTAATAAAACACCACGATAGCGGCGATCCTGTTGCACCCAAGGATATCGTAAAACTGGTTCAGCAGCAACGCAGTGTAGCCAACGCCCACGCCAATGAGGTTGAAAAATTTCTTTGGGACCATAAAGACCTTTTTCCGCTTTGGCATTACAATGGCAAAAACAAAAGCAGCCGGCAGTCAGGCCCCCGTATCAGGAGCATCGACCGGACAAATTTTGGCTACCCATCAGGGTATGACCCGTCCGGTTACGATGATTTTATGCCGATAAATCAATTCATGAACTAATAATAACCTCAACATGCCTACCGATAAAAAAATAAGCGAACTTCCTGTAGCAACATCAATAAACGGATCGGATGTTTCTGTACTTGTAGATAGCAACACCGATTATCAATACACCTTTACCCTGCTGCTGCAATTCCTTGAGGCTAACCTTTCCGTTGGGGCCGGCATTACCTTCGGCACAACATTGCCACAAAATACCACCGGCAGCAATGGTGATGTATTTGTGAATACTGCTACAGGCTCGTTTGCCCAAAAAATTGCCGGTACCTGGACCATCGTTTACACCCTCCCGGCAGCCAATGCCGCCGACGGCACCTTGCTGTATGGTGCCGGGCTGCCGGGATCGTCAACCGGAAAAACCTCCGACAGCTATATCAACACACTTACGGGGATATTTTACCAAAAGTCATCAGGTAGTTGGGCCCAGGTATTTTCAATGGCTACCGGCCCGCAAGGGCCACCCGGAACGCCCGGTACCAATGGCACCAACGGAACCAATGGTAACACAATTTTGTTCGGGTTAATTAATCCTTCAAACACCAGCACGGGTATAAATGGTAACTTTTATATTAATACCAATACTTATGTACTATTTGGGCCTAAAACCGCCGGCGTTTGGGGCGATGGCGTTCCATTAATTGGTGCGGGCATCGCCGCCGGCGGCGCCACAGGACAGGTGCTGGTAAAAGTTGGCACTACTGACTATGACACCGACTGGCAGGATAATTCATTCGCCAATATTACCGGCTCACCGGGCGACAATGCTAATTTGGCTACCGCCCTGGCAGCTAAAGAAAACGCATTTGGCTTCACGCCGGAAAATGCGGCCAATAAATCAACCAATACCTCTCTGGGCACCAGCGATGTCTTATTCCCAAGTCAGAATGCTGTTAAGGTTTATGTAGATAGCGCGGTAACCGGTAGCACGTCGGGCGTAAGCTCCTTTAACAGCCGTACGGGCGCAGTTTTACCGGTAGCTGGCGACTATGCGTCATTAACCGAAACGCTCACTAACAAAAGCCTGGTATCATCTACCAATACCTTCCCTACTTTTAACCAAAACACTACCGGTAATGCGGCAACTGCCGGCACCTTACAAACGGCACGAAATATCCAGGGGGTATCTTTCAATGGCAGCGCCGATATCAACCCAATCAACGGCACTGGCTTCGTTAAAGCTAGCGGAACATCCTTGAGCTACGATAACAGCACTTACCTCACCACCGTTAGCGGTATTAGCGCAGGCGGCGATCTCACCGGAAGATACCCTAACCCATCCGTAAATACTATTAACGGCATTACAAAAACCTATTACGACCCTACAAGTTCCATACAAACACAGTTAAACGGCAAGCAGGGAGCAATTACTTTAACTACTTCCGGTACAAGTGGGGCTGCAACATTAACCGGCGGCACACTTAACATACCCCAATACAGCGGCGGA
>Ga0068855_100000457_pt1 | contig 50165 bp, 39 predicted proteins | sample KBSCornC52_FD_66592 | JGI IMG/M metagenome (GOLD analysis project Ga0068855, IMG submission 66592) | Corn rhizosphere microbial communities from Kellogg Biological Station, Michigan, USA - KBS Corn C5-2 | ecosystem: Host-associated > Plants > Roots > Rhizosphere > Soil ... | reverse complement strand
GTGCTTTTAAGCGAACTTTCGGCAATCCACCTGCGCGCTACAGGAATGAAACAAGACTAAATCCGAACCGGAGCAAAACAGCGCGGGGATGAGATGCACTGCAATCATCCCTCTTAGCGGCTCCTCCCGCGCTCACCACTTTCATTCCGGCCTTCACTGTCGCCTTAGAATGTTTGTCTATTCTGGCGGCAATTCCCACCCTTCCTCTTTCATCTTGCGTGACGTCCAGTGGTGGATCTCTTCAAAGAGCGCAGGTTCTAAAACAACGAAACGAATACCCGCCCGGCCGATTGCGTCCGCCCAGACTACGCGGACCTTTGCTTGAATTACAGTCTCGGTGTCCGGCAAGATGAAGCTGCACTCCACCAGGCCGGCGAATCGCTGCGGATTTGTTAGGCCATCAACTCCCAGTCCGCCGCCACTCAGGTTTACGGCAGTGATATTGATATGATCGCCCTGATTATTCTTCAGGCTAACCAGGAACCGAGCTTTCGCGCGAAAGATTTTTTGTTGATCGCTGCCTAGAGTTCCGAGTGAACGTCCTCTCTCTCCTTCAGGGCAAGTAATGTTGTATTCCCGTAGCTTGCGACTCAACGTCCGGCGCGAGATGCCGAGCCGCTCTGCCGCCAGTGCGCGATGCCCTCCAGTATTTTCCAGCGCGCGAATGATCATCTGCTCTTCCATGCCTTCAAGGTTGGTGATGGGCAGCGCGGTTTCGCTCTTCCGTTGCCCCGAAACCGAAATTTCCGCGAGCAGGTCGTCAGCCGAAATCTCGTTGCTTGCTGCTCCCATGGCAAGTTTTGCCATCAAATTGCGCAACTCGCGAACGTTACCTGGCCAGTTGTAGCAAGCGAGCGCGCTCAGAGCTTCCGCAGTGAGACGTAATTTGTTGTCTTTGAGAGCGAGAAAGTGCTGCGCCAGCGCCGCTACGTCCTCCGGACGCTCGTGCAACGGAGGTACCCGCAACTGAAATTGACTCAGGCGATGAAATAGATCTCTGCGGAAACGGCCTTCTTCGACCGCAGCTGTCAGGTCCTGATTGGTGGCAGCAACGATCCGCACGTCAATTGTGATTTTGCGATGGCCGCCTAGCCGATAATACGGCGCGCCGTCTAGCACTCTCAGCAACTTCACCTGCAGTTTTAGATCAAGCTCTCCGATTTCATCCAAGAACAACGTCCCACGGTTGGCCAGCTCAAACAGTCCGGGCTTGGAAGAGTCGGCACCGCTAAACGCACCTTTTTCATATCCGAAGAGTTCGCTTTCCACTAGATGCTCGGGCAACGCGGCACAATTGATGTCCACCCACGGGTGGCTTCGGCGAGGAGAATTGTCGTGAATACTCCTAGCAATGAGCTCCTTGCCGCTGCCAGTCTCGCCGGTGATCAAGACGATTTCCGGATGAACGGCCACTCGTTCCACCATCGTCATGAACTTGTGCATGACCGGGCTGGCGATCAGGAATGGTGTGCCGCTGATTTGACGTTGCACCAAATCTGACTTCAGCTCCGGCGACCGGTCGGAGACGCCGCCCGCCTTCTGCTGCTGCGTATGGTTGTGGGCGGTGTCCAATATCTTGCGTTCTGTGATGTTGGTGAGGATGGCAACCATCCCCGCTGGGACCGAGTTGTTGTCGACCAGCGCGGTCAACGAGAGTTGGACAAAGACATCAGACCCCAACTTCGTTCGTGTTCGAAGCTCTGTCTCAAAATGGCCGTTCCTCTTTACGCTGGCGACTGCTCTCTGCAAGGCAGACTTTTCTTGTTCCCGGCACAGTATCGAAATACTTACACCCAGCAGCTCTTCTGACGAGTATTCATATGTCGCGAGAGCAGCCTTGTTGCCGCCCGTGATGTTGCCCTCTGAGTCGGTCGCAATTAGCGCCTCATGGAGTTGATCGAGGATGGAGACGTCCAAGTTTCCCCAAGGCTGAGGAGAATGAATCGCAGTGCCCTCGATGGACTTGGCGCTCTCTTTGATGGTGGAAGACTGCTTCCCTAGCGCGGGACTGGCCACCCTTACCCCCTGATCGACACCCACGTTTGCGATCAATCGCGAGACCCCGTACGGCTCGCGGTCTTGTTTGCACAAGAGACTGATTACAAAGAACTGTCTCATTGAGGGGGAGAAAAGGGGTTCAATAACCGCCATCTGGCGGTAACGAACGTAATAGCTGGTTCCCTACACGGGTTGGGACAATATGTCCCGCCTCTCTCGGAACGGGCCATCTTGTCTTCTTCGCGGTGCTGGGGCGAGAAGCATTTCTTCAATATTCCCAAGGACTTAGCAAGGCCCAGGAAATGGCCAGGCGGTTGCTTTTGTATAGCGTGCAGGTGCAGACCATGAAGCCCAAGACTCATGAAAGCAACGTTCCGGTCAGCCAGAAAGAGAACACACCGGTAAAAGAGAACCCCATTGATGCCGGCCATGTGACCAAGGACTTGGAATCAGCCCCGAAAAGCGAGGCGGTTGTACAGGCAATTTGGGGGCGCTGGCGGAATGGGCACGTGCTTTGTCAAAAGTGAAAACGATTCTTGGGAACTCTTAACTTCACAGGGGACTTCGATGACACACAAACAGTGCTGGAGCGCAACCTGGGGCGGATATAGAAAGCCGAGCTCCAGAGCCACAGAAATCACCATCAAGCGCGAAAGGACAGATCGCAAGGTGCGATTCCAGATCCGTGACTCTGTCTTATTGTGTCTCATTCTTTGCGCCACGATCGCTTTCGCCAAGTCCCCCAAGATTTCCAAAGACCTCGATGACACGCACGACGGCGAGTCCGTCGACGTCATCATCCAATACCGAGTACCGCCCGGAAAGTCTCACTTCGATCGCATTGCTTCGAAGGGTGGGGTTTTGAAAGCGGATTTGCGTGGCGTGATCCGTGGGGCAGCCTTTACGGTGAAGAAGGATGCTCTCGAGGATTTGGCCAACGATCCGGATGTAACTTACATTTCTCCCAACCGCCCACTCGCTTCAACGGCGGTGGCGAACGACTATTACGATCAAGCCGTTCTTGCGCCCTACGGCTGGGGGCTGGCTTACGACGGCACCGGCGTTGGAGTGGCGGTCATTGATAGTGGCATCACCAACAACGGGGATCTTACCCAGGACAACTTCACCGGCTCGCGAATTGTGTACGCTCAGAATTTCGTGGTCAATGGGGCGAGCGGCATCTACGGGCACGGGACCCACGTCGCTGGTATTCTCGCGGGCAATGGAAAGAACTCTACCGGATTCAACTATTTCAAGACCTTCACTGGCATTGCCAATAGCGCGAATATCATTGACCTGAAAGTTCTCGACGGAAACGGATCGGGGACTGACAGCCAAGTCATTGCCGGCATCCAGGCAGCCATTAATCTGAAGAACACTTACAACATTCGTGTCATCAATCTTTCTCTCGGACGGCCCGTCTATGAGAGCTACAAGATTGATCCACTCTGCCAGGCGGTGGAATCGGCGTGGAAAGCTGGCATCGTGGTGGTAGTGGCAGCCGGTAACGAAGGTAGGAACGACTCGGCAGGAACCAGCGGCTACGGTACCATCACTGCGCCCGGCAATGACCCCTATGTGATCACAGTTGGCGCCATGAAGCCAATGGGCACAGGCGACCGTGGAGACGACCTGATCGCCAGCTACAGTTCAAAGGGACCCACTCTTTTTGACCACATCGCGAAGCCCGATATCGTTGCTCCCGGAAACCAGATGATCTCCACGTTGGCCTCCACCAACGCACAGATTGTGTCAATGTTTCCTCAAAACGCGGTGCCCTATAACTCCTACAGCTACAGTGGTAGTGGAGCGTCCCCGTACTACTTCGCTCTCAGCGGAACCAGCATGGCCACGCCGGTCGTAAGCGGAACAGCTGCGCTGCTGATACAACAAAATCCTTTCATCACTCCCGATCAGGTGAAAGCGCGCCTGATGAAGAGTGCGTACAAGACCTTCCCGCGCTACAGCAGTACAACCGATCCCACGACCGGAATCACCTATACCAGCCAGTACGACATGTTCACCGTGGGTGCCGGATATTTGGACATCCAGGCGGCTTTGATGAATGTTGATCTTGCCCTCTCAACTGCCGGCAGCGCGTTGTCGCCTGCTGTTTCAATAGACGCGAGTGGCAATGTCTATATCGTCAAGAGCAATTCGGTGGTTTGGGGCAACTCAGTGGTATGGGGCAACTCGGTCGTGTGGGGAAACTCTGTGATCTGGGGCACCAACATAAGCGGGCAATCCGTGGTTTGGGGGAACTCGGTAGTGTGGGGCAACAGCTCCGCACAAGGTTACAGTGTAGTTTGGGGTAATTCTGTTGTGTGGGGTAATTCCAGCACGACTGATAGCGAGGCCATCAGTATTAGCGGCGACAACTAAGGAACCGTGAGCACAATTCAAACTTAAGGAAAACGGATATGAAAAGCTCACGGCTGGCCACGTTCTTCATAGGTCTAATAGCAGCATCGGGCTTGACCATGCTGGTCTACAGCGTGATCAAGTTCCAATCCCTACATCACCATCCGTTCCTCGTCCTGCTAGTGGTTTCCGCGGCGGCTTCACGGCTAAAGCTGAAACTGCCTGGGATCAACGGGAACATGTCAGTAAACCTGCCCTTCATTCTTATCGCGGCAGCACAACTCACACTGTTCGAGAGCATGCTGGTGGCGCTAGTTTCCTCGGCTGTGCAGACTTTGCCTAACCCGGGAACCCAACTCAGTGCGGTGAAGCTTCTTTTTAATGTGAACACGATGGGATTGGCGGCTGGGGGCTGTGCGCTTTTGTGGCACAGGCACTCTCTCGCAGGTCGTCCCTGGTCTGGGTCGCTCCCACTCATCGCTTCCTGTGCGGCATTTTTCCTGTTGAACACCTTTCCTGTAGCCACGATCATTTCTCTGACTGAAGGCGCAAGCTTGACTCGTACATGGATGAGCATCTTTCAACTGTCCTTCCCTTATTACCTGGGCTGCACTGGACTCATCTCCATCATCTCAGCCATCAGCCAGCAGGTCAGTTGGATCATGCCCATGGCACTCATGCCCGTCATGGGGCTGATGTACGTCAGCTTCCGTAGATTCTTTTCTACGACTGCAAATGCCAGCCCGTCCCAAAGCCAGCAATTTATGACGGCAGCGGCCCGCTAATATCAACTCCACTGCGACCGTGCCTGATCTAAGACGGAGGAGGGCGAACGGACGGTTCGCCTTTTGAGGGCCGACCACCTCTGCTCCGCACGGGGATATGGCCTTTGTACCCTCCGGAGGGCGACGGAGTGACCTAAGTAAGGTGAAAGTCGCTCTAACCCACTCTAGACTTTGATGTTAAGGGGCGGCCTGCTTCCGGGGCGGTTGCGAATTGCGGGCCCGTAGGGACAGAAGCACCGAGCGGAAGGATCAATCTGAAATGAACTAGTTTGCTGAGGATGTCTGCGAAGTAAATGCCCACCAGAGCCAAAATCTTTATCGGTGTGACCGCGGCCATCGGTGTTGCGATCGTAGCAACATCGTTGTGGAACTGGCACAGCGACGACTTGTTGCGTTTCTTCTGTTATCTCGCCATTGCAGTTTTTGCTTCCAGCCTGAAGGTGCGATTGCCCGGCATTGATGGCACTATGTCGGTCAATTTTCTCTTTATTCTTCTTGGGGTCCTTGAACTCAGCCTGCCCGAAACGCTGCTTATCGGCTGCAGCGCAGCGCTCGTCCAATGCGTATGGCGAACGAACCAATCGACAAGCCCTGCGAAAATTGCCTTTAACGTGTTCAGTAATATGGCCAACGCGATTGCGCTGGCCTACTTTGCGTACCATCGATTCATTCTGCTTACCGAGAATCGCGCCACGCTGATCATGCTCGTGCTCGCCTCTCTGATCTATTTCTTAGCCAACACGCTTCCCGTATCGGTGATCATCGCGCTGACGGAAGGCAAGTCTGCACGGAAAGTATGGTCGGAGTGTTATTTCTGGTCTTTCCCTTTTTACCTAGTAGGCGCTGCCGTCATAGGTCTGGTGGGATTTGTAAACCGTCACGCAGGTTGGCAAACCTCGCTGATGATCCTGCCGGTGGTCTACTGGGTTTACCGCTCATACCGAATGTATCTGGGGCGTCTGGAAGATGAGAAGAAGCACGTAGAGATTGAAAAGCGGCACGTGGAAGATATCGCCTCTCTCCACATGCGCACTATTGAAGCACTCGCCCTCGCGATTGACGCCAAGGACCACACCACTCACAAACATTTGCACCGGGTGCGAATCTACGCTTCAGAGATCGCGAAAGAACTGGGACTGTCAAGCAAGGAACTCGAGGCTTTGCGGGCAGCGGCATTGCTCCACGACATCGGCAAGCTGGCGGTACCCGAGCACATCATTAACAAACCCGGCCGCTTGACGCCAGAAGAATTCGAAAAGCTGAAGATCCATCCCATCGTAGGCGCGGAAATCTTGGAGCGGGTTGCTTTTCCTTACCCCGTTGCTCCCATCGTCCGAGCCCACCACGAAAGGTGGGACGGCACCGGCTATCCCGAAGGACTTAAGGGGGAGGACATTCCGATCGGCGCACGTATCCTGGCAGCGGTGGACTGCTTGGATGCTCTAGCTACCGACCGCCAGTATCGCAGGGCTCTGCCGCTCGATGATGCCATGACTCAAGTGGTGCAAATGTCAGGAACGTCGTTCGATCCAAAGGTCGTGGACGTGCTGAAACGGCGCTTCATCGAATTGGAGCAGATCGCCCAGTCTCAATCCATGAGCATGACCTCGCCAGGGCTGTCCACAAACGTTCGCATTGAGCGGGGGCTCGAGCCGGCGGCTGGTTTCGAGCACTCGGAAGCCGGCAGTGCAGGGAGTAGTGAGAGTGACTTCCTGTCTTCCATCGCGTCTGCTCGCCAGGAAGCACAAACGTTATTTGAAGTCAGTCAGGACCTTGGAAATTCCCTAAGCCTGGGAGAGACGCTGTCAGTGCTTTCCATGCGGTTACGTAAAGTGATCCCCTACGATTCGATTGCAGTGTTCGTTTGCCGCCACGGGCGGCTGGTTCCGGAGTTGGTCAGCGGAGAGAATTTCCGGCTTTTGTCTTCCCTGCGCATTCCGCTCGGCGAAGGCCTTTGTGGATGGGTGGCGGAGAATCGCAAACCCATCATCAATGGCAATCCGCAGGTTGAACCGGGATATGCCAAGGAATTCGAGAGGGCGACTCCGCTACAGTCGGCGATTGCGGTGCCTTTGGAAGGCTTAAACGGCGTCGTGGGAGTGCTGGCAATGTATCACAGGGAATGCGATGCCTTCACTGCTGATCATCTGCGGATTTTATTGGCGGTTAGCTCTAAGGTCGCCGTTTCTGTCGAAAATGCTCTGAAGTACCAACAGGCCGAAAACTCGGCGACCACGGATTATCTGACCGGCTTGCCGAATGCTCGCTCCCTATTCGTGCACCTTGCGCAGGAACTTGCACGCTGCCGGCGCACAGGTACCTCTCTGGCCGTCATGGTGTGCGATTTGGATGGCTTCAAACAAATCAATGATCGCTATGGTCATCTGGAAGGCGATCGACTACTAAAAACCTTCGCGGGAGATTTAAAAGAGGCCTGTCGTGAGTACGATTACGTCGCACGCATGGGCGGGGATGAGTTTGTTTTGATCGCCACTGGCATGAAGCCTAACGCTGCCACCGAAAAGGCCAACCGCTTGAATCAACTTGCGATAGCGGCGGGAAAGAGAGTGTGCGGCAAGAACATCATCTCACTGAGCGTTGGCACGGCTTTCTGCCCCGAAGACGGCGTGGATGCTGAACGCTTGCTCGCTGAAGCCGATCGCAAAATGTACACCATGAAACAGGTGCACCATGCGTTGGCAGAAGAGATGGACGGCCTACTTGGATCAAACGTGCATTTGAGCACTGTGAATTGAGGACAACGCTTCCATGCTCTGGCGAATCTCACGGCGGCTGCTCGCGATCGCAGCGATTGTCATTCTGGGAGGATTGACATCTGCCACCCTCGTGCGCTTTGCGCCGGGATTTGCTACAGATGAGCAACAGCTTGATCCCCGGCTAAGTGCAGAAAGCCTGCAGGCCCTTCACCAGTCGCATGAATCCGAAAGAAATGTTTTTCTTTTTTACGCCGCCTATTTGAATCGCGCCTGGCATGGAGACCTTGGCATTTCCCACTCTCTTAACATGCCGGTGAGCAGCCTTCTTCGCGATCGCTTTCCGGTCACCTTGCGCCTGGTGGGGCTGGGGCTCGCGCTAGGCTGGTTGATCGCGCTGGGTTTCGCCCTGACTTCGGCATTGGCGCGAGTCACAGCCTACAGCTTCTTTGCCATTGGTTTCAGCGGAGCTCTCTTGTGCCTCCCGGCTGCGGTGCTGGCGTTATTGTCGGTGGTTTTGAATACTCCTGGATATCTCGCCATCGCGCTGCTGGTTTTCCCCAAAGTATTTACCTATTCGCGTGGCCTTCTCGAAAAGGCCTATTGCTCATCCCATATTGTCAGCGCTCGCGCCAAAGGGCTGGGCCCGTTGCGCATTCTCTGCTGGCATGTGTTTCCGGTCGTCGCACCGTCACTCACAGCAATTGCGGGTGTCTCGGTGAGCATGGCCATCGGCTCGGCAATCCCCATTGAAGCTCTGAGTGGGATTGCAGGCGTTGGCGATCTGGCTTGGCAGGCGGCACTCGCTAGGGACTTGCCGCTGTTGGTGAATATCACGATTCTTGTTACGGTCGCAACATTGCTCACAAATTACGGCGCAGAGATCGCTGGTCACGCTGTGCGAGGCCAGGAGTCATGAGCGCTACGCGCAAACTCGCATGCGCGATTCTCTTGCTCGTGGTCATCTCCGCACTCGGCGCAACCTGGATAGCGCCAGCTGACTATGCCACACAATTTCGCGAGGCACCTAACGCTCCGCCTTCCCGGCACCATCTGCTGGGAACCGACGAGATTGGCCGCGACCGCTTTTCACGCATGCTGTACGGCACGCGGATTTCCCTGCTCCTCGCACCCACCGCTGCCCTGCTTTCAACCTTGATGGCAGCGCTGATTGGCGCGGTCGCAGGATATCTGGGCGGGTTCTGGGAACGCCTCGCCATGGGCATTACTGACCTATTTCTGTCACTACCTTGGCTATTCCTGCTCATTACCGTCCGTGCACTTCTGCCTTTGAATGTTTCTCCACTTGCGTCCGTGCTTGTCACTTTCTTGATGCTCGGTCTTCTTGGCTGGGCCGCCTCAGCAAGAGTACTTTGCGCAGCCGCTCGCTCGTTGCGCCATTCCGGCTTGCTGTTGCAGGCGCGTGCCTTGGGGCTCCATGGAGCGCGCCTTTTCGCGATCCACGTGGCCCCCAACCTGAAGCCAATTCTGCTTGCCCAGTTTTGGATTTCCATTCCTGTTTTCATTCTGAGTGAAGCAAACCTCGGCATTCTCGGACTCGGCGTTTCCGAGCCACTGCCGTCCTGGGGAAGTCTGCTCAAGGAACTGGAAGGCTTGACTTCACTTGGAGATCAACCCTGGAAGCTAGTGCCGCTTCTATTGTTGATCGTGGTAGTCACTTCATTTCAGGCAGTCCTTTCGTATGAGGAGATAGCAGCATGATGCGACGTGCTTCTTGTTTGTCTTTAAGTGTTTTGCTCTTTGCGGGGCTTGCCTCAAGCCAATCGGGTTCAGAGCTGCGCTTCTGCCTGCGTAATGAACCCAAAACCTTCAACCCCTTGCTGGTGGAAGATGACGCCTCGGAAACTGTCCGCTATCTCACCGGTGGTGTGCTGGTCCGTTCTAACCGCCAAACTCAGAGATTGGAGCCAGAGCTGGCGCTTTCGTGGAAGGTTTCAAAAGACGGCCGTGTCATTACATTCCAATTGCGTAAAGGCGTTTTCTTTTCTGACGGAACCCCCTTCTCAGCAGACGATGTGGCCTACACGGTGAAGCAGATGATGGACCCGGCTCTGCATTCGCCTACCGGGGACGCATTTCGCTCCGGCACGGGCACAGTCCGAACACAAACCCTCGCCCCCGATCGCGTCGCGATCACCTTCCCAGCCCCAGTTGCGGGCTTGGACCAGCTTTTCGATCAGGTTGCCATTCTCTCGGCACATTCTCCGAATAAGGAAAAGGCGGTTCTTGGCCCGTTCGTAGTTGCCGACTACAAGCCGGGATCGTCGTTACTACTCAAGCGCAACTCCAATTATTGGAAAACGGATCGCCAAGGCCATAAACTGCCTTATCTCGACGCCATTCGACTCGATATTCAGCCCAATCGCGACATCGAGATGTTGCGCTTCAAACGAGGCGAACTCGATCTTATCAATTCACTCGACAGCGAATACTTCGACCGCCTTTCCTCCAGTTCGCCAAACCTCGTCCACGATGCAGGCCCATCCCTCGATTCCGAGCAGATGTGGTTCAACGAAGTCGGCAAAGCACCAATTCCCAACTACAAGCGCACCTGGTTCCGCTCGACAAATTTTCGTCGTGCCATTTCTCTAGCAATCAATCGTGACGACCTGAGTCGAGTGGTGTTCAACGGTCACGCGCGTCCAGCGATCGGGCCGATCTCTACGGCTAACAAGTTTTGGTTTAATCAAGAACTCAAGGCCGATCTCTACGATCCGGAGGCGGCGCTTGCCAAGTTGCAGGTCGATGGTTTCCGCCTCCAAAATGGGATACTGCGTGACGTTTCCGGTAACGCTGTCGAATTCTCAATCATCACGAACGCGGGCAATAAGTATCGCGAACGGATGGCAGCTCTGATCCAGCAGGACTTGCAAAGACTCGGCATCAAAGTAAATGTCGTCACATTAGATTTTCCTTCGCTCATCGAGCGCATTTCACAAAGCTTCAACTACGAAGCGGCGATTCTCGGTCTTACCAACGTGGACATTGATCCCAACGGTCAGATGAACGTATGGCTCAGCTCCTCCGAGAACCACCAATGGAACCCGCAGGAGAAAACACCGGAGACCGCATGGGAGGCTGAGATTGACAAACTGATGCGCGAACAAGCGTCTTCGTCAGACCCTAAGAAGAGGAAGAAGGCCTTTGATCGAGTGCAACAAATTGTTGCTGAGGAGGCGCCATTCATCTATCTGGTTAACCGGAATGCGCTTTCGGCGGTATCGAATTCCGTCCAGGGATCGACTCCAGTGATTTTGCGTCCGCAAACTTTCTGGAACATCGAACGGTTGACGGTGACGGCAGAGGCTGCCAAACGTCCATGACTGAATCTTCTCAGCCCTTGCTCTCACTGCGCCTGTCGGTGCACTATCCCCGGAAGGCTTCCGTGCTACGCGACGTGGCCTTCGACATTGCTCCTGCAGAAATCCTCGGCTTGGTAGGACAGAGTGGCTCGGGCAAAAGCAGTCTTGCATTGGCAATGATGGGCTTACTCGAAATGAAAAAGGGACGAGCCGATGGCAACATTGACTTCGCCGGGCGCGACTTGCTCCGATTGAGCGAGCGCGAGTTGCGCAAGATTCGCGGCCGCTCGCTCGCACTGGTGTTGCAGAGCCCGCTCACGTCGTTGAATCCGGCTTTGAAAATTCGCACGCAATTGAAGGAAGCGTGGCACGCACATGCGACGGGAACCGGTTCAGACTGTGATCTCGCTATTGAGCGTACACTTGCATGCGTTAGCTTGCCTTACGACAAGGAGTTCCTAAGGCGCTACCCATCACAGCTGAGCGTCGGCCAGGCGCAACGTGTACTGATTGCGATGGCAGTTATTCATCGCCCGGCACTGCTCATTGCCGACGAAGCCACCAGTGCCTTGGACATTATCACCCAATCGGAAATCTTGGCCCTTTTTGCTCGCTTAAATCAGGAAAATGGAATGAGCATTCTGTATATCTCTCACGATCTACCCTCGGTAGCTGGAATTTGCCATCGTGTGGCGATCTTGCACGAAGGTGAACTCGTGGAATGCGACTCGGTGGATCGGATATTCACGACACCGCAACATCCCTACACCCGAAGACTTATTGCTTCGTTGCCGGGGATCCCATCCCGAGCCCCGGTCATTGGCCGTGGCGCAGCTTCCGGCGCAGTGTAGTCGTACGCTTGTCCAGCGTGTCCGACCGATGCGGCGCGTCTTTGAGATCCGCGCCGAAACTTGCCCAATCCTCAGGAGGATTGCAGCTCCTTTCAACATCGCCATTTTCCATTTTAGATCCATCGACTTCCGACCTCGAGGAGTGGCGCGGAATCGGAATTCGACGTTTCGAGTTCCTCTATCTCCCGTGACCTCAGAGCACGTCGATAACTTGGGAGCGTTAGCAGCATCCCGTTCTGGAGACCGCCTCTTCTCATCCCATCTGGTTATCTCAGTTGTCTGGCGGCAGCAGTTTTCGAGTCAGCAGAGGCCGGAGTTGCAGAGCAGGCCCTCAAAGAGGAATCACACAATCTCTCCCGTCAGCACATAGCAACGATTTCTGTCAATTTCAAGGCTTGCCAATTCAGATCTGCGAGCTGAACGTTTTTCATCGATGAAAATGGCTGCTATCCAAATCACTACCGCCATGTTGTAAGAGCCGAATCGAATCATTTCTTCAACAAAACCAAACCCGAATCGGCTCATCAGAACAGCGCCTGCAAGGCAGCCGGCGTCTGAGATTGCTATACCGAGGGCGGCACCGCCCTCCAAGATCCCCCAAGAGATGCCAAGAGTACGGGACAGCAGCAATAATAAAAGGAGCAACCCGAAGTCTAGGAAGTTCAGCGTCATGCTAATCGAGAGATACGCTCGGGTAGGCACGGAATGCATGGTCTGCTCGGTTGCTGCCGAGAGGAAAGTTGCTACCAGCAACAATGTCGCGGCACTCCAGCGCGGCAAAGGTCTGAGCATGTTCGCAAATGACGAGCCCGCGAAAACAACTCTTCGTGCTAATTCGTAAATAACCGCGATTTCAAGCGCGAACCCCACAATTGCTGAAAACACCACAAACCATTCGTAAAACCATTCAAAACGGAGCGGGATTGCGAGGGCGATCGCGACCTGCAGGGCATTTAGACCCAGGTAGGTGAAAAAAATCGGGAACCTGCCGAGACTCTTTCTTCGCCAAGCTACGACGAGAGTACCGGCACACAATGCATTAGGTATGACCCAAAGGAAAAAGAGGAGTACTGGAATCTGTTCGATTCGCGCCGTCCAGAGGTGAAGGGTAAGCCACGACTCCCAAGAGTGAGTTGGCACACCGCTAATGCTACTCGATCTTCCGTGTGTAGCAAACAGCCCAATCTTGCGAAGCTTGGAGATCAAGAGCAGAATGTTCGCTCTTGAGCGTTACTTTTCCATGCGCAGGTAAATGTTGCGTGCGTCGTTCAGAAGTTCAAGGACAGCATCTTTTTCCACGCTCGTATTCCAAGCTTGATTGCCTTGCGCGTAGGTAATCAATCGATCGATCCAGGCCACAAAGTAAGCGGCGTCGTCCAGCGCTTTTGGCATGGATCCTGCGACCGCGACATAAACCGGACTCGTTGTAGCATAAACGTAGTCATCGAGTATGGGATGCTCGGCCTTGTCGCTGTAGGCTCGAAGCACACACCATCCACTACGCGAAATCGCAATGGAATCGGTGATGTCGGCGGATTCACCGGCGCCGCTAAGCTTCAGGTCGCCGGCGACTTGACCGTTGCATACGATTTGCAGGTGGTCCACCGGCACGATTGATCGCAGCCAAGCCGAGAACTTTACCTTATTTTCCCCCGCTGGGAGTCGAAGCTCCTGCCCTGGCTGCATTTGGCCAAGCGTGAATCCTAGAAGCGGACCATTGGTCGCGAACGTTCGTCCGAGCTTAAGAGAAGTCAGCCACGAGTGGATATTCAATGGACCTTTCTCCACCTTGGCGTACACCCGATTCAATCCGACTGGACCGCGCAGGGATGCATAGTTCGCCATGGTGTCGGACCCCGCTCCCGTCGGCAGACGAAAACCGCAATTCAGCAGCCGATACCAAACGTCAGCGGTTGATTTATGGTCGCTGAATCCGACTACCTCGACGTAATCAACTTTGCCCAGCGCCACATCCACAGGCAGCTCCAACGCGACGTCCAGTGGTTGGTCGTGCGTCAAGGAAGGATCCGCAGCAGGGTCCGGCACAAAGTCGAAGGGATGAACGTAGCCCACGATCCCTTGCTGCTCATGTGCCATATCGGAGACGGTCGCGTTGGCCGGGAACAAGCTCGCCGCCGCTGTGTTGCCGTACGAAGCGTAGCCGGGCAACAAGTAATTGCGGGTCAAATTCAACAAGCCAACGTGTCCCCAGTAGCTGGTGTGGAATTCCTGCCCATGAAGAAGAAGATTCCCGGGAGTTGATCCTAGATCCGGTTTGGTGCTGAAGTACGCAATGTCAGGGATTCTTTGCTCCTTATTAACCACCAGATCCTCGACGATCGGCAGGTTCTCCGCGGCGGCTTGTTCGACCAGATGTTTTGGCGTGTTGCGATATGCACCGCCGTAATTCATATGCACATGCAGATCCGCGCTGACCCAGCGCGAAGTTGACTCCTGGGGTATCTTGAGCGGCTCAAGTCGTACTGTCAGGTTTGCGGGTGCTCCACCCGGCACCGTTGTACTTCTCTTTTCGACGCGATACTCGAATCCTTTCATGACCTCGACATCGACTCGCCCGGCGGGGACGGCGATCTCGACAATACCATTGGATGCGAAATAGTGGGATTCAAAAGGACCCTCGGAGCGAACGAAGCTATCCTCCGCCTGCATCCATGCGTCATTCGGTGCATATGCTCGGCCGTCTGCGCCGGTGACAAACAAGCGAGCGAAAGTGGGCTTCGCCGTCGCATCCAGCACTCGAACGACGAGTCGTCCCATTGGTTTTAGGTAGTGACGCTCCTTCACGGCGATTTCGGTTTGCCTTCCACTGAGCGCTTCCTGAATCCACAGGGAAGTATTGCCGCTGCGGTTGGAGATCAAGGCGATGTACTTGCCATCGGGCGACCATCGCGGGTTCACATTATCGAAGTTTCCATAAGAAATGGGGAACGCGTCACCCCCATTCGGTGGAATGAGCCACAGCTGATGCCAGGTCTGTCCCAGATAGGATGAATAAGCCAGGCGCTTTCCGTCGGGGGAAGGTTCCGGGTGGGCCTTCCATGCGGTCTCCTCGTAATGAATCTCGCGAGGTTCGGCACCGGGCTCTAGTTTGATTCGCCAGAATCCACCGGTTCCGTAGACGTGCCCGTGGTTCGAAACAAAAACCAGTTCGCTTCCATCCGGGGACCACGTCGGGTTGATTTCGTGATCGATTGGACTGTAGTAGAAACGCGCCTGGTTGGTGCGCGTTTCTCCTGTGACCCGCTGCACATTCTTAAGTTCGCCCTCGTGAAACTCACCCAAGAAAATATGGAAATGCCCTTTATAGGATGTGGAGACGAAAGCGAGACGCTTGCCGTCCGGGGAAAAGCGAGGCTCTACGTTGACCGCCCCGCCGAAGGTGAGTTCCTGCGTATGTTTGCTTTCGAGATCCATTACCCAAAGCTCGATCGCATCTTTCTGGTAAGAAGAAAAAACGACCCAGCGGCCGTCGGGGGAGCAGTCCGGTTGATAATCGTAGCCAGGTCCGTCGGTGAGTTGCTCAGCGACAGTCGAATCTAACCGCTGACGCCACAAGGACCCCGCCATCGAGTACACCAGCGCCCGCGAATCCGGTGTCCAGGCTGCCGCACTCGGACCACTCGTCAGTTGTGGCAGATACATTTCGCGGTAGTAGTAACGATGCGGAACATCGACCTGCTGCAATACTGGTTCGCGTTGGCAGAAGAGCGGCTGGAAGGCGAGCAATAGAAAAGGAAGCAACGAGAGATTGTCTCGTTTGAGCAAATTCTCCTCCGGGAAACGCATCAGGAGTAGCGTTTTCTGTCGCCCGCACAGCGGCGCGATTATAAACTGGCTCAGCCCAGAAGAAAGCATCAAGATAGATCACGCAGGAAGACCATCCCAGAATCTCAACCTGAGACAGCGTACACGTCAGAGAAGAAACCCGTTCTAGCCGTCTAACATTTCAACGAGGTGTTCCGATGCCGCTACCGCGTCTTCCGGAAGCCGCATGCGAGTATTCTGAACCTTCTCGGATTTTGCATACAGGACAATGCCAATCACCCACACCACGGCTCCTAGCAGACTTGCACTCTGCTCAATGATGTCCACGTAGTAATGTGGACCCACATAGTTAAGCAACATCGAGCCAGCAGTCTCCACAGTGTCACTCATGGTGATTCCTAAGGCGACTGCCGCAGGCAATATGCCCCACGAAACGCCAACCGCCCGTGATACTGCCAGCAACACAATTAACCAAGTCAAGTCCATCAAGGTTGCCGAAACGCTTATGGTTGAATACACCTTCAATGCGCGGTCTGGCACATTTTGAGGAAGCAACGCTGTGATAGCTGTTGCAAACAAGAAGAGCACAGCTGCACTCCAGCGAGGCAGGGGTCGGAAGACACTCGCCAGCGAGGAGCGAGAAAGTACGACTTTATCCCAAAGTTCGTAGATTACTGCCACTTCCAGAAAAAAGGTCTGGATGCAGAATGCAACTGCGAACCAATTGTAAAGCCCTGCAACACGTGGAAAGGTCCCCCAAAGCAATATGAGAATCCCCACGACTAAAGCACCGAAGACAGCATTTGCCATAGCGCTAAAAAGCATGGGGAAACTGCTCAAGTACTTCTTCCAAATGCCAATTCCTAAGCCGACCGCGCACAGGACGGGCGTCATGATCCAGAGAGAGTAATCCAGTATCCTCATTGCGGTTTTTTAGTATAGGTATTGTACTGAGGCGACATCACGACTGTCTGCTTCTTCTTCGCCCTCGTGCGATCGAATGCGCCTTGTAACACTTTCCTGTTCTTTTTTATGTCGTCTTCCCGTTTTTTGGCTTCAAAGAAGAAATCGTTGGGATCTTTGAGCTGATCGTCCCACTCCTTTTGCATCTGCCAAAAACACTAACCCTCGTCCTGTTCGTAATCGAGGGGGTAAAGATCGTTTTTGCAATGGCTGAAAATCCTATATACTCGCCCGAGCCTTCGCGACCCTAACAGGAAAACTAAATGTCCGGTTCTCTGCTGGCAGCAGCCGTTCCGTCCGGGTTTGAGAATCGGACGCGGCACAGGATTGCTCTCCGCCTTCTTCCGTTTCTCTTCATTTTGTACATCGTCAATTACATTGACCGCACGAACCTTGGGTTTGCCGCGATCGGAATGTCACGCGACTTGGGGTTCAGCGATCGCGTATTCGGACTGGGTGCGGGAATTTTCTTTGCCAGTTACATGGCGTTACAGGTTCCTGGGGCACTGCTGGTAGAGCGGTGGAGTGCGCGTCGGGTGATTTCAGGGAGCATGATCACCTGGGGAATGTTGACGCTGCTGACTGGGCTGGTGCAAACACCCTGGCAATTGTACGCAGCGCGGCTCGTGCTGGGCGCGGCCGAGGCCTCGTTCTTCCCCGGTGTGATCGTCTACCTGAGCCACTGGTTTCAAACCACGGACCGCGCGAAGGCGACAAGCAATTTCATGTCCGCAATTCCCATCTCCTTTGTGATCGGATCGCCCATAGCAGGATGGATCATCAGTCACCATTGGCTCGGCGTCAGCGGATGGCGTTGGCTGTTCGTAGCCGAGGGAATTCCGGCGGTCCTGTTGGGCGCCGTCACCTTCTTTTATTTGACGGATCGGCCGGCAGAGGCGAATTGGCTGGAGCCGGAGGCGCGCGCCTGGGTGGAAGAAAGACTGCGCATGGACCGGGAAAGCGGCTCCAAACCCATGCCTGCGCGCCAGGCTGTGCGCTCGGTTCCGGTGCTGGTGTTAGCCGCCGCCTACTTCATGAACAATCCGGCTGCCTATGTGTTCATGTTCTGGTTCCCGTCGATGTTGAAGCGGATGGCGGGCGTTTCTGACCTGCGGCTCGGACTGCTCGGAGCAGTGCCCTTCATTGCCTGCTTCCTGGCGATGCAGGTGAATGGCTGGCACTCGGACCGCCAACGCGAGAGGAAGCTCCACGCGGCAGTGCCGCTGTTGATCTCGGTGTGCGGGTGGATAGGACTGTCCCTTGGACCACAATCACTTGGGATAACGATCGTGTTGTTCACGATGGTGGCCGTCGGAATCGCCAGCATTTCCGTGTTCTTCTCCATGCCCACGGAGCTTCTGAGCCAGTCGGCAGCTGCAGCGGCCGTGGGGATTATCAGCACCTTGGGCAATATATCCTCCTTCGTATCGCCGTACCTGTTTGCATATCTGAAAACGAGGACCGGGTCGTTTACTGCACCGTTATGGGCCGTGGCCGTAGTGGCGCTCACCGGGGCGATACTGACACTATCGGTGCCAATTGGACGCCAACCCAGGGACAGCTGATTCAACACTTCGACTATTCACTTTGACTTTCGACCCTTGCGCATCGAGCGAACCTTCGCTCTTGGAGTTGGTGAATTGGCCAGCCGAAAACCTCGTATGGGGCCGGTTGAAACTTAAGTGTGTATTTCCAACCCGCGCTCGACTCAAGCGGCTCGATCGAACAATCTCACCCCTTGGTTTCGTGCTTTTGTGACATAACGCAACATCACCCACAGGACCAGCGAAGACAACAATAAGGAAAGCAGCACCAACTCGAGAGCACGCATGAAGAAGTGATCGATCAGGCCACGGCCCTTGGCGTCGAGATCCTTCGTTGTCCTTTCGATCATTGCGTTGACATCCTCCAAGGCAGCAACTTCCTCGTTATGCACAGCTTCGAGCACCGCCCGCCGTTCGCCGCGGATGTCAGCAGTCGCCGCAAGCCGTTCACCGTGCAGGGCAGCGATGGTTGCAAGCCTTTGTTGTTGCACTTCGTCTAAGGTTTCGAGCCGTTCCTCGCGTAGAAACATCTGTGTGGACAGCCGCTGCCCATCGAGATCTGCATTTACTGCTTCCTTCGCCTGGCGCAGTAACTCGGGCATGCGGTCGACATTGCTTGACGCTTTCGCTGCAGTGTTCGAGATGACCCGGAGGTCAGACATGGCCGCACCGACCTCTGGATCGCGCCTGAGATCACTGAGCAGGAGTTCCGCTTGCCAGCGTGCTTGCTTGGGAGCATAGACGTTATAAGAGTCCAGGCGAGCCGACAGGTCGCCCAAATTCTCCTCGACCCCTTTGATCGAGGCCATGGTTCCCATATCAGATTGTCCAATCTTTTCAATCAAATCAGGATCGAGCGACTGCCGGCCAGCTAGGCCGCCTTGGATGGGGTGGGCTGCCGCCCAGCGAGAGGCTTTTTCACGCAAATCGGCAATGTTCGCCTCCGGTGCCCCCTCGCGAACGACCCGCTCCATCTCGGCATTCATATTGGAGATCGTCTCTGCGACAAGAGGGTGGAATTCTCCCAGTGCGGATTTCACTGATGGTTCGTCAATGTACGAGTTCATCTGGAAGAGGAAGACCCAGGTGTCGAGCACCGCAGCCACGGGGTCTGTATTTAGCAGAGAGGTCTGCAGGACGGGAATCGCTTCCGCCTTCCAGGCTAATGCCTGTCTGCGAGTGGCGAGTGAGCGAGACTGCGAGATAACTTTGTCGGCCGAGGTCTCGACCTCAGCCGAATAGAGGGCCAGCAGGGACCGGTTTCGCGCACTGAGCTCTGGCACGGAGGCCGCGACCGTTTTGGCAAATTTTGCCGAGGACCCTTTCTTGGTCGCGCCACCCGAGATGCATCCCCCTTCTAACAACATCAGCCCACAAGCCAAGCAGCACAGACACCAGACCATTGGCCTGCGTTTGTTCCTGTGCTTCTGTGTTTGTGGCAAGTGATACTCCCGGCAAGAAAAAGAAAGCCGATCTTGGCTGTCCCGTCCTGCGATGGATCAGACAAGAAAATGCGCATTCCCAATGCCAGGCAATTGTTACAGGTCCCTAAGTCCGGAAAACTGTCAAAAACTGCTGGTTCATGGAATCGGGTTCTCTGCAACTCGGCGTAGTGGAGTGAATGACAGTCGCTTGACAGCACTACATGATAGTGTCGAATCCTGCTGGGCCCATCCAGTTGTAAGTCGAGCACGGATTACTGATCATGGATCACTGATTACTGCGTTCTTGTGGTCGGGCGGGAGCTGCCAAGTCCCTGGCGGTCTTCAAGCGAAGCATCCAGGACATCCTTAGGGTCGCGAAATGTGCTCGCGACCGTGGTTTGAAGACGATCGAGCCAGTAGTGGAGGGCGGGCTGCCGCTCTTCGGGCATGATCGAGATCAGTTCGTTGACGAGCGCCATCATTCGACGCATGACCTGAACGCTAGTGGCGCCATAGAAGCGTATCTCGTCAAGTGCTAGGGTCAGGAAATCTTCCCAAGTCGGGAAAAGAACCACGAGACGAAGTTCCCCCCGGAAATCGCGGAAGGTGCCGATTTCGAGCCTACGACGGCCCAGCCGAATCAGCAGGTCCTCAATTTGGTCCAAGGTCTGTACGGCGGTCGTTGGGTCGTTGATCGCGGCAGAAAGGGCTCTAATCGCAATGTCCACGAGCAAGCGGATGGCGTACTTGGGGTCTTGCTCGAAGGTACGTTCATCGCCGAGTTGGATCGCATTGATCAGTGCCTCCTCTGGAATCTGACTACGGCTACCGTGGACTCTAAGGATCGGCGTCGATTCCATTACAGCATCACCAACGGCAGAAACCATTTCGATTACCGCTCCAGCCGCGCTAGCAACCCGTACGAGAGCAGAGATATTAATCGACTGAACCTTGCGTGGGACGCCGTGGTGAAGAAGGGTCTGGGTGCAGGGAGACTGAATGGACGCGGCCGGGCACATAGACGGCGTCTCGATGGGTGGATACAGTTTCTCGATGATCCCTCGACCTTGTTCACTGGTGAAGATCAGGATTTGGGTGACCTGCAGCCTATTCACGCGTTGAATCAGCCCGATAAACATAATGATGCTGACGATGAGCAATGAAACGACTCCCACTGCACCTATCAGTGGGACCCTGCCTGAACCATAGCGGTCGACCCAAGCAATCGAAGCGAGGGCGTAAAGAAACGTACCTGTAAACACGCCCATGGCATGAGGTAGGAATGGATCACGGGCGACCCAGAGCACAAGGCGAGGGGAGTAGGCCGTAGCGCTGAACTGCACCATCACGAAGTTAAGGGAGAAGACTATGGCTGTGAGAGCAAGCATGCCCGACGCTACAGCCGAATAAATTCCGATCGCAGCGTTCACGCTGACCGTAGAGGCGAGATTGGGCCACCAGGTGTGTCCCAGACGGGGAGCTGTGAAGCTGAACAGAATAGCGCCCCCGGCATACGCCAGCGGAATCATCCAAGCGGAAAGACTGGTGCCCCGGAATTTCATGGCCGTAGAGGCTTACTGGCTCCTGCTTCAAGGACTTTTGATCACAATCGCGCGACGCGATTCAAGGATGTTCGTCCTCAAAGATCCTCGGAGACAGCTCACCCGCTTTTATTGGTCCACGTTTCGCTTCCAATCGGAACTGTGAGTTCTTACTGGGATCGGAGTTGGTTTCCGAAACGGCCTTTGATCCGCATAACCAGCATCAATACAGAAAATTTAGCCGTAAAGCGCCATTTCTCCAGACCGCTTAGACGCTCGGCGAGCCTGTCAAGGCTGACAGAGCCCACGGCCGGCGGGGGTTACAACGCCGACCGCATCGAAATTGCCTGGTTCGTGCACACGAGGGGCTCTCAAAGGTTGACCTCGATGCTCAAAGCGCATGTGCTCGTTTGCCTCCCCACTCCAGGCGCTTCAGAGTAAGGCTTTTACCACAGCTCCCGGTTTTAGCGCCAAGATAGAGCTTGCAACCCGAAGGTCCATCGGTTCGCCCGCCACAAGCGTCGCCTCGGCGCTTTTTTCCGTGATGCGGATTGCGACTAGCCGTCCACGCCAACGAACATGGAAGGAAAGACTTTGCCAGTTGTGCGGCAGAGCCGGGTGAATGGCAAGCATGCTCCCTTTCAGCCGAAGACCAGCGAAACCGAGTATCACAATTTGCCACAGCGCGCCGAGACCGGCGATGCGCACGCCGCCTGCGCCATTCGGATCGAGATCGAGGTGGGTCGCAGCCGTCCTGTGGAAGTACCGCATCGCCATGTTCGTATCCCCCAAACGCGCCGCGACCAGCGCGTGCATTCCCGCGCTGAGCGAGCTGCCGTGAGCGCAGAGGGGTTCGTAGTGGCGGAAGTTGATCTCAGCCATGTTTTGAGGAAACTCCTTCGGCAATAGCGCGATCAGAGCTACCACGTCCGCCTGTTTCACTACTTGCGAACGCTGCGTGCGCTCCCTGCCGAGAAGCACATCTATCGGAACACTCCGGTTGGCATACTGCGAAAGATCAATGGGTTCCAGTTGGTGAAAACCGGAGAACTGTTCATACAGCCCAGTTTGGGGATCAAGCCCGATGGCAATACGAGAAACCGCATCACGCCAGCCCGCCAACTCGTTATCTCCGACGGCAAGCTTCTTCCGTAGTGCTTGTTCCTGGTCGGGCCAACGTGCCTTCACAATGCTCAAGGCTTCTACCGCCCGGGCGATGTTCCACCGCGCCATCAAGTTGGTAAAGGCATTATCATCCACGTCCTCGTGGTACTCATCGGGGCCAATCACGTGCCGAATGTGCCTCTTCCCGTCCGGTTCGAGGATGGCCCTTGACGCCCAAAACCTGGCTGTCTCAACCAGAATCTCCGCGCCGGCATTCAAGAAGAAGTCATCATCACCGGTAAAGGACCAGTACTGCCAGACGGCATAGGCTATGTCAGCACTGATGTGGTGCTCCATCTTGCCGGTCAGAATGTCCACGGTCTCCCCGTTGTTCCCCACTACGCAGTCCGGCGTTGTTTCCACCCCCGTGTCGGCAGACTCCCATGCAAACAACGCACCTTCATAACCGCACTTTGCGGCTTTGTTGCGTGCTTCGGGAAGCGTGTTATAGCGGTACATCAAGAGAGCCCGGGCTACTTCCGGCCAGACCGCCGTATAAAAAGGAAGGAGGTATATCTCGGTGTCCCAAAAGACGTGCCCGAGATAAGCATCTCCGGTAAGGGCGCGTGCGCCTATCGAGACTCTGGGATCGTCGGGATTCGCAGCGCTGATCAAGTGATACAAAGCGAAGCGCATGGCACGCTGGGACTCATCATCGCCTTCGATCTCTATTTCGCTCGAGTTCCAGCGTTTCTCCCAGGCCGATTCGTGCGCGGCTAAGACACCCTGCCATCCGATTTCGCAATTGCGCGTCAGAGCCGTTCTGGCGCGCGGCGATGGGTCTTTGTCGGGTGTGTCGGATCGCGACACCGACACAACCCGGTCGAACTCGGCAACTTGTCCACGAACAGACTGCCACTTCCACGTCCACCGAAGCGGGAAGGGACGGTCGGAGTCGAGAATCTTTCCGTCCAGACTGAGTGATGCATGGCCTGCCATGGCCACCCTCTTGCCTGAGCCTTCCAGTTGCCAGGCGCCGAGATCCCGCTCTAATTGCGTTGGTTCCATACCGAGCCCCGCAAATGCAAAGCTCGCTTCCACTTCCACTTCAACACCTTCCCTGTCCAACGTTAGCCACATCAGTTGCAGTCCAATCGCCCGATCTGCCAGCGACAGGAGCCGCAGCTCATGCCCTTCGAAAGTGACTCCAGAGGGAGTGCAGTGAATCCAGGACGACAGCAAGAGGCCGCGCCGCATATCCAATTTGCGCGTACCAGAACGTATCTGGCCGTCGCGCGCCAGCAGGGCCTTCCCGTCCAGTGTTATTCGCACCCGCGACCAATCGGCGATAGGAACCATTGCGGGTACCGGCGGCTCTAGATTCGGCACATCAAACAGACCCGCGACATAACAGCGCGGCCAAGACGCCCACCGGCTATAGCCTAACCACGACACCCAGGTGGGGCCCCGGCTGACCGAGCGGGAGGCACGCATCCCCAAAAATCCGTTACCGACAGCAAAGCTCGATTCAAAAGCGCTCTCAGTCAGAATGTCGTAGCCATCGTGGCTGAGAGTCCAACTTGGATATTCTGTTCCGTTCAGTGCCTCAAGCATCCCCATGGTTTTCACTCTTGTTGAATGTGCGATTTTGACCGGGCTGGCAAACGTAATGATTTACGCGGAGCGAGCGGTTCTTTACTCGGAAGCACAAACCTCAACTCGTTTGTTTACAGGCACAATCTAGAGTGGCTCCCCCGGGTTTGGCACTGGCACAAGTGACAGACTGCAGAGGCAAAGGACCATCGCCGCATGATTGTTGCTGCGGCCCTCCGTTCTGAAAATCCGGCTTCGATACGTATTACATGGGATTTTGCACTTGAAACCGAGGAGCGACCGATTTCCCCGTCCGCAGAAAAGGGCCGCGGTTGCTTTCGCCTAACAGCCATGCGCCTCTTGAACTTGCGCCCATGTTCCGCATTTCTTCCGGCTGATACTTCTGCTAGTTCAATGGCCACGGCACTAGCGATATCGTCAAAAATAATGTTCCTATCCGCCCGACCATTGCCCCAGCCGCAGGCTCAGTCGAAAGTAATGCCATGGTTATCGTGATTGGCGCCGATCATGCCGGATTTCCTCTCAAGGAGGCGCTTGCCGCCCAGGTGAGGCAACTTGGTCATGGCGTTCTAGATGTTGGCACCCACGGTTCTGACCCGGTCGATTATCCCGATTACGCAGAAGCCGTGACTGAGGCCCTCATTCAGGGCAAGGCCGATCGAGGCGTCCTCGTATGCGGCAGCGGGGTAGGAGCGTCGGTTGCCGCGAACAAAGTTCCTGGCATTCGCGCCGGGCTGTGTCATGACACATACTCCGCCCATCAAGCCGTCGAACACGATGACATGAACGTTTTGGTGTTAGGCGGACGTGTCATAGGTCCCGAACTGGCGCGGGAACTCCTGACGGCCTACCTGGGAGCTGCCTTCACCCGAGAGGATCGGCATCGACGACGATTGCAGAAAGTCGCTGCTATCGAAGGACGGTACCTTTCGAGCCACACGTCGAAGCTGGGAAACACCCGACCGGTCATTATCCCGGGCCACTACGATGCTGTTCTGCTCGACATGGACGGCGTCATCACCGACACCGCCAGCATTCACACTTCCTGCTGGAAGACCATGTTCGACCAGTTTTTACGTAAATGGGCAACTCAAAGCGGCCAGGCATTTCATGAGTTTGATGCTCGCGACTACAAGCTTTACGTGGATGGAAAGCCCCGCTACGAAGGCGTTCGCGACTTCCTGAAGTCGCGTGAAATCACCTTGCTGGAAGGTTCACCTCGCGATTCTTCGTCTCTTGAGACCATTTGCGGCCTGGGCAACCGCAAGAATGAACTCGTCAACTTCCGTTTGGCTTCCGCTGGCGCCACCGCATATCCAGGCACGGTCGCATTGATCTTGTACCTGCGCCGGGTTGGAATCAAAACCGCGGTGGTGACTTCGAGCGAGAATTGCCAGGCCGTGCTCAGGGCAGCAAGGATGGATGACCTCTTCGACGTTCGTGTCGATGGTCACGTGCTTCAGCAACAACACCTTGCCGGCAAGCCCGCTCCCGACTCCTTCCTGCGGGCCGCAGAGATGCTTCGGGTGAGCCCACAACGCTCGGTCGTAGTCGAGGACGCAATTTCTGGCGTTGCAGCCGGCGTGAAAGGTGGTTTTGGGCTTGTGGTCGGCGTAGACCGAACGAACAACGCATTAGAGTTGTTAAACCAGGGCGCACACCTGGTTGTCACTGACTTGGCTGACCTGTTGACGACAGCCGTCGAGACACCATTGAAACCTGCGGCATAACGACAAGGGCCTTCTCGAATGATCCCTCATGAGCGATTGAAGCCACCAATCGGCGACTACCCGCCGGACGGATGGTGCGTAGTTGAAAAGAACTTTCGCCCATTGTGGCGCTTGAGGTGGGCGAGTTTCAGAAAGCCGTGGAGTACGCTCGTGCGGCCCTGTTAATGGATTTGGCAGACGTCGGTGGCAATGTCACCGACGTCTGCCACATTGCGTCCATGGGCGGAACTTGGATGATCTTCACCTACGGCTTCGCGGGTTTTCGCGATTGCGATGGAAGGCTTTCTTTCCGGCCGCAGCGGCCAGAGCCACAGGCGTCCGTGCGCTTTGCACTCACCTACCACGGACAAGAGTTAGGCGTCGAAATCGATCCAGTTTCTACGACTCACTCGCTCCGCAGCGGCAACGAGCTCACCAGCCGACATGGGGAGGAAGAAATCGTGCTCCATTCAGTGGTTGGGCCGGTCACAGCTTCAATGCCTTCCGAAATGCGGCCAGCCCGAAAACCTTTCTGGCAGGACCATGAATCGAGGACGCTACGGAATAGCAGCCGTCACCTGGTTTGAGTATGGACTTTGTTTGCCAGAGCTGTTGAGGGCTGCAACGACATAATAGTAAGTGGCACCTGATTGAACTGCAGTGTCGGTAAAGCCCGGCCCTGAGGGACTGCCGATCAAGGCATAATAACCGCCTGAGACGGTCGAACGGTAAACCCGGTAGCCACTTACCCCGGAACTGGTGCTGGCATTCCAGTTCAGTTGAACCGAGTGCGACGTCGTCGTACCCGTTGTGGTGCATGTGTAATCCAGGCTATTGACCCAGTCCTGGCTGGTGTCGGATGCGACAACTCGGAAATGATAGGTTTTCCCAGGCGTCAGTCCCGAGATCATCTGGGTCTTAGTACGCCAGTACTGGTTGCTGTTTGCGGTGCTTTTTGTATAGGATCCGGCTGCGAGCCCGTAATCAAGATGCGCAATTGTCGGAACCGCGGTAGTCCAGCCTATCGTGCAGCTGGTGGTCGTGGAACTCTTGCTGATATTGCTGAACCAAGTCTGGGCACAAGCTGGAAGGCAAAGCACTAGGAGAATGGCAAGTCTGGATACAGATTGGGACACGGATCGCTCCAAGGGAAGATAAGGCTCAGACGTCTGCAAGCCACTGAAAACACGAATGGTTTCAATGCGCTGGATCGTCCAACCACGCTGAACAGGGTTATATCGGAACCCTCTCTCCTCGGCAAAATAGGAAGGGCAATCGTTTGCCCTGCTTGCGATTATCGGAGTGTCCTTTTGACAGGAATTTTGCAAACAAGACGAGACAGTCGCATCCCTCTAAAGTTGTAGACGAATTGCAACTTCCCGGTGATTGACTCTGCCTTACAGCAATGTTTAAGTGACGTAGTTAAGGCTTTGCAAGTGAAGTCTAGCTCTCGTTTCCGTGCCCTTAGAGGGTGTTCCCGTCCTGCACCCTCAGGTTCTACGTGGGCTCCCCAGGATATGCATGCAACTTCTTCTACTTCCTTGCAGTCACAACACTTGACTTTCCAGGCTTCCACAACAGGACTGGCGAGCTTCAGGGGTGAGGCAACGGATTAGTGTTTTGGCGTCTTTGATAACTGCGAGTTTGTCGTGCCTGCCAAGAACATCCAATCCCCGATTAGCCTTCTGATCGCAGACGCAAACGCAATGGTTTGCGAACTTCTCAGTGGTGCTTTCAAGGGGCGGCGTAGTTTTAAAGTAGTTGCCTCCGCAGTTACGATGGGCGACTTCCTTTCAATAGCCGCAACAACTGCCATCGATGTTGCTCTGGTGGGAGCACATTTGCAGGATGGAAAGGGCAGCGGATTGCGTGCCGTTCAAGAGTTGAAAGCAATGCGTCCCGATACACGTTCCATCGTTCTCTTGGAGCGTTCCGAGCAGATCCTGATTCCTGAGACCTTTCGCGCAGGAGCCAAGGGAGTCTTCTTCCGCTCGCAGCACGACCTCGATGTGCTCTGCAAGTGCGTATCCCGCGTACATGCAGGACAAATATGGGCGAGCAGCACGGAGCTCGAACAAGTCATTGAGGCTCTTCGCCGCTCGAGCCCGCTGCTTTTGACCAATGCTCAGGGGACCAAACTTTTGAGCAAGCAGGAGAGCAGGATCGCCCGCTTGATTGCTCAAGGCATGACGAACCGCGAGATTGCCAGTCATTTAGGGCTGAGCGGGCATACGGTCAAGAATTATCTATTCAAAATCTTCGACAAATTGGGCATTTCCAACCGAGTCGAACTGGCGTTGTACGTCACCAGCCGCGACGATCGCATCGATCTCGATATTGAGGAAATCATTGAAACCCCGCAACTGAAAAGAGTTGGGTAGCGTTTCAGTTCTCCCGGATAGGGATGGGGTTGCGGGTCATGTCTTTGCAATACTCGTAAGTTCACCGTAGAGAACGTCCATCCGTCCGTGATCCATGAGCACTATCGATACGTCTTTCCGATTCGTCCTTCCGTGACCTTCACACGAGCCCGGGTTCTTGCGATTCTCAATCGATGCAAAAACTAATCGCCCTGATTTCTCTAATTGTGATTCCGTCGCTGTCTTGCGCGGCCCCCTACAAACACGTTCAAATTTCGATCAGCCCGTCGAGCACGACAGTAGTCTCAGGTGGTACACAGCAGTTTTCGGCCAACATTTCTGGCACGTCGAACACCAGCGTCACCTGGTCCGCGTCGGCTGGAACGATCACGAACAATGGCGTCTTCACTGCCCCCACCGTCACTCAAAACACCACCGTTTATGTGACCGCTTCAACCACCACCTATCGGACGAAGAGCGCGACGTCAACGGTTACGATCACCGCACCGGCGGCAGCACCTACGCCAACACCAACTCCAACACCAACTCAACACATTGTTGATCTGAGCTGGAACTTGTCTACCTCTCCTAACACCAGCGGCTACAACGTATACCGGGGTACAACATCCGCGGGACCGTACTCCAAGATCAACAGCGGCGGGTTAGTAGCATCCAGTTTGTACACGGATTCAAACGTCTCTAGCGGCCATACCTACTACTACGTTGTGACCGCCGTAGACAGTTCTGGTGCGGAGAGTGGATATTCCAACCAAACCCAGGCGGTTGTGCCCTAGCTCAAAAACAAAAAAACCCAAGCCACGATAGTAGCTTGGGTCCGACCTACAACGATAACTACGGCAACGAATGCAGGTTTGTTGAACGATGAGCGGGCTCGGCGTCGTTTATTCGTTCGGCTTGCGCAACGGTTCGCGCACCCCTTTCGCCCTACAGCGCCAGCGCCGGCGATCCGATCGCGTCCCCTGCAATGCAGACCGAAATTCGAGCAGGACTCTGGCGGCCTCGAGAACGTCAGGCGGGTCGATTGCGTCACCTGGTGAAGCCGCGTTGGAAAGCTTCACCGCAGACGACCGCTCAGCCGCCTTGTCGATGAGAACGGCAGTAATCTCCCGTTGGCGGACCGCGAAACCGCGGACGAGCGCGCCTTCGCAAAGAATGTTGATCAAGCTCGGAATTCCTCGCGAATGGCAGCCCACGGCGGCAACAGCCTCGGCGAGGAAGATTGGACCGCACTGCGGGCTTGCCTCGGCAAAGCGTAGCCGCGAGGCAATGTATTGTTCAATTTCGGTTTCATTGAGCGGCTTGAGCTGCGATTGGAATGCTGGGCCCGATGTAGCCTCGAACGGAGCCCGCCGAAAGCCGTAGTAGGATAAGTAGCCACCGCAACCCGGGTCGCGAAGCACCTCGCTCACGGGAAAACCCATTGTACTGTCCCGAACCTCTTCCGTTGATTCCGTCCTTAGCGGCGATGGAGGAGCGATGTCCGGCTGAAGCTCGGCGGGTTCAAGGTCGCCAATTACCTCCTGCGCAATGTCGGAGTCAACTTGCTTGGCCCTGAGCGCCACTAGCAATAGCAAAGCGTTAAAACAGATGGTGTTGATCTCTCGCGGGACACCGTGGCTCGTTCTCCAAATAAGCTCAAGCGCTGCCGGAGCGAACAGCCGCTCACCGCGATAGCCGGCAACTTGCAAACGATGCTCGATGTAGCTTGTTGTTTCCTCGCGTTCCAAGGGCACGAGGGTTTTGATGATGGATATCCTTTGGTGGAGTTGCGCGAGCTCCGGCACGGAGAGCTGCCGAGCCAGTGACGGCTGTCCCGCCAGTACGATCTGCAGCAATTTCTCACGGGGTGTCTCGAAGTTCGACAACAGCCGCACCGTCTCCAGCACCGAGGCTCCAAGCGTTTGGGCTTCGTCGATGACCAAAATTGTGCGCCGCCCTCTCCTCCGCTCCTCCATCAGCAGGCGATTAATCGTGTCCTGTATCTCCACTACGTCTGTACCCTTCACCTCGCTGCCCAGTTCGAGCGCCACGGAACGCAAAAAATCACCCGCATCTCCCGGTAGCTGAAAAAGAAATGCGGTTCGCGCACCACGATCGAGCTGCTTTAAGACATCGAACAGGATAGTGGTTTTACCCATCCCTGGCGGAGCGATCAGCGCTTGGAAACCGAGTCCACATTCCAAACCGACAATGAGAGAGGCTCTTGCCTCTGTATGGCTATGGCTTTTATACAGGTATCGCGGGTCAGGCGTGCAGCCGAAGGGGTTTTCCCGCATTCCGAAGGCTTCCGACAAAAGGTTGGGGACGCCCATCATGGTAGGCCAATTCCTTTCTTATCGCTCCGCTGGTTCATTCCGTCACCGTGTCACTCACAAGGAACTCGTGCTATCGACCGAAGGTATGATCCGTCGCTTGGCAACATCGCCTATGCCCTTTCGAGATCTTTTCATGCAGCGTTCGGAGTCATAGGATGCAATGCAAGGTCGTACTACACCGCTTCACATCGGGACTGCGCTCCGAACCTTGCTTCACTCGTCTGCATGGAGCGAAGTCCGATGCTCGAAGGCAACCAATCACTCAGGTTCAGGAGGCACTTACTTAATGCGAAGTGAGATCAGGAGAATGCTGCTCATTGTTACGCTGGTCATGGGACCCGCTATGGCAGCGCAAAACTATTATGTGTCCACGGCAGGAAGCGATTCCAATAATGGGTCATCCACTGCTCCATGGAAGACGATCACCCATGCTGCTGCTTTAGCCCAGGCTGGATGGACGGTGCACGTAGCTCCAGGTACTTATAACGAAGGCGTTATTCAAATTTCTGCCAGTGGTACGTCGTCATCCCCGATCACGTTCATTTCTGACACCCAATGGGCTGCTAAAGTTGCGGATTCTGCGTGGCACGCCTTTTACCTCACAGGCAGCTACATAGTTATCAACGGCTTTGAAGTTTATATGACCAATCCCGACAAAGCCTCTGACATCATTGACATCTACGGCACTCACGAGAAGGTTGTCAATAACTACGTCCACGAATTGGACAATACCGGACCAAGTTGTTGGGGAGGAGGCGCGATTGCTGGCCCTCCTTCGAGCTACCTCACCGTCACGGGCAACACCATCGCAAATGTAGGGTTCTCTACCTGCGACAACGTGAACGGCATCTATCTCGGCGGAGATCATCTCTATATTGCTAACAATATCGTTCGCAATGTTGTTGGGAATTGTATCCAGCTCTGGCCCTATGTCAGCTACTCACAGATCATGAACAATGATGTAAGCTACTGTGGCGGTTCGTTTACCAACCAGGCTGGAATCACTATTGGGACAGACGTGAACAATCAGGGCCCGCTACCCGGAAGTAACCATAATGTAGTGGGAAACAATATTGTTAGAAACACATGGTTTGGTATTCGTGAGTGTTGTTCTGACTCTGGATATCTCGGAACTGACGAGCAATATCTCAACAATGATGTACTGAATGCCGGCACGGCCAATTATTATCTAGTGAAGAGCGGCGCCACTCCGCAGAATCCTCTCAGTGTAGATCCGCTTTACGTCTCTTATTCAACCGGACAATCATGCGGAAGCGCTAGCTGCGGTGGCGGCATCGGTAATTACTCCTTGCAAGCGAACAGCCCGCTTATCGATAAGGGGACTAGCTCGTATGCCCCCAGCGCCGATTTCAGCGGAGCGGCGCGTCCACAAGGGGCGGGTTTTGACATCGGAGCATATGAGTATACTTCTACGTCTACGGCCCCGCCTTTACCACCCTCACAACTGACCGCCATTGTGCACTGACGGACGTGCATCGTAGATTTTGGCCCATGGGCTGCCATAGACTGTTTTGAGCAACGCACACAGAGATATGGCAGCTCAATCTTTTTCTCGTGGTAAGCGCAATGCCGGGCCGCCCACTTGTGGTTAATCGTACGGACCACATGTGGCTTGGGACGAAGTTTGTGAACCTGTGCAGTCGCTGAGCACTCCCTATCTCACCCCCGCACGCGAATCCACTCTCGACCGTGCTTGCAGATAACCATACTGCCAACATGTGAAATTTCGATCAAGCTGCCGCGCGTGGTGGAGAGTCGGCCAACTCAGGCTCGGGTTGCAAAGCTTCGGAAAATGTGCGCCAGTCGTGAAGAAAGAGACTATGCGGCGCTATCCGCAATAGATAATTGAGAGCCCGGTGAGTGCTATGACTTAGAAGTGGGCGTGCCAAGGGGCTTATCAGAATGTTGCGGTCGATCGGTTCTCGTCGAAATCCCATACTGAGTTTGAAATGTTCGAGCGAGCTCTTGAACGCGATGGGTTGCAAGCCGTACGAGACTCGTGAGACCCGTGAGGTCGCAAGCAAGTGTCGAGTGACCGTGAACAGAAGCGCGTTCATGGGGCGATATTTCAGGCTCTCGGTCATGACGTAAGGGTGATACGTGTAAGCATAGTCATCGATAATCGGGACGAGCATAAAACCGCACAGTCTTCCTTCCACAAACACGCCCCAGGCATCGATATCTTGCATTCTCGAACACAGACGCATGTAACGCTGCCACAAATCATCCCTAGTGAGATGGGATGGTCCAGGGCGGTCATGCCGGTCGAAAACGCTGTTGTTAATGGAGCAGCCCTCGCGAGCGAGCAGATCAAAATCAACTTGCCTAACAACACAGTTGTTGAGACCCTGACGTGTCGCGTTGCGTGCGTTGTGACCAAGCGAGTGGAGATCGTAATCTCGATCGTCGCAAATGTATTCGCAGGTGGTACTTCCGTCCCCACGCGGGCAGGTATAACGTACAACCGCGGCGCCATGCAGGAAAAGCCGGGCCCTACCGCGACGAGTCAAACGAATTCGTCGGTGAGGAGGAATACTCTCTAAGAAGAACGGGCGCTTCATAACCCAAAGCTCACCGTCGATCTCGAGAGTACGGAGGCCCTGAGCCCGCAGGAACGTAGCATATTCATAACGGTCCATAAGCAGTGATTCGTAGCCAGAATTGCCGATCAGCCCGATTGCCCGCAGCTAGGTCGGGTAATCAAGCCGCCAGCACATTCGTATAGAGGTTAAAGAGTACCTCTTCCTGCATTTCCCAGTTATATTGCTTTTCCACCGCCGCTCTGCCTTGTTTGCCCATCTGTTCGGCTTCATCGGGATGCGTAAGGACATATTCAACCGCCTGGGCGATGGCATGGGGATCAAAAGGATTTACCAGCAGGCCGCATTTGGCGCCTTCGATAATACTGCGCCATAGCGGGAAATCAGAGGCAATGACGGGAATGGAGGCCGCCATGTATTCGAACAATTTATGGGGCATGGCCCGGATATTGTTGGGCTCGGGATGAAACAGAACAAGGCCACCGCGCACTCGCCCTAAGATGTCTGCGATCTGAGCGCGATCCACCGATCCCCAGTCGCGAACTTTTGCCCACCCGGGATATGCGCTTACCTCTTCGTAAAGCCCGTCGGGAAAGTCGTCTCTCGCTAGCTCTAGCGTCGCATGCAAGTGGTCGGGGAGAAGAACCATGGCCTTCACCATTTCGCGAACTCCACGCTCTACCAACATACCGCCGACGTAGGCTACGGCACTTTGCCGCGTTTGCCAAAACGAGCGAGTGGGACCAAGTTCCTGAAGGCGGGGATAGTTGTGCACCACGACGGTCGACGAATTGTATGTTTTAAAGCGATGGGCAATGTTCGGAGTAACGGTTACGAGCCCGGAAAAGCAAGCTGCTCCAACCGCCTCAACCGCCCTAACAAACCATGCAATGGGCATGCGCAACCATGCAGGCAGGTAATACTTGGAGAGAATGTCGAGCGGAAAATCTTCATGAACATCATAGACTACCTTCCTGCCGAGGAGCACCAGCAACAAGCCCACGGGAATCAATTCTGGATCATGGAAATGATAGAGATCGGCCTTAGCTCGCAAAGCCTGACGAAATACTCTCCATGTGGTCCGAGTCATTCTCGACAGCCGATGTCGCAATCGCGGAATTGACTTGATGCACACTCCTCCCACAACTTCATCCCGAACGTGGGGAACGACAAGCGTGACCTGATGGCCGTGACGGGCCAGCGACTTGCATTCCTTGTGAAAAATGCGGATGTCAAAGGCTGCGTGGACAGACGTAAGGTGTGCAATTTTCGCCATCGTTGCTTTCCATAGAGATGTGTCTGACCAGCGTTTTCTCAAGAGGAGGCAAGCAAGACACTGCTACGGACTTGTTCAGCGATCAACAGCAAGTCGCCTTCTGAAAGGCAGCTGTAGTGAGGAACGATACATACAGTCTGGGCCGCCCTTTCGGCAACGTCGCATCCCGATGTGTAGCCGAATTGACGCGCGTGATAGGCACAGTTTTGATATAGCACAGAGGTGTCTACGCCATGGCGAAAAAGAATTGCCCGGGCACGGCGTCGCTGTTCTACATTACGATAGCGTATAGGCCATAAAAAGTGATTCCATCTGCCCCAGGGAGGCTCAGAGATTGCTCCCAGGTCCACTCCATTTAAGACCTGCTGTAGCTCTGCAGCGTGCCGCCCGAGCTTGTCCAGTTGGCGACGAAACATGCCAAATCGCATCTCCAGTAATCTTTTGACTCCCGGCAACATGAACTTGGGCTGCCAGCAACCCCGCATAGTGGCCGCCGGTGCTGCATAATTGCCGTCAAAGGGCCTATCGTGCCGCTCAAGAATCTTAGATGTGTAACTGAAGCGATAGACTGAACTCGTGTAGATCAGGGACATAAGCCACGATCTAACTGCCGCCCTAAGCTCTCCCGTTCTACTGGCAAACGGTAGAGTTCGAAGCTTTTTGTCAGCGGCGGCGGCCAAATGAGGATCGTTAATCACCAGCATGCCACCGGAGCCGATTGCAACCGGTTTATGTCGCCCAAAACTAAAGAAAGACGCCTCGGTCAAAGTACCCGTGGGCAAACCCTTGTACTCACTAAACAGGGAGTGTGCACAATCTTCAATCACCGGAATGTGGCGAGCACCAATAGCAGCACGGATTTTGTCCAAATTCGCAGGGTACCCGAAGGTGTGGACCACGATCAGAGCATCCAGTAGACCCGCAACCCGCGACAGATGCTCGGCGGAAATCGAATACGTATCGAGGTCAATGTCGATAAATACAGGTGAACAGCCAGCTGCAACAATGGCGTCAAACACGGCCATGCAGCAATACAAAGGCACTCCCACTCGGGCGTGTGGAGGCAGCGGCAGGATGCGCAACAGTAAATACAAGCACTCTCGGCCGCTGCCAACAAAGTATACGGAACTGGGCGAAAGCCAGCGCTCAATGAGGCCAGTCGCCCGGGTGTCTCTAGCCCAGATGCTGGTAAATGCGTTGACGAGCTCTGTCGTGGTGTACTCACGCGGATAACGCGGGATGACTTGGCCGGTTTGATGTGTTGCGGAAATTGGAACGGAAGTCAAGCTATTGTTGCTTTCACCGCGAGGGTGGCACACACGCGGCCAGGTTAGCGGCGGTGGCTATCGCGGTACATAGGACGCCCATCGCGTCTCGAAGTACTTCAACTGCTCATCGGCGGTAATCGAAACTAGAGCATGCAGCAGGAATACATGCACACCGTGGTAGCTCACACCCACATGAGGAGGGCTTTTTCTTATTAGGTGACTCAAATCGTATGCTGTGAACCCACCCAGGTCATAGTAAGGAAGGATCGAGCGTAGTGTATTGAGCGAAGTGTCAAAATATTGATGTGCCTGTTCTGCATCTTGCCCAGGCACACTGGACCAGTCATAAAGACCAAGTATCGTATACATGAACCCGTTCAGAGTGTGAGCCGAGGGATTTGCGGGATACTCCTCGAAAATGACGGCTTTCCCGAGAGCTGGGTCTACGTTCGCGAGTGAACCCCTGACTCCCCCTTGCGAGACGGGGACCAGAAGAAAGGCTAAGGCTTTGTCTCCAGCCTGGATATATCGGCGGTCGCCGGTGATGTGATATGCGCGCGCAAATACACTCAAGGCAAGCCCTTGCGCCATTGCCGAGCACCAACCCGGCGCATAATCTTTCGCAGCAAAATAGTAGTGCCACGCAAATGGAAATCGCAGGGCGCCGAGTGCATCCTGCATACTTATCAAGTGGTTGGCCGCATGAAGGAACCCATCGCGCGCGGAAACCTGGCCCTGCACAAAGCGTCCGTGCATCGAAAGCGCATAGAGGGCGATGGTAACCGGGTTGTAGACAAGCTTTCCTCTATAGCTAGTCCGGGGGGTTTGGTCAGCATCAAAACTTAACTCATCCGGACTCCAGCTCTCCGTTCCGGGTACTCTAGGAGGAAGAAATGTGCGACTAAAATATAGCCAATTACCAAAAGGGGTGTATTCCTGAAGATTGTTTTTGTATGTATAACCTAAAGCAGCGTATTCACGCTGCGCCTGCCGTACTAGACAATGATAATCCCCCTGAGCTAGCTCGCCTGAGGTCTTCCGGGTCCCGAACCTGTCCCCGGCCTCACACAACCCACGCGCTACGTATATCGAAGCATAGCCTGCGTGGGCCTTAACGAGAGCCTGTTCGGCGAAACTCATCACGCTTCTGTAAGTAGGTTCGGATATAGCCACCAGCCCGATGCAGAGCAGGAGCACGGCGAAGAGGGTCCTGTTTCCGACGCGTGCAGACGAGATCGCCACTCTGTCTAATAGGGAGCCGGCAACCATCCCCCCTGATGGGACTCCGGTCGAGTTACGAGAAATACTGAAGCTCATACTCGCGCTTGGACGTCAATCGTTAGCACATTCTTTAGCGCTGACCGAGTGTGGCGCCTGCAGGCGTCAGAAGGAATGCGTGTGTAGGTCCGGGATGGTGAGGGTCGTCAAGATCCACAGCGTGCGCGGGGTCAGCAACAGTCGCACCGATTGCAACGATTTGGCCATTGTCATTAATACTCAAAGCAGCGGTTAAGACAATTCCCAAAGATGCCGGAATGAAAGAATTTAAGTCCTGCATCCCCTGTGCACTGGTCCATAGAAAAGCACGGGGACCAAGAGAGATTGCTGATTCTCCGACGACCTGGCCGGCGTTGTTAACTCCCCTCGCCACACTGAAGTTTCCGCCAAGGGTCCCTAGATTCTGGATCGTGCCATTGTTCCACAAAACCGCGTGCCCACCGGCCGGGCCAAACGATGAGCCAACAATCATGCCCCTCGCATTTATGCTCAGCGCTCGACTGGCCGTGTCACCGGCAAGTACGCCCAGATCCTGCATCCCGGTGCCAGATGTCCATAAGAAAGCGCGCTTGCCATTCGAAGCGGATGATATTCCGACGATCTGGCCAGCATTGTTAACCGCATACGCCTCGCTGTCGTTGCCACCCAAAGTCCCGAGGCTCTGCATTCCTGTTCTACTGCTCCACACAAAAGCACGAACCCCGGCCGCCCCGCTGGAATATCCAACAACCTGCCCGGAGTCGTTGATCCCAAATCCCCGGCTGCTGGCATCACCCGCCAGTGTACCCACGTCGCGGAAACCACTAACAGGGGACCAGAAGAAAGCATGAACTCCGTTGGCCGTGTTGGACGATCCCGTAACTTGGCCGGGATGGTTGATTGCAAATGCATCGCTATAGTCCCCACCCGCCAGTACACCAAGACTCCGCACGCCTTGTCGTGAGCTCCAAAAAAATGCCCGCGAAATGCCGGATTGTGGAGCGCCCGAGCTGCCCACGATGTCGCCAGCGAGGTTGATTGCCCGGCCTGTTGTACTACCCCCTGGCAACGCTCCGAGATCGACAACGTTGTACGACCCGGCAGCAGCGTGTGATGCTGCCATGAGCAGCACCGCCAGCGCAGTCGACAAGTTAAGATTGGCGATACTTCTCCTCATTGTGCATCTCCTGTTGGTGACCATTGGTGAGGCACGACTAGTGAGCCAGCGTCTTGGCTTTCGCGGTGTTCGAATATGCGGAGTTGCCGGACGCATTGAATGCCCGCACACGGTAGTAATAGAAGGTGCTTACGGTCAGACCGCTATCTGCATAATTCGTCACCCCCGCGCCTACAGTTGCGATTTGGGTGAAATTAGAACTCGTGTTGACGGAACGCTCGATCGAAAAGCCGGACTCATTGTTTGAATTATCGGTCCACCTTAGATTGATTTTTGAACCCGACGCCGCAGCGGCAGATAGATTCGAGGGTGTCGCTGGTCTGCTGGAGCCGGGAGCCAGTTGCACGATCGCTGCCACCGACGGCACACCGGTGGAACTTATGATAAACAGCATGTAATAACCCGGAGGTGCAAGGTTAGCATTCGCAGGACTGATCACGTTCAGCCCGCCGGTGGTTTGCGTGAATGCAAGTTGGTTAAAGCGCTGATTTTGATCAAAAGTGTGGGTTGTAGAGTCCAGGCCGAGTAATGTGACTGACCCAATGCTGCTGGCGCTGGGGGTGCCAACAAAGAACGTTTGCCCATAACTGAGCCCGCCACTCGGAGTAGAACTGATCGTCGGCCGAGTTCCGTGAAACAGATATGGCGGGGAAAAAATCTGGTATGTTGCTCCAGTCTTTTCACCGCCGCCTTCCATGACCCTGCCGTCTGGCAGTAACACCGACGTGGAGTGATAGCCTCGATATACGGCGACGCTTGCCAGTGTCGTCCATGTGTTTGTTAACGGGTTCCACAACTCCGTCGGGTAAACAGGCGCTGTCTCGTCGTCAAAAGCTGAGCCGCTACTTCCTCCGCTTACGAAGATCGTTCCATCGGGCAGTATCGTTGCATTTGCCTGTCGCCGAGGGTAGGTCATTGGAGCGGCATAACTCCACGCGGGTGACGCGGCGTTCATGTCAATGGTCTCAGCAGTATTGGTAGGACCGCCGCCTCCGATGAGGATTATCTTTCCCGGCTGGTACATTACAGCTGGCCCATAATCCCGGCTTCCATATTTACTGTACGCTACAAAGGTCCAGGCCCCTGTTCCCGTAGTGTCCAAAGAACGCGTGGTCTGCGACGGTCCAGCATTGAACACTTTGCCGTTCGGCAATAGAAACATCGATGGGTATAGCGGCTGAGTAAGCTGGGCAGTAGTCAAATTGCGCCAGGTGTTACTGCCCGCCTGCCAAACTTGCGGCAGCGCGTCATTGCCGATAGAGGGATCGATCTGGCCGGACACGACAAGCACATCTCCGTTTGCCAGAGTAGTGTTCGTTGGATACCACCGCCCCTGGTTCATGTCGGGTAGTTGCGTCCACGTACCACTGATTGGGTCATAAATGGAGGCGTTTGGTAATCCGTTTCCAGTCGGATCCTGTCCTCCGGTCACCAGCAGTTTGCCGTTAGCAAGAAAGGAATGGCCCGCGCAGAAGATATTGTAGGGCGCGAACGTTGCGGCAGTCACACCGTTGGTGCTCGGATTCCAAAGCTGTGGATTGTTGCCCACATCAAAGGTAGGCCAAAATAGCACAACTCCGTTATACATAACATGCGTGTGCGCCGGCATATAGGGGAAACTCTGGACGGTCGACCACTGTCCCACTAGAGACGGGTCCGTCACCTGTGCGAATGTGAGGTGAGAGGAGAGCACCATGGCGAACACAATATACTCCGCGATGGTCACTCGCCCTCGCTTGGCGCAGAACTCTATAAGCGTCTTCTCGTTTGTAAACATTGGCCTTCCCTATGAGGGTGTTGCGTATTGTGCAGGATCCGCTGCTCCTTTCGAAGCAATGGTGACGGGGGACAGTTTGGCAGAGTTAGAGCACCCAACTCGGGCAACACCAGCTTGCTCTCGAGGCACAAGCAACCTAAGGTCGACTACTTGTAGCTGTTCATTACAATTAAAGGTATGGATACCGAGTTGGCCCGGGCACCAATTAGGGAGAATCCTTTCCGCCGGTGATTCGCGATAATCAGTTTCCGACAGTACTTGCACGTCGTTGAACACAGTTGCATGACCGTAGGTTTTCGCACAGTCCTGTGCCGGACGGATCAGCCTAGGACCGATTGTGATCAGTTGCCCCGCAGGACGTGCCCGGCGCACGTCGCAGACGACAGGATTTTTCGGATGTGGTGTCCAGCGGCCAAATGGGGTTTCCGCATAAAAGAGATGCAAGTCCTGGTTAAGTGCGCCGTAACGTGTCGATCCTCCGCTCGCGAATAGCCACCATTTGCCGTCGCGTTCCAGCAGCGTGCTATCCACAACCCGGAGCTGATCAATCAGCGTTGCCTCAAAACACCACCGGTACGGGAAGTCAATTGCGCGATAGGCCTCGATGCGGTTTGCCGCTACAGTTTCCGGAACCAGAAACAGTTCATGCTCCCACTCGAACAGGAACGGGTAGGATAGATGGTGTTCTTTCTCCAGTATCACGATCGGCTCCGTGTAGTTACCGGCTTCATCTACTTCAACGCACGAAATGACGCCCTTGGCAACGTCCCAACGAAAGTCTTCAAAGAAAATATAGGTTTTATGCTCACGGGTGACTACAAATGGGTCGGCGAAAGCGCGATCTGGGGGAGGTTGCACCACCCGGAATTCACCGGAGGAGCAGATAAGTTGTTTTTCGTTTCTGTTTTTCGCGTACCCGAGTACCCATTGGTCGAGATACAAATGATCCTGAACTCGGCTTTTAACGAACTGACGAGCGCAACGGAACAGAAAGCGCCCAGTCCTTAGATTTCCGCGGTGCACGGTCGTGCTGATTGGTTCTGGGCCCATTTCACCGGGATTCGAATTGTCGTGCCCGTCTCGAGTCAGGTTGCTGAGTTCGCGAACCAGCATTTCGCATCTCAACCAAGCCGCCGCATTCTGATTGCGATACAACGACAACGGATTGATTCGAGAAATGCCATCACGAAGAATGCGATTCGCACCGCAGGGGTCAACTTCCACGAGGGTCGTTGCAAACACAGTCGCGAAGTTACTCATTAGTTCAAATAACGACGCGCGGCTGTCGCTTTCGCTTGGCTCACCGCAACGCCATACAGGGCATTGAGCAGCCTCTGCTAGATTGTGAGCCCGGCCTAGTCCGCTCACATCCAACAAAAGGTCTAGTTGCGCTCCGCGTAATTGACACTCTTCGTCCACAGAACACGCTGATTCGTTCTTGAAACTCACATGGCCCCGCGGAACCGTGTCTGCCAAGACGGAAGTGAGGCTTACCCTTCGCAGTGCATCATCTCCAGACCGCACAAAGTGATGACGGTCCCAACTACTCCAGGCACGAAATACTGCTGAGCGCAGTGCCCATACGCTACGGACCCACCACGGATCTTGCGCGGGGTGAAGATATACCACCAGCGCCAGGTCCAGCCGTTCTGATGCCTCGATCGCATCCAGCACCCTGGCGACCCAGCGCGGGATATCTGCGCTCGAGACGGCTATTCCAATTCGTAGCGGTGGCACAACTCTCCGGGAATCACAGTGATGAAGGGGGTGGCTCTGGTCACACGGATACGATCTCTCATTGCTTGCGCAAAGAGTTAAACTTACGATGTAACATTTGACGCATGTATCGCCCTCCAATAGCAGCCATAAGCCCCACGTCGAACTCTTGGCCAGTGCTGTTATAAGTGGGAACTCTGAAGTTCCAAAAGAACTTGCGGGGATTACCGCCCGGCGGTACGGTATAACGGCCATTCACGGCCACGGTGTCTCCTCCCCAATCAAAGAGGTAACAATATTGCAGGGCTTCCGAAGATAGGCAGATATCGGCGACGTCGGACTGATTTTTACTCAGTTGAATTCCGCCGAGAATAGACACCTGAACAGTGAGCCTGAGGTCGGTGATATGCACGGTACACGAAGGAATGGCGGATAAAAGCAACCTGCTGTTTTTCGCGGAGATCTTCCGCCGGTAGGCCTGATGAGCGTTCCGTAACTTTTCTAGCGGCACGGTGTCTGCTGTTGTCAGAGGGGCCGTTTCAATTGCCGTATAGTCGATTGCGTACCTTGCTAGGGCAACGGTGCAGTCAATCTCGGCTCCAACCTCCCACACGTCCCCAGGATAGAGCACTACAGTGGTGATCCCAACGTTCTGAGTCAGATACTTAAACACGTCCCCTATGCGGTTGGCTTCGCGGTTGGCAAAGAAGTTCTCAGCGTGGGAAAACCAGACGAAACTTGCACACGGAATGATTGCCTTGGGCCGAAGAAAGCGCACTTGCCGCTTCATGTCATTCAGCTTTTTGCGCGCATGCTCGCGATGGGATAACCAATCGCCAGGGTTGCCCACCCAATTGGCATAGGAGAATTGTGTAAGCAGTACGTCCGGAGCACCAACGAGCTCGTAGATGCGTTCCAGCTCGGCATCATCATCGAAGACGCAATCGTTGAGATTCAGGAGAGTCTGGCCTTTCTCACGGACTGCCAACCATGAGTCGATCAGGCCTTGTCGCCCGCACAATACGGCCGCGTCGTCTGTCAGCTGCACCCATACATTTGTGGGCAACTCCATGGTGCGAAATTGTGATCCCTTGCAAAACTTCACGACCCGTTTGTCTTTTGTCTCATGAAAGAGCACTGTAATGTTTCGGCGATACTCTTCCGGTATGCACCGGAGGTTTGGTGGGCTGAAGTGATCCGGATGTTCGTGGGAAAAGAATACATACTGGATATCTCTAAAATCGTGGAAGCCGAATTTACTCTTCGATAGCAGCGACCAGCCGTTGTCAAAAGCAGACCCTTCGATCCAGGGATCAGAAATCAGGCGTACTCCGTCGATATTAGCGACAAACGAAGCGTGATTTACCCAAGTGATTTGCATGATTAGTCACCTTCGAATGGCTTGCCTCTATGTTGGTAGCTTGCTGACATCTGCGCTCAAGCGGCTCATTCAGATCGAGCCAACGTATCTGCTAAGAAGTTGCCTGGCCGTCGGATTCCTCTGCACCAGGCGACAATAGTAGAGGACCATCAGGACAAACGATATGGCCAGAACAATTTTTGGCGATAGTCCAGAATATTGGGCAGCCACGATGATCAAACCCGCGGGAATTGTCATGATCAGGTGCGGCGCGGCCAAATTATAGACATTCACAAAGGGCACATGCGCCTTCTTTAAAATCGCGACAGAATACAACCCATGTACGATGGCACCAGAGATGGAGAATAAGGCCAAAGTCAAAAGAATGCTGCCCAGGAAACCTCCTGCGACAAGTGAGAGCAAGCGTGTAGTGAAGCTGAGCGCCTCAAACCTTAGCTCAACCGCTTGTTGTTGAAGAACCGGCAAGACTGGATTCAGTGGCACGGACATGAACCAAAAAAATGTGAAGGGGCTCAGAATTTGGGCATACACACCAGCTTCCGCCCACCGTGCTCCGAAGATCAGAACAAAGAGGTCTTTGCTGATTAAGGCTAAAAGCATGCATGGAAATAAAGTGGCGGCGAGCAAATAGTGAAGTGCATTTTGAACCACCGGAGCGAGGTCTCCCTTGAGTTGTGCCGCTGCGGCACGGGGGAAGAAAGCTCTCGAGATGTTTGCCCCGATTAAAGCCATAGGTAACCGCAAGAGACGATTGCCCAAAGAGTATTGGCCGACTACGGTCGTGGTAAAGAATGCCGCGAGGAGAAACGTAGGCATCTGCCATGACAAAGCATTCAGCACAGAAGATAGAACGTTGTATTGCGGAAAACGGCGGTAACGCCGGCACGCAACCCACATGTTGCGAGGTGTGATGGCGTGAACGATTTGGCCTGAGCTTTTTGCAAGATGGACGCAAAGCGCAGCACTGAACAAACCCGCCCCCGCGAGCGTGCCGGTGATGAGCCATCCAGCGGTCGCATGGCCCATGGTCCCGGCCACAATTTGCGTGCCCACCATACCGACCGTGCCTAGCACCTGTGCCGAGGTGATTTGACCAAAAGACCTGCGCCGTGTACTCCATGCGTCCAGAGTCAACTTGAGCGCGCCTAGGAACACACCCACAGGCACGAGTGCAACGTAGGGCGTGAATTCGGGGGACTTCAGCGTATTAGCGAGGGTACGAGCACCAAAGCCGAACAGAGGAAATGCCAAAAGAGTGACGAAGATAGAGATGGCTATACTCAAGCCGAACACGTTCGCGGCTTCTTCCTCTTGCTCTGGTACAAGAATGGCCGTTTCGTAGCGCAGGCATGCAACGACAACAAGGATGCCGACCAATGACATGAAAAGCGCAGAGACTCCAAACGCTTCTGGCGCAAACAAGCGTGCAATGACAGTGGTCGCCAGAGCCCCGAGAAACTGCGACAGCACAGTGCCGGAAGCTAGCGTCAGCAAATCAGTGGCAAAACTGCGGTTTCGCGTTGCGACTGCATTCCTCTCCTGCGCCCCTACTTTCATCCGACCTCCTGGGGCACTTCGACGCTCCCGCTATTCTGAGCATCGAGGGACAGAGTCACCAGGGCGTCGGCGATGCTTCTAGCGCTACTGCCATCGCCATACAAACGAAGCAGTGGGACCTCAAAAGACTGAAGCGCATCGCGCAGGGCCGATTCCACACATGCAGCACTTGTAGGTGAAATAAGACGAGAAGCGCCTGCCACCACAAGCTCTGTCCATTCTGTCTCCGTGCGTAGCGTGACACACGGAACATTGAAAAAAAAGGCTTCTCTCTGCACCCCACCCGAGTCGGTGGCTATGAGTCGAGCGTGCTTCTCCAACAGGATCATCTCAAGATAACCGACGGGCTCGATCAGCCGGATGTGATGCGAATAGACATCCAGCGACTTGGATTGCATTAACATCTTGCGTGCTCGAGGATGAAGCGGAAGGATGACCGGCACCTCCTCTGCGATCGCACGAAAACCGTCAAATATGGCGTGTAAGGCTGTGGGATCGTCGGTATTCTGAGCCCGATGCACAGTAGCGAGGACATATTGCTTACTGGTAAGACCGAGCCGCTTTAGCAAGCCGCAATGCCGCTCTGCCTTTGCAGCAAAATGGAGCGCCGCATCATACATAACATCACCGACTAATCGGATCTTCGATTTGCAAATTCCTTCCGCCTCAAGATTCTCAACGGCCTGTGCGGTCGGCGCGAACAGCAGATCCGATAGCCGATCGGTGCACACCCGGTTAACTTCTTCGGGGTGCTTTGTATAGGAGCGCAGGCCCGCTTCGACGTGTGCGAGCGGCAATTGCAGCTTCGCTGTGGCCAATGCTCCAGCGAGCGTAGAATTCGTATCTCCGAACACCAGGACCCAGTCTGGCCTGGTTTCCAGCAAGATGGACTCAATGCCTTCCAGCATACGTCCTGTCTGGGCCGCATGCGATCCTGAGCCGACCCGCAGGTTGTAATCGATCGCAGGGATGTCCAGCTCCTCAAAAAACACGTCGGACATGAAAGAATCGTAATGTTGCCCCGTGTGAAGAAAGATTTGCTGGATACCACCGACTGCTTTCAATGCACGTGAGACAACGGCTGCCTTCACAAACTGGGGACGTGCGCCAACGATAATAACGATTTTCATTCGAATCGCCTTCTTCAGATCTGCTCCGGCAGCCTCGAGCGAGAGGTCGGAGTACCATGGCCTAGAGCTTGATGAAATGCATCCAGCGTGCGCTGTGCGTTAACATCCCAAGTCAGCATCTCGTGGGCTAGGCGCTCGGCTCGGTTCAGGATTGCAGTGCACTGAGGTGGATTGAGAGAGAGTGCACGATCAATCGCGGACATCAGAGCAATAGAATTCGCGGCGGCCACTAAGAATCCTGTATCACCGTCGGTAATCAGCTCCGAAGTACCTCCGACGTCGGTCGCAACTACCACGGTGCGGCAGACCATCGATTCCGAAACAATCGTAGGGAAGCCTTCGCTGAGGCTGGGCAGGACTAGGCAATCGGCGGCACACAGCCACACGGGAATTCTCTCGTGCGGTTGTCGACCTATAAACATACACTGCCTGCCAATCCCCAGCCGCTCAGCGCGGTCTTTGAGAGCACCCTCCAGAGGACCGTCGCCTATGAGATACAGAGATACGTCCGGCCTGTTCAGTTTTGCTACAGCCTCGAGGAGGAAGTCGACTCCCTTTAGTGCTATAAGGTTTCCGACGAAAAGGATGAGCTTGCGACCAGCGTCGAGACGAAGCTCCGCTCGCGCGTCGAATTTGGGCATAGGCTTGAATGCCTGCGGATTGGCCCCATTGTGCGCGACACAGATCCCCCTCCTGCCGCTCATCTGTTCCGCTTGTTTCTTTAAGTCGTTACTGACTGCTATTAGTTGATCGATGTTCCTCAGTACCCATCGAGTCGCGGTGTAAGCAGAGCGGCACAGGCGTGGGTATAAGCTGATATCAGAGCCATGTAAGGTGCAGACAACAGGAAGGTTAAATTCGCGCCCTAACAGCACCGCAGCCATGCCGTCAGGTAAAGCTGTATGGGCGTGAAGCAGATCGAGTTTCAAGGAATTCAGTAACTGTCGTACAACGCTGCGACACTGGACATAGTAAGCCACTCCTTCGCAGGCCAAAAAATGAAGCGACGGCAATTGCAGGGAACGCACGTATTCGGTCTCAATGCCCTGTACGACGTCTCGTTCGGGAATCTGTGAGTACTTCTGAACCCGGCGCACGGACCTAAGCAGTGAGGGAGACCATGGCTGAGGTGAGATGACATGTATGTTCACGCCATATTTCTGTAAAGACCGAGCCTGGTCGAGAACGAACTTGCCCTTCGTTGGATGAACGACTGTGGGAAACATGTGAGACAGCGTTAGAACGTTCATGACAGAGCTACGAATTGCTCATTACGGCAGGTGCGCACAGCTACGGCAAGCAATATCCAGCTAAGCCAAAATGATTTCAACCACAGGGTGTCGAGTGACAGACTCATCACCAACATCCCCCAGCAGGCGGCCTCACAGGCGATAGCGATTGGAAAGCTGCGCTGTCCACGCACTGACATAAATTCGCTAGCCGACCGCAATTGTGACCCGATTGCCGCCAGCAGCAGAAACAGTCCAATCACCCCAAGCTCCACCGCAACACTAAGAAAGAGTTCGTGTGCCTGGTTCTGATAGCCACCAAAAAACGTTGCGTTTCCAGCGTGCTTCACATAAACGACTGCAAAATTGTCAAATCCCGCACCGCGATACCACCAGTCGCGCAGCATGGGAAAAGCTGTACTCCAGATATCGAATCGCCCTGACGCACGTGAACTCAGCCCGGTTTCCATGCGTGCATAAAAAGTGCTGGGAACCGTTATTGCCAATATTGCCACAGGGCTAAGCCATCCCAGAACTCGCAGCGGAGGACGGTAACGCCAGATGAGCACCAAGGCACTAACACCTGCTGCAATGAGTGCGCCCCGAGACATCTCAAGCAATAAGCCATAGGTAATAAGTCCAAATGCCACCAAGTGAAGGACTCTTTGGTGACTGCTGCGGGCGTTGAACAGTCCGCTAAGTGTGAGGGAAAAGGGTAACAACTGACTCGCAGCTAGAACATTCGGATCAGTAAGATGCCCTTGCGCCACCAGTGAAGCACGCCCACCCGCCCAGCTTACGCCGTGATGATACAGAATAGCTGTGTACGCCGCGGCAACGCTACCTCCCGCCACCGTAAGCACAGCGATGCCGAGTAATTCTCTCCTGCTGATTCGAACGGAAACAGCAGCAAGATACAGCAGTAGCAGGGCAAATGCCGTGGGCACCCGTTCCAATGCAGTTCGGGAATCTGCGGCCCACGCAGCTGTAACAGTCCCCCATGCGATCAGAGCTGCCCAATAAGCCGCGCCCTTTTGTGGCCAAACAAATCGATTGCCTACTAAACCGGCAACAATCAAAGCGACCCCCGCACCTGCGCCCAGGTACCAAGTAATGCCGGTGCCCGGGCCTCCTGGAGAACGCGAAAGTGTGGCCATCGTGTCAAACGGCACCAGCGCGGCAAACAGGCCGAGAGAGCACTCAATCGGGCGCAGAATGACTAAAGGAAAGAGCAAGATAGGGGGGACGAGCAACCACTGTTCACGACCAACGGCCACTGCCAAAAGCAAGCCGTAGGCACACACAACGATATGCTGCATCGGCATCAGCCTGCGGTTTACGGCAATTCTAGAAGCGCTTTGCATTGCACGGTGGCGACTTCGTGCTAGTGAGGTCCGTTTCCCAAACCTAGGAGGTGGTCGTTGAGCTCCCGGGCTCGGCGATCACGGCTGAACTCTTGCAGGACGCATTCGCGCCCGTTCAGCCCCATCCGCGCGGCATTCTCGGGATCGCGAGCGATCTTGAGTATCGCATGGTAGATAGCGGCAGCATCACCAGGTCCTACGCAAAAACCGGACGCGCTTCTGCGCACGATCTCCTCTGCCTCCCCGCCAACAGCAGCAATCACTGGTTTCGAGCAGGACATGGCTTCGAGAAGCTTTGTTGGCAGCGCACCCCGAAAAATGGGCAGATCTCTAAGCGACACCAATACACAGTCTGCCGCGTTCAACAAAGCTGGCATGTTTTTCTTGGGCACCGGGTCGATGAATGAGAGGTTTTTCAGATCCAAAGCGATGGCTTTACGGCGGAGCATATGCTTCTCGGCGCCATCTCCTGCCAGAACAAAGCGAATGTTGTTGCTTCCCTGCTGTTGACACCGATGTGCAACCTCCAGAACGACACTGAGGTTGTGAGCCATGCCCAATGTGCCAGCGTATAGAACCAACAATTCGTTTGGCGAAATCCCTAGAGCTTGTCTCATCGCAGTACCGTCTATGCCAGGACGAAAAAATTGGCAATCGACAGCAGCCCTGAACAGGACAATTCTCGAAGAGTCATTTCCCTCAGAAATGATTGCCTTGTGGATTCCTTGAGTGACTGCTAGTACGAGCCTGGCATGCCGGTAAATCGTCTTCTCTAGTTCCTTTGACAAACGAATGAGGAAGGCGTTTCTTAGCACTCCCATCTGAATTGCCGATTCGGGCCACAGATCAGAAACCGTAAACAAAAAGGGAGCCCTTTTCAGCCAGCTCAGGCACAACGCCGCCAGTCCATCGAATAAGGGAGGAGACTCCACTATGATTGCATCAAAGCTCGGGAGCAGCCCTCCCGCGACTGAAGCAGAGAGGGCAAAGGAGACTTGTCCGAGGATTCGTTTCGCAAATCCTCTATTGGGAACCACGTACGACCAAATCCGATAAACGCGTATGCCTTCGTTCAAGCCTTTCCACCAATACAATCCTTTCCATTCCTTGGGAACCACTCCGGACGGGTAGTTTGGAAAGCCGGTCAACACGGACACGTTGTGTCCCAGCCCTACCAGTCGAACCGCCAGCTCTTGTATTCTGGTTTGTGCAGCGCCAACCTCAGGCGGGAAATAGGGAGTTACAAACAGTAGATCCATGGACCCAGCATTCGTGGCTTGCAGTGTGTGTATTGAGAGGTACAGGGTGCGGGATGCAGATCAAGAGGTCTGGTGAGGCTAACCGATCATGGCTAACACAGTCCGGAGTATTAATTTGAGATCGCTACAAAGGCTGGCGGAATGAGCGTATTGCAATTCAAGTTGAACTTTTTGCGGTAGCAGCGTGTCGACGTAAAAGTTCTCAAGCTGCTCCGGCGCGACACTGGCCAATAGCATTTCTTCATGACGAAAGTTTAAGCTTGCGACGCCGGTTATCCCTGGTGGTAACGACAATACCAACTGCTCATTCGCACGCAACATTTGCCAGTATTTTGGCAGGTCAGGGCGGGGCCCAACCACGCTCATTTCTCCGAGCACGACGTTGACGAATTGCGGCAGTTCGTCTAGTTTGCATGCCCGCAGAAAACGACCCAACGGGGTGATTCGAGGGTCTCCGTAGCGGGTCAGTCCCAGTCTGGCGTCGGTTTTGTGGTACATCGTCCGAAACTTTAGCAATTCGAAGGGGACACCATCTCTTCCCGTTCGGGTTTGTCGAAACAGCATCGGGCCCGCTGAACTGACCTTGATCAATAACGCTACTACGGCCATCAGCGGCAGAAAGCTAGCAAGAACCAGAATGCTGCACACTACATCAAAAGCGCGCTTGGCTGCACAAAAACACCACGGACTCAGGGAATCTCTCGCGGAGTACACCTCTGTTGAAAACTTGATATCACTAGCACTCATGCGACGGCCACGGCTCTGATTCGGTTGCTCGCCACAATGTGCTTGACAGCACT
>Ga0068855_100000456_pt1 | contig 50301 bp, 45 predicted proteins | sample KBSCornC52_FD_66592 | JGI IMG/M metagenome (GOLD analysis project Ga0068855, IMG submission 66592) | Corn rhizosphere microbial communities from Kellogg Biological Station, Michigan, USA - KBS Corn C5-2 | ecosystem: Host-associated > Plants > Roots > Rhizosphere > Soil ... | reverse complement strand
CCGGCGCTGAAGTCGAGTCGCATGTAGTAGGCGATGTCGTAGTCGACCATCAGGTCCTTGTCGGCCACGCGCGGGAAATCACCTGACGGAGCCAACACCTGCTCCTGCGGCATGTCGCCCGGCTTGGCGAGATCGAATGTCCAGCGCACCAGATTGCCGCGTATGTCTTGCGGTTGGATGTGCAAGCCGCCGGCCTCGCGCATGAAAGCAAATGGGGCGACGTCGCTTACGCACATATCGACGTGGACCCTGTTTCCCTCCGTGTAGCTGTTGATGAAGTGGAACACCGAGCACGGCCGGGCGCGGAACCAGCGCATCTGATCAACGCGTCCGGCGCGTGGCATGATCCCGATGAAAGTCTCCTTCGTAGCGTCCCAGGCCCAGTGGGCCCCCCCTGCCTTGATGCGCTCCAGGTCGGCGACAATTGGGAAGCCGGGGAAGACTGCGTGCTCTTTCGTGACGACGAAGTCGTGCATCAGGGCGCAATACGGCACCTGGAACCAGTCCTCGCGGACCAACTCGCCGTTGCGGTCCGCGACGCAATACGCCACGTCGCGGCTGGCGAGCCCGGAGGCTTCGTAGCCGAAGAAATGGAGCTCACCGGATTCGGGATCCAAGCGCGGATGCGCGGTCACCGTTTCACTCCGGAGCCGGCCCTCGTAGCTCCACTCCCCTTTGGTGTCCAGCGTTACCGGATCGACTTCCCAGGGACGGCTGTCCTCCTTGCATGCGAGCAGGCGGCCGCCGTGGAAGATCGGTGTTGTGTTGGCGACGCCCCGGCCCTTGCCGCGGACGCTGGGGTCGTCAGTGTAGGGATTGCGGTAGGCGCCATAGAGCGCGCGCCGCGCCTTGCGCTCCAGCTGCCAGCGCTCGGTGCGCACATAGCGCTGTCTGAAATCGACGTGGCCGTTCTGGAAACGGAACATCCGCACCATGCCGTCGCCGCTGAGGAATGTGTCCCAGCCCAACTTGGGCGGGAACTGGGGGTCCGGCACGGTCTGGTAGTAGCTTCCTTGCAGATCATCGGGCAGCGTCCCTTCGATGACCAGGTCGTAGATTTCAGCTTCGATGCGCGAGGGCGCATTGTGGCCGATGTAGTCCATTGCTTCAGGGAATGGTGCGGTCATATGAGTACCCATGAGACGAGCCGACCGGATTCGCGGCGCTTGCGCACCCTTGGGCCCGCTTCGCGAGCCAGTGTCTCGAGAATCAACAGGTCGGTGTGAGTGGTAAGTCCGGCGATGCGCCGGCAGCCGTTTTTGACGAGTCCGCGCAGCGTGCCGTACCAGAGTTGCCCCGCGTCACCGTCGACGGGCAACATGCGTGCGGCGGGAAAGCTGGCGGCAAACGCGTGTGCTTGCGGGAACCAGTTGTTATAAACGACAACATCGATCGAACCCGGCGAGGCGAGCGCGGCCCACGGCCCACACGTATCCGCGGTCAGCCCGCCCCCGCTGGGGATTCCCTCCCTAGCCGCTCGGTCAGCGGGTCCTCCCGCCGAGAAGGCCAGCGCTACGGCACCCGCTCCTTTTACAAACTCTCTTTTGCTGACTCTCATCGGCTTTTTCTCGTGAGATAGGCGGCAATCGCCGCGACGTCCGCATCGGAAACTTCGGTCTTGCGCAGTGGTGGCATGCTGCCGATCCCGTTACGGACGATCGCCTGGATGGCCCCCGGTGGCAGATCCGTCCGGTTCTCGAGAAGCGCGTGCTCCTTATCGAGCCGCTTGGACAAGCGGTTGGTTCCCCAGACACCCGGACCATGGCAGTAGACGCAGGTGTGATTGAAGAGCCGCTTCCCTTGCTGCTCCTTCGGGGACAGGCTCGCATCATCGGCGCTTGCGGTGCCCATGCCGAGTGCGAGGGCCAGAATGCCCAGGGGCGCCGCGATCCGCCTCATGCTTGCCCCTTCCTCTGGCGCAGCGCACGCGGCCAGATGCCTTGTTTGCCCGGCGCGAGAATTCCTTGCGGGTCCAGCGCATCCTTCACATGCTCATTGAGCTTACGCAACGCATGGCCGTTGAAGGTATACATGTCAGCCGCGTCGTCCATGAAGGAGATGTGGGCGCGATAATCGCCGAACCCGGCGGCAGTACCCTCCTTCGCCAGCACTTTGTACAACTCCCGGCCCCGCCGGATCAGATCGTCGTCGTTGCGGTTGAAGAACATCACGGCATTCACCAATAGAGCGCGCGGGCCGACGTTCAACAACCCGCAGTAGTAATCAATACCGTACTCCACGAAGCGCTTGTAGATGGATTCATAGAGATCCCCGACGCGCTTGCCGATCGGCGCCACGACCGGCGCATAGTTCATATGTCCCCCGGGTCCCCCGTACCAGTCCACGATTCCCAACGCGAACAATCCGGGCTGCACGCGCATCCACTGCTCGAGCGGTTGCCCCCGCTGCCATCGGCGCGTCTGCACTTTCGCTCCGGGTATGCGGCCGAAGGCGTCCTGGATGGCCCCCAGGCGCAAATCCAACCCCTTGTCGCGGTCAAACAGGTTGCACGTGGCATTCCATGGAGCCTTGCCTTGGGCAGCCAACTCCTTGGTGACCACTTCGAGCGGCAGGCTGTCTCTTCCCTGATAGAGATCAGCACGGCTCTTCCCCTGCATGGAAAACCCGTCGACTATGGAGCGCAGTGGATTGACTATCGTGTAGGTGGCGTTGATCGTGTCGTTCAGCCGGAGCGGACGCAGCGTGTCGACCATGAGCGGTAAGTCATCGATGCCGGGCAGGCTCACCTGGACGTAGGCGACCGCTTCCGGCTGCGGCATGAGCCACACACCCATCTTGGTGACGACGCCGAAGTTGGATTGGGTAAACAGTCCATCCCACACCGGGCCATAGCCGTACTTGAAGATCTGCCATTCCTTGCCCCCGTCCACGGCGCCCATGCCGGTGCGGACCAGATCGCCGTTCGGTAACACGACTTCCATGCCGCAGATGGTGTCTGCATGTACCCCGTAGGGGGTGTACCCTAGACCGTGCTCGAGCGCGTTGCCGATCACGCTTCCCCACCCCGGCGCCGGCGTCGAGATCCACAGCTTCCCGCCAGCACTTTGCAGTGCGTCGAACAGGTCGAAGAAGCTCACCCCCGGCTCGACCAACGCATAACCGAGATCCTCGTCGATCTCGAGCACCTTGTTCATGCGCTTGAGATCCAACACCACACTGCCGCGCAGGACGGGGGCCGATCCGCCGTACGCCAGATTCCGTCCCGTCGAGACGGGCCAGAGAGGAATACGATAGCGGTTGGCGATTTTCACGATCGCCTGCACCTCCTGCGCGGATTTTGGGGCGATCGCGCCGGATGCCGCATGCTCGTCCGCATGTCCTGGCGCGAAGCCGTCGAGATAGGTACGGCGATCCTCCTCCGAGACCAACACCCACTCCGGTCCGACCACATCCGCCCAAGCCTCGAGGGCTGCTTTGAAATCCGCCGCTGAGACCCCCGGGGGGCGTATTGCTGCTTTCGGCATAACGGGTTTACGATACCTTGTCTATAACACTTTGTAATAGCGGACCAGGTTGCCGTCCGCCTTGCGCTCACCTACTCCGACAAACACGTGGCGCATCAGCCAGTCGTGCTTGCCCGTCTCCACCTCGAAGCTCGGCGCGGCCCGCAGGTAATAGTCCGCAGGGTCGACGGTCGGCCCGCCTGCAAAAGCCATGGAGCGCAGCTTCTGCATGGTGTCCGGATAGCGGCCCCACAGAAACCCTCTGTTTTGCATGAGGATCAGCGTGCCGTCCTCCTCCTGCAACATGTAGCGAGCGTCGAATGCCAGTACGCCGTCGGGCCTGAAGAGCGCGTAGTCGCCGCCGCTGTTGGGAACGGCTGTGCCGCGAATGTTGGGACCGCTGAACTCTCCGCTGTCGACATAGACCGCCCCGCGTCCCGCGCCAGTGGGCATGGAGTTGATATTTTGCACGCGTGTGAAGCGCAGGCGTACCTCGAATGCGAACTCCATGCCGGACACGTCCGCGAAGGAATGTGACATGTGCGTGTGCTCTGGCTCAGGATTTGCGCTGGATCACCAGCTCCGGCGGCCGCTTGCGCGGAACGCGCGTGCCGTGCCCGGGGAAGCGCGCCAACACCGGCCCGTCCCAGAGGCGGATGGTTCGCTCATGAAAAAGCCATTCACCATTGCGCGTGACGAGACGGTCGTCGTAATACCCTGTAAAGCGCAGCGTGTAGGGCGGCTCGCCGCGGCACTCGGTAACGAAGGCAAACGACTTCACCGCGCAACGGTGACCATTGCTGTCAGAGGGTAGCGACTCCACGAGCGATTGGCTGACATGGTGCTGCCGGCCGGGAAACCCGGGGGAGTTGCGGTAGTGCTCGCCGAGCGCACGCACACCCGCGTGCCCTTCCCAGCGGTCCGGATCTTCGAAAACTTCCTCGATGACCACACAGTCCGGTGTGAAGCAGCGGACCAGTGCGTCCACGTCGCCGGTGTCGAGCGCCCAAGCGTAGCGGGCAATGAGATCCTGGACGGCGATCCGGTCGGCGACCGAGAGCGCTGCGGAATCGGACATGACTTTCCCCCTCGTATGGCCGGGCATTATGGAGACCGGGACAGCGTGGTTGCAGAGCAAGGGGTTCTGCTAGTATTGCCAGTACCAGCTATGAGCAGCACGCAACAGCGCGTCCAACTCTCCGATTTCCTCAAAAGCTGCCGTGCTCGCACGCCACCCACGGCCGTGGGTCTCACGCCGGCGAGCCGGCGGCGCTCGAAAGGCTTGCGACGGGAGGATGTGGCCGCCCTCGCCGGGCTGAGCGCCACCTGGTACACCTGGCTCGAGCAAGGTCGCGACGTGCACCCTTCGGAGCAGGTGCTCGAGCGCCTGAGCTGCGCCCTGGGACTGTCCGCCGCAGAGCGCGACTATCTCTTCATGCTGGCGCAGCATCGGCCACCGCCGCTCTCGCCTTCGGCAGGCGTGGAGATCCGACCGGCCACCCGCCGGATGTTGGATTCCCTCAACGTGCCGGCACTCGTGCACACCCGGCGCTGGGACGTGGTGGCCTGGAACGAGATCTGGCCGCGCTGCTTCCCGGATTTCGGCGCACGTCCGCCGGACGAGCGCAACCTGCTGAAAATCCTGCTGACCGAGTCTGACTTTCACCGCGATCCGACCGAGCACGACCAGATCGCGCGCCGCGTGCTCGCCAAGGCGCGGCTGGACTACAGCCAGGCGGCGGATGATCCGGCTTTTGACCGGCTCATCGAGGAGTTGAGCGCCCTGTGTCCGGATTTCCAGCGCTACTGGCGCAGCCCGGAAATCATGAGCTGCTCGGAAGGGGTCTATAAACAGGCTTACCCCGGGCTGGGCGAAATCGCCTACGAGCACACTTCCTATACGATCGAGGCAGCTCCGGGGCTGCGGTTGCTGATCTTCTCGCCCGCGGATGAGCAAAGCAAACGCCACCTGGCCACTCTGTTAGAGCAACCCGTTCGCATTCGCTGAAGTCACTTGCCGGAAGCTCAGGACAATTGCTTACTTCGGGTGAGCAATGGCGTGACGATGCTGTCGAGCCGCTCCTGTGTCCAGACGGGCTTCTTGGCGCGCCACCCGTCATCCACGAGGCGGCCGTCCCGATCGATGGTGAAGTTCACCGGCAGGCGCCAGATGCGGCCATAACCCGGCGCGCTCGACTGTGCCAGCAGACCCACGGGAAAGCTCAGCGTCTGCGCTACCGCGCGCACGTCCTTGAGATCGTCAGGGAGATCGAGACTGAAGCCTAGAACCTGCAGACCTTGCGGGGCATGCTCGCTCGCATACTTCGACAAGAGTGGCAACTCCTCCCGGCAGGGGACGCACCAGGTGGCCCAGAAAGTCAGAATGACCACGTGCCCGACCAGGTCTGGCGTGGATAACTTCTGACCATCCAGCGTGACGAGCGTGGCCGGAGGTGCCGTCTGGCCAAGGTGCAAATCGTTCGCCCGAGCCCTTGCAAACACGCCCGTCGCGGCAAGACCCAGCGCCCCTGCCGTTCGTAGCAGAGAGCGCCGATTCAGCAATAGACCGTCAGAACGCATACGCCAGACCCGCACTGGCCGTCCAACGTGGAAACACCTGATAGCCGTCGAGGTTGCTGTAGACCGGGACCTGCACAAACCCGAACACGTGCAGAGAGCCAACCGCCTTCAGCGTGATGCCCGGGCTGACATACGCCACGGTCCCGGCCGTATCCGGGAGATCTGCCAGAGTGCCTTGATCCCGGCTTTTGTGGACGAGGTTCACCTGGACTTGCGGCACCCAGTCCGGATGCGCCTCGTACCGGAGCCCGAAACTCAGCGTCTCAGAGTTACCGGAGCGGAAATCGTTACCCGGCTCGTTTTGCTTGTTGGCCACCGCGCTCTGGAATTGACCGTTCACGAAGGCGTCAAAATCCTGACTGATTGCCTGGTAATAGTATGCACCGACAATGACGTCGGTACTGCCCGTGCCGGGTTGCAGACTGGCATCCAATGCCTGGCCCGCCCACGGACCGTTGTCGAATTTGATCGCGGTACCGTAGCGGCCGGTAGGGAGCTTGACTCCGAGCTGCAGGCCGAGATTGTGTGTCGGGAGCAAACCCTGCCAGCTTCCGATCAGCTTGATATCGCCCAGCTCGGCGAAACGGGCGCCACTGATCTGGGCGGGAGCAGTCTCTGCAGGCGTGTACGGCTGCTCCTGAATTCCGTAGGTCGTATGCGAGCGCATGATGTACGGAACCAACAGGTTGAAGCTCCAGTTGGAATTGGGTGAGTAGCTCAAGCCAGCGGTGATGTAGCGATTGAGGGTCTGCTTTTCGATCTCGCCGCCGTTCTGGTCGGGATCTGTGGGGCGGTTCACTACCTCGGCAGGGGTCGCGGTGTGGGTTCCACGGCGCAGCTGGTCTTGATTCACATAGTCGTATTCCAATGTCAGCCGCAAGCCGGGCAACGCCGAATAGCCCGCCGCCGCATCCGAGCTCAGCGTGCAACCACAGGACGCGCACGCGCACACGGCCGCTGATCCACCCGCGCCGAGCGCGGCGAAGCCAGCGATCCATAACAGCCTCTTTCCCACGAAGCTCCCTCATCATCTGCATTACTCTTGCGATCATTGTTACGAATGGCCGGGTGGCCGAGGATGCGACTGAATGTCGCAGCCCGCGCCGGTGTCCGCACGGTAGAGTGCTCGCGTTGGCGCCGGGCGCAGCCTTCCGGCGTCGCCATGGCCGCCAGTCAAGGTTATTTCGAGCTAAGCTCTGTAACCATTAGATTTTAAAGACGTTTAAAACCGACGCGCCTGACATAGAGCGCTGATATAAAGTCCCATCCATGAGCCGCCGAGCTTCCCTGTCGTTCCTGCGCCTCCTCTATAACCTGCGTTGGCTCGCAGTCGTGGGCCAGGCTCTGACGGTCGCCGTGGTCGTGGGCCCGATGCACATCCCCCTGCAAGCCACGCCCTTGTGGATGGGGATCGCGGCGCTCGCGCTTTTCAATTTGTATGTGACCAGTCGCATCCGCGCGAACAGCGTCGACTCCGTTTCGGATGGGGAGGTTTGCGTTCACATCCTGGTCGACATCGCGGCGTTGACGTGGATGGTTGCGTTCAGCGGTGCAATGGAGAATCCATTCGCGTCGCTCTTCCTCATTCCTATCGCCGTAGCCATTCTTGCGCTGCCGCTCCGTCTGATGAGTCTCACGGCGCTCGCCTCGGGAGCCGGCTACTTCATTTCCACCCTGTTCGGACGGGAACTGCCCCCAGTGGCGGGGTTGCTCGGCGGGACCTTCGGCTTGCACAAACTCGGCATGCTGGCCAACTTTGTAGTCTCCGCCGCGGTCATTCTGTTTTTCTTTACTCGGATGACGGCTGCGTGGCGGCGCAGTGAGCTCGAGGTGGCCCAGCTGCGCGAGCAATTCGCTCGCAACGAAGGCATCATCGCTCTCGCCACTCACGCGGCATCGGTTGCCCACGAGTTGAATACCCCGCTGGGCACTCTGACATTCATGGTTGACGATCTACTGCGGGAGGCCCGTACTCCGGCTGAGCAGCAGGAGTTTGCAACACTCAAAGCGTTGCTGGAGATCTGTCGGGATCGGGTGCGGCAGTTGGCGGCCCCAGCGGCCTCCGACAGCGGCAACGGGCCGCGCGAGCAGGTCAACCTCGACACCGTGATCCAGCAGTGGCAGCTCGTCCGGCCTACCATCGAGTTACATCGTACAGGCTCGATCGCGGGCTTCGAGAAGGTGGACCCCGCCGTCGGGCACTTGCTGCAAGCTTTGCTGAACAATGCCGCCGATGCCGGCGAGCAGGCCGGGGTAGCGCGGGTGGATCTGCATTTGAGCTCGGATGAGGGCGGCTTGCGCGGCGAAATTCGCGACTATGGTGTTGGCTTCGACAAGGCCCGGCCGCCCCTGCCGGCGGCGCTATATCGCACGAGCAAGGCCGGCGGCCTGGGGATCGGACTGGCCCTCTCGCACGCTACGGTCGAGCGATTAGGGGGCGCGCTCTCCATGCAAGCGACGGATGGTCGCGGCGTGCGCGTGGAGTTCAGCCTGCCCGCAGTCATTACATGAGCGGGGGCCCCGGACTGTTGGTAGATGACGATGCTCTCTACCTGCGAACGCTACAGCGGTCTCTGCAGAAGCGAGGCGTCGAATCGTTCACAGCGACAAATGCACCGGACGCGCTCCGGGTCGCCAGCACTCGTGCATTGGACTTTGCGCTCATTGACCTGCGCCTCGGGGGCGCGGAGTCGGGTTTGGCCCTCATCGAGCCCCTGCGTCAGTCACAGCCCGAGATGCGTATTGTCTTGATGACAGGATATGCAAGCGTCGCGACAGCCGTCGAAGCCATCAAGCGTGGTGCGGACAATTATCTGCTAAAGCCCACGACCATCGACATGATTCTGCGGACGCTCTCTGCCAACCCCAACGCCGAGCTGCCCGCCGAGCCGGAAGCTACGATGACCCCCTTGAGCCGCCTCGAGTGGGAGCACATCCATCAAGCGCTCGCGCAAACCAACGGCAATGTCTCCGCCGCCGCCCGCCTCCTGGGCATGCACCGTCGGTCCCTGCAACGCAAGCTGGCCAAGCGCCCCGGTCCGGAGCGCCGGCCAGAAACGGAATCCTGATCAATCAGGTACAGGGACGCGGCTTGCCGCGGGGAATGAGCAGATAGGCGCGGCTCACATTCGGCGTCTTGACATTGAAGCCATTCGCCGCGATCCAACCTTCGCAGTTGATGCCGACGGCTTCGGTCAGGCGCACGTCCGGGTCGCGATCGAATACATAGAATTGCAGATTCAACATCTGGCCACCGACATACAGGAAGGCGCGGTGCGTGGAGGCGCCGTTCACGAGGGAGTCGGACCAGCCGACGATCTCACCCGTATCGTTGATGGCATCCGCCTTGCTATCCCAGCCAGGAATGCTGGCGAGGTTGCGCAGGTCAGTCATTTTGCCGGCTCGCCATAGAAAGGCATGACTTGCCACACCGCAGTCCGAGCAGGGTTGGTTCAGGCTGTTCCGGGCGGGAATGGTCGTGCTCGACAGGCCCACCACCTCGTCGAGGTTGTTCAGGCCCCAACCTTCGCTGTCATTGTCTGGCGCGTTCGGTGCGAGCGCGCCGAGGTCCAGCATCTTGCCGTTACGGTACAGAAAGGCATGCTGCCCGAAAGGCTGTGCGCTATCGACAGTGGTACCCTGCCCCGCATCCGACGTGCCCGCGATGTGACCCTCACCATTGATGGCGTTCGCGCTGCTGCTGGCGTAATCGGGGAGAATCGGGTCGACCCACAAAAAGCCGAGCTCGGTCATGGTGTGCGAGGAGCCGGTCCAGAGCGCAGCAAGGTTGTTTACGTGGAAGCCCTCGACGTTGCCGACGATGCTGCCTTGGTTATTGACGGCGATCGCGATCGCGAAAGTATCCGTGGGCAGCACCGAAACACCGCCGTTCTTCGACCACTCCACCGCCTCGACCCCGATGGAGGGCCCCTCCCACAAACCCACGACCTGCCCGAGGTCGTTGATACCGTTGGCGCCCACTGAATTGGGAGCTGCCGGGCCCGTGAGGGGCACCTCGGTGCCGTTGCGATGATAATAGACGAGGCCGGTAGTGTAGCCGCTGACGGTCCCCGTCACGACAACATCGCCGAAACGGTTCAGGCTGCTCGCGCTGATGCCACTGGTCGCTCCGGCCGGCGCGCGGATCTCGAGGCTGAGGTAACTCGGGGGAGTGGCTCCCTGAGCCGCGGAAGCCAACAGGCCCACCGCGAAGAAAGATGCTATCCGTGTCAACATGGCAGTCCCCTGGCGGACCGTCATGTTGTTTTGAAGTCCGCTTAGTGTGAGGGAGCTTACTTGAGGCGCTCCGTCGCCTCAACAGAAAAAATAGTCGAGGTTATGCTTCAGCGCCGATTGTACGGATCGCCGGACCACTCGCCCGCGGCGACCTGACATTCGCCTTCCAACGCCAGCGACGGATTCTCCAGCATGTTGAGGAGCTCGTGCGCCTTGATCCGTGCGAACACACCGGTCGCAACACCCCACTCCCACACAGCGTTGCCGCGTGAGTCGTGAGTGATCTTGCCGTTGCCGGCATTGGCGCTGGCCGCGGCGAGCTTTGGCGTGGTCCCGCCGCCCCCCGCCTCGCTCACGCTAATCATCTTCACAGTGCTCTTATACATGGTGACCCCAGATCGACTTCTCATCGCAGTGCGTCGAACCTCCGACGCTGCGTAGATATGTTGCAAGTACTACGCCTACGACCTAGGTATCGGTACGTTTGCCCGTAGCTCAAACGCATTGCATCAGATTTGTGCATCGCGTCTCAGCAGCCCCGGACTCGCTTCAAAGAGGCGGCAAACCCTTGCCGCCTCCGCTTGCCGCGCGTGCGACCAACTTCACAGCACCGGCGCCTGTGACGGCAAAGCTCGAGCGTCTCCCCGAGTCCCCAACTGATCCAGGGCGGCGATGAGGTGATAAAAGGCGCCGGTGAGCGGTAGCTCGAGCTGGTACCCGGCCGCCTTCTGCAGGGCGTACCCCAGGGTCTCATGTATCTCCAGCGGCCGCCCTGCCTCGAGGTCTTGCAGTGACGACATCCGGTGTTGCGGCGCTTTGAGCTCGAACTCCCGTCCCACCTTGGCCACGGCAGCGAGAGCTTCAGCTTCTGTGGCATTGCACAAGGTCGCCACCGGCAGGACCGATTCGTCCGTGAGGGCGATGTTCATGGCGCGCATCAATTGACCGATTTCGCGTACCAGTCGCACCAGAGTGTGCGCGGAGTCCGGATTCGTCAGATAGCGCCAGGTGGCGGCGCGGGTCGTCACCGAAAGTGCCATGAGCCCGACCCACGCGGCGAACTTGCTCCATTCGAGACTCAGGACGCCGGTCACGGCCCGAGCTCGAACCCCGGCGGCGTCGAGGGTGGCGGCAAGTTGTTCCGCCCGCTGACTCTGCACACCTGTCAGCTCGCCGAGCAGGATATTCACGTTGCGGGTGAAGAGAACCGCGCCGTCGGATAACAACTCGCCGCTGGTGTCTGCGAGTGCACCCAACACGCGTGGCTGACCAAAAGCTGCCGCGAGCAGCTCATCCTTCAGAGGCCCGTTCTGGATCGAAAAGGCCATCTCGATCGACGCGGATCGAACGCTCGCCAGGGCCTCGGCCGTGCCGGGCGTCTTCGTCGCCACGATGAGTACGCGCGCTCCCGACAGTTGCGCGGGGTCGGATAGCGTTTCGACGGGAATGGTGAATTCTGCCAACCCGGTGATGCGCAGGCCTGCGGCGCGGATTTGTTCGGCGCGGCGTCCACGCGCTAGCATCACGACTGAATGGCCGGCGCGCTTCAGGTGCGAGCCCAGAATCGAGCCCAGTGCCCCGGCCCCCAGGATGGCAAAGTCAGCTTTCATCCGAGCCAGTATGCCTTACAGCGCCGAATACCTGCAGTACATCCTCGAACAGCTCGCGGGCTTGCGCGGGGCAGTCGCGCGCCGCATGTTCGGCGGCGCGGGTCTCTATTACGAGGAGCTGTTCTTCGGCCTGCTCTCGGGAGACACCCTCTATTTACGCGTGAACGATGTCAATCGGGGCGACTACGAGGCCCTGGGCATGCGGCGCTTTCGTCCCTATGAGGACAAGCCCCATCTCAGTTTCAACTACTACGAGGTACCGGCCCACGTGCTCGAGGATGCCGACGAGCTCGTGGTGTGGGCGCGTCGTTCATTGGACGCGGCGCAGGCTGCGCACGCCGTGGACGCTGCGCGCTCGGCCGCTCGGCAGGCCAAGCGATCCCAACAGGCGAACGGTGCGCGGCAAGCCAACAGCCCGCGGCAGACGACCAACAGAACACCGTCCAAGCACCCGCCGCGCGCGAAGATCCCAAAGCGCCGCAAAAAAGCGCCGCGACCCTCCTGACCAGCCTGGGCCTGTTGACTCGCTTCTCCTTCGGCGCCCGAGCTACCCCCCGGTGAAAATCGCCGCTACTTTCTGACCATCCGGGCTTCCCAACCCGGTGCAGGCATCCCAGCCTGGCGTGGCCGCGAAATCCCCATTGTTGCCCTGGGTGATGTCCCTCAGCGCCTCGGGATTCTGGTACAGCTGCGGATGGATATACCCGACCGGCTTGCCTACGAGTTGGTTGACGCGAGCCAACAAGGCCGACCACAAAGGCGACACCGCGCTCGTCCCGCCAATTACGGCATCGGTGCCATCGATTCGCACGTCGTAGCCGGTCTGTGGATCTGCATCGCCGGAAACATCCGGCACGCCACGTTTCTGGAGCGGCTTGGCCACGCCGGTGGAGTCGGTCGCCTGGACCCCAGCTTGCCAAGTGGGGACTGCGAAGAAATTGCTCACTCCCCCTCCTCCGGCTCCGCCGTCAGCTCCGTTGTTCCAGACCACTTCGCTGCTGATGCTGTTCTTGCTCACGTGCAGGCTCGTACCACCGCATGCGAGAACGTAAGGGCTCGAGGCGGGAAAGTCGACATGGTCGGCGCCATCGGTCACTCCATCACTGGAGCCACTGTCTCCGGAAGCCGCGCAGATCGTGACACCCAGGGTCGCCGCGGCCTGAAACGCATCATCCATGGCAGTCATGGTCTGGGAGGTCCAGCTCGATTCCGCACTACCCCAGCTGATAGAGATGACGGATGGCTTGTTGGTGGTGTCATGGACTGCCGTCGTGATGGCGTCCAGGAACCCGGCATCGGTATTCGGAGCGAAGTAGACCGCGATCGTTGCGCCCGGCGCGATGGCACCGATTACCTCGATGTCGAGCATCACCTCGCCATCGGGACCGTTTGCATCCCCTGTGGGCTCATTCGCGCCACCATCGACCGGTACGGCAATCACCTTTGGCGCAGTGAGGCCCAGGTTGGTGAAATAGGTCTGGAGGTCCGCCGGCGTGAAGCCACCTCCGAGCTCTATGATGCCGACGCACTGTCCGCGGCCATCAGCCTCCGGATAGTTATAAAGCGACGCGAGTTGGACTGGATTGAAGGCAGCCGGTGCCGCGAGCGGCCGGCGCGCATGTTGGCCGCGCATGCGGAAATGCGTCTTCGCCTGAGGGCGGTTGTCCAGCCCGACGACCGCCAGCACGATGCCAGCCAACTCCGCGGGCAGCTCGATGCACCCTTGCCGCCCGCGGTAAGTGCCGGAGCCATGCTCGTAGCATTCCAATTTCACGCCAAATGCGGCTTCCAGCTGGGCGACGCTGCCGGAGAGCAGGACCGTACGGCGCTCGGGATGCTCCTTGACGACCTTGAGCCCGTGATGACTTGCGAACGTTTTGATCGCTGCGATATCGGCGGGATCGGCACCGAACTGGCGGGCGAATTCCTCACGGCTGAGCGGTCCACCGGAGCGATCACCGGCGGTCAGCCGGCTCACCCGATCGCAGAACGCCTGATGTCCGCGGCGTCGCAGTAACACGCTCACTTGCAGCTGCTCTGTCGGATCCGCGGGGCCAATCGCACGCGAGCCAGGCAGTGGAACTCGCTCGCTACCCTTCAGTGGAACTCTGGCCATACTCCCCTCCATGACGCCCACGCAACAAAGCGTAGCCGAGTGTAGCGCCATCGGTCTTGTAATGCAGGTATGCGTCGCGGGATCGCGACGTCTCGCTTTCCAACATGCCAAAGGCAGCGAATGATCTATTTCAAGGAATTCCCGGAAGACGTTGACGGGAGCACAGCCGGGGCAGAAGATTCCAGTTGGCCAGCGCGCGCCATGCGCGCGATAGGGTGGAGTGCGCATGATCGCTATTCGCGGGTGGATCGCTACGGGCGTGGTGTTGTTCGCAGGGGCGCAGGCATCGGCGGCTATCGTCCCGCACTCCCGGACACAGATGGCCGCGGCCGGCAGCTCCTCTGCACAACTGAAGGTGTTTGGGATCCCTGCGAGCGTGACGGGGGCGCACTCAGGCAAGCTGGATGGGTCCCTCCGCGAGATTACGGAACATTATTCCACCGTCAGCGCCGGTCACACCATGCGCGACCTGCACCAGATCAACCCGGCAGCGCGGTTCCGGCTATCGACGCCTCTTACCGGCCCGCAGGTGTTGGTAGACGCCATCACCACCGGGGACCCACAGGTTTTGAAAGCCTCACTGCAGCGTCTCGGGCTGCAGGATGCCGCCGTGTTCGCCAACGACGTGGGCGGGTGGCTGCCAGTCGAGCAACTCGCCGCCGCGGAAGCGCTCGCCGAGCTGCACTTCATTCGGGCAGCGTTGCCCAGGACCCGTGCGAGCATCGTGGCTACCCAGGGCGATTTCGCGCAACAGAGCGCTGCCGTCCGCACGACCTACCCGGCATTGACAGGTGCCGGAGTAACGGTCGGTGTGTTGTCCGATAGTTTCAATTGCATGGCAACCTACGAGCAGAGCGGCAGTGGCGTGCCGGCCTCGGGCTACAACGGCTACGCAAGGTTCGGTTTCACGGCCACCTACGCGACCGATCAACAGCCCTCGACCAGCCAGGGGGCTGCCCTGCCTGCCGGCGTGAAAGTCATCAAGGAGGCGAGCTGTCTGAACTACGGCGCGCCTTACCAGTCTCCCTTCGGAGATGAGGGGCGCGCGATTCTGCAGATCGTCCATGCAATCGCGCCGGGGGCCGGACTGGCTTTCTACACGGCAGTGAACAGTCAAGCCGATTTTGCCAACGGCATCGAGCAGCTCGCCGCGGCCGGCGCGAAGGTGATCGACGATGATGTGGGTTATCCTGACGAGCCGTTTTTCCAGGATGGCCTGATCGCGCAGGCCATCAATACCGTTGCCGCCCAGGGCGTGGTCTACTTCTCCTCCGCGGGAAACGACGGGATCAATGCATACGAGAACACTGCGCCAACCTTCCCGGTTGCGGGCACCGGGGCGCAGTCGAACGAAAAGCTACTCAACTTCGATCAGAGCGGCGCCACCAGCACGACCTCACTCAGCTTGAGCATCCCGGCAATGTATCCGGGTGAGTTCATCTATCTGGTGGTGGGGTGGGATCAGCCCTACGTGACCGGCGCGCCTAACAGCGGTGGCGCGACCAGCTCCATCGATATGTGTGTGACGGGTGCCGGCTCCGACCTCGTGACCGACAACAACTCCTATCCGAATCAGGTGAGTTGCACCGGCGGCAGCGCCCTGGGCAAGGATCCGGTGCAGCTGCTGATCATCGGCAATCCCGCCAGCGCCGCGAGCGCGACGGCCGCGACCACGGTCAATCTGACCATCGGTCTCATGAACGGCACGACGGTGCCCGGGCGAGTCAAATTCCAACTCGCCGACAATGGCGCGGGAGCCAAGATCAATGCCACCTTCGCGACCGGGGCGCCCACGATCCAGGGTCACTCCATGGCGGCCACGGGCGCCGCGGTGGGCGCCGCCGCCTTCTATCAAACGACTCAATGTGGTGCGACCACCGTGACGCTGCACAGCTATTCTTCGGAAGGTGGCGATCCAATCCTGTTCGATACGTCCGGCAACCGCCTGGCCACCCCGGACGTGCGCGCGAAACCCGACTTCGTAGGGCCGGACGGCGCCGACAACACCATCCTCGGCGCTACGCTCGCCCAATCGGGGCGCCAGGACACGAGCGCCGTGGCTGGCTGCGAGGACAACACATCCTTTCCCAACTTCTTCGGCACGTCAGCCTCCGCGCCGCACGCGGCGGCAGCTGCGGCTCTCATGTTGCAAGCCAATCCCGCGTTGACGAGTGCCCAGATCTTCCAGGCACTACAGAACAGCGCGCTGCCGATGACCCGCAGGAACAGCAATGCCAGCGGGTATGATTACGACGATGGCCATGGCTTCCTGCAGGTCAACATGGCATTCCAACAGCTACCGGCCGCAGCACCCGTCATCGCCGTCAACCCGGCCTCGGTAGCCGTGGGAAGCGCCGCCACACTGACCTGGAACGCCATCAACGCGAACGGCTGCACGGCTTCGGGGAGCTGGTCGGGCTCGCAGGCCGCGAGCGGCACTCAGAGTGTCACACCCACGGCGGCGGGTACCAACACCTACACGCTGACGTGCGCAACCGCGAGCGGCAATATGAGCAGCTCGGCCACGCTCACTGTCACCGCGAGCTCCGGCGGCAGTGGTGGTGGTGGTGGTGGCAGTCACGGGGGCGGGGCATTCGACCTGCTCACACTGTTGTCGCTGGGTGGAGTGCTGTTGGCAAGTCGGCGCGGACGTCCCCGGCTGATCGCCTGACGGGCACAGCTCGTCGCAGGAGCCGCGAAAGCTCGGATCGCGGCGCGGCAGGCTTCTATAATGGTCGCTTTACCGTTTGGTAAGGTGACACGGATTTTATGAATCGCCCCGATTTGCGCGCCAAGGCGCGCCCCGCCACCCTGGGGTTGTGCGCGTTACTCCTCGCAGCAACGAGCCTGCTGCAGGCTAAAGATGAGAGCCAAGGCAAAGAGCACGAGGCCAAGCCCCCGGAGGAGAAAGAGTCACCCCGGCATCTTGCCGATGAGAGCCAGGTGACTGCGGGCTCGATGGTCATGGGCGGCCGCAAGATCGTCTATCAGGCCGAGGCCGGCGTGCTGGTCATTCACCAGAAAGACCCGATGGACGATGATCCGCCCCCGCCGGGAGAGCACGGCGAGTCCTCTCACCCGCAACCGCCCGAAGCGACCATGTCCTACGTCGCTTACTTTCAAGGCGAGCATGAGAGCCCGCAGCGGCCGATCACGTTCTTGTTCAACGGTGGGCCCGGCTCCTCCAGCATCTGGCTGCACATGGGAGCGTTCGGTCCAAAGCGCGTGCTGACGGCCGACGACTCGCACAGCCCCGCGGCGCCCTACAAAGTGGTAGACAACGCATACAGTCTGCTGGATGCGAGCGACCTGGTCTTCGTCGATGCACCGGGAACCGGCTTCAGCCATTTGCGCGGTGCTGACAAGGAAAAAGCGTTCTATGGAGTCGATGAGGACGCGCACGCCTTTGCCAACTTCATCACCGAGTTCCTGTCCCGCCACGGGCGTTGGAATTCGCCGAAGTACCTGTTTGGCGAGAGCTACGGAACGACGCGGGCCGCCGTGCTCGCCTACCTTCTCGAGAACGAGAAGTCGCTCGACCTCAACGGTGTCATTCTGCTTTCAGCCTTTCTGGCGGCGGACGACAGCGTGGATGCTCCCCAGTTCAACCCGGGAGTCGACCAGCCCTACGTGCTCGCGCTACCGACCTACGCCGCAACAGCCTGGTATCACCACAAGTTGCCCAACCAGCCGGCTGCCTTGGAGCCGTTCCTGGCCGAGGTGGAGCAGTTTGCGGTGGGTGACTACGCGCGGGCCCTCGCGGATGGCGTGAAAATCACTCCCGAGCGCAAAGCCGTCATCGCCGCGAAGCTGCATGAGTATACGGGCCTGCCGGCCCAATATATCGAGCAGGCCAACCTGCGCGTAAACGGCGGTGAGTTCGAGAAGAACCTGCTCGGCAGCGACGTCACGGCCGGACGTCTCGACAGCCGTTTCGCGGGTCCGACGATCGATCCGATGAGCAAGGAGGCCGAGTATGACCCGCAGTCCGCGGCCATCTCATCGGCCTACGTTTCCGCATTCAACGATTACGTGCGCCGCACACTCAAGTTCGGTGACCACAAGATCTACAAACCGGAAGCGGATATCGAGAAGCAGTGGGATTTTCTGCACCAGCCTCCGGGGGCGACCATGAAAGTAACCCAGAGCATGAACGTCATGCCGGACCTCGCGGTCGCCATGAAACAGAATCCCAACCTGAAAGTGCAGCTCAATGGCGGCTACTTCGATCTCGCCACGCCTTTCTTTGCGGCCGCGTGGGAATTGGAGCAGTTACCGATCCAACCCGAGCTGTTGAAGAAGAACACGGAGACGCACTTCTATACCTCCGGCCATATGGTGTACGCGCATGAGCCAGACTTGAAGGCTCTGCACGACAACGTCGCGACGTTTATCGGCAAAACTCACGAGTAGGCCGTCAATTGCGCCAGATGGCGGCGGGGTTCAAGGGGACCGTGGTCAGCAGCTTGCTGTCCACGTTCGTCCCCTCCATCCCGTAGACCTCATAGAGCGCTTCGAAATCGCGGCGCGACCCGGCTTGCCGCGTCAGCTGTCCTAGTGAATCGGGGTGTGCCAGCGCCTCCGCGGTGTTGGCGAGTGCAACGTCGCGAGTGCCGGCCACAATGACGACCCGGTTGCCGTTCGAGCCCGAGAACGTGGAAAAGTAACCGTAGTCCCGATAGTTCGGATCGCCGCGCCACAGGCTACTGCTCTGGCTCACGTAATGATGACCGGACTTGCGATCGATCAACTCGTCATACGTGTCCCCGATGGCAAACTGGGAGCCGGCGAACACGAAGTGCCGCAACAGCCCCAACCCGCTCAAATAGCCGACATATACGATGTCGGCTCGCGTCAGCAGGTCAGGCGTCATCTCGGAGGCCAACACTACCCGCACGCGCCTGCCAGCGGACGAGAGAATGGGCATCAGCTCGCGCAAGGCGGGCGCTACGGAGGTGGGTAGATAGCTGAGCCCGAGATCCATATAGCGCTCGGCGACTTCCGGATGGTCCTGTGTGTAAGCCTCGAGCTCGTGGTGCGAGTTGATAGCGAACTCCCGGATCATGCGCGTAACGTTCATAGACGCGTCGGTCTCGCCAAAGATGTAGTAATCACCAACGACGATCACGATGGGCAGGTCGTCCTGGAGCAACGGGGACCAGATCGGGTTGGCGCGCACCCGCACGAGATCGGCTTCAGCGGGTGGCATGCGGAAGCGGCCGAAGGAAACCAGAAGAAGGTTGATCAACAGGGAGGCCGCGAGCGCGACGAAGAGCCATCTGTGCGCGAATCCCCTGGTTGTCGCCGGTGCGGGCGGTGTGGCCGGTGCGGCCGGCGCTTCCACCGCGTGTTCCTCGTTCGGTTCGAGCGAGAGGCGGTATTCACCTTTTGCCAGGACGATGCGCTGAGTCTCGGCGCGGCCGGGACCACTATAGAACTCATCGAGTCGTCGCCGGAGCTTGTGGACGTACACGCGGACCACCGCGTCCTGCGTCACGTCGAACTCCGCTCCGCGTCCCAGCGCCTCGACGGCGATGTCAATCTCCTTCGGAGATTTCCCTAGTACGGAGCATTCGACGAGGTAGTCGAAAAGACGGCTGAGTTGCCCGGAGCGTCCCAGAAGGCCGCTCGCTCGGATGCGATCGGCGCGCGCGGCAAGTTGTTCGGGATCGAGCATGGGGGGGTGACTTTAGCACCCGAAAGCGACAGGGCGCGTCCTATGAGAGACGCGCCCCTAATCAGGTCATAGCCCTGATCAAGTCCAGTCGTCCCCACCGCCGCCGCCGCCACTATCACCGCCGAACGAGCTGCCGCCATCGTCCCAGGAGCCGCTGTCCGACACGCCGAAGTCGTTTCCGCCCATATTGGCGTTATCGTCAGGTGGCATGTAATCGGCAGGCGGTGGACCTTCGTGGCGCACGCCGTCCCGGTCGATCCAGTGGCGTACCAGCTCCTCGCCGGCCGCCACGCCCGCACCCACTGCGAGTCCGGTGGCCAAGCCGCCGACGATGCCCGAACCCATGCCACCTCCGCCCATCGGCGGCCCATAGCCAGCCGGGCCGTAGCCAGGAGGCGCGCCGTAGCCGCCACCCGGAACTCCTCCAGGGGGTATTCCGCCGGTCTGGGGATACCCGCCATAGCGGTTCGACGGATTCCGCCGGCTGAAGAGCGCCCAGGCGATGACCACACCGGCGACTACCAGAAGCACGATGCCCCAAGGAAATGAAGAACGGTGCTCGGCAGGCCGGACGTAAGTCCCCGGTGGAGACGTGCGGTAGGCAGAGGAATTGCCCCGCAGCTCACGCTGCAGACTCGCCAGCGCCTCCGGCTTGGCGTACGACCCATTGGGGTCGAGCTGCTGAGCTCGAGCCAGCTCCGCCCTGGCTCGCGTGAAATTACCCGCGCGGGCGGAGATCTCCGCTTCCACGTAGTGGGCCTTGGCGCTATTGGGCCTGTCGCGCAGCACTTCGTCCATCAGCTGCTGCGCCCGGTCCAGGTGCCCCGCCCTCGCCGCCTCGTAAACCTGGTCTACCGTTGGGGTAGCGGCCAGCACCGGACCGGTGCAGGCGAGCGCCGTGACCAGAACCAAAGGAGCTGCAAACCGCTTGAGCATTGCCATTTCTCGAAAGCCTCAGTGTGAAGCTGGGTGTCCCCAGCACTTCAGAGCCTGTCCAGCCAGGCTCCTAGATGCGGCCGAAGCGTCGCTACTCAAGGTCACCTGGAGCACTTGAAATCGATAAAACCCCGTTCGACGTCGGTGTGGACCAGCTCCACCCGCACGCGGTCGCCGACATCGAGTCCCTCGAATCCTCTGATGACCCGGCCCTCCGCCACAGGTTCCACAATCCGCACCCACGTGCCCTTATCGGAAGCACCCGTGACAATCCCGTCGAAGTGCTGGCCGACCCGGGATGACAACAGCAATGCGGCTGCCGATTTGCGCACGCAGCGCTCCACTTTGTCCGCGTTGGCCTGTTGCTCGCTGCAGTGCGTAGCCAGGATCTCCAGCTCTTCGAGCGTGTACGGAAGTTTACCGCCGTCGAGGGCTGCCCCGAGCAGCCGTTGGGTGATCAGATCGGGGAAGCGACGGTTTGGCGCGGTGGAATGAGTGTAGTCATCGACGGCAAGCCCGAAATGTCCCGGCACAGATTGGCCGGGCCGCTTGAGCGCGTATTCTCCTCTGCCGAGCAATTTCACGATCGAGAGTGAGAGATCCGGGAAGCGCTCCGGCTCGACCTTGCTGCTGTGCTCGAGGAAATCGTTGAGCGCAACGGCATCGGGTTTGGGCGGCAGATCAACGCCGCGGCCGCGAGCGAGCTCCACGATACGATTCCAACGCTCGGGCGTGCGTAGGATCCGGCGAAGTGACGGTAGCCCTTTGCCCTCCAGAAAAGTCGCGACGATGCCGTTCGCGGTGACCATCAGATCCTCAATGAGGTCCTTCGCGCGGTTGCCGACGTCGAGACGAAGATCGCTCAGGCGGTGAGAGTCCCAGTCAAACACAGGGCGCGCCTCGGGAGTTTGCAACGAGAGCGCTCCGCGCGCACGCCGGACGCGGCGCAACCGCTGCGCGACTTCGTCCTGCACCCGGATCTGTTGCTCCATTCCCGGTACCGCGGCGACTGGCATTGGCGGTGGCGCCGTACCGTCCAGCCAGGCCGCGACACTGTTGTAGGCGAGCTTGGCTCGATTGCGCACCAGCGCACGATAGATAGCGGATGCCGTAACGGTGCCGTCCCGCGCGATGGTCATCTCCATCACGATGCTCGCGCGGTCCTGGTCCGCTGCGAGCGAAGTCAGGTCCGTGGAGAGCTTCTCCGGAAGCATCGGAAAGATCTGCGCAGCCGTGTAGACGGATGTCGTGTTGGTTTGCGCGTGCTCATCGATCGGCGAGCCGATTCGCACGGTTGCGGCGACGTCCGCGATCGCTACCAGGATCTTGACCGCTCCTGCGGCGAGCGGCTCGGCAACCGACAACTGATCCAGATCGAGCGAATCATCATTATCGATGGAAGCCCAGAGCAAGCCGCGCAGGTCACGCAGCGCCGACCTGTCGATGGCGGTCGCTGCCTGGATGGCCGCTGCCTGGATGGAATGGGTCTGTGCAACCGCTGCGGGCGGAAAGTCCGGCTGCAAACCATGATCCAACATCGCCCGGTGAGCGATGCGCTTGAGGTCATTCACGGGTTGGGAGGGCAGCACTACTTTGCGGCGGCGTAGAAGTAGTAGTCGGCGGTGTACCTGCTGCGGGCCTCGTGACCCGGCTTGGAGGCATCGCACTCCGTCGCGGCGGGCGGCTGCCCGCCTTGGGTATGCAGCCGTTGGATGCTGGTGACAGAGGCGAACGTCCCGGTGCCCGAGTGGCCTGTGGCAGTCAATAACAACCAAGGTATGGAGCCCGGATCGGGCGAGTCCAGGTGAGCTACGGCCTTGCCGGTGACCTCACTGCCGTCCTTGTATTTCCAGGTCGGACCGGCGGAATGATGTCCGATGATGTCGCCCTTCGCATCCTTGAGATCCGCGTCGGGCCCTTTCAGCGTCCATTTGGGCTTGCCGTCGGCCTCCGTGCCGCAAACGTAGATTTGCCAACCCGAGGCATGCGCTCGCAGGACTGGTTTCTCACCGTTCGGAACCTGCAAGGTCGCGGGAATATCTGCCGCGAACCCAACGGATGCGGCGGCGAGCATCAGCGCACAGCGGATGAGCGGTTTTCTTGGGTTCACCGCCCTATTCTATCATTCGAAAGTGACGGTGCGGAGTCATGCGCCGATACGCATGAGCTCCGCACCTTCCGAAGCTTCGCTGCTCAGTTATTGGGCATAGTCGTTCCGGTGAAGTAGACGAGCACATAGGCCTTGAGCGTGCCGTCTGATTGCGGAGTACCGTATACCTTCACGGGCGTAGCGGCCGTCAACCCGTTCGTGAGCGTGGTGAGGCCGGCGCTCGCGGTAATGTCGACGGGGCTCACGCTGACAACCCCGTTGCTTCTATCGACCTGGTAGACGAGTGTTGCCGAACCGGAGGTCGTGCTGACGTCAACTGTTGCGGGCATCGTTCCACCCGCGACTGTCATCGTAAACGCATTGTTGGCATACCCCGTTGCCACTGCCCCCAGCGGAACCGGCGTGGGCATGAGAATGGTCCACGGAGCTGACCACCCGGTCGGATTGGCCGGATCACCCCAGATCGCGCTCGACACACCCCAGGCGGAAAGTGATCCGACCGTACCGCCGAAATTCACGCCCCCGTTGGTGGCTGCGACGAAGTCCGCCGTCGCGTTGGCACCGGTCGTGGCTTGGGTCGGGTAGGCGAAATCCCAATATTTGAATCCGGTAACGGCGTTGCCGCTAGAGTCCTTGCCGTTCGCCGTCATGCTGCTGATGTAACTCAACGAGACCGTGTAATCATCCGCGGCTGTAGCAAACTGGCGGGTATCCGTGAAGCCCACACTGTTGGCCGCAGAGATCCTGCCGGAATAGACCGCGCTTTCGATATCGATGGTCTGCGCCACCAGGGGTGTGGCCAGCGGATCAACGGCACTGACGTGCACCTTGAAGCCGCGGACGAGATTCTTGCTGGCCAGGAAGCCAGTGCCGGTCGCGATCGGCGTGGCATCGGCCTGCGCGTTCTGCGGTGTGCGGAAGAAGAACTCGGTATTCGCGTCCACGGTGACCGGAACAGGTTTTCCTGACTCGTTCAGAATGGTCAGCACGTTCGTGGCGGCGTCGGCATGCAGCACATGCCCCTCGGGGCTCAACCACACCGTGTTGAAGCTGCTGCTGGTCCAGACGCGGACAGCAACGAGGGTCCCGTTTTCCTGGTACCGCGCGGCGATGCGCGCGTACTTGCCCACCAGGCTGGACGCCTCGGCAGAGAAGTTAGTGATTTTCGTAGCGGTCTTCGCGTCAAGATCGTAGAAGAGCGTGCCATTCGTGGCGTCCGCCAGGACAACCAACGACTGCGAAGTGGGCGTGGGGGTTTCCGGGCTCACCACCGGGATGGTAGGCAGATCCCTCGTGATGGTGATCGAGGTATTGTCGGAGGCAACTGCGCTCACACTGCCATACATGTGGCGCAACACCAGATGCGCGATATCGGCGATCGGACGATGTCGGACCGGGCCTTTGAAATTGACGGCCCACAGCGTCATGCCGGCTCCGGGCGGTGAATGCCCGACGATAAACGCCGGATGCGAGAGATCGAACTCGAGGTCGAGCGCGTTGTTGGCGCTCGTCGTTACTACGAGGGGCGAGGCGAACTTCACATTGACCGGCACCGTGAGACTGCCGGAGCTGCCCTGGGTTCCCTGGATCTGGATCTGACTGCTGGGTATGGTGCTGCCGGCCGCCGCGGCGAATCCGGCTTCCGGATCCGCGGAGACGACCAACGCAACATCACCGGGATTACCGCTGATCGTGACTGTGGCCCCCGTGTAGGTGCCGACCGGGACACTGACATTGCCGAGGATCTCACCGATTTGATCGAGCTCCTCGAGATTGACCATGGGGGCTGGGGTTGGGGCCGTGAACACGGTAACCGGAGCGCCACCGCCCTGCGGTGTGAGGGCAATGCTCAGAATCTTGACGCCGATGGTCGCCCAGTCGTCCGAGGAGTCATCGCTGATGACGAGCGGCACATTGCCTGTCTGCGCGCCCGGCGGGGTGGTCGACATCGAGCCGGAGCCCCCGCCACCGCACGCCGCCAGCGTCAATGCCATTCCCGTGCTTAGTGCGGCGCACACAGCGCGCTTCACAGAATCCGCCTGCATAACCCTACCCTCCGATCGCGTTGCTAGTTGGTCTGCAGCCAACAGCGTCGGTGGAGGGAGTTGGTTGACCCGGACGGGATGTTATTTGCGCCGCTGCACGCGCGCTCGTTACAATTGTCGGTGCCAGCCGACACCCACGGACGAAGTGCAGGTGGTTTGTCAACCGAGGCTGGGCGCCCGCGTTGGCTTACCACCCAGCATCTGCAAGACGTAGCTCTTCGCCTCGCGACAAGCTTCGGGGAGGGATTTTCCGATCGCGAGCCCTGCAGCGATCGCTGCGGCGAGCGCACAGCCGGTGCCGCGGCTGGAGCCTGACTGCCGCTCGGAGAGAATTCGCTCTATCGCCTCCTGCGGCCCGCGGATCAGGAGGTCCACAGCATTTTCGCCAGTAGCGTGACCCCCTTTAAGTAAAATCGCGGCGGGGCCGTACTTCAGCAGGCGGCGCCCTTGCTCGATCAGCTCGACTTCATCGACTGCCACGCTCTCACCTAACAAAGCGGCCACTTCCGGCACGTTCGGCGTCACTAGTGCCGCACGCGGAAACAAGCTCTCCAGAAGAGCCGCGCGCCCGCCCGCATCGAGCAGCACGCCGCCGGAGGTCGAAACCAACACAGGGTCCACGACGATCGGCGGGCCGGGGGTGGTTGGCGCAGCGGACGCAGTAGGCGTAGCAGGCGCCATCGATACCAGGGTCCTCGCAGCGGCAGCAGCCAGCCCCTGTACCACCGCCTCGACAGTCGCCGCCGTGCCGAGCATTCCGACCTTGATCGCGCCGATCGGGCGCGTCGCGAATGCTCCAGCGATCTGCGCCCGTATGATTTCCGGCGGTACGTGATGAACAGCCGTCACCCGCCGATCCGACTGCGCCGTGACCGCGGTAACAACACAAAGTGCATCCACCGAGAAGTCGCTGAGCGCTCGAACATCCCGGGTCAGCCCTGCGCCGCCACTGGAATCGGTAGCGGCAATCACCAGGACCGCCGGAGCTCGACTTGCGCTTTTGGCGGACCGGCTCACTCGCCGAAAGCAATCAGGGCAAGGTTCTCGCGCCCTTGCTTCTGCAGGGCTTTGGCGGCTCGCCAGGCACGCACGCCAGTGCGGCAACAAAGGACGACACGCGGTGCGGCTGGCAAGTTCTTCGCGGCACCCTTTTCCACCGCATCCACATCAAGCCTCAATGCGGCAGCAATCGGTGACACCGGCGCCTCCGCAAGGCTGCGCAGATCAATCACGACATCCGCGCTGACCACCTGGTCAGACGCAATGAACGGCCAGACGACACCGGCCGGCTCCTGCGCGCCCGCGAACGAGAATCCGCCAAACCGCAGCGTCTGGAAGTCCACAGTCACCAATTGGCCCAACACTCCCGGCTGCAACTCCAGAAGCCATGACAGTACCAGGTGGGCTTGCAAGGTACCCATGACGCCAACAGCCGTACCGACCACACCCGCCGATGCGCAGGAGCCCGCCTGTCGGGGCATCTCGGGGAAAACAGCCCGATAGCTTGGCGCTCCGCCGCAAAACGCCCCCACATAACCCGACAGACCGAGGACCGATGCGCTGATCATGGGCTTGCCGGCATGCAGGCACATGTCGCTGAGGACGTATGTCACGGCAAAACTATCCGCGGCGTCGACCACGAGGTCCGCCTCGGCGATCCAACGGCCTGCATTCGATGGCGTCAGGCGCTCGAGAACAGCCTGGACGCGCACCTGCGGGTTGGTGGTGAGCAACGCCTGCCGGGCCGCCTCGGCTTTTGGGGCGCCGATGTCACTCATTCGATAGATCGGCTGCCGATGCAGATTCGATTCTTCGACCCGATCGTGATCCATGACGATGAGACGGCCAACGCCTGCCGCACAGAGGTACTGCAATACTGCCGATCCGAGGCCACCAGCCCCCACGACCAACACGCTCGCCGCGCCCAGGCGCGCTTGCCCCGTGGCGCCTACTTGCGGAAGAATCGTTTGACGGGAATATCGGTCGGTCATGAGTCAGCCTCCCTCATCCATGCTGGCTTGCCGTCGTCAGCCACTCGCGAGCCCGCGCTTCAGGGTTGGGATTGCTGACAATGTCGTTGACCACCGCGGCGACATCGGCGCCAGCCTCGAACACGCCTGGTAGCCGCTCGACCGTCAGGCCACCGATCGCCACCAACGGCGTTGCGCCGATCCGGCGTTTCCATTCGGTAATGCGCTGCAGCCCCTGAGGCGACCAAGGCATCACTTTGAGCACGGTCGGGTAGATCGGTCCCAACGCCACATAGTCCGGGGACAGTGCGAGCGCTCGCTCCAGCTCCAGATGGCTATGGGTGCTGATGCCGATCTTGACACCGGCCTTGCGGATGGCTGCAACATCCGCCGTGTCCAGGTCGGTCTGGCCGAGATGCACAAAATCGCAGCCTTCGGCCAGGGCTAGCAACCAGTAGTCGTTGACGATCAACTGCGCGCCTACCCGCGTGCACAATCCCTTGGCCTCGCGGATTTCCGCGCGCACGTCGGCGGCGGACCGCTCTTTGATGCGCAGTTGGATCAGCCGCACGCCCACCGACAGCATTCGCCCCACCCATGCCGCACTGTCGACGATCGGATAAACCCGAGGAAGCTTCATCGCAGAAAAGCCGTGCCGATGACGGGTGTTGACGGTGTAGCCAGGTCGCGCGGCTCCATGGGGCCGGCAAAGCGGCCTTCGCAGCCCGCTTCGACCGCTTGCGCGAAGGCGGCCGCCATCCGCACCGGGTCGGCAGCCTGCGCCACCGCGGTGTTGATGAGAACCGCATCGAAGCCGAGCTCCATTGCCTGCGCGGCATGTGAAGGCACTCCGATCCCGGCGTCGATGACCAGCGGAATGTCCGGGAAATGGGCGCGCAATGCTTTCAGCCCGAACAGGTTGTTGAGTCCGCGGCCCGAGCCGATCGGGGCACCCCAAGGCATCAGCACCCGGCAACCTGCATCCAACAGCCGGTCAGCGACGACCAGATCCTCGGTCGTATAGGGAAACACCTGGAAGCCGTCAGCCGCGAGAATACGCGCCGCCTCGACCAAGCCGAATACATCGGGCTGAAGTGTGTCGTCCTCACCGATGACTTCGAGCTTTATCCAGGGGGTGCCGAATACCTCGCGCGCCATTTGCGCCGTGGTGACCGCTTCCTTCACGGAATGGCAGCCTGCCGTGTTGGGCAGGACGCGCACGCCGAGCTCGCGGATGATCGACCAGAAGCCTTGCCCGGCACGCTCGCCGCTGGATTCCCGCCGCAAGGAGACGGTGACGACCTGGGCCTGCGAGGACTTCACGGCCGCGGTCAGCACCGCAGGGGATGGATAGCGCGAGGTTCCCAGCAGCAGCCGTGAGCGCAGCTCTGTTCCGTAGATCTGTAACATCAGCCCCCCTGCATCGGCGCGAGAACCTCGAGACGATCTCCGTCGCTCAGACGCGCTCCGGGCCGCGAGCCGGCTGGCACGAACTCGCCATTCAGCGCCGTCGCGACCACAGCGTCCGCGTAACCCAATTCTTGCAATGCCCCCGCCAGATCGGCCGCGCCCGTATCACGCCAGACGCCGTTCACGAGGATCTTCATCTTGCACCTCTGGAAAATAACGCTCCTCCAACAGAATTCCGGCCACCCGCCTGGCCAGTGCCGGCGCCAGGAGGAAGCCATGCCGGAACAAGCCGTTCACGTAGAGCGTGTCGCCATACCAACGGATCCGCGGTAGATTGTCCGGAAACGCCGGCCGAACACCTGTCCCGATCTCGACAATCTCGGCCTCGCCGAAAGCGGGATGCAGCGCATATGCGGCGCTCAGCAATTCGAGCATCGAGCGGGCCGTGATACGCGTTTCCTGGTCACTCTCGATCATGGTCGCGCCTACCATGAACAGCCCGTTGCCACGGGGCACGATGTACAACGGTATACGGGGATGCAACACCCTCACCGGCCGGGACAAGGAGATGTCAGGTAACCGAAGTAACAACATCTCACCTTTCACCCCCCGCAGGTCACTGAGCACGCCGCGCGCCGCCAGGCCGGTGCAATCCACCACCTGCCGTTGAGCGGCAGGCGCGCCCCAGCAGGCCGGCGCCGTCATAGCGCCTGCAACGCCGAAGCGAATGGGTACGCCACGCTCCTCCAGCCTGCGCGCCAGAGCACCCAGCGCGGCACGTGGATCGAGATGCCCCTCTGCCGCGAAGAAGAGCGCCTTGTTGAAGCGGCCGCGCAGATCGGGCTCGAGCGCTGCGATCGCCTCGCCCTCGAGCCACTCGAACTGCTCCGTGCGGCGGCTGAAGTTGACCAACTCGCCGCTGTCGCGTCCGTGAGCTACCACCAGGCTACCGTTCAACGCGGTGTCCGGCAGCCTCTCGCGCCACCACGCGATACTTTCCGTGCCGAGCCGAGCGATGAGGGGCTCGGCACTCTCCAACTCGCACCACGGCGCCAACATCCCACCCGCAAACCAGGAGCAGCTCGAACTACCCAGCTGCTCGCCACGGTCGAGAACCTGGACGTCAACGCCGCGCTCGGCAAGCTCCACTGCACAGGCAAGGCCCGCTACGCCGGCGCCGATCACGCTGACTTGCATTGGGGGTCAACTTTCCGGGGTGGTGGCTGCTGGCGCCGGCACATACAGCTCGCCGCCGACAGCCCGGAACTTCTCCGACATTTCACGCATTCCTTGCTGCTTGGCTTCCGCGCGGACCTCGTGAGAGATGCGCATGGAGCAGAACTTCGGCCCGCACATGGAGCAGAAGTGCGCCACTTTGTGCGCCTCCTTCGGCAAAGTCTGGTCGTGGAAGGCGCAGGCGGTATCCGGATCCAGCGACAGGTTGAATTGATCCTCCCAACGGAAGTCGAACCGCGCGCGGGAGACCGCGTCGTCCCGGTCCCGCGCGCCCGGGTGTCCTTTGGCGAGATCGGCGGCATGCGCGGCGATCTTGTAGGTGATCACGCCTACCTTGACGTCGTTGCGGTCAGGCAGCCCGAGGTGCTCCTTCGGAGTCACATAACACAACATGGCAGTGCCGAACCAACCGATCATGGCGGCGCCGATGGCGGAGGTGATGTGATCGTAGCCGGGCGCGATGTCGGTCGTGAGTGGCCCCAGGGTGTAGAACGGCGCCTCGCCGCAGTGGGCGAGCTGCTTGTCCATGTTCTCCTTGATCTTGTGCATCGGGACATGGCCCGGGCCTTCGATCATGACCTGGCAGTCGTGCTTCCAGGCGATCTGGGTCAGCTCGCCCAGGGTTTCGAGCTCGGCGAACTGCGCGGCATCATTGGCGTCGGCGATGGACCCGGGGCGCAGGCCGTCACCGAGCGAGAAGCTGACATCGTAGGCACGGCAGATTGCGCAGATCTCCTCGAAGTGCTCATAGAGGAAGCTCTCCTGGTGATGCGCGAGGCACCACTTCGCCATGATCGAGCCGCCGCGCGAGACGATGCCGGTGACGCGGCGTGCCGTGAGCGGCACATAAGCCAGACGGACACCGGCATGGATGGTGAAATAATCGACGCCCTGCTCGGCCTGCTCGAGCAACGTGTCACGGAAGACTTCCCAGGTCAGGTCCTCGGCAATGCCGTCGACCTTTTCGAGCGCCTGATAGATCGGCACGGTGCCGATCGGCACCGGGGAATTGCGGATGATCCACTCGCGGATGGTGTGGATATTCCGGCCGGTAGAGAGGTCCATGACGGTGTCCGCGCCCCAGCGGATCGCCCAGACCATCTTGTCGACTTCCTCCGCCGTCGAGGAGGTAACCGCGGAGTTGCCGATGTTGGCGTTGATTTTCACCAGGAAGTTGCGGCCGATGATCATCGGCTCGGATTCCGGGTGGTTGATGTTGGCGGGAATGATCGCGCGGCCCGCCGCAACCTCGGCCCGTACGAACTCAGGAGTGACATAGTCCGGAATGCTGGCTCCCCACGAGTTGCCATCGCGCTCGAGCGCGTCCTTGCTGCGCGCACGGCCCACGTTCTCGCGGATCGCTATGTACTCCATCTCAGGGGTGATGATGCCCGCACGAGCGTAGGCGAGCTGCGTGACCGCCGCGCCGCCTACCGCACGATAAGGACGTCGAAGGTTGGGAAATTCCGGTGCCGCTTGCTTCGTGCCAACTACATGGCCATTGTCGACCGCCTGCACGGGGCGCCCATCGTAAGCCTCTACATCGCCGCGTGCGGTGATCCAGCCCTCCCGCAACCGAGGCAAACCCCGCGTGATGTCGATCTTTACCGTCGAATCGGTAAAGGGGCCGGAGGAGTCGTATACCGTCACGGGTGCCTCACCGGCGCTCGGATGAAGGGTGATCTCCCTCATGGGCACTCGCAGGCCTTTGTGGAGCTCTCCGCTCTTGTAGACCTTGCGGGAGGCGGGCAATGCTTCTTGGGCGACCTGCTGCGGAACGGCGTTCATTGTCATGCTCCTTGGGCGATAACCGCGGAGATCCAGATGACGCTGTTGCCGGGAAAGAAAGTCGGGCGGAAGACACCGGACGGGCCGCGCGACGCTTTGCGAACTTTCCTACGCCAGCGTGAACTGGATCAGGTTCAAAGGGTCGCCATGCCGCCGCTGCGATGGATGGCCTCTCAGCCCCCTGTCGGGACTCCCCTAGCGCGAGGGAAGGTACCATGACCATCCGAATTCCACCAGCCGCCGCCGAGCGCTTGTAAAAGAGCTGCGGTATCCGCAAAACGGCTCGCGCGCGCTTGCGCCAGGTTAAGTACTGCCTGACTGTAAGACTGCTGTGCGGACAGCAGCGCAAGGTAGCTCGTGAGCCCGAGCTCCACGTTGTGCCGCGTGGCTCGCAAGCTCTCGGCTGCCGCCTGCTGTGCCTTCAGACTCGCACTCATCGCGTCGGCATCCAACTGCAAGGCGGTGAGAGTGTCGGCGACGTTCTGGAACGCCGCCAGCACCACAGCGCGATAGCCCGCACCGGCCGCATCGAGCGCGGCCGCCGCAGCGCGCCGCTGATGGATCAAGGCACCACCCTGAAACAACGTCTGCGTCAGACTTCCTCCCACAGTCCAGAACGTGTTGCCGTTGGTAAACATCTGGTTGAATACGGTCGACGTGCCGCCCTTGGTGCCCGTCAGGGTGATCTGGGGAAATAGATTCGCGGTTGCGACGCCGAGCTGCGCGCTCGCGGAATGCAACTGCGCCTCCGCCGCGAGAATGTCAGGTCGTTGCCGCACGAGAGCCGCCGGAACACTGACAGGAATTTCCAACGGCAGCGTCAGTTCGCTGAGCTCGAACTGCTGCTGCGGCTCATCGCTCGGGAAACGGCCTGCCAGTGCGGTCAACGAGTGGCGCTGCTGCGCCAGCTGCTTTTGCAGCCCCGGGAGCGTCGCTTCCAGGCTCGCGACCGCCGCCTCCTGGGCCATTACATCCGTTTGCGCGATGGAGCCCAGCTCGAACTGATGCCGCAGAATACGGGCAGACTCGCGTTCGCTGTTCAGCATTTCCGTTGTTGCTGCGAGCTGCGCGCGTAACGAGGCCTCCTGGATGGCCGCCGTGACGACATTGGCCGTGAGTGACAGGTAGGCGGCCTCGAGCTGATAGCGCTGTGAGTCAGCCAGCGCCTGAGCCGACTCGAGCTGCCGACGGTTCAGGCCGAAGACGTCGAAGAGATAGGAGACGCTGACCTGGGCCGTGTGGAGATTGTAGACCGGCGCACCGGAGCTCAACGTCGGTTGCAAAGTGCCGGTGGCGTCCCGGTTGCGGCTGAACTCGTAGCTGGCCTGCGCAGCTGGCAGGAGACTGCCACGTTGGGCCGCGGCGGCCTCGTCAGCCTGGCGCAAGCTCGCCTGCGCTTGCTGCAGAGTAGGATTGTGCGCCAGCGACTGTTGGATCAGCTCGTTCAGCGCTTGCGAGCGAAACAACGACCACCACTGCCCCGGGATATCCTTCCCGGAGACATACTGCTGAGCGTCCTGCCCGGTTTGCGCCGCCAGCGGCGCAGGTAGATAGCTGTCGACCCGCGGCGCTTCTGGAGCCTTGAAGTTTGGGCCGACCGCGCAACCGCAAAGGAGCGCCGTAACGAGAGATGTGAGTAGCGCGCTTCTCACACAGCCGCCTCTTGCGCGGGCGCGTCCGCGTCGACGGGGCGACGCCGCGAGAACATGAGAATCAGGACGGGCAGCACCAACAAGACCAGGATGGGGGTGAGCAACATGCCGCCTACCACTACGAGCGCGAGCGGACGTTGTACCTGGGATCCTATCCCTGTCGACAGAGCCGCTGGGATCAGCCCGACGCATGCCACCACGCAGGTCATCAGGACCGGGCGCATCTGCACCCGGCAAGTCTGCACAATCGCCGTGGCGCGGTCGGAGCCCTGCTCGATGTGGAGATTGTAGTAGGACAGCATGATGATGCCGTCCATGGTGGCGATACCAAACAGGGCCACGAAGCCGATGGCGGCCGAGACGCTGAAAGGCGTGCCGGTCAGTGCCAACGCGAAGACTCCGCCGACGAGCGCCATGGGGATCACGCTTGCGGCCAGCAACACATCGACCACCGAGCCGAAGTTGATGAACAAAAGGACACAGATCAGCGCGATGCTCAGGGGCACGACGATCGCGAGCCGGTGCAAGGCGTCCTGCAGATTGCCGAACTCACCCACCCATTCGAGCCGATAGCCTCCCGGAAGACGGACCTGCTGCGCGACCTTGCTCTGCGCCTCCAGGACGGCGCTTCCCAGGTCGCGCCCCCGCACGCTGAATTTGATCGGGACGTAGCGCTCCTGGCGCTCGCGATAGATGAAGGAGGGTCCGGAAATCAACTGGACGCTCGCGACCTCTCCAAGAGGAACCTGTACGGTCCTGCTGCTGCCGGAGGGGTCCGGGGCGGCGATCGAGATGCGGCGGATCGCCTCCGGATCGGCGCGGTATTGACGGTCCAGGCGAACGGTCATGGGGAAATGCCGGTCGCTGCCGGCCTCATACAGATCGCCCGCCGCCTGGCCCCCGATGGCGGCCTGAATCGTCGAGTTGACGTCTCCGGGTGTCAGGCCGAGGCGCGCCGCCCGAGACCGATCGACATCGATGCGGATCGTGGGCTGCCCCAATGCATTGAACACCGCCAGGTCCGTGACACCCGGAACCCTCTGGAGCACATCGCGGATTTTCTGTGCCGTACTCTCCAGCAGCTCCAGCTCATTGCCGAAAACCTTCACGGAATTCTCTCCCTTCACACCCGAGGCCGCTTCCTCCACGTTGTCCTGGATGTACTGCGAGAAGTTGAAATCCACGCCCGGAAACCTGTCCTCCAGTGCCGCGGTCAGCTGTGCTGTGAGCTGTTCCTTGTCGACATGCTTGGGCCAGGCCTCGAAGGGCTTCAGGGGTACGAAGAATTCCGCGTTGAAAAATCCCGTGGCATCCGTGCCATCGTCCGGCCGGCCATGTTGGGAGATGACGGTTTCGACCTCGGGAAAACTCTTGATGATCCGGCGCATCGCGTTGACGTAGCTATTCCCCTCTTCCAGCGAGATCGATTCGGGCAGAGTGGCGCGGATCCAGAAGTTGCCCTCCTCCAACTTGGGCAGGAACTCCAGGCCGAGGCTGCGCGATGCGAGGACCGCGCATGCGACGAGCACGCCCATGCATCCGAGAGTGATCACACGGTTGGCGAGTGCGAACTCCACCATGGGCTCGTAGCCACGCCGCAGCACCCGCACGACCGCGGTCTCGATTTCAGCCACACTGTCCGGCAGCAGCAAGGCGCTCAGGGCTGGAGAGATACTGAACGTTGCGATCAAACCACCGGCGATGGCATAACCATAGGTCTTCGCCATCGGCCCGAAGATATGTCCCTCGATTCCACTCAACGTAAACAGCGGCACGAAGCCCGCGATAATGATGGCTGCGGCGAAGAGGATCGGCTGGTTCACCTCCGTGGCGGCGTTCGCAATGACAGCAAACTTCCCGCGAAACGTCGTAGTCGCCCGAACCACGTGGAGTAGCGCCGAGCCCGTGCGCCGTTGCTCGACGCTCTCGCTCAAGTGTCTGTAGATGTTTTCCACCATGATGACAGAGGCGTCCACGATGAGCCCGAAGTCGATTGCGCCGACCGACAGCAGGTTGGCCGACTCGCCGCGCAGGATCATCAGCGCAATCGCAAAAGTCAGTGCGAACGGAATCGTGCAGGCCACGATGAGGGCGCTGCGGAGATTGCCGAGAAAAGCCCACTGCAGCAGGAAGATGAGCAGAATGCCGGCGAGGACGTTGTGGAGTACGGTGTGGGTGGTGACACGGATGAGGTCGGAGCGGTCGTAGATGCGCTCGATGTGGACCCCCGGAGGAAGAACCCCGGAGCTGTTGATGGCCGCAACCTCGGCCTGCACACGCTCGATGGTGCGCATACTCTGCTCACCACGCCGCATGAGCACGATGCCCTCCACGATGTCATCGGCATCCTGGTCCTGCCCGGCGATTCCGAGTCGCGGCAGATTGCCGACCCGTACTGTCGCGACATCGCTGATCGAGACGGGGATGCCGCGAACCGAGGTCACCATGGTCTTGCCGATGTCATCCATGGAATGAATGAGACCGACACCGCGTACGACAGCCGCCTGTGGCCCGATGTTGACCGTCTGGCCGCCTACATTGACGTTGCTGGTGTTGAGGGCCTGCAGGACCTGGCCGAGCGAGAGGCCGTATTGCAACAGGCGGTGCTCATCGACGCTGACTTCGTAGGTCTTGGTCTTGCCGCCCCAGCCGGTGACGTCAATCACTCCCGGCACCGCTTTGAAGCGCCGCTCCAGCACCCAGTCCTGCAACGTCTTCAAGTCCAGCGAGGAATATCCCTTGGGACCTGCCACGCGGTAACGATAGATCTCGCCAATGGGACTGGTGGGTGAGATCTGCGGGACCGCGCCATTGGGCAACGTAGGCAATTGCGCCAGGCGATTGATGACCCACTGCTCGGCCTGTTGATAGGTGAAATCGTACGTGAATTGGACCTTGACGTCCGAAAGGCCAAACAACGAGATGGTGCGGACCGCGCTCACGTGCGGAATCCCCGCCATCTGGATCTCGATCGGGATGGTGATGTAACGCTCCATCTCTTCGGCGGATTGGCCGGAGCTTTGCGTGACGATATCGACCAGCGGTGGAACCGGGTCGGGATAGGCCTCGATGTTGAGTTGCGAAAAGAGTGCGAGACCGCCTATGAAAATCAGCGGCACCAGGATTGCCAGGAAGACGCGCTGCTTCAGCGCGAATGCGATGATGGCATTCATCGGCGGACGAGGGCGCGCATCCTGGTCTTATCCCGGCCGCGCGGCCCGGTCTATGAAGAGACTGCCTCGGGTGACGACTCTTTCGCCCGCCTGCAGTCCTTCGAGCACCTCAACCATGCCGTCATTACTGCGGCGGCCAATGCGTATGGACCGAAGCTCCAACGTGCCATTCGGGGCCACTACCCAAACGCGCGCCTGATCGCCTTCGCGGACAACAGCTTCCTCCGAAACTGCCGGAGCCGACGCAGCCCCGCTCGTGATGATGTTGAAGCTGGCAAACATCTGCGGCTTCAGCTTCCCGTCCGGGTTTGCAAGCGTGGCGCGCACCGGCACGCGGCGAGTCACCGGGTCGACTTGTGCCCCGATGGCGGTCAGCTTGGCTTCGAACAAGCTGCCCGGGAGCGCCAACACCTTCACCTGCACCGTCTGGCCGCGCTCGATCAATGGTGCTTCCGTTTCGGGCACGTTGGCGACCAACCAGACTGTCGAGAGGTCGCCGATAGAGAAGACCGGGTTGGCAGCCCCCGCCTGGATGTATTGGCCCGGCCCGACTTGGCGGTCGGTCACGACACCGCTGATGGGAGCCACCACGTCGGTTGCAGCATCGGTCTTTTTTGAAGACGCGATTGCCGCGATCTCCTCGTCCGTCTTCCCAAGGATGCGCAGCCGGTTCTGCGCCGAGTTGGCAGCATTCTCGGCCGCGGTGAGATCTACCTGGGCCTGCTGCCAATCCTGCAGCGAGCCCCCCTTGCTCTCATAGGCTGCTTGCTTACGCTGCTCGTTGATTCGCGCGAGTTTCAAACTCGCCGATGCATTGAGCAGATCGCTCTGCGCTTGCACGAACTCCGACGCCTCCATGCGTAGGAGGGGCGCGCCTTTCTTGACGTACTCTCCTGGACTTGCCAGTACGCGTACCACGCGCCCGGAGTACGGCGAGAAGATCTGCGTGGTGGTGTCGCCATTCAACGCGATCTGACCCTCGGTCACGGCCTCGGTGCGGAAGGTCCGTACGGTCACCGCGTTGATTTCGAGCGTGGCGAGCTGAGCGCTGCTCAGGTGGACTTCATTTTTTGCGCCAGCGGGACTGGGCTGTACAGGCTCACCGGCGCTCGCGCGCAGTGCGCCCCACCCAATGAGAAGCGCGGCTGCCGCCACGAGGACAACAACCAGCACGATACGAACTTGCTTCCCTGGCGGTAGCGTACGCCGCCGCAGGGAAAGCTCAGCCTTCTGCATCATCGATCGACCGCCCGCGGGCTCAAAATCGCATTCTAATGAGCGCCCTTTTCCGCAGACTTTCTCTGAGCTTTCCGCAGCCTTTCAGCTGCTGGAAATGCGGCAGGCGCCCCCCTCGCGGGCAGCCGATTGTTGGTCGAGCAGGCTCCTAGCGCTTCAGCGCGCGCGTCAGAGCTTCGGCCAGTACGCCGTTGGGTTGGGGTTCGGTTTCGCGCGGCTTGGCCGGCCGGCGGTCTTGCTCTCGGCCACGAGGATGGACGTCTCGCGCGCCGTGCGGCGTATCTCGCCCGCGGCTCGGCGGCCGGCTATCCCGGGACGCTTGCGTATCGGGACGCCCACGTGCCGGGGCCTCGTCGAGCTTCATCGTGAGCGCGATGCGCCGCCGCTGCAGATCGACTTCCAACACCTTCACCTTCACCACATCACCCGCTTTCACCAACTCGCGCGGATCCTTGATGAACTTGTGGGACATCATGGAAATATGCACGAGGCCGTCCTGGTGAACGCCGACGTCGACGAAGACCCCGAAGTTGGTGACGTTGGTCACCACCCCTTCGAGCAACATGCCGGGCTGCAAATCCTTCAGGTCCTCGATTCCGTCCTGGAAGGCTGCGGTCTTGAATTCCGGTCGCGGGTCGCGACCCGGTTTTTCCAGCTCGCGCAAAATGTCCTGCACGGTTGGCAGACCGAAGCGCTCATCGGTATAGCGCTTCGCGTCGATCTGGCGCAGTGCACGCGAATCACCGGTGATGGCTGCCAACGGATGCCCGAGGTCGGCAAGGATTTTTTCGACTACTGGGTAGGCTTCGGGGTGTACCGCGGAGCTGTCCAGTGGATTCTCACCACCGGTAATGCGTAGAAAGCCAGCCGCCTGCTCGAACGTCTTGGCGCCCAGGCGCGGGACCTTTTTCAGTGCTTCGCGGGTGCGGAACGGGCCGTTCTCATCGCGATGGCGCACGATCGTCTCGGCAAGTGACGCCGAGAGACCGGAGATGCGTGCCAGCAGCGCGGGGGATGCGGTGTTGACATCCACGCCGACTGCGTTCACACAATCCTCGACAACAGCGTCCAGGGAGCGGGCGAGCTTGGTCTGGCTGACATCGTGTTGGTATTGCCCCACGCCGATCGACTTGGGATCAATTTTGACCAGCTCCGCCAACGGATCCTGTAAGCGCCGGGCGATGGACACGGCACCGCGCAAAGTGACATCCAGTCCCGGTAATTCGCGCGATGCCAGCTCGGAGGCGGAGTAGACGGAGGCGCCGGCTTCCGACACGACGATGCGTATCAACTTCAACTCGGGGTGGCGCTTGAGGAGATCGGCGACGAGTTTGTCCGTTTCGCGCGAAGCGGTTCCGTTACCGATGCTGACGAGATCGACGTTGTGCTTCTTGGCGATCGCTCCCAACGTATGGAGCGAGCCGTCCCAATCGTTTCGTGGCACGTGGGGATAGATTGTCGCGGTTTCGATGACCTTCCCGGTGCGGTCTACCACGGCGACCTTGACTCCTGTGCGCAGGCCCGGATCGAGCCCCATCGTCGCGCGCGGCCCAGCCGGTGCCGCGAGCAGCAGGTCGTGCAGGTTCCGCGCGAATACGCGGATGGCCTCTTCTTCGGCACGCTCGCGCAAAGCGGAGAACAGCTCTCCTTCGAGCTGCCAGGCGAGCTTCACCTGCCAGGTCCAACGGGCTGTTTGCAACAGCCACGGATCCGCGGGACGTTTCTGGTCCGAGATGTTGAAACGCGCGGCGATGCGACGCTCGCAGCTGTTGAGCGGTGCCGCGGCCGCCGGGGTGGCACTGGCGCCCGCCTGCTGTTCGGTGAGCTCCTCCGGCAGCTTCAGCGCAAGTTGCAGGATCTCTTCTTTGCGCCCGCGGAACAAGGCGAGCGCACGATGCGAGGGAATCGCGGTAATGGGCTCGCGATAATCGAAGTAGTCGCGGAACTTGGCGCCCGCCTCTTCCTTGCCGGTAGCCACTTTGGCGACCAGTTGGCCGTTCGTTTGCAGATGCTCACGCAGCTCGCCGAGGAGCTGTGCGTCCTCTGCGAATTGCTCCATGAGGATCTGGCGCGCGCCGTCCAATGCAGCTTTGATATCGGGCACACCCGGATTGTCGCCATTCTCCGTGGTGAACGCCGCCTTGAGAAATTTTTTCCCTTCGGTCTCGGGATCCAATCGCGGATCATCGAGCAAGGTCGTGGCCAGCACGTCCAGACCGGCTTCACGCGCAATTTGTGCCTTCGTGCGCCGCTTGGGCTTGTAAGGTAGATACAGGTCTTCCAGGCGCTGCTTGGTCTCGGCGGCCACGATGCTCGCTTTGAGCTCGTCTGTCAGTTTGCCCTGCTCCTCGATGCTCTTCAGGATGGCGTCGCGGCGCTCGTCGAGCTCGCGCAGATAGACGAGGCGCTCCTCGAGCGTGCGCAATTGCGCATCGTCCAGGCCGCCAGTGGCCTCTTTGCGATAACGCGCAATGAAGGGAACGGTCGAGCCTGCATCGAGCAAGGCTACGGCGGCGGTAATCTGTTGGGACTTGACAGCGAGTTCGGCCGCGAGACGGGATTCAATGGACTGCATCGGCACTGGGTAATTCGGTGCAACGGGGCGCGCACTATGCTCGCACCCATCGTCGGCAACAAGACTTGCCAAATGCCTGCGAGCCTGTCAGTCCCGCGCGGGCTTGCACTTCCAACACGCGCCGGCGCGGATAGCGCTAGAACTCACCACCGCGGCCACAGGAAATAGCCGCATGATTCGGCAGCAGCGCCTCGTTCAGCTCCCGGAATCTGGCGTCCCGCTGCTCTTTGGGCAACTTGCAGATACCGTTGATATAGCTCACGGCCATCTGCTGGGCATCACCGGGGCTGTTGGTCACTGGCGTCGCCGCGCCTTTGGTAGCACCGCTGTTGCCAAACCAGGGCGTGGCGCATCCCGATGCGGCGATACCGATCGCCAGCACACCGGTCACCACGAGGACGATCGTCTTGGGCGAGAATCTCATGCCCGCCAGGGTACCATCGAGCTGATCCGCGCGTTCGCTTCCGTTGCGCCGCACAAGGAGACTGCGACTGGGCAGACGCCAAAGCCGCCAAGGGTCAGCTCTCGCGCACTTCCCTGTCGAGAGTCGTGGAAAGCTGCCGTTTCACCGCACTTCTGTGCCGCGTTCGGGACCGTGCAGGGCGCACCTCAAGCGCCAGCGCATCGGTAACTTCTGCAATGGCAAAGGCAAACTTTTCACGCCCGACGGGGCCGGGTCCGCCGGCCACACCGGAGATCCGGGGTGGCTCGACGGCGTCTGGGCCGCGTCCTTGCAGCCCCCGTGTGGTCCCTCAGTGCGTGCTACTCCTCCGTGCGACGCTCGGTGCCCTCGCGCTGATGACTTTCGCTCGCGTTGCTGGCGCTGCTGCTGGAGCCGCCTCCATGGCTCGCCTGTCCTCCCTTGCGGCCGGCCTCCGCGGCCAGCTCCGGGTTTTGCGAGAAGCTGCGTTTTTCATCGGGGACGCTTTGTCCGCCCTTGCGGCCGGCAACCGCTGCGAGCTCGCGGTTTTGCGAGAAACTGCGCTTGGAGCCGGGCACGCTCTGTCCGCCTTTACGGCCGGCTTCGGCAGCGAGCCGCCGATTTTGCGAGAAACTCCGTTTCTCATCGGGAACTGCTTTTCCGCCCATACTTGCAATCTGGCGCTGCCGCTCCGCATTCATTGACGCGAATCCACGATTGGAAGTGCGTCCGTCCTGAGTTGGTTCGTGAGCCATCGTTACTCTCCTCCACAATGAATACCAGGCTCGCGGGCAACACAACTGGCAGCAAACGATGTGCGACCTAGAACCTCCCACGGAACACTCAGCTCGTGAAGATAGCCCTCGGCCAGCGAGCGCATGCCAAGATCAGCAAGACCCATGCCGAAGCCGCCGCTCGTGCAAAATTTGAACTTTTGTGCGCTTACCGGGGGGCCAGTGGTGGCGGTGACCTTCGGTCGCGGTGCGCAATCCGTGCGGCCGCGTTAACCTGCGCTAACGCATCGTCGAACGTTGGGGTTCGCGGAAAGGCCTGTTTCAGGGCGTAACATGATCAATGACGATGTTGACCAGCCCATCGTGACCTACGAAGTAGGCGGCCTCACCGAAGGGATCACCGCTTCCGGCAATGGGATTGCCGGAGCGGGCAATCCGCGCAACGACTTGCACTTTTTGTCCGGCCGCGAACGCGCGCCCGGGCACCATCGAGTCCGACGGTGTCAGTTCCACGTTCTGCGGGAAGCGGCTCGCGAGTCGTTTTGCGGCCAATGGCGGTCCAGGCCGGCCGGGATCCCGGACGAAAACGAACAGCGGCGCGGCATCCGTGCCCCCTTTCGAGAATTCCGGCGCCAACTCGATGTGCACGCGTACGGCGGCACCGCCTGCGGCTGCTGCGGGCGAGGATGAGGACGCGCTTGGCGCGGCCGCTGCGGCACTATTGCCGTCACTGCCGTTCGCGGCGAGCTTCGCATCGATCGCGGCGATCTGCTGCTCCAGTATCGGCCGGATGCTCTCCGGCGGATTGAGGCTGAGGAGCTTCGCGAAGCGCTCGCGCGCCAAAGGCAATTGCCCGCGACGGACCGCCGCAGCGGCGCCGAAAAACAACGCCTTGCCGGAGTTGGGATCCAGCGTGAGTGCCTGCTCGATCATGCGGCCCGCTCGGCCGTCCAGTTGTGACTCATCACCCATCGCGAGCGCTTCGGCCGCGCCAACGAGGGCGTCGGCACTTTTGCCGCCAGCCAGCCGATCGGCCCGCTCGAACGCACGCACTGCCAGTGGATATTGCTCCAGGACGACGTAGGAGCGTCCCAGCATCAACCAGCCGTTGAGATCCTGCGGATCGCGTTCGAGCTTGCGTGCGAGCCGCGCCACCATGTTTTGCGGGGAGTCCGCGGGCGCCGGCGCGCGCCACGACCAGTTGGTCAGACTCGCGTACAGCACTGCGGAGCCGATGACCAGCACTCCTGCAGCACCGAGAGCGGCCCATGGGGCGGGAGCCACGTTCGTGGGGACTCGACGCAGCAAGGGGACTGCGATGAGCGCAACGCCGGCGATGATCAGAACGCCGGCCAACAGAAGAAAAGTAATCATCAGGAGCGGATGTCCTCTTCCAGAGGCTCGTTATCTTGCGGGACGAGTGCCGCGCGCTGTTTGATGATGCGCACCGCAATCAATGCCCCCAGCAGGATGAGCGCTCCCGGAGCAAACCACAGCCATGCGGTGCGCGCCGACATGCGCGGCCGGAACAGGATGAACTCGCCGTAGCGCGAGACCATGTAGTTGCGAACGTCGTCGTCGCTCTTGCCTGCCAACAGCATTTCCTTCACCTGCCGACGTAGATCCGCGGCCAGATCCACCGGCGAGTCGGCAATGGCCTCGTTCTGGCACTGCATGCAACGCAACTCGTGAGTCAGCGCGAGATAGCGCTCCTGCAGCTCGGGAGTCGGCATCTGGGTTGGATCGACGGCCCGGGCGGCTGTTGCGCAAAGAACCAGCGCGGCGATCGCCACAGCGGCGGCCCAAAGCCCAACCTTGTCGTGAATGAGCCTCATGACTTCGCGGGCGCGCCCGCCGTGCCGGCCTGCCGCTGCGGCAGCCTGGGCAGAAATTCCTTTTCCCATGCCTGCGGGGTGAGCGGCCCAACATATTTGTAGACGATGATACCTTTGTCATTCACGAGGAAGGTCTCTGGAGCCCCATAGACCCCCCAATCGACCGCTTCGTGCCCATCCTTGTCGACGGCAATGGTCTCGTACGGGTTACCTAGCTGATCCAACATCGAAAGCGCCTCGGAGTCCGTGTCACGCCAGTCCATGCCGATGATCGGCACCACACCCGCACGTTTGATATCGAGCAAGGTGCTGTGCTCCTGGCGGCATCCACCGCACCACGTTCCCCAGACGTTGAAGACGTACCAGCGGCCGTGGAGATCGGTCGATTTGACCACCGCTCCCGGCGAAGTCAGGTTCGGCAATGTGAACTCGGGGGCCGGCTTTCCCAGCAGCGGCGACTTGATGATACCCAACTCCGGCGAGTGTTTGATGCCGACACCGAGCACGATGACCAGCAGCGCGAAAACGCCCAGTGGAATGAGAAAACGGTTCATCCGGCGCGCTCTCCCGTGACGGTGGTCGAGCCGACTGTGGCTGCCCCTTCCTCGGCGGCGGACCTGGTCAGGCGGTAGCGGCGATCCGTCAGAGAGATTCCGCCACCAACGGCCATGATGAACGCGGCCAGCCAGACGAGATTCACCAGCGGCCGGACCTGGATACGGATACTCCATTTACCGGCACCGAGATCCTCGCCCATCGCAACCAGCAGATTGCTGCCGTAGTGCATCTCGATGGCCGCTTCGGTGGTCACCTGGCGCTGCACATCATACTTGCGCTTTTCCGGGTAGAGCACTGTCAGGGGTGTGCCATTGCGGCTGACCCGGACCGTCCCGGTCACACCCTCGTAGTTCGGGCCCTCGATGGATTTGACGCCCTCGAACCGGAATTCGTACGGACCGACCGCGGTGGCGGCGCCTTTGGCGAGTGACACATCGTGCTCGGTGGTGAACGACTCGACCGTCGTCAAGGCCAGAACGAACAGACCCAGCCCGATGTGCGCCACGGTCATTCCCACGACGGAGCGCGAGAGCGACAGCTTGCGTCTCACTCGGTCGATAGGATCGACCAGGGAAGTCAGGATGATCCAGACGCCCAGCGTTGCGCCGACGGGCGTCAGGATCTTGCCGTGGGAGTAGATTGCAAAGCTGATGAGGCATGCCAGGGCGATTGCGATGACGAGGGTCGTCAGCAGCACGCGCGATTTCTCGCCTAGCCTGCCCCGCTTCCAGTTCGCGTGGATGCCGATTCCCAGCAGCGCACACAATGGGAGCATGGAGAGCATGAACGTCGGGTTGAAATAGGGAGCGCCGACCGACAGCGTGCCGAGACCGAGTGTGGTTGCGATCAGGGGCGCCAAGGTGCCCGCGAACACCGTCGCGGCGGCGACGACCAGCAGGATATTGTTGAAGAGCAGGAATGACTCACGGGCGCTCAGATCGAATCCCGCTTGTGATTTCAGCAGGGGTGCGCGCCACGCATACAAGCTCAGCGCGCCGCCGATCATGACCACCAGGAAGCACAGGATGAAAATGCCTCGCGTCGGGTCTGCCGCGAACGAGTGCACGGATACCAGGACGCCGGAGCGCACCAGGAATGTGCCCAGCAAGCTCAAGGAGAACGCCAGAATGGCGAGCAACAGCGTCCAGCTTTTGAACAGGCCGCGTTTATCGGTCACAGCCAGCGAATGGATGAGCGCGGTTCCGACCAGCCACGGCATGAAAGACGCGTTCTCGACCGGATCCCAGAACCAATAGCCGCCCCAACCCAGCTCGTAATAGGCCCACCAGCTGCCGAGGGCGATACCACAGCTCAGAAAGGCCCAGGCCGCGGTCGTCCATGGCCGGGTCCAGCGCGCCCAGTGTTGGTCGAGCCGTCCTTCCAGCATGGCCGCGCAAGCGAACGCAAAGGCGACGGCGAAACCGACGTAGCCGGTGTAGAGAATCGGCGGATGAATGGCCAGTGCCGGATCTTGCAGGATGGGGTTGAGATCACGGCCATCCGGCGCCGGCGGATCGAGGCGGGAGAACGGGTTGGAGGTTGCCAGGGTGAAGAGCAGGAAGCCGAAGCTCACGATACCCAATACGCCGAGCACGCGCGCGCCGAAGCGCTGCGGCAGCCGGGTCACTCCGATCGACACGGCTACCGTCCAACAGCTGAGGAGGAAAATCCACAGCAACAGGGAGCCTTCGTGGGCGCCCCACAAAGCGGTCACCCGGTAGAACAGGGGCAGCGCCGAATTGGAATTTTCGGCGACATAGAGGACCGAGAAGTCGTTGGATACGAAGGAGTAGATGAGGCAGCCGACGGCGGTGCCGATCATCACGAACTGTCCCGCGACGGCGGGTGTCACTGCCGCCGTCCAGCGATCCCGGCCCGCCATCGGGCCCACGATGCCGAAGAAGGCCTGCAAGCCTGCCAGCAGCAGGGCCAGGATCAGGGCGAAATGGCCAAGCTCGGGGAGCATGTCAGATACCTCCGGAGGGAACCGGTTTCGTAGTGCCTGCGGAGGGTGCCGTAGGCTGGCTGAGGGCCTCCTCGCGCGCTTCGCCGTGGCGACGCTTCAGCGATTTCGCAACTTCCGGAGGCATATATTTCTCATCGTGCTTTGCCAGCACTTCGTCGGCGACGAACGTGCCGTTGGCGCTCATCCTTCCGTGCGCCACGACGCCCGTGCCCTCACGGAACAAGTCGGGAAGCACTCCGGTGTAACTTACGGGTACCTGATGCTTGAAGTCGGTCACGACGAAATGGACTTCGAGGCTGCCGGGCACGCGTTTCACACTGCCCTCGGTCACCATGCCGCCCAAGCGGAAGTGCTCGCCGGCCTTGACCTCGCCCTGAGAAACCTGGGTTGGATCGAAGAAGAAGGTCACGTTGGAGCGGAAGGCACTCAAAGCCAACGTACCCGCAATCGCAACGCCCGCGAGAATGCCGAACACCAGGGTCATACGTCGTTGTCGGGGCGTCATGGCGTCTCTCCTCCTCCGGCTCGCATCGCAAGACGGCGGCGCGCTTCTTCGCGCGAGCGAGCGAGCAGCCGCCTGGCCCAGAAAATGTTCAACACGACGACAATCAGGGTGAGCACGTACGAGGGCCAGACGTACGCGGCATAGCCGCCCATATCGAAGAAATCAGACAGCTCCTTCATGGAGTCACCGCCTCACGGATCCAACTCGCCGCACGCTCGCGGCTCAACACCTCGCCGCGGAGCCGCACCAGCAGGACCGCCACGAAGAACAGAGTAAACCCCAGGATCATCATCAGGAGCGGCACGAGCATGGAGACCTGAATTGCGGGCCGGTCGAGCCTCATCAGAGACGGCCCCTGGTGCAGGGAGTTCCACCAGACCACGGAGTAATGAATGATCGGAACGTTCACGATGCCGACAACAGCCAACAGGGCACTGGCGCGATCCGCGCGCTGCATATCCTCCATCGCCGAGCGCAGTCCCATGTAGCCGAAATAAAGGAACAGCAGGATGAGCTCCGAGGTGACCCGCGGGTCCCATTCCCAGTACGTTCCCCACATCGGCGCGCCCCACAGCGAGCCGGTGACCAGCGCGCAGAAGGTGATCGAGGCCCCAATGGGCGCACAGCTGGCGGCCACCGCATGAGCCACTTTGATCCGCCAGATGAGGCCGACCGCAGCGGAGATCGCCATGGTCGTATAGATCATGATCGACATATACGCTGTCGGGACATGTACGTAGAGGATGCGGAATCCGTCGCCCTGCTGATAGTCAGGGGGCGCGAGCACGAGCCCGTCATACAGGCCCGCCACGATCAATAGCGCCGCGGGCCAGGCAAACCAGGGGGTCAGCCGTCCAGCGAGGCTGTAGATGTAGGGCGGCGAGCCGAGGCGGTGAAACCAGGTCCAGGCCATCTTTCAATTCACTCCAGATTGACTCGCACACCGGCCGCTGTCGCCAACGGCGCCAGTGTGAGTCCGAGTACTGCGAGCGCTCCGAGGAGCTCCAGCGGCGGTCCATAGCCCTCGCCCTTGATCGCCAGTTCCGTGGCGCGCGCGCCGAAAATCAACACAGGCATTGCCAACGGCAACGTCAGTAACGACAGCAAAGCGCCACTGCGCTTCACACCCAGCGTGAGTGCGGCTCCCGTGGCGCCGATCAGACTCAACGCGACGCTTCCCACGGCCACCGCAGCGACTATCCCGGGTACCGCCGCGGCGGGAGCTCCCAACGAGAGCCCGGCGAGCGGCGCCATGATTGCCAGCGGCAATCCCGTCAGGAGCCAATGGGCCGCCGTCTTGGCAAACAACAGACAGCTGAGCGACTGCCCGGAGAGCGCATATTGCTCGAGAGTGCCGTCGCTGGCGTCGTCCCGAAACAGAAACTCGAGCGCCAGCTGCGAGGATAACAAGGCAGCCACCCACAACACACCGGGCGCAACGTCTCGAAGACGCGACAATTCAGGCGAAATGGCCAGTGGAAACAAGGTCGTAACGATCGCAAAGAATACCAGGGGTTGGATGAGTTGCCCGCGCTTCCGGAACGCAAGTCTCAGATCGCGGGTCAGCGCCAGACCCGCGGCCGTCAGCAGTGGCGTCGCCGGGGTGCGCGTCCTCCTGGCCTCCGCGAGGGCCGCAGCCATGGCCTCCCCTGTGTGTGCTATTTGATCACTCACGCGCGAGCTCGAGCCTCCGCAACGCGGTCGGCCGCACCGAAAGCTCGTGGTGAATGGCCGCGACCACGAGCCCCCCGCGGCTCAACTGCTCATCGATCAGTCCGCCCACCAGCTGCTGCCCTTGCTTGTCCAGATTGGTGGTCGGCTCATCCAGGAGCCACAGCGGGGCCGCCATGAGCGCCAGGCCTGCCAAGGCCACCCGCCGCTTTTGGCCCGCCGACAACGTGCGCACGGGTCGATCACTCCATCCCCGCGCGCCGACCCTCTCCAGGCTCTCGTCCACCTTAGAGCGCGTCAGGGGCCAGCGAATTCCAATCCAATAAAGAAGATTCTCTCGCGGGGTCAGATCCGCTTTCAGGGGCGGTTCGTGGCCGACGTAAGCCATTTCCTGGTGAAATCCCGGCAGATCGCGGCGGACATCGTCCCCCCGCCACAGCACCCTTCCCTCCTCGGCATACATGAGCCCGCTCAGGGTGCGTAGGAGGCTGGTCTTTCCAGCGCCATTCGAGCCCGTGATCTGCAGACACTCCCCCGGGCGCACTGCGAAGCTCACCCCCTGCAAAACATGCCGATCCCCCCGCCACAGATGCAGGTTCTCCGCCTGCAGCAGCGGCTCCCCGGATCCGACCCCGGACGGGTGGCGACTAGTGACGGTGTTGGCTGGCAAGGGCTCGTGCCGGTCGGTGCCTTAACTGGCGCGCGAGTCTCGCAAATTCAGGGGCTTAGCGCCATGAGTAAAGAGCACTATCCCGCCCCGCCGGAGGGCGTGCCTGCGGGCCGGATCTGGGCGGGTCCGCTTGCTTCCTCGCCCGGGCCGCGCCCACATCGCATACAATTGCGCGCCCTCCCGTATGCCCGGGTGGCGAAATAGGTAGACGCAAGGGACTTGAGATAATTTGAGCACCCGGCTCGGAAACGGCCGGTGTGAATGGGGTCAAATTCGGGGAACCAGCCCCACCGCTCGCCGCGGTGCCTGCAATCCCGAGCTAAGCCCTCCGAGGCGCTGCCGCCACACGGCGCGAAGTTGATTGCTGTTGCCTCGGGGGAAAGTGTAGAGACTTGACGGCCCCTGCCTAACGTTCGGTGTGAGCGCAAGCGCACCGCGCCATGGCAAAGAGAAAGTCCAGACTCCAAATGAGTGGGTCAACTCAGCAGCGAAAGCTGTAGCGAGTACGAAAATCCCTCGGCCGCAAGGCCATGCCGGTTCGAGTCCGGCTCCGGGCAGATCTTCTGGACTACAGAAGTTCAGTTGTCGCGCAGACGGCGCTTGATCGAAAAACCCACCACCAACAGGCCCGCTGCCATCAGCGCGAAGGTCGAGGGCTCGGGCGCGGAAACAACCTTCATCGAGGTGATCGTGAAGCCATCGCGGAAGAACTTCTCGCCCGGAGCGCCGGCCTCTTTGGAGAACGAACCGGTGGTGACCGCCCCATCCGCAAACCAATTGACCGGTTGATCCAGAGCCAGCCCGGGTGTGGAGAAGATGTTGGACGCGGCTCCTTTGGTATCGCTCGTGGCGATCGACAGGACCGGAGTGAAGACGTCGCCCGGGTCGAAATTGATCAGGTTCAGGGAATACAGATTGTAGGTCCCCAGATAGTTCTTCTGCAGGTACACATCGGACTGCACCACGCCGCCGGGGATTTCCAGGATGTTGATGCAGGTCGTGACACTGCAGATATTCCCACTGAGCTGCAGTGGATTGGTCGGCAGCGGGGAATCATTGAAAACGGTCGAAAAGGTCGCGCCATCCGTATCGGAATACACCGGATTCGCGCGGCTTGCCGGATCCAAAGTCATGGACCCCGTAATACTCGAGCCGACAGCGTCAGTGCCGCCAGTCACCACTCCTGTGAATGAGAACGTGAGCTCGTCCGCGCTCGCTGACCCACCCAGAACCAATACACTGGCTAACAATCCCAGCTTCCGCATCTTCGCTCCCTGATCCAACACTGCGTCAAAGCTAAACCTTTTTGCCCGAACATGCACGGGGAATCGCTAGCTTTTCCGGGCGATTCGGTGAGCCTGGCGTCGCAAGCGAGCGACACTTTCGAGCGACGTGAAAGGCAACCCTGTGACGCCAACGGCAAAGGATAAGCTCTACGTGTTTATCCGCGACTCACTGCGGTGTCTTACCCGACAGTGTGTGCAGCAGGCGAGCACGCTCGATGTTGCCGCCTGTCATGATCACCGCGACTTTCTTCCTGGCCATGCGGCTCTGCTCTTGTAACAGTGCGGCGAGCGGTGCGGCGCCGGCGCCTTCGGCGATCTGGTGGGTGTCGTCGAAATAGATGCGGACGGCTTCCGCGATCTCATGCTCGCTCACCTGGAGAACGCGTGCAGCTCCGCCACAGATGATGGATATGGCGTCGGCGTTCGGCTCTCGCGTCGCGAGACCATCGGCAAACGTCAAGGCGGAAGGTGTTGTAACGGGACGGCCTGCGGCGAACGACAGAGCGGATGCAGGCGCATTGGCGGCACTTACCCCCACGATTTCCGTTTTGAGGCCTAGCAGGTCCCGTACGGCGATCAGGCCGCAGATGCCGGAGCCCATGCCGATTCCAACATAGACCGTGTCGAGATCGGGGACCGCGCGAAACAGCTCGAGGGCATAGCTGGCGACGCCAGCGACGAGATCGCGATGGAATGAGGGGACTAAATGCAACCCGCGCTCGGCCGCAACACGGCAAGCCTCGTGCTTCGCCTCATCGAAGTCCCGGCCGAATTCAACTACCGTGGCGCCGAACGCAGCCATTGAGTCGTTCTGGTCCGGCGAATTGCCGTAAGGTGCGTA
>Ga0068855_100000449_pt1 | contig 50848 bp, 47 predicted proteins | sample KBSCornC52_FD_66592 | JGI IMG/M metagenome (GOLD analysis project Ga0068855, IMG submission 66592) | Corn rhizosphere microbial communities from Kellogg Biological Station, Michigan, USA - KBS Corn C5-2 | ecosystem: Host-associated > Plants > Roots > Rhizosphere > Soil ... | reverse complement strand
AGCCAGTCCAGCGACACCCCGAGGCGCTCGACGAGCGCGTACAGGGTCGTCACCGACGGCTGGGTCCTTCCCGTCTCGATCTGCGAGATGAGGGCGGCCGAGACGCCGATCTCAGCGCCCAGTGCTCGGACGGTCAAGCCGGCGCGGCGGCGCGCGGCGAGCAGCCGCGGGCCGATCTCGACATCGATCATGAGCCCACCTTCCGTGCGGCCATGATAAGCGAGGCTGAACATGGGTCTTCCCCCGGCACGGCGCCGCTTGTAAAGTGTGGCTATACACGCCATCGTCGGCGCGCAGGACGGATCCGCTCCTCGCCGACCAAGCGAGGAGACGGAGAATCATGGGCAAGAAGATCGCGGTGCTCGGATCGGGGGCCCAGGGCTCCGGGATCGGGGTGGACTTCGTCCGCGCCGGGTACGACGTCACCTTCGTCGAGCAGTGGCCCGCGCACGTCGAGGCCATGCGGGCGAACGGCCTCCGGGTGAACCTGCCCGATGAGAGCACGGTCACCCCCGTGCATGCCATCCACCTCTGCGAGGTCGCGACCCTGCACGAGAAGTTCGACATGGTGTTCACCCTGGTGAAGGCCTACGACACCCGGTGGAGCGTACAGCTCATCGCGCCGTATCTCGCCGACGACGGACTCGTCATCGGACTGCAGAACGGCATGACCATCGACACCGTCGCCGACGTGGTGGGGCCCCACCGCACCATCGGGAGCGTCATCGAGATGGCGTCGAACATGTACGAGCCGGGGATCACCAACCGCCAGAACGCGCCGAAGGACTCCTGGTTCGCCGTGGGCGGCCTCGACGCGGCGTCGCGGGCCCGCGCCGAGGAGGTCGCCGAGGTGCTCCGCCACTCGGGCACCGTGCAGGTGACCGACGACATCCGCTCCTCCAAGTGGATGAAGCTGGTGGTCAACGCCGGCGAACTGGTCCCGTCGGCGATCCTCAACCTCCCACTGTCGGAGGCCGTGCGGGTGCCGGGGATGCACGAGTTCATGCTCGAGGCATGCCGCGAGGCCGTGCATACGGCCGTCGCCACGGGCAACCGGATGGTGCCGATCTTCGGCAACGACCGGCTCGACCTCGCCGACCCCGATCGCTTCGTCACCCAGCTGCTCGACGACGTGCTGACCCAGTTCTCGCGCCCCGACACGCGCACGACCGTGCTGCAGGACTGGGACAAGGGCCGCCACAGCGAGGTCGACGAGGTCAACGGCCTGGTCGTCGACGAGCAGGCGAAGCTCGGCGGCTCGGCGCCCTACAACGCGCTCACGGTCGACATTGCGCACCGCATCGAGCGGGGTGAACTCGAGGCGCGGCCCGAGAACGTCGAGCTGCTGGTCGGGGCGGCCACGGGCGCGGTCGCACGATGAGCAGGATCCTGATCCAGAACGCCGCGGTCGTCACCGTCGACCCCGAGCTGGGCGACTTCGAGCGCGCCGACATCCTGATCGACGACGGGGCCATCGTCCAGGTCGGCCCGGACATCTCGGCCGACGCCGAGCGGATCGATGCCGCCGGCATGATCGCGATGCCGGGCATGGTCGACACCCACCTGCACACCTGGCAGTCGCCGGTGCGCGGCATCCTGGCCGACGGCAACATCCCGGACTACCTGCGCGGCATCCGGCTTCAACTAGCCGAGCGCATGCGGCCCGAGGACATGTACGTCGGCAACTACCTGGGCGCCCTCGACGCGATCAACAACGGCGTGACGTCGATCGTCGACTACTGCCACAACATCCTGACGCCGGATCACGCCCACTCGGCCGTGCAGGGGCTGCTCGACGCCGGCGTGCGCGGTCTCTACGGCCACGGGATGACGCCGATCACGACCAACACCTGGGCCGAGAGCAAGGGCGGCTCGAGCGCGGCCGGCGACCCGAACGAGTACCGGACCAGGGCCGACCTGGCCCGCGAGATCCGCGACACCTACTTCCGCAGCGAGAGCCAGCCGCTGCGCTTCGGCATGGCGCCTCAGGAGTTCGCGATCACCCCGCCGGCCGAGGTGGTGCGCGAGTTCGCGCTCGCCCGCGAGCTCGGCGCGCGGATCACCCAGCACGCCAACCAGGTGATCGTGCGCCAGCTCTTCCAGGACGTCGAGCAGCTGCACGCGCACGGGCTGCTCGGCGACGACCTGCTGCTTGTGCACTGCACCTTCAACACCGAGCACGAGTGGGAGCTGCTGCGCGACACCGGCACGATGGTCTCGGTGTGCGCCGAGACCGAGATGCAGATGGGCATGGGCTTTCCCGCCATCCGCGAGGTGACCGAGTACACGCCGGGGCCGAGCCTCGGCATCGACTGCGTGAGCGGCGACAGCCACGACATGATCTCGCACGGCCGGCTCGTGCTGCAGGCCACCCGCTGGCGCGACGACGAGCCCGGCTACCAGCGGATGGTGGCCCCGCAGGTCATGACCTGGAAGACCTCCGACGCACTGAAGTGGCTCACGATCAACGGCGCGAAGGCGGCAGGAGTCGGGGATGCCGCCGGCTCGCTCACGCCGGGCAAGCGCGCGGACATCGTGCTGCTCGACATGCGCGGCATCAGCACGGCGGGCTGGAACCGGCGCCAGCCGGGCGGCGCGATCATCTCGCAGGCCAACGCCGGCAACGTCGACACCGTGCTCATCGACGGCCGCATTGTCAAACGCGACGGCAGGCTCGTCCACGTGGACGTCGACGAGGCCCTGCGCAAGATGCAGGAGTCGCACGACTACCTCTACGAGGAGATGGACAAGCACGGCGGATTCATCCCGCAGCCGCCGATCGACATCCCGCTGTACCGCGAACGGGCCTGACCTGCTCGAGGCGGAGGCCATTTCTGGCCTCCGCGCGGTCAGGCCCCGTGGCGCGTCCCGCGCCCCGGCTTCACTCGGAGAAGCCCCACCTGGCATGCAGCCGCTTCATCCAGCGCGGCGCCCACCACATGATCCGCTGCTGCCAGGTCATGAACGCGGGCACCAGCAGGCAGCGCACCACGGTGGCGTCCAGCAGCACGGCGACCGCCAACGAGGTGCCGAGCTGCTTGATCACCATGAGGTCGCCGGTGGCGAATCCGGCGAAGACCACGATGATGATCGCGGCGGCCGAGGTGATGATGCGGCCTGAGCGCTGCAGCCCGAGGGCGATCGATTCGCGCGGGCCGATGCCGGCATCCACCTGCTCCTTGATGCGCGACAGGATGAACATCTCGTAGTCCATCGCGAGGCCGAAGCCGAAGGCGAAGGTCAGCAGCAGCACGAGCACATCGACACCGTGCACGTGAGCGGGGTCGAAGTTCAGGATGCCCGAGAAGTGCCCCTGCTCGAAGCCCCACACCAGCACGCCGACGCTCGCGCCCAGCGAGAGCGCCGAGGCGATCAGCGCCTTCACCGGGACGACGAGCGATCCGCTCATCAGGAACAGCAGAACGATCGTGCCGAGCGCGATGATCAGAACCGCCCAGGGGGCGCTGGCGACCAGGGAGTCGGAGAGATCGGCCGTTCGGGCGTCGATGCCGCTGACCCGGGCCGCTGAGCCGTCGGAGAACTGCGGCCGTTCCGCTCGGATCGCCCGCACCACCGCGATCCCGTCCGCCGGGTCGACCCGCACCGCCGATGCCCAGCCGTCGCCGCGGTTCACGGGGGCGGTCACCGCCTCCACGTGCGGAAGCTTCGCCACCTGTGCCGCCCAGGCCACGGCGTGCGCCTCGGTGGAGGTCACCAGCTCGACGCGGGGGGTCGCGGCATCCGGGAACTGCGTGGCGAGCGTCTCGACGAAGCTGGACTGACTCGACGATGCCGGGATCGCGTCGATGCTGGTGTTCGCCAGCCGAAGGGTGAACAGCGGGCTGCCGACCGCGAGCAGTGCGAGCAGGCAGCCGAGCGTGACGAGGGCCGGGTGCTTCTGCACCCCCCTGGTCAGCTTCGAGAAGAAGCCCTCGTCGGGCGCGATGTCGCCGAAGCGGCTGATGAAGCGGCCGAGCCCGGGCAGGTGGGTGAGCGCGCCGGGCCTCAGCAGACGGTCGCCGGTGAGCGAGAGCAGCGCGGGCACCAGGGTCAGGGCCGTGAGGATCGCGATGGCGGTCACCGACAGGGCGCCTACCGCAATTGCACGCACGATCCGCGGCTGGAAGACCAGCAGACCGGCCGAGGCGATGGCGAAGGTGACCCCCGAGAACAGCACCGTGCGCCCCGCGCGGTCGGCGGTGCGGCGGATCGCGAGCAGACGGATGCCTCGGCGATCGTCACGGCTCAGATGCCACGACTCGCCCATCGCCGCCAGTGCCGAGCGGTACTCCTCGCGGAACCGGCTCACCACCAGCAGCCCGTAGTCGATCGACAGCCCGAGCCCGACCGCGGTCACCACGTTGATCACCGTGGTGTCGATGTCAGTGAGGAAGGTGATGCCGAACAGCACGCCGAGCGCGCCGACGATCGACACGATCGCCCCCAGCAGCGGGATGCCGGCCGCCAGGAACCCGCCGAACACGAGGAGCATCACGACCAGGGCGATCGGCAGCGCGACCGCCTCGCCTCGCTCCAGGTCGCTCGCCGAGATCTTGACGATCGAGTCGACGAGCAGGGAGCTGCCACCGACCAGAGCGGTGGATCCGGGGAACTCCGACCGCAACTGCGCCGCGGCTCGTCGCAGCTCGGCGACCGCGCGGTCGACCGTCGCGGAGTCCGGGTCTCGAGCGCCGACTCCCGACACCGTGGCCGTGAGCAGCACTCCGCGGCCGTCCGGCGAGAAGGCGGAGGCGATCGCCGCCGGGTGCCCGCCGCCGGGCAGGCTCGGCAGGACGAGCGGGTCGACGTACCCGGTGTGCGGCAGCCTGCTCAGCGTCGCACCGAGCCGATTGGCCCAGAGCAGCAGCCGCGGATCGTCCAGTGCCACGCCGTGCACGAGCAGGGTCGCAGACTCGGTCGCCGCACCGTGGCCGGCCAGCAGATCGTCGGCCCGGCTGGCCTCACCGGCGACGCTCGGCGCCCCGTTCTTCAGACGGTCGAACAGGTTCTGACCGCCGGCCCCGGCCACCGCCGTGGCGACCGCGATCGCCACCAGCACGGCCCAGACCACGATGGCGGCGACGGGATGCGCGCCGACCGCGCCACCCAGCCGGCCGAGCGGCCCCGCCCGGCCCGGCCCTGCCGTCATACCTTCGACCGCCAGTCGTCGTCATCGTCGGCGGCGGCCTCGGCCCCGTCCGCCTCGATCACGTCGATCGGCAGCGTGATCGACGCGGTCGGCGGCGCGACCACGGTCATCTCGTCGCGGCGGTGCCGCAGCACGGTGTCGACATAGCTGCTCAAGGCTTCGGCGAGCGGGACGTTGCGGCCCTCATTCTGCGAGCGGTACCAGCGGTGCTCGAGCAGCTGGTGGAACACCTCGGCCGGCTCCAGCTTGCCCCGCAGCTCTTTGGGGATCGCGCGGATCACCGGTTCGAACACCCGCACCACCCAGTCGTGGGCGACCTGCTCCTCGTCGAGGTCCTTGCGATCGCCGGTGGCGCGGTAGGCGTCCAGGTCGTTGAGCAGACGGCGGGCCTGGTTCTCGCCGGCGTCGAGTCCGGTGAGACGGAGGAGCCGCCGGGAGTGGTGGCCGGCATCCACGACCTTGGGCTGGATGCGCACCTGGGTGCCGTCCGCGTCCTTGTTGATCGACAACTCCTCGATGTCGAAGCCGAGCTCGTTGAGCCGCTCGACGCGACGCCCGATGCGCCAGCGCTCCGACTCGGGGAACGACTCGGACGCGGTCAGCTCGGCCCACAGCGTGCGGTATGCCGCGACGATCCCGTCGGCGACCGCGACGGGGTCGACATCCTCATCGAGGCGGCCGCCAGCCTGCAGGTCGAGCAGCTCGCCGGCGATGTTGATCCGCCCGATGTCGAGATCGTGCTCGCGCTGCCCGTCGCTCAGATCGGCGTCGTGCAACTGTCCGGTCTCGGCGTCGACCAGGTAGGCGGCGAAGGCGCCCGCGTCGCGACGGAACAGGGTGTTCGACAGCGACACGTCGCCCCAGAAGAATCCGACCACGTGCAGTCGGGCGAGCAGCACGGCGAGCGCGTCGACCAGCCGTGTCGCCGTGTCGGGCCGCAGCGCCTGGGAATACAGCGCGCGATACGGGAGCGAGAAGCGCAGGTGGCGCGTCACGAGTGCCGGCGCGAGGGCTTCGCCTGCGTCGGTCGCCCGGTCGGTGATCACCGCCACCGGTTCGACGCACGGGATGTCGAGCCGCTGCAGGCTGCGCAGCAGGTCGTACTCGCGACGGGCCAGCTCGACCGTGGTCTCTTTGATCGCCACCACGTAGCCCCCGAGATGCACGAAGCGCACCAGGTGCCGTGAGATGCCCTTGGGCAGGGTGGCGATGGTCTCGTCCGGCCAGAGCTCGAGCGGCAGGTTCCACGGCAGGTCGAGCAGCGCCGGGTCGGGCACCGCCGAGGTGATCGAGAGCGCGGATGCCATGCGTCGAGCCTACTGACGCTCCCCAACCGCGGGGCGCCGCGAGATCTCGGCGATCGCGGCCCAGTCCAGCCGGTCGCCGCCCGGCTCGGCGAGGGTCTGCTCGAACACCCTCCGCAGCGCGGGCGCGGTCGGAAGCGTGACCCCGACCTGCTCCGCCGCGGTCTCGGCGAGCCCCAGGTCTTTGAGCCCGAGCGCCGCGGTGAAGCCGGCGGGCTCGTAGCGGCGGTGCGCGATGATGTCGCCGTAGACGGTGTAGCTCACGCCGCCGAACAGGGTGCTCGTCAGCAATTCGACGAACTGCTCTGCATCGACGCCGTGGTGCTCGACGATCGAGATCGACTCGCCGAGCGCCTCGATCGCGTGGATGATGTTGAAGTTCACGGCGATCTTGACCAGGTTCGCCTGCGCGGGCTCTGTTCCGATGCGCCAGGTCCGCGCGCCGAGCACCTGGAAGTAGGGCTCGAGCCGGTCGATGTCGGCGTCCGCACCGCCTGCCAGGATGTTGAGCTTGCCCTCCGCCGCCAGGTTGACCCGGCCGAGCACCGGCGCGGCGACGTAGCCGACCCCGGCCGCGGCGTGCCGGTCTGCCAGCGTGCGCGCCGCATCCGGGCTGATCGACGCCATGTTCACGTGCAGACCGCCTGCCGCATCGCGCAGCGCGTCGTCGCCGAACACGGCGTCGGCCGCCTCGTCGTTCGCCAGCATCGAGAAGGCGATCCCGGCGTCAAGGGCGTGGGCCGCCGAGGCCGCGGGCACCGCGCCCACGGCGAGCAGCGGCGACGCCGCGTCGGGATTGCGGTTCCACACCCGCACGGTGTGGCCGGCATCCACGAGGCGCCGCGCCATGGTGGAGCCCATCGTGCCCAAGCCGATGAAGCCGACCTCGGCCATCAGGCCTTCCAGACCGTCTTCACGTTGCAGAACTCCCTGATGCCCTCCGCGGCGAGCTCGCGGCCGAAGCCCGAGTCCTTGATGCCGCCGAACGGCAGCTCGGGGTACGAGATCGTCATGCCGTTGATGAAGACCGCGCCCGCATCGAGGTCGCGGACGAACACGGCCTCGTCGTCGGCGTCGTTGGTCCAGACCGCCGAGCTCAGCCCGAAGGTGGTCTGGTTCGCGATCCGGATCGCCTCGTCGCGGTCGGCGACCTTGTAGAGGGATGCCACCGGCCCGAAGGTCTCTTCCATCACGATCCGCATGTCGTCGGTGAGGTCAGCGAGCAGGGTGGGCTGGTAGAACCAGCCGGGACCGTCGACCGCACTGCCGCCCGTCAGCACCGTCGCGCCCTTGGCGACCGCGTCGTCGACCAGCTCGGCCAGATCGGAGCGACCGGACTCGGTGGCGACCGGCCCGACATCCGTCTTCTCGTCCATCGGGTCGCCGACCACCAGGGCGTTCAGCTTGTCGGTGAACAACGTCGCGAACGCGTCGTAGATGTCGGCGTGCACCAGGAAGCGCTTGGCCGCGATGCAGCTCTGCCCGTTGTTCTGGGTTCGCGCCTTCACGGCCGTGGTCGCTGCGGTCTCGAGGTCGGCGCTCGGCATCACGATGAAGGGGTCGGAGCCGCCCAGCTCCATCACGCTCTTCTTGATCTGGTCGCCCGCGATCGAGGCCACCGAGCGGCCCGCCCCCTCAGACCCGGTGAGGGTCACGGCCTTGACCCGCCGGTCTTCGATGACGCCCTTGACCTCGCGCGAGCCGATCATCAGGGCGCGGAACGATCCGACCGGAAAGCCGCCGCGCTCGAAGATCGTGTCGAGGTACAGGGCCGCCTGGGGCACGTTGGATGCGTGCTTGAGCACCCCGGTGTTGCCCGCCATCAGGGCGGGCGCGGCGAAGCGGATCACCTGCCAGAGCGCGTAGTTCCACGGCATCACCGCGAGCACGACGCCGAGCGGCTGGTACCGCGCATACGCACGCGAGGCGCCGACGCTCGACGGGTCGGCCAGCGGCTCGTCGGCGAGGAACGCTTCGGCGTGATCCGCGTAGAAGCGCAGGTTCTTGGCGCACTTGAGCACCTCGCCCTTCGCCTGTGCGAGCGGCTTGCCCATCTCGAGAGTCAGGATGCGGGCGGTGGCGTCCGCCTCCTGCTCGATCAGCTCGGCGGCGGCCCGCATCCACTCGCCGCGCTGCGCGAAGGTGGTGGACTTCAGCGCCTGGTACGCGGCCTCGGCCTCGCCGATCTTGCGATCGATGGTGGCGGCGTCATCGGCGGGAAATTCCTTGACGGTCTCGCCGGTGGCGGGGTTGATGGTCGCGATGGCCATGGTGCTTCCTCCTGGTGGATCTGGTTGGTGTCAGTTCTCGAAGACGGTGGGGTGGCGGGCCAGCTCGAGCCGGGTGCGCCGGATGTGTCCGGCCAGCACGCGCTCGGCCTCGTCGGCGTCGCGGCGCCGGAGCGCCGAGACCAGCAGGTGGTGCTCATGATGCACGCTGCGGTCGCCCTCCGAGCGGAACACACGGGTGAACGCCCGTCGGTAGTGCTGGGTGCGGTTCCAGAGCCGCAGCACCAGATCGCCGAGCACGCTCGTCTGGGCGGCGGAGTAGCACGAGAGGTGGAACTCCCTGTCCAGGCTCAGGAACGTCTCGACGTCGTCGGACCGTTCCATGGCGTCGGCGAGCCGCTCGAGGGCGTCGAGGTCGGCGTCGCTCATCAGCGGCACGTTGAAGCGCAGCAGCAGCGGCTCGATCCGCTCGCGGATCTGGTACATCTCCTCGCACTCGGCAAGGCTCAGGCTCGACACCCAGGCCCCGGTGTTGGCCACCAGGGTCACCAGGCCTTCGGCCTCCAGCATCCTGAGCGCCTCGCGCACGGGCACCCGGCTCGCGCCGTGCCGGCCGGCGAGATCCTCCTGGCGGATCCGCGCGCCCGGGGCGTGCTCGCCGGTGAGGATCGCCTCGCGCAACTCCGCGGCGATGCGCGCGCCGGCGGCGCCGTGGGTCGAGAGCTCGAGAGTCATTCCGTTCATTCTGCCGCGACCGCGCTCACTCGGCAGGCCGGGCCGGGTGCCAGAGCTTCACCGGCGCATCCTGCTCATAGGCCTTTCCACCGGGGTAGCTGACCAGTTCGAACTGCATCCCCCACGGACTGCGGAAGTACAGCCAGCGCTGGCCCTCCGCCGCGCCCTTGCTCGCCGTCGGCTCGCCCATCGGCTGGATGCCGTGCTCGCGCAGGTGGGCGGCCGCGGCATCCAGGTCGTCCACGTAGAGCGCGATGTGGTGGCCGCCGATGTCGCTGTTGCGGGGCTGGGGCCGTTGCGGATCGTCGGCTCCGCCCGGCTCGTAGAGGAAGGTCTCGATGTTGGTGCCGTTGCCCAGGCGGTAGAAGCGGATCTCGCGGATCACGGTGCGCGGATCGACGCCGATGTGCACCTGCATCCAGTCGTCGTCCGCCCGCTTCTCGCCGAGCGTGTAGATGTGCTGAGCTCCCAGCACGTCGACCAGGAAGCGCTCGGCCTGGTCGAGGTCCGGCACGGTGATGCCGATGTGGTCGGAGCCGCGCAAGCCGGGGATTCCTGCCATGACGACCTCCCTGTCGTTGCGATTGGATACATCTTGTCGCATTTCAGCCGAGAATGCGAACGATTCCGGCTGCTTCCGCTTGTATTGGATTCAATCCTGCGCTACCGTTCACCACACGCGACCTGTGCGCATCGCAGCGCGCCGCGTGGACGAAAGACCGGAAGATGCCGAAACGCCGCCGTTTGGAGACCGGATCCGCCTGGGTCGAGCTGTCGACCACCGCGCAGGACTGGAAGGACGCCGACCCGCGGCTGCTGACGGGGATGCTCGCCGAGCTGCACCTGATCCGCGCGTTCGAGGAGTCGGTGCTCGAGCTGGCGGGCGAGGGCCTCGTGCACGGCCCCGCGCATTCCAGCATCGGCCAGGAGGGCGGAGCCGTCGGCTCGATCATCGGGCTCGGTTCCTCAGACGGCGTCACCGGGTCGCACCGCGGCCACCACCAGTTCCTGGCCAAGGCGCTCACCCATGTCACCGGCGGCGCATTCGACCTCGAGCAGCTCGTCAGCGACGAAGTGCAAGCCCTTCTGCTGCGCACCCTTGCCGAGATCCTCGGCCTCGCTCAGGGGTTCTCGGGCGGCCGCGGGGGCTCGATGCACCTGCAGTGGCTCGAAGCCGGCGCGCTCGGCACCAACGCGATCGTCGGCGGTGGCGTGCCGTTCGGCGCGGGCAACGCCTGGGCGCAGAAGCACGGCTCGGTCGACCCCGCGCGCACCGACCTGACCATCAGCTACTACGGCGACGGCTCCAGCCAGATCGGTTCGGTGCTCGAGTCGATGAACCTGGCCTCGGCGTGGAAGCTGCCGTTGATGTTCTTCGTCGAGAACAACCTCTATGCCGTCTCGACCCACGTCGACGAGGTCACGGCCGACACCCGGCTGTCGGTGCGCGGCCAGGGCTTCAGCATCCCGGGGTGGAGGGTCGACGGGATGGATCCGCTCGCGGTGCACCTCGCCACCGAAGAGGCCTCCGCTCGACTGCGCTCGGGCGAGGGCTCGGCGATCGTCGAGGCCGAGGTCTACCGCTTCTTCCACCAGAACGGCCCGTACCCCGGCAGCGCATTCGGCTACCGCAGCAAAGACGAAGAGGCCGCGTGGCGCGAGCGCGACCCGCTCACCACGGTCGCCCGCGAGATGACGAAGCTCGGACTGATCGACGCGGCCGGCGTCGACTCCGTGCGCACCCAGGCGCAGGCCGCCATGACCGAGGCGGTCGCGGCTCTGCTCGAGACCGATCCGGATGACGCGACCAAGCGCCGCATCCGCCCGGAGCTGTGGCCCGACCCCGGCTTCGTCGACGTGGGCATCCGCAGCGACGCCCGCGAGTTGGACGCGATGACCGCGTTCGATCCGCTCACCCACACCGGCGCCTGGCGCGACATCAAGTTCGTCGACGCGGTCGCCGAGACGATGGACCGCCGCATGGACGCCGACCCGCGCATCGTGGTGCTCGGCGAAGACGTGCACCGGCTCAACGGCGGAACCAACGGAGCCACCAAGGGGCTGGCCAAGAAGTACGGCCCCGAGCGGGTGCTGGGCACCCCGATCAGCGAGAACGCCTTCACCGGGCTCGGCGGCGGTATGGCGCTCGACGGCCGCTTCCGTCCTGTCGTCGAGTTCATGTATCCCGACTTCATGTGGGTCGCCGCCGACCAGGTCTTCAATCAGATCGGCAAGGCGCGGCACATGTTCGGCGGCGGCAACCGCATGCCGCTGGTGCTGCGCACCAAGGTCGCGATGGGTTCAGGCTACGGCTCGCAGCACCTGATGGACCCCGCGGGCATCTTCGCGACGGCCCCCGGCTGGCGCATCGTCGCACCCTCGACCGCTGCCGACTACATCGGGCTGATGAACGCGGCGCTCGCGCTCGAAGATCCGGTGCTGGTGATCGAGCACGTCGACCTCTACTCCCGCGCCGATCGGGTGCCAGAGGGCGTCGACCTCGACTACATCATTCCGCCCGGCACGGCGGCGGTCCGCCGCGAGGGCTCCGACGTCACGGTCATCAGCTACCTCTCGATGGTCCATCACGCGCTGGAGGCGATCGAGCAGACCGGCATCGACGGCGAGCTGATCGACCTGCGCTGGCTGGACCGTGCCTCGATCGACTGGGACACCATCGGCGAGAGCATCAAGAAGACCAACGCGGTGCTGCTCGTCGAGCAGGGAGCCCGCGGCACCTCGTACGGCGGATGGCTGGCCGACGAGCTGCAGCGCCGCTTCTTCGACTGGCTGGATCAGCCGATCCAGCGCGTCACAGGCGGCGAGGCGAGCCCGAGCATCTCGAAGGTGCTCGAGCGCGCGGCGATCGCCCAGACGGCCGAGGTCGTCGCGGGCCTGGAGCTGATCCGCGCGGGCATGGGGCGGCACTGATGGCGATCGTGATCCGGATGCCCGCCGTGCTCGCGTCGGCGACCGAGGCCGCGATCCAGGCCTGGTCGGTGACCGAGGGGCAGCAGATCTCGGTCGGCGATCCGCTCGCCGACATCGAGACCGACAAGGCGGTGGTGGAATACGCGGCCGAGGTCGCGGGCACCATCGGCAAGCTGATCGCCGAGCCCGGTGCCAACCTGGCGGTCGGCGAACCGATCGCGATCGTCCTGGCCACTGGTGAGGGGATGGATGCCGTCGCGCCCGCGCTCGCGGCCGCGGGCGTCGAAGACGTCAGCATCGCCCCGGCGGATCAGGCTCCTGCGGCCCGCGCGGAACCTGCCGCACCCGAAACTCCTCCGACGAAGAGCCTGGTGGCGGGCTCTTCGTCGGAGGCACATCCGACTCGCATCTTCGCAAGCCCGATCGTGCGCCGTCTGGCCCGCGAAGGCGGCATCGACCTCCTGGCGGTGACCGGAACCGGCCCGGGTGGCCGGATCGTGCGCCGCGATCTCGAGGGCGCGCCCGTCGCCGCCGAGGTGCGGTCCGGTGACTCACGAGCCGCCGAGCGTGAGTCCGCTGGGGCGGCGCGCGTCGGTTTCACCGACGCGCCCCTGACCGGCATGCGGCGCGCGATCGCCCGTCGGCTCACCGAGAGCAAGACCACCGTTCCGCACTTCTACGTGACGGCCCACGTGCGGGTCGATCGGCTGCTCGAGCTCCGGGCAGAGGTCAACGCCGCCGTCGAGCGCAAGGTGTCGATCAACGACTTCGTCATCAAGGCGGTCGCCGGTGCCCTGCGCGACGTCCCGGCCGCGAACGCGATCTGGGGAGGCGACCACATCCGTCGCTTCGACGGCGTCGACCTGGCGGTCGCGGTCGCGGTGGAGGGCGGCCTGCTGACTCCGGTGCTGCGCGGTGTCGACACGACGAGCCTCACCGACGTGAGTGCACTCGTGGCAGAGCTCGCCGACCGTGCTCGGGCGGGCAGGCTCCGCCAGGAGGAGCTCGAGGGCGGCAGTTTCTCGATCTCGAACCTGGGGATGTACGGCGTCGACGAGTTCTCGGCGATCCTCAACCCGCCGCAGGCCGGCATCCTGGCGGTCAGCGCCGCGAAGCAGCAGCCCGTCGTCATCGACGGCGCGCTGGCGGTCGGAACGGTGATGACCGTGACGCTCTCGGCGGATCACCGGGTCATCGACGGGGCGGTGGCCGCCGAGTGGATGGCCGCGTTCGTGCGCAGGATCGAGAACCCCGTCTCGGCTCTGCTCTAGTCGGCGCCCTCTGGTTGCGACGGACTGTCCGTCACAACCGGAGGGCGCCGAACGTGACGCTGCCGCGGCATCCCGAGTCGGATGCCGCGGCAGCGTTCACAGCTGCAGCGTGCTAGGCGCCGACCTTGGCGGCCACGATCGGCTTCGAGAGCCGCTCGCCGGTCTCGGCGTCGAACGCGTGAACGTGCTCGGCCACCGGAGTGATCGAGACGGTCTCGCCTGCGTTCGGGTGCGAGCGGCCGTCGACGCGCGCCACGATGTCGACGCGGTGGCCGTCGACCTCGGTGTGGCCGTAGAGGTAGCCGTCGGCTCCGAGCTCTTCGACGACGTCGACCTCGACCTGCAGGCCCTCGCCCGATTTGGCGATCTTGACGTCTTCGGGGCGCACGCCGATGGTGACCTTGCTGCCGTTGGCCTTGAGCAGGATGTCGCGCTCGACCTTGGCGACGGCCGTGCCGAACTTGATGCCCCCGTCGACCACGTCGGCCGGGAACAGGTTCATGGCGGGGCTGCCGATGAAGCCGGCGACGAACACGTTCGTCGGGGCCTCGTACAGGTCGCGCGGGGTGCCCACCTGCTGCAGCACGCCATCCTTCAGCACGGCGATCCGGTCGCCCATGGTGAGCGCCTCGGTCTGGTCATGCGTGACGTAGACCGTCGTGACGCCCAGGCGGCGCTGCAGCGACGCGATCTGGGTGCGGGTCTGCACGCGCAGCTTGGCGTCGAGGTTCGACAGCGGCTCGTCCATGAGGAACACCTGCGGCTGGCGCACGATGGCACGGCCCATGGCGACGCGCTGACGCTGGCCACCCGAGAGCGCCTTCGGCTTGCGGCCGAGGTAGGGCTCCAGGTCGAGCAGCTTGGCGGCCTCGAGCACGCGCTGGGCGCGTTCCTCTTTGTTGACGCCGGCGATCTTGAGCGCGAAGCCCATGTTCTCGGCCACCGTCATGTGCGGGTAGAGCGCGTAGTTCTGGAAGACCATCGCGATGTCGCGATCCTTCGGGGGGACGTCGGTGACGTCGCGGTCGCCGATCAGGATGCGGCCCTCGTTGACCTCTTCGAGGCCGGCGAGCATGCGCAGGGTGGTCGACTTGCCGCAGCCGGACGGGCCGACCAGCACGAGGAACTCGCCATCGGCGACCTCGAGATCGATCTGGTCGACGGCGGGACGTGAGGACCCGGGATAGATGCGGGTCGCCTTCTCAAATGTGACAGATGCCATAGCGGTACTGAACTCCTTCACCGGCAGGTACGTGCCGGACGATCCGTAGTGAATGGAAGTGGCCGTCACCGTCGAGACAGCTCTGGCCACCGGCCAGTATGCCACCCTCGACATGGGGGCCGCATCTTCGAGAGGATGACTCGGATCGCCGACCAGCGCCGGCCGGCGTCCGGGGCCCTCCCAGACTGACTGCCTAGCATTTCCTGCGGTGCCCGATTCGCCCTCGCCAGGAGCGAGGAGTAGTTTTGGCGCCGCTTGACCCACCCGAGAACGAGGATTCATGAGCGACGGCCCGTTCGGCCTGCCTCCCGCCGGCACGCCCCATGGCGCCCCGCGGGGCAGGAGCCAGGTGCGCGAAGGCGCGCGCGAGCGCGCACGCGAACTGCGGGAGCTCCACAAGAAGCAGGAGAGCAAGCGGCGCCGGATCGTGACGTTGTCGGTCGTGGGCGGCGTGCTGGTGGTGGTGGTCGTGATCGCCCTGGTGATCCTCAACTTCGCCCAGCCCGGCGGCCGCGGTCCGCTGAACATGCTCAGCGACGGGATCAAGATCGGCACCGGCTACAAGGCGGTTCACACACCCGGCATCCCGGCGAACTCGAAGCCCATCCCCTCGGCCACGAACCCGCCCGCCGTGATCGACATCAAGCTCTACGTCGACTACCTCTGCCCGAACTGCGGCACCTTCGAGAAGAAGAACGGCGACCAGCTGCGTGCCTGGGTCGAGTCGGGGGCGGCGACCATCGAGATCCATCCGATCGCCGTGCTGACCACCAAGTCGGCGGGTACGCAGTACTCATTGCGCGCGGCCAACGCGGCCGCGTGCGTCGCCGAGTTTTCGCCCGACCACTTCTTCGACTTCAACGACGCCCTGTTCGTCGATCAGCCCAAGGAGGGCACGGCGGGGCTCACCGACCAGCAGATCGAGTCGCGGGCCACCAAGTCCGGGGTGACCGGGATGACGCAGGTGGCCAAGTGCATCGAGGATCACCGCTTCCGCGGCTGGGTGCAGGCCGCCACCACGCGCGCGCTGAACGGCCCGATCCCGGGAGCCGACGTCAAGACGATCGCCGGAACCCCGACGATCATCGTCAACGGCACCCAGTTCAAATACACGACGGCTTTCGACCCGAACGAGTTCGCGCAGTTCGTTCTGCAGGTCGCGGGCGACGCCTTCACCAAGAACCCGTCGCCGACCCCGACCCCCACCCCGAGCGCCTCGCCGACCGCGGGGTAGTCGGGCCGCCGCTCAGTCCGCGTCGCATCGTCCGCGTCGCGCCGCGCAGTCCAGCTCACGGGTCGCTGTCGCCGCCGCCGTCGTCGCCTTCGCCGACGGCCGCCCGCAGCGCGTCGAAGGCCGGCCGGCTGAAGGCGATCAGGGTGATCCGTTGCAGAGCGGTCGCAGGGTGCTGCGCCACCCACCCGCGGATCGCCGCCACCGCGACCCGTGCCGCCTCGTCCATCGGGTAGCCGTAGACGCCCGCCGAGATCGCCGGGAAGGCGATCGACCGGTACCCGGATGCGAGGTCGAGGCTGCCGCGATAGCAGTCGGCCAGCAGCTCGGCCGCCCGCTCCGGGGTGTATCGGGCGTAGACCGGCCCCACCGTGTGGATGATCTTGCGCGCCGTGGTGATGCCGAACGAGTCGGTGATCTTCGACTCGCCGGTCTTCGCACCGTGCAACCGGCGGCAGGCCTCGAGCAGCTCGGGGCCGGCCGCGCGGTGGATCGCCCCATCGACGCCGCCGCCCCCCAGCAGGGATTCGTTTGCCGCGTTCACGATCACCTCGCTGGGGTAGCGGGTGATGTCGCCCTCGACGACCAGCAGCTCGATCATCGAGCGGCCGCCAGGGCGACCCAGCGGAGGATCTCGCCGACGAGCGGCAGCTCGGCGAAGAGGGACCAGACCCGCTCGGGAGGCGCCGCGAGATCGAGAGGGATCGTGAAGGATCCGGTGACGCTCATGGCGCGATGCTAGTCACCCGTCGACGGTTCCTTCGCGTTGGTCGGGACGAGGTGCGCCTTGTCGCGCCCGACCCGCGCCGGAACGATGCACAGGGGTACCGAGGCGTTGTGCAGAACGTCGCGGGCCGCAGAGCCCAGGATCGCCCGGACGATCGGCCCCTCGCGGTGCGATCCGATCACGATGAGGTCGGCGTTCGCGCCGCGGTCGCGCAGCGCAGTGGCAGGCAGGCACTCCTCCAGGTAGCCGCTGACTCGGGCGCTCGGGTGCTCCGCTTGCAGTCGGTCGAGCACCGCATCCAGCTGCCCCCTGTGGGCTTCTCGCAACTCGCCTTCCGTGTCGACGATCCAGACCAGCGGGTCGAAGGCGGGCAGCGGAGCCGTCCAGGCGTGAACCACCTCGAGCCGGGCGCCGCTCTTCTCGGCCTCGGCGACCGCGAACTCCAGGGCCGTCGCGCTCGAATCCTCATCGAGGCCGACCACCACGGTCCCCGTGTGGCCGGGTGTCCAGCGCTCGGGGACGATGACGGTGGCGCAGTTCTCCTGACGCGCGAGCCGGAGCGAGCGGACTCCGAAGCGCTCCTGCAGCTGCGACCGTTGGTGCGACCCGATCACCAGGAGGTCGGCGTGCACCGTCGCCTCGGCGAGGGCCTGGTCCGGGTCGTCCTCAGACTCGATCAGATGAACGACGGTCCGAGGGGTCGCGGCCCCGATGCGCGAGCGCACCGTGCGCAGCAGTCCGGCGACTTCGCTGAAGGGCGCTCCCGTCCAGTCGTATGCGGCGACCAGGGTCACCTCGACCAGCTGGGTGCGGGCTCGGTCGATCACCCACTCGACGGCCTTCATGCTCGCGTCATCACTGACGCCGACCACGATCTTCTCCACGGGGAGCTCCTCTCGTCGTGACCAGCCTGGCCCGCGCGGCGCCCGCCCGTCAGGGTCGTAGGTCCCGGTGCCGATGGGACTTCCGGCCCTGGCCGGTCGCGGGTCTTGCCGACATCCTCGAGGTCATGGATGCGAACGACACTCTCGACGCCGCAGAATGCTGGCACCTCCTCGAGGCTCAGACACTGGGCCGCCTGGCCACGGCGACCGATCAGGGGCCGCGGATCTGGCCGATCAACTATCGCGTGCGCGGGGAATCGCTGATCTTCCGCAGCGCTCCCGGTTCGAAGGTGTGGAACATCGGTCGCGACGCCCGGGTCGCCTTCGAGGTCGACGGCCTCGAGTCCGGTCTGCACTGGAGCGTCATCGTGCTCGGAACCGCCGAGGTGATCGACGAGGATGTCCCCGGCCCGCGCACGGAGCGCGACGAGTTGAAGCCGGTGGCTCCCGGGCCGAAACCCGTCCTGTTCAGGATCACCCCGGAGTCCGTCACGGGCCGTCGTTTCGTCTCGGCGCTGGAGCCGAGCCCGCTGTGGAACGACCGGCCGGTCGCCTGGCGCTCGCCGTCGTGATGATGGACGCCGAGAGGATCCTGCTCGCCTCCGATGGCGGCCCGGCATCGGCGGCCGCCCTCCGGTGGGTGATCGATCGGCTCGGCCATCGCTCCGCCGATGTGGAGATCGTCGACATCGTCGATCCGACGGCGACCGATGCACCAGAGCGCCGCAGAAGCGTTCGGGGGATGGCGGGGTTGCTCGAGCTGGTCGCCCCCTCTGCCCGGGTCAGCGTCACGGACGCGCCGAGTGATCCTGCCGAACTGCTCGATCGCGCCCGCGACGCCATCGTCGTGGTCGGGGCCCACCGGCACGATCGGAGGCGGACCCCGTTCGCCGAGCTCGCGGTGCTCGGCGCTCACGGACCGGTCGTGGTCGTTCCGTCGGAATGGATCTGTCGACAGGGTCCTGTGATGGTCGGCGTCGGCGCCGAGGACGACGTGACCGCCGCACTCGCGTTCGCCGAGAGTGAGGCGGCGACGAGACGCGCCGACGTCCGCCTGATCCACACCTGGGAGACGACGGGCACCGGCGAGATCCCGCCGGCATGGGACTTCGGAACCGAATCGATCCCCGAGCGGCAGACGCGCGCGCTGGAGCGTCTCGCGCAGCTGGAGCGGGCGTCGCATCCCGGGTTGACGGTGACGGCGGAGGCGGTGCACGGTCAGGTGGTGGAACGGCTCAGCACCGCAGCGCGAGCCGCCTCGCTCCTCGTCGTCGGGCGCTCCCATCGGAACGCGGTGGTGCGCGGTCTGTTCGGCTCCACGGCGGAGCGCCTGCTCGTGACGCTGCCCTGCCCCGTTGCCGTCATCCCGTGACAGGGGAGGGGCCGTGGAGCATTGGCTGGTAGTCCTCGGTTCGCGGCAGGGCGACGGCGCCCTGGACTGGGCGGGCCACCATGCCGGGCGGCGCGCCGCGCTCGAGGTGATCGCGTCCGGTCTGGAGATCCCGGATCCGCGGGCCGCAGTGCTGCGCGCGGCGGAGAGCCTGGAGACCACCTGTCCGCGGGTTCCGCGTGCGCTCCACGTCATCCCGTATTCGCTGGCTGACGAGCTCGCACTGTGCGACACCGTCGACCTGGTCGTGCTCGGATCGCCGGCCGGACCTCTCACCGCGGCCGAGACGAACCGCCTGCTCGGCCTCGTGCGCGTCTGCCGGTCGCCGGTGGTGCTGGTGCCCGCCGGAGGGACTGCTGAGCCCGAACCCCGGGTCATCACCTGGTCGGCGGCCGGGCGACGGCCGCCTGCCGAGCTCCGCGCCGCTGTGCGGGGCGGGCGCGAGATCCTGCGCATCGAGCGCACGTCCGCGTAGCGTTCACCTGTGGCGACCTCGATCTATGTGACCTCTGCCGAGGGGCGATCCGGCAAGTCGACCGTTGCGGTCGGCGTGCTCGAAGCCCTGAAGGGCACGGTCGAGCGGGTCGGTGTGTTCCGCCCGGTCGCGCGCACGGAGCAGGAGGGCGACTATGTGCTCGACATGCTGCTGGAGCGATCGACGGCCGGTCTGACCGCCGAGCAGAGCACCGGGAGCGACTACACCGAGGTCAACCGGGATCGCGACGCGGCGTTCGCGCGCATCGTGGATCGTTATTCGACGGTGGAGCGGGCGTGCGATGCCGTGCTCATCCTGGGGTCCGACTACACCGACGTGGGCAGCCCCACCGAGTTCGCCACGAACGCGCGGATCGCCGCCGACCTGGCGGCGCCGGTGATGCTCGTGCTCAACGGACGGGCTCCCGACGACGCGACGGCGCGCACCCCCGACGAGGTCGTCGCGGTGACCAGGGTCGCGCTCGCCGAGCTCCATGCCGAGCACGCCGAAGCGGTGGCGATCGTGATCAACCGGGCGGATCTCGTTTCGGCCGCGGCGATCGCCGCAGCCGTGCGCGCCGAGTCCGGCTTGCCTGCCTGGGCGATCCCCGAGGACGCCGAGCTCACCGCGCCGCTGCTGCGCTCGGTGCTCGACGCCGTGCACGGCGAGCTCCTGTTCGGCGACCGGGCCCTGCTCGACCGCCCGGTGCGCGGCACCATCGTCGCGGCGATGACGATGGAGAACGTGCTGCCGCGTCTCATCGAGGGCAACGTGGTGGTGGTCCCGGGGGATCGCAGCGACGTGCTGGTCGGCACCGTCGTCGCGCACCTCTCGCAGACCTTCCCCGGTCTGGCCGGCATCGTGCTCAACGGCGGGTTCCCGCTTGCCCCGGCGATCTCGCGGCTGCTCGAGGGGCTCGGCGCGACGCTGCCGATCGCGCGCTGCGAGTACGGCACCTATGACACGGCGGTCCGCATCCTGAACACCCGGAGCAGGCTCGCGGCCGACTCCCCGCAGAAGTACGCGACCGCGCTCGGGCTGTTCGAGCGCAACGTCGAGCCGTCCGAACTGACGGCGGTGCTGCGGCTGCAGCCCTCGAAGGTGATGACGCCGGTGCGGTTCGAGCACGCCCTGCTCGAACGGGCACGCAGCCGCACCATGCGGATCGTGCTGCCCGAGGGCGGTGACGACCGGATCCTGCAGGCGGCGGGCATCGTGCTGCGCAGAGGGATCGCCGATCTCACCATCCTCGGCGAGGAGGCGGTAGTGCGCGGCCGGGCCGCGGAGCTGGGCCTCGACCTGAGCGCCGCCCGCGTCACCTCGCCGCGCGATCCGGCCCTGCACGAGCGCTTCACCGAGGAGTACCTCGAACTGCGCAAGGCGAAGGGCGTCAACCACGAGCTGGCCGCGGAGCGGGTGACCGACGTCGCGTACTTCGGCACCATGCTGGTGCACGACGGACTCGCCGACGGCATGGTGTCGGGGGCTGTCCACACCACCGCGCACACGATCCGCCCGGCGTTCGAGATCGTCAAGACGGCACCGGGGGTCTCGGTGGTGTCGAGCGTGTTCCTGATGGCGCTCGCCGACCGGGTGCTGGTCTACGGCGACTGCGCCGTGATCCCCGAGCCGACCAGCGAGCAGCTGGCCGACATCGCGATCAGCTCCGCCGCGACGGCGCGCCTGTTCGGCATCGAGCCCCGGGTGGCCATGCTCAGCTACTCGACCGGGGAGTCGGGAAGCGGCTCAGACGTCGACAAGGTGCGCCGCGCGACCGAGCTGGTGCTCGAGCGCGCTCCCGAGCTGCCGGTCGCCGGGCCCATCCAGTACGACGCGGCGGCCGACCCCGAGGTGGGCGCATCGAAGCTTCCCGGATCGCCGGTGGCCGGGCATGCCACGGTGTTCGTGTTCCCCGACCTCAACACGGGCAACAACACGTACAAGGCGGTGCAGCGCAGCGCGGGAGCGGTCGCGATCGGCCCGGTGCTGCAGGGGCTGGCCCGTCCGATCAACGACCTGTCGCGCGGCGCCCTGGTGCGCGACATCGTGAACACCATCGCGATCACGGCGATCCAGGCGCAGGAACTCGGATGAGCGGCATCCGCTCGGTGTTCGTGCTCAACACCGGGTCGTCGTCTGTGAAGTACCGCGTGGTGGACGCCGAGTCGGGGGTGGTCTCGGCCTCGGGCATCGTCGACCGGATCGGGGAGCCGGGATCGGACACCGCAGACCACCGCGCCGCGATCGCCGGCATCCTGCAGCAGCTGGATCGCTCGACGATCGACGCCGTGGGGCACCGCATCGTGCACGGCGGCTCGCGGTTCGTGCAGGCCACGCTGATCGACGACGAGGTGGAGCGCGGCATCGAGCAGCTCGCCCCGCTGGCGCCGCTGCACAACCCGCCGGGCCTGCTCGGCATCCGGGCCGCTCGCGCCGCCCTGCCCGAGGTGCCGCAGGTGGCCGTGTTCGACACGGCGTTCCATGCGCGGATGCCCGATGCGGCCCGCCGCTACGCGATCGACGCCGAGGTCGCGGCCGCGTACGGCGTGCTCCGCTACGGCTTCCACGGCACCTCGTACCGGATCGTCAGCGAGCGCACCGCCGAGTTCCTCGGCCGCCCGCTCGGCGAGCTGCGGATGATCGTGCTGCACCTCGGCAACGGCGCCTCCGCCGCGGCCATCGCCGGCGGCCGCTCTGTCGACACCTCGATGGGCATGACCCCGCTCGAAGGCCTGGTGATGGGCACCCGCTCGGGCGACCTCGACCCCGCGATCCTCATCTACCTCCACCGCAACGCCGGGATGACCGTCGACCAGATCGACGACCTGCTGAACCGGCGCAGCGGCGTGCTGGGCCTCTCAGGCCGGAGCGACATGCGCGAGGTGGTCGCGGCCGCCGCGCGCGGCGAGGAGGGTGCACGCCTCGCCCTCGACGTCTATGCGCATCGGCTGCGCCACTACATCGGCGCCTATCTCGCCGTGCTCGGAGGCGCCGACGCGCTGGTGTTCACCGCGGGCGTCGGCGAGAACGGCTCCGAGGTGCGCGCCGCCGCCCTCGAGGGCCTCTCCGACCTGGGCATCGAGCTGGATGCCGCGGCCAACGCCCTGCCCGGCCCCGGCCCGCGCCGCATCTCGCCGGCCGGCGCGCGCATCGAGGTGCTCGTCATCCCCACCGATGAGGAGTTCCAGATCGCCCGCGAGACCGCGGCCGTTCTGGCGCCGGAGGACCTTCGGCCCTGACAGCACGGGACAACCACCGATTGACTTGCCGAGTCTGAACACGAGGAGAGATCATGACGGTCATGGCCGCCGCGTCACCCCATTGGCGCCAGCGCCCCGTCGGGCCGATCGCCCCCGACCAGCTCGACCGCATCGATGCCTGGTGGCGCGCGGCCAACTACCTCAGCATCGGCCAGATCTATCTGCTCGACAATCCGCTGCTGCGCGAGCCGTTGCGCAACGAGCACATCAAGCCGCGGTTGCTGGGGCACTGGGGCACAACGCCCGGCCTCAACTTCATCTATGCGCACCTGAACCGCACGATCCAGGAGCGCGACCTCGACACGATCTACGTGACGGGGCCCGGCCACGGCGGCCCCGGGATGGTCGCGAACGCCTATCTCGACGGCACGTACTCCGAGCTCTTCTCCGAGGTCGACCGGTCGGAAGCGGGGATCAAGCAGATGTTCCGCCGCTTCTCGTTCCCGGGCGGCATCCCGAGCCACGCGTCCCCCGACACGCCCGGGTCGATTCACGAGGGCGGTGAGCTGGGCTACTCGCTCAGTCACGCGTACGGGGCCGCGTTCGACAACCCGGACCTGCTGGTCGCCTGCGTCATCGGCGACGGCGAGGCCGAGACCGGGCCCCTGGCGACCAGCTGGCATTCCAACAAGTTCCTCAACCCGCTGCAGGACGGCGCGGTGCTGCCGATCCTGCACCTGAACGGGTACAAGATCGCCAACCCGACCGTGCTCGCGCGCATCCCCGACTCCGAACTGCTCGACCTCATGCGCGGCTACGGCCACGAGCCGTTCCTGGTCTCGGGCGGCTTCGACGGCGAAGACCCGCGCCGGGTGCATGAGCGGTTCGCCGCCGTGCTCGATGTCGCCCTCGACCGGATCGCCGAGATCAAGGCCCTGGCGGCCGACGGAGCTCTGCACGCGCGACCGCGTTGGCCGATGATCATCCTGCGCACGCCCAAGGGCTGGACCTGCCCGAAGGTGATCGACGGCGTCGAGATCGAGGGCACCTTCCGGGCGCACCAGGTGCCGATGGCGAAGGTGACCGACACGCCCGAGCACCTGCGCATCCTCGAGGAGTGGATGCGGTCGTACCGGCCCGAGGAGCTCTTCGACGACACGGGCGCCCCCGTTGCCGCGGTCACCGACCTGGCTCCGGCCGGCGATCGGCGGATGAGCGCGAACCCCGTCGCCAACGGCGGACTGTTGCGCCAGCCGCTGCGTCTTCCGGATTTCCGCGACTACGCCGTCGAGGTGCCATCGCCCGGTGCGGTCGAGGTCGAGTCGACGGCGGTGCTCGGCCGGTGGTTGGCCGATGTGATCCGGATGAATCCGACGAACTTCCGCATCTTCGGCCCGGACGAGACGGCATCCAACCGCCTCGCACCCGCCGTCTACGAAGCCACCGACAAGCAGTGGAACGGCATCCTGCACGACAGCGATCCGAACCTGGCGCGCGTCGGACGGGTGATGGAGATGCTGAGCGAGCACCAGTGCCAGGGGTGGCTCGAGGGCTACCTGCTCACCGGGCGGCACGGCCTGTTCGACTGCTACGAGGCCTTCGTGCACATCGTCGACTCGATGTTCAACCAGCACGCCAAGTGGCTGGAGTCGGCCAAGCGAATCCCGTGGCGGCGCTCGGTCTCGAGTTTCAACTACCTGCTCTCGAGCCACGTCTGGCGCCAGGATCACAACGGCTTCAGCCATCAGGACCCCGGCTTCATCGATGTCGCGGTCAACAAGAGCGCCGAGGTGGTGCGGGTCTATCTCCCGTTCGACGCGAACACGCTGCTGTCGACATACGACCACTGCCTGCGCTCGGTCGACTACGTGAACGTGGTGGTGGCCGGCAAGCAGCCGGCCCCGCAGTGGTTGACCATGGAGGAGGCGGTCGAGCACTGCGCCCGCGGTCTCGGCATCCTCGACTGGGCGGGGACCGAGGTCGACGGCCGCGAGCCGGACGTCGTGCTGGCGGCCGCGGGCGACGTCCCGACCCTGGAGGTGCTGGCAGCGGCGTCGATCCTGCGCGAGCGGATCCCCGAGCTGGCCGTGCGCGTCGTCAACGTCGTCGACCTGATGCGCCTGCAGTCGGAGGGCGAGCATCCGCACGGCCTTCCCGACGCCGAGTTCGACGCGATCTTCACCACCGACCGACCGGTGATCTTCGCCTACCACGGCTACCCGTGGCTGATCCACCGGCTCACCTACCGCCGGCACGGGCACGACAACATCCATGCCCGCGGCTTCAAGGAGCACGGGACGACGACCACGCCATTCGACATGGTGATGCTCAACGACCTCGATCGTTACCGGCTCGCCATCGATGCGATCGACCGGGTGCCCGGGCTCGCCGAGCGCTATGCGGGGGTCAGGCAGGATCTCGAGGATGCCCGCCTTCAGGCCCGCGCGTACACGCGCGAGTTCGGCGACGACATCCCCGAGGTGCACGACTGGCGCTGGGGCGAGGCACCGAGCGGACGGGGTGAGCCACGATGAGCGGTCGCACCGGCGAGCTCGAGCACCTGGACGCCGAGACCTGCCGGCACCTGCTGCGCACCAACAACCTGGGGCGCCTGGCGGTCGTCGCGGCCGATCGGGTGGACATCTATCCGGTCAACTACCTGGTGTTCGACGACGATGTCTACTTCCGCACGGCACCCGGCTCCAAACTCGATGCCCTCGGTGAGAAGGCCGAGGTCGCCTTCGAGGTCGACGGGCGCGGCCGCCGCAAGGTCTGGAGCGTCGTCGTGCACGGCACCGCCCGTCCGGTCGCCGACGAGGAGCTCGTGCAGAGCTCCCGGATCTCGCGGATGCCGACGGATGTGCCCGGGACCAGGACCCACTACGTGCAGATCGAAGCGACCGAGGTCACGGGCCGGACCTTCAGCGGGGCGCCCCGGCCGTGGAACGCGATGCCGATCCTGCTCGCCGGGGCCGTCGTGGTGATCGTCGTCGCGGCGCTCGGGATTCTCGGGCAGCTGCTGCACATCGGCTGAGTCGCCGCGGTGCTTCCAACCGCGGTGCTGCCAGCCGGGCGCCGCCGGCCGCGCAGCTAGCCCCCGTATCCGCTGATGGCTCGGCGCAGGTGCCGAATGCGCGGATGCGGCGGGCGACGGCGGCCCTCTGACCGGAAGAAGAGCCATTTGGCGACGTCGGCCACCACCAGGTAGGCGACGACGACGCCGGCGATGGCCAGCAGCAGCAGTGCCGCGGGCGGCTGGAATCCGAGGACGGGCCCGAGCGGCGTGAAGGGCAGCGCGATCGCCACGGCGACGACGACGGCCAGGGCGCCGAGCAGCGGCGCACTGGGCCGGCTGCGCACGAAGGGCACGTGCCGCGTGCGGATCACGAGCACCACGAGCGCCTGCGAGGCGAGCGATTCGATGAACCAGCCGGTGCGGAACTGGGTCGCGTCGGCGTGGAACACGCCGAGCAGGAGGGCGAAGGTGAGCAGGTCGAAGATCGAGCTGAGCGGCCCGAAGACGAGCATGAACCGGCCGATCGAGCCGATGTCCCAGCGGGAGGGCGCCCGAACCGCACTGGCGTCGACCCGGTCGGACGAGATCGCCAGCTGACTGCCGTCGTAGAGCAGATTGCCGAGCAGGATCTGCCCGGGGAGCATCGGCAGGAACGGCAGGAAGGCAGAGGCCGCGGCCGCACTGATCATGTTGCCGAAGTTGCCGGACGCCGCCATGAAGACGTACTTCAAGGTGTTTGTGAAGATCCGCCTGCCCTCTGCGACCCCGACGGCGATCACGTCGAGGCTCTTCTCGAGCAGGATGACGTCGGCCGCGTCCTTGGCCACATCGGTCGCGGTATCGACCGAGATCCCGACGTCGGCCGCGTGCAGGGCGATGCTGTCGTTGACGCCGTCCCCGAGGAATCCCACGGTCTCTCCGCTGTGCCGCAGCAGCTGCACGACGCGCGACTTCTGCTCGGGGCTCACCCGGGCGACGATCGTGGCCGTGGCCAGCGCGGCGGTGAGGCGGGCGTCATCCATCGCCTCGAGGTCGTCGCCGCTCAAGGGCGTGCCGGGCTCCATGCCCAGCGCAGCGGCCACGTGGACCGCCACCGCGGGATGATCACCCGTCGCGATGATGAGCCGGATGCCGAGCTCGGCCAGCCGCGTCAGCGACTCGCGCGCCTCGGGCCGGGGCGGGTCGCTGAACAGCAGGAAGCCCCGCAGCTCGAGGCCGGATTCATCGGCCGGGTCGATCGTGGTCGCGCCGGGCATCGGCCGGGTGGCCACGGCGATCACCCGGCCGCCCTTGCCCAGCTCGCGGTCGGCGAGCGCCACGGCCGCAGGCGATGCCGCGCAGCGCGACAGGATGCTCTCGGGTGCGCCCTTGGCGACAAGCAGGCGCGTGCCGTCGACATCGACCAGGGCGCTCGAGATCCGTCGGTCGTGGTCGAAGGGGATCGTCGCGATCGCGGTGGGCACGCCCGGCCCCGCGGCGGCGAGAAGGGCGCCGTCCAGGGCATCCGTCGTTCCGGCGCCCGCCCCGCCGTCTTCGACGGTCGACGCCGCCAAGAACGCCAGTCGAGGAGCGTCAGCCCCCGCGGGGTCCAGGCCGCGCTCGAAGGTCATGGTGCCCTGGGTCAGGGTTCCTGTCTTGTCGGTGAGCAGCACCGAGATGTTGCCGATGTCCTCGATGCAGACCAGGCGCTTGACGAGCACTTTCCGCTTCGCGAGTCGGCGCGCCCCGGCCGCCAGTGACGAGTTGACGACCGCGGGCAGCAGCTGCGGCGTCACCCCCACCGCGATGGCGAGCGCGAAGAGCACCGACTGGATCAGCGGCCTGCCGAGCAGCACGCCCGTGATGAGCACGGTGGCGACGAGCGCCGCCGCCACCCAGACCAGCAGCAGCGAGAACCGTCGCAGACCGGCCTGGAACGCCGTCTCGGGCGCGCGATGGTCGAGGCCCGCCGCGAGCCGGCCGAGTTCGGTGCCGGCGCCGGTGGCCACGACGACGCCGGAGCCCGTTCCGCCCCGCACGATCGTGCCCATGAAGGCCATCGAGGTCTGGTCGGACGTCGATGCCGACGGGGCGACGGGATGGGGCGACTTCTCGCTCGGCAGCGACTCGCCGCTGAGCACGCTCTCGTCGCAGTTCAGGTCGGTCGAGGCGATGAGGCGCAGATCGGCGGGGATCTTGCATCCCATCGAGAGCCGCACGACGTCGCCGGGAACCAGGTCGCCAACGGGCACCGAGACGGCGGCCCCGTCGCGCACGACGACGGCCGACTGGGTCAGCGCATCCATCAACCGGGCGGTCGCGCGCTCGGCTGCGTACTCGTTGACGAACCCGAGACCGATGCTGGCCACGAGGATGACGCTGATGATCACCGCATCGGTCACATCTCCGAGCACTCCCGCCACCGCCGCGGTGCCGAGCAGGAGCAGCAGAACGGCGTTGCGGAACTGACGCAGCAGCACGGCGAGGGCGTTCGCCCGATGCGGGCGGATGACGTTGGGCCCGGACACGGATCGTCTGGCCGCGATCTGGGCCGTCGACAGTCCGATGGGCGACGAATTCAGCTCGCCGAGCACGGAGTCGACCGGGCGCGATCCCCAGTCCATCGGGTGCGCGGGGGATGCATCGTGCAGCTGCATCACTGCAGGATGCGGGTCAGAGCGTCGACGCGCAACAGCGCGCCGATCAGGACGACCCATATCCGGATGCGCGACTGGTCTGCTCGGCCGCGTCCGCGTCGGCCTCGCGCTCGACCCCCGCCCGGCTGATCAGCACGGGCGAGTTGGCGTTCAGCAGCACGTCGTGAAGCACCGACCCGATCGGCGAGCTCGCGGGATCGAGAGATCCCGGCCCGAGCACCAGCAGCGCCTTGTCGCGCGCGCTGTCCAACAGGGCCTCGGCGGCGGGTCGCCCGGCCACGCGCGATCGGATCACCAGCCCGGGAAAGGCGTCCCGTGCCCGCGAGAGCGCCTCGCCGACCGCGAGGTCCGATCGGACCGCCGCGGTGGGGCGGCCCCCGATGTCGGCTTCGGCCTGCACGAGCAGAAGCTCCTCCCGGCGGCGATCCGCCTCCGAGCCTGCGGCTCGCGCGATCGCACCCGCCGTGCTGCGGCGGTCGACTCCTGCCACGACGCCGCGGCGGAACCGCAGGTCGATATCGGGGATCACCGCGACCGAGCACGGCGCAACGGCCGCGATCTGAACGCTCCGCGATCCGAGCACGCGGCCGTGCAGGAATCCGGTCTTGCCGGTGCCGATGACGAGAAGGTCGTCGGTGTCGACGAAGGACGCCAATGCCCGCGGAACGGAGCCGCTGAGCAGCCGGGTGCTGATCGAGAGCCCTGAGTGCGCCGACGACAGCTGAGCCGCCAGCTCCGAGAGCAACTGGGCCCCCTGCTGATCGACGTCGCCGTCTGCCTGCTCGTCCTGCACGTGCACGAGCACCAGCTCTGCACCGTCGTTCCTGGCGCGTTCGACCGCCCACCGGACAGCCGCGGCAGCGGGCCGCGAGCCGTCGACGGCGACGACATATCTGCTGGTCATCGCATCCGCCTCCTTCAGCCAGTGTGGATGCCGCCCGACGGGATCGCGCAGGCCATAGGTCCCATGAGAGTCGGGCCGATAAACTCCCCAGGGGATGGATCGGGAGGTCAGGTGTCTGGAGCCGACGCGATCGCCTTCCCCGACGGACCACGCTCCGAACTCGAGCGCACGATCGGCGAACTGGTCGAGCGCGCCCAGCAGGTGCTGAAGACCCAGGGCAGGCTCCGCAGCCTTCTGCGTGCCAACCAGGTCGTGGTCGAAGAGCTCGAGCTCGAGCAGGTGCTGCGCAGGATCGTCGAAGCGGCCCTCGTTCTCGTCGACGCCCAGTACGGGGCGCTCGGCGTCATCGCCCCCGACGGGCACCTCGAGCAGTTCATCCACGTCGGGATCCCGTTGGAGCAGGCGAACGAGATCGGACACCTCCCCGACGGGCACGGCCTTCTCGGCGCGGTGATCGACGAGCGCCGCACGATCCGGCTCGAGCATCTGAGCGACGATCCGCGCTCGGCGGGGTTCCCCCCGCACCACCCCGAGATGGACGGCTTCCTCGGGGTTCCGATCCGGGTGCGCGACGAGGTGTACGGCAACCTCTACCTGACGAACCGAGCAGACGGCGCCTTCAGTCAGGAGGACGAAGAGCTGATCGTGGCGCTCGCGGCCACGGCCGGGGTCGCCATCGACAACGCGCGACTGTTCGACGAGACCCGGCGCAGGCAGCGCTGGAGCGCCGCCCTGGCCGAGGTCACCTCCGCGCTGCTCTCCGGGGCCTCGGACGATGTGCTCGGCGTCGTCGCCGATCGCGTCGCCTCCGTGATCGACGCCGATCTGGTCTGCGTGGTCGTGCCCGCCGACGAGCACACACTCCTGATCGATACCGCACGGGGCGACGGGTCGACCGAGTTGCTCGGTCGTCGCTACGACTCGGCCGAAACGCTGGTCGGCACCGCTCTGGAGACGGGCCAGGTGGTGTCGTCCGATGGCCAGTCGCCCCGTCGGCCCTTCGGCGGTCAGCCGCCCCTCGGCCCGACGGTGGTCATTCCGCTCCTCGCCTTCGGACGTCCGCTCGGGGCCCTCACCATCTCGCGCGCCGAGGGAAGCGTCGGGTTCACGTCGGCCGAGTTGGAGATGGCGGCCGACTTCGCCGTTCAGGCCAGTGTCGGCATCGAACTGGCGCGCGGGCGGGCCGACCGGCAGCGGCTCGAACTCGTGGAGGATCGCAACCGGATCGCGCGCGACCTGCACGACCACGTCATCCAGCGGCTGTTCGGGTCGGGCATAAGCCTGCAGGCGATCGCTTCCACCTCGTCCGACGCGACGCGCTCCGCCATCGCGGAACAGGTGGATGCGATCGATGCGGCGATCTCAGAGATCCGGACCGCGGTGTTCGCCTTGACCTCGCGCCCTGCCACGGCGCCCGCGCTCCGCCATCGCGTGCTCGACGTCGTCGCAGAGGCCTCCGCCGGGTTGGAGACGTCACCGCGGCTGACCTTCGGCGGCGCCGTCGACCTGCTGGTCGATGGCGACCTGGCCGACGACGTCGTCGCGGTGGTGCGCGAAGGGCTGTCGAATGTCGTCCGCCACGCGGCGGCTCACACCGTCGATATCGGGATCGTCGTCGATGACGAGCGGCGCGTGGTCGTCACGATCGACGATGACGGCGCGGGCATGCCGAAAGGAGCTCGCCGCTCCAGCGGGACGGCGAACTTGCGAGACCGCGCCCGGCGGCACCAGGGTGATCTCGAACTGGCAGCGCGCGAAGCCGGCGGAACGCGCCTCAGCTGGACCGCGGTACTGCCGACGGTTCCGTCTCGGAGCAAGGAGAAGCCATGACCACACGAGTCTTCCTGGTCGACGATCACGAGATCGTCCGCCGCGGCATCGCCGACCTGATCGATGCCGAGCGCGACCTCGAAGTGGTGGGCGAGGCGTCGACCGCTCAGCAGGCGCTCGGCCGGGTCTCCGCCACCCTGCCCGACATCGTGGTGCTCGATGTGCGCCTTCCCGACGGAAGCGGCATCGACGTGTGCCGCAGCATCCTCTCGGCCCATCCCGAGATGCGGTGCCTCATGCTGACCGCGTACGACGACGATCAGGCCAGCTATGCCGCCGTTCTGGCCGGGGCGAGCGGTTACGTGCTGAAAGACATCCGCGGCCAGAAGCTGGTGGAGGGCATCCGGGCCGTCGCGGCCGGGCGAACGCTCATCACCCGAGCGGTCAGCGACAAGGTCGTCAGCGCTCTCAGCGCGTCCGCAGCCGCTGACTCGAGGTCCGACCTTCCTGAGCTCACTCTGCGCGAGCGGCAGGTGCTCGGGCTGATCGCCGACGGCCTCACCAACCGGCAGATCGGCGAGCGGCTCGAACTCGCCGAGAAGACGGTCAAGAACTACGTCTCGGGCCTGTTGGCCAAACTCGGCATGGAGCGGCGCACTCAGGCCGCCGTCTACGGCGCCCGGCTCGACCAGTAGGCCCGCTCGGAGCCCGCGGGCGTCCGGCCATGCAGTGCATCACACCCAGAGGGAGATCAGCAGGGTCACGGCGGCCGCGGCCATGACCAGGAAGGTGATCCAGAGTCCGAGCTTCGACCAGAAGCGGGTGCGGAACTCTCCCATGACATCGGCGCGGCCCGAGACGCGGATGATCACGAAGATCAGCGGCACAGCCACGAGCCCGTTGAAGACCGCGGTGGCGACCAGCGCCTGGATCGGGTTGATCCCGAGGAAGTTGAACGTCATCCCGAGCAGCGTTCCCAGGATGATGGTGACGTAGAAGCCGCGCGCCTGCGGGAAACGGCGGGACAGGCCCTCGCGCCATCCGAAGGTCTCGGCGATCGCGTAGGCCGACGAGCCGGCCAGCACCGGCACGCTCATCAGACCCACGCCGATCACTCCCACCGCGAAGATGATCTCGGCGAGGAGCCCGGCGTTGGGGAAGGTGTTGACCAGGGGCCGCAAGGCCGCTGCCGCCTCGGCGGCCGTGGAGATCGTGGTGACCCCGCCGGTCTGCAGCACCACCGCGCCGACGAGCATGATGAACCAGGCGATCAGGTTCGCGAACAGCATGCCGATCACGGTGTCGACGCGAAGCCGGCGCAGGTAGCCCTTCGAGATCCGGGGAGCGGTCGACGACCCGTCGTCGACCTTGCGGTTCTCAGAGATCTCGTCCTCGACCACATTGCTGGCCTGCCAGAAGAACATGTACGGCGAGATCGTGGTGCCGAGCACCGCCACCAGAAGGTAGAGGAACGAGCCGTTGAACTGGATCTGGGGGATGACGGTGGCCAGCAGGGCGTCTGTCCAGGGCACGTTGACGAAGAATGCCGTGATGACGTAGGCGAACAGCGCGAGCGACAGCCACTTGAGCACGCGGATGTAGACGCGGTACGACACGAAGACCTCGAGCGCGACGATCACCAGTGCGAACCCGATCGAGAGGGGGATGATCGGCGCGCCGGGGATGAGCAGCTGCGCGCTGGCCGCCATCGCGCCGAGATCGGACCCGATGTTCAGGCAGTTGGCCGCGACCACCAGCAGGACGACCGGATACAGCACCTTTCGCGAGTAGGTGCGGCGCACCACCGCGGCGAGACCCTGCCCGGTGACCGCCCCGATCCGCATGCAGGCCTCTTGCACGGCGATCATCAGGGGCAGCGTGAACACGACCGTCCACAGGATCTGGAAGCCGTACTGGGCGCCCGATTGCGAGTGGGTCGCGATCCCCGACGGGTCGTCGTCCGCTGCGCCGGTGATCAGACCGGGACCCAGCACCCTGAGCGCCCGATTGATCCGTCGACGGCGGCCGGAGGGGGCATCGTGGACGTCGGGAAGAGATCCGGGGCGGGCGCGCATCGTCTCAGGATGACCGGTCTGGGCGCCGCGCCGCTAGGTACCTAAGTCCCCATGCTCGGCGCCGGCGGCGGGATGCCGGGACCTTCGCCTCTCGGCGCGAGCCGCCGCACAACCCAGGCTGAGCCCATGAACGCCATCCTCCAGGTGCTCGGAGCCGCCGACACGGTCACCGGGTCCCGGTACCTGCTCACGACCGGCGAGCGCCGGATCCTGATCGACTGCGGTCTCTTCCAGGGCTACAAGGTGCTGAGAGACCGGAACTGGGCTCCGTTTCCCGTCGCTCCATCGAGCATCGACGCGGTGGTGCTGACTCACGCGCATCTCGACCACAGCGGCTTCCTCCCCGCGCTGGTGCGAGACGGCTTCGCCGGGCGCATCCACGCCACGGCGGGCACGGTCGATCTCGCGCACCTGCTCCTTCCCGACAGCGGCCGCCTCCTCGAGGAGGAGGCCGCTGTGCACCGCCGCCGCGGGTCGACCCGCCACCGCGATCCCCGCCCCCTGTACACCGAGGCGGATGCCGAACGTGCGCTGACCTTCTTCTCGCCGCATCCCTTCGAGGAGGATGTCGAGCTGGGCGACGACTGCAGCGTCCGTTTCGTGCCGGCCGGGCACATCGTCGGGGCCGCTCAGTTGCAGTTGCGGGTCGGATCCCGTCGCCTCCACTTCACCGGCGACCTTGGGCGCTCCGACGACGAGATCATGCGCCCGCCCGCCCCGCTCGAGGCGACCGATCTGCTGGTGACCGAGTCGACGTACGGCGACCGGAAGCATCCGACCGCCTCCCCCGAGAGCGAGCTGGGCGAGGTCGTCCGGCGTGTGTGCGGCGGGGGCGGCGTCGTGGTCATCCCCGCGTTCGCCGTCGGACGGGCCGAGGCGCTGATCCTCCATCTCTCGCGTCTGCGCCAGAGCGGCGAGATCCCCGACGTTCCCATCTACCTGAACAGCCCGATGGCTGTCGAGGCGTCGCGGATCTATGAGAACCATCTCGACGAGCTGCGGATCAGTGCCGCAGAGGTCGCGGCCATGAACGGGATGGTGCACCTGGTCAGGACCGTCGACGAGTCCATCCAGCTCAACGCGAAGCGGGGCCCGATGGTGATCATCTCGGCGAGCGGGATGATCACCGGCGGGCGCGTGCTGCACCACATCGCCCAATTCGGTCCGGATGCGCGTAACGCGATCGTGCTCAGCGGCTACCAAGCGGGCGGCACCCGCGGCGCCGCACTCGCCGCGGGAGAGCGGTCGCTCCGCATCTTCGGCCGGGACATCCGGATCGAGGCGGAGGTCGTTCAGCTGGAGTCGATGTCGGCCCACGCCGATGCCGACGGCGTGCTCGCCTGGATGCGGTCGGCACCCGAGCCGCCCCGCCTCACCCTGGTGACCCACGGAGAGGCGCACGCGGCCGACACGCTGCGAGCGCGGATCCAGCGGGAGCTGGGCTGGCCGGTTCGCGTGCCGGGCCCGCTGGACACCATCGACCTGGACGCGCTCTGACGACGAGGCCGCATTCGACGCTCAGCCTGGGGCCCCGTCAGGGACGGCGGCGGATGGAGTAGCGATGCTCCGGGCGGCCCGTTCGCCCGTACTTCAGGTCAAGTGCGATCGCGCCGCTCTGCTCGAGCTGGGTGAGGGAGCGCTGCGCCGTGGCGCGGCTCATCCCGAGCCCCTGCGCGATGTCCGACGCCGACAGACCGGTAGCGCTGGATGCCAGGGCGTCGTAGACGGCCTGAAGCGTGGGAGCCAGCCGACTCAGCTCCGGGCGCACCGGGGGGATCCTGGCTGGCCGGAGCAGGTCGAAGATCCGGTTGATGTCGCCCTGTGTCGCCTCGTCCGGCAGGTCGTCGATGTGAGCAGCGGCTTCGCGGAACGCGGTGAGGCGGTCGGCGAGCTCGGCGAAGCTGAACGGCTTGACCAGGTAGTGCGTCACCCCGAGCCTCAGTGCCGCCCGCACGTTGTCGACGTCGTTGGCGGCCGAGACGACGATGGCGGCCGGGGGCGATGGTCGCTGCAGCATCTCTTGCAGCGTGCGCAGGCCATCGACATCGGGCAGGTAGATGTCCATCAGCACCAGGTCGGGGTGGAGTCGCGCCGCCAGCTCGAGCGCCTCGGCCGCGGAGTGGGCCTCGCCCACCACCTCGAAGCCCTCGACGCGTTCGACGAGGGCGACATGCAGCGACGCCACTCGATAGTCGTCGTCGACCACGAGCACGGTCAAGGGCGTGCCCGTCATGGGAGCCGCTCCAGCGCCGGGAGGGGAGCGAGCGGCAGCACGACGGTGAACACGGCGCCTGGGCCGTCTCCGACCGTGATGGATCCGCCGAAGCGCCTCACCGTCGTGTCGACGAGCGAGAGGCCGAGCCCGATGTGGCGCACGACCGAGCCGCGCTTGGTCGTGTAGCCGTTGTTGAAGATCTGCGGGATCTCGCCGTCGCGCAGGCCAGGTCCGTTGTCGCGCACCGACAGGACGAGCGACTCGGGAGCCTCGACGACGCTCACGGTGACCTGGCGGGGCGGCCTGCTGTCGGCGAGCGCGTCGAAGGCGTTGTCGATGAGATTGCCCAGGATGGTGGTGAGCGCCTGCACGTGCCCGGGCACCTCGGACAGATTGCTCTCGGAGGCGATCCGGAAGTCGATGCCGCGCTCGTGGGCCTCCGCGGCCTTGCCGAGAAGCAGCCCGACCACCTGCGGCGCCCCGATGTGGGTCCTGAGCGTCTGGTCGAAGTCGGCGGTGCTGCCGCGGATCTCCTGGATGTATTCGAGGGCCTCGCCGGGGCGGTCGAGTTCGAGCAGGCCCGCGATGGCGTGCAAGCGGTTCGAGAACTCGTGCTGCTGCGCGCGCAGCGACTCGATGAAGCTGCGCTCGCCGTCGAGCTCGCGCGTCAGGGCCTCGAGGTTCGTCCTGTCTTGAAGGGTGATCACGGCTCCGTGCGGGCGGCCGTCGAGCACCACCGGCATCCGGTTGACGACCAGGCAGTGGTCGTCGGTGATGACGATCGCATCCTTCACGGCCGAGGTGCCCACCAGGGTCTCGGTGAGCGGGCCGGCCGGCAGCACGTCTTCGAGCCGGTGATCGAGCGCGTTGGGGTGGACGCCGAGCAGGCGCTGGGCCTCGTCGTTGATCACGCTGATCCTGCCAAGCGGGTCGATCGCGATGACCCCCTCCCGGATGCCGTGCAGTGTCGCCTCGCGCTCCTGGAAGAGCCGGGCGACCTCATCCAGCTCCAGCCCGAAGGTGCGGCGCTTCAGCACGGTGGCGAGCCCGAACGAGGCAAGAGCCCCGATGATGAGCACGGCGGCGACCCAGATGCCGTAGGTGGGCAGTTGCGCCAGCAGCTCGCTCGAGACCGAGCTCTCGCGGATGCCGACCGAGACCTCGCCGATCAGCACGCCGGCGACCGAGTAGAGCGGCACGCGGGCGCTGGCGTTGACGCCCGTCGACCCGTCGTTGATCCCGAGGTGCACGTGGCCGTCGAGGGCGACGACCGGCTCAGACACCCGCTCGCCGATCAGGGCAGGGTTCGGGTGGGTGTGCCGGATCCGTTCGTTGTCGATCAGCACGATGTAGGTGGCGCCGGTCCGCGCTGCCGTCGCCGTGGCGACCGACTGCAGCATCGGCTGGCATGCCGGGTCGTTCGTGGTCATGCAGTCCTGCACGGCGGGGATCTCGGCCACCGACTCGGCGATCGCCGCCGCCCGCGCCTGGTATTCGTGGTCCAGATTGTCGCGCGCCGTGGTGGCGAAGAGCACGAATGCGATCGCGAGAGACACGACGAGGATCGCCAATTGGGCCAGGAAGATCTGGCTCGACAGCTTTCTGATCCGTCGTCGCATCGTGGGGTCGATTATCCGCTGCGCCCGCCGCAGAGCGCATCTGAGCAGAATGCGCGAAACCCGCGACAACGCGCAGAACCGGCGAATGGAGCACAAGCGAGACGTCGCCCGGTCGCCTCCTGCAGAGTTCCTGCAACACGCTCCGCGAAGACAGAGAGGTCTCCTGCGCATGGGTACACGCGTTCCCCCCGACACATCCGGATCCGCCATCGGCGGCATGGATGACGCCGCCCGCATCGACATCGTCGGGCTCACCAAGCGCTATCTCACCCCGAAGGGCGAGACGTTCACCGCGATCCACGATGTCTCGTTGACGGTCGAGCCCGGCCAGTTCTGCGCGATCGTCGGCCCGACCGGATGCGGCAAGTCCACGACGCTCGCGCAGGTCTCCGGTCTCGAGCACCCGAGCGACGGGTTCGTGTCGGTCGGCGGCCAGCGGGTCGACGGGATCACCCAGGGGGTCAGCTACATGTTCCAGTCCGACTCGCTCTTCCCGTGGAAGACGGTGCTCGGCAACGTGATGATGGGCCCCATCCTGCTCGGCACCCCGAAGAACCAGGCCATCACGCTCGCCCTGGATTGGCTGCGCCGCGTCGGTCTCGCCGGCTTCGAAGACCGCTACCCGCATCAGCTCTCCGGAGGCATGCGCAAGCGCGTCTCGATGGCGGCGGCGCTCATCAACCGCCCGCGCATCCTGCTGATGGATGAGCCGTTCGGCGCCCTCGACGTGCAGACCAAGGCGATCATGCAGGCCGAGCTCCTGCAGCTCTGGGAGGAGCTGCGGCCCTCCGTGCTGTTCATCACCCACGATCTCGACGAGGCGGTCACCCTCTCCGACCGGGTGGTCATCATGACCAGCAGCCCGGGCACCGTGAAGAGCGTGTTCGACATCGACCTGCCCCGCCCGCGCGGCGACGTGCAGGAGATCCGGCACGAGGCCCGTTTCCAAGAACTCCAGGGCCAGATCTGGGCCTCCCTGAAGGACGAGGTCACCCGCGCGTACGAGCGGTCAGCGGCGGTGGCAGCGTGAGCGCCGCGACCGCGCAGCTCGCCAGCCAGAGCGAGCTCGACCTGCAGGCGACGGGCCGTCGTGCCCGTTCGCGCCGCGCCACCTTCGTCTGGCTGGGCCGCCTGCTCGTCGTCGTGGTCGTCATCGGCGGATGGCAGTGGTTCACCTCGGTCGGCTGGGTCGACAAGTTCTTCTACGGCCAGCCCAGCGCGATCTGGGACAGCCTGGTCACGCTCTTCACCCAGGGGACGGCGTTCGGCCCCATCTGGGAGCAGATCGGGGTCACGGTGCAGGAGGCCGTGCTCGGGTTCCTGCTGGGGACGTTCGTGGGCGTCGTCTTCGGCATCCTGCTCGGGTCGAATCGCTACCTCTCCGACGTCCTCAACCCCTACATCAAGGTGCTCAACTCGATCCCGCGCATCGTGCTCGGCTCGATCTTCATCGTCGCCTTCGGGCTCGGCCTGTTCCCCAAGGTCCTGCTCGCCGCCGTGCTGGTGTTCTTCGCGGTGTTCTTCAACGCATACCAGGGCGTTCGCGAGGTCGATCAGAACCTGATCGCCAACGTCCGCGTGCTCGGTGCGTCGCCGCTGCAGATCGCGCGGCACGTGACGATCCCCTCGGCGATGACCTGGATCATCGCGAGCCTGCACACCGCGTTCGGCTTCGCGATCATCGGCGCGCTCGTCGCCGAGATCCTGGGTGCGCTGCAGGGGATCGGCCTGATCATCAGCCAGGCGCAGGGCCGCCTCGACCCCGACACGGTGTTCGCCTGCATGGTCATCATGGCCGTCTTCACCCTCGGTGCCGAGTACCTCATCACCCTCTTGGAGAGGGTCGTGCTGAAGTGGCGGCCGCCGTCGCGCTCGGAGTCGCAGCCGATCTGACCGCCCTCCCCCTAGACCGCCGGAATCCCTCCGGCTCCATGAAAGGAACGCACACAAGATGAAGAAGCGCAGCATCGTCGCTGTCGTCCTCGCAGCATCAGCAGCAGTGTCGCTGGGGCTCGCCGGGTGCAGCAGTTCACCCACCTCCGGATCCTCAGGCCCCGCGGCAGCGCTGCCGACCGTCAAGATGATGGTCGGTGGCATCGACAAGCAGATCTACCTCCCGTACCAGCTCGCCCAGAGCCTGGGCTTCTACAAGAAGTACGGCGTCAACGTCGAGCTCTCCACCGAGCAGAACGGCGGGGTCGGAGCCGAGGACGCCATGGTGTCCGGCCAGGTCGACATGGCCGGCGCCTGGTACATCCACACCATCGACTTCCAGGTGAAGGGCAAGAAGGTCATCAACCTGATCCAGCTCTCGGGCGCACCCGGCGAGCGGATCATGTGCAGCCCCGCTGCCGACGTGAAGAGCCCGTCAGACATCAAGGGCAAGATCATGGGCGTCACCGACCTCGGATCGGGCACGGACGAGCTGACCCAGTTCATCGCGTCCAAGGCGGGGGTGAGCCACTCCGACTACAAGACGCTCGCCGTCGGCGCGGGAGCGACGGCCATCGCCGCGATCAAGGGCGGCAACGCCGACTGCGTGATGACCACGCAGCCGACCGTCGGCGCGCTCGAGAAGCAGAACCTCGCCACCTCGGCGATCGACTTGGCAAGCACCGCGGGAGCCCAAGACGCTCTCGGTGGCGCGTGGCCGGCAGCGGGCCTGCTGGCTCAGGCGTCGTGGGTGAGTTCGCACAAGGACGCCGCCCAGAAGGTCGTCACGGCCCTGGTCGCGACGATGAACTGGATCCACACCCACACGGCTCAGGACGTCGCCGACAAGCTGCCCCAGTCGTTCGTGCAGAACGCCACGATCTCGAAGGCGGACTACGTGGCGGGGCTCCAGCAGGACTACGGCCAGTTCTTGCCCGACGGCCTGATGCCGGCGGGTGGTCCGAAGACCATCTTCGAGATGCAGAACGCGATCGGCGTCAACACGACGGGAATCAGCTACACCGACACCTTCACGAACACCTACGTGAATGTCGCGCTGAAGCAACTCGGCATCACGCCGTCGACGAAGCCGGCGGGCGCTGCCGGCTGATCCAGCCAACCACGATGGCCCCGGTCCCCTCCCCGCGAGAGGGCCGGGGCCATCCGGCATTCCGGGACCTTCGACCCGCCTGATCCCGGCGCTGACGTGTCAGGCTGCACACGCACCGCACTCCGATTGGTGCGGGCCGGCTTCTCACGATCGGATCACGCATGCCCGCCCTTCCTTCCGACCCTGTCCCGCCCTGGAGCCTCCCGCCGGAGGAGCCGCACCGCGGAAGCCTCTCTGGCCGTCTCAACTGGCTTCGCGCCGGCGTCCTGGGAGCCAACGACGGCATCGTGTCGGTCGCGGCGCTGGTCGTCGGTGTCGCCGGGGCGACATCATCCGTTCCTGCTCTGGTGGCGGCCGGCGCCGCTGCGGTGGTCGGGGGTGCGATCTCGATGGGCCTCGGCGAGTATGTCTCTGTGAGCAGTCAGAGCGACAGCCAGAAGGTGCTCATCGCCAAGGAGCGCCGAGAACTCGCCGAGGCCCCCGAGGCCGAGCTCGCGGAGCTGGTGGGCCTCTATCGGGCCAAGGGGCTCTCGCCCGAGACCGCGCAGAAGGTGGCGGAGGAGCTCACCGCCAAGGACGCGCTGACCGCGCATCTGAATGCCGAACTCAACATCTCGGAGGAGGACGTCGTCAGCGCGTTCCACGCGGCGTGGGTCTCGGCGATCGCCTTCACCCTCGGGGCCCTGCTGCCGCTGCTCGCCATTCTGCTTCCCCCGGCGGGCATCCGCGTGCCCGTGACGTTCGCCGCCGTGTTCGTGGCGCTGGTGGTTCTGGGGATGACCGGCGCGCGACTCGGGGGCAGCCCGCTTCTGAAACCGACCCTCCGGGTCGTGATCGGCGGCCTCGCCGCCCTGGTCGTCACCTTCGTGATCGGAAGCCTGCTCGGGACCAGCGGACTGGTCTGAGGGGTGGGAGTCTCGTGAGCAGCCAGGCCACGAAGCGGGCGCCGGCCCTGTGGCTGAGGTACCCGATCGTGGCGCTGACCATCGTGGTCGGCGTGCTCGGCGGCGTTCTGTGGTTGGCCGGGTTCGATCAGATCGCACGCTGGGGCTTCGCCGGGTTCTCCATCGCCATTGCCGGGGTCGAAGCCTGGGGGATGCTGAAGCAACTGCGGCGGCGACAGTTCGGCATCGACGTGCTCGCGATCATCGCGATCATCTCGACGGTCGCGGTGGGCGAGGTCATCGCGAGCATGATCATCGTGCTGATGGTCTCGGGAGGCAAGGCTCTCGAGGATTACGCGCAGGGGCGCGCGCAGCGCGAGCTCACCGCCCTGCTGGAGCGGGAACCGCAGACGGCTCACCGTCTGAGACCGGGGACGACCGAGATCGACGAGATCGCGGCGACGGACGTCCGCATCGGCGATGCCGTGCTCGTGCGTTCGGGCGAGGTCGTACCCATCGATGGCGACCTCCAATCGGCGAGCGCCTCGTTCGATGAGTCCTCGCTCACCGGCGAGAGCCTCCCGGTGACGCGCGTCGGGGGCGACCCCGTGCTGAGCGGCTCGGTCAACGGCAACACCGCGGCGGTCATCGTGGCCACGGCCCTCGCGCGCGACAGTCAGTTCCAGAGCATCGTGGCGCTGGTCAAGCAGGCGTCGAGCAACAAGGCGCCGGTGGTTCGCCTCGCGGATCGCTATGCGATCCCGTTCACGATCGTCTCGTTGGCGATCGCCGGGGTCGCGTGGGCGGTGTCCGGCGATCCCGTGCGGTTCGCCGAGGTGCTCGTGCTGGCGACACCGTGCCCGCTCGTCCTGGCCGCGCCGATCGCGTTCATGGGCGGCATGAGCCGGTCCGCCCGCAACGGGATCATCGTGAAGGGCGGAGGGGTGCTCGAGCTGTTCGCCCGGATCCGCACGGTGATGTTCGACAAGACCGGCACCTTGACCACGGGGACTCCGACGATCTCGGCGGTCACCGTCGAGGCGCCGTGGACCGAGGCTCAGCTGCTCACCCTGGCTGCCTCGGCCGAGCAGCTCTCGTCCCACGTTCTCGCGGCGTCGATCGTCGCCGCGGGACGCTCACGCGGTCTCGCCATGATCGAAGCCACCGAGTCCGAGGAGATCGCCGCGCAGGGGGTGATCGCGACGATCGGAACCAACCGCGTCGCCATCGGAACGCTCGAGTTCGCCCGCGGTCAGGCCCGGGATTCGATCGAGGCGGCGACGATCGCCGGCGGCGAACTCGCGATCTACGTGGTGATCGACGCGCGATTCGCCGGCACCATCATCGCGTCGGATCCGGTCAGGCCGAACGCCGGATCGACGGTCGCCGCACTCCGTGCGCTGGGGGTCACGAACGTGGTCATGCTGACCGGTGATGCGCAGGCGACTGCCGATCACGTGGCGTCGACGGTCGGGATCACCGAGGTGCGGGCCGACTGCCTCCCGGCCGACAAGGTGGAATCGGTCCGATCGGCGGCGGCCCGGCCCGTGCTCATGGTCGGCGATGGAGTCAACGACGCCCCCGTGCTCGCCTCGGCGGATGTCGGCCTCGCGATGGGTGCGCGCGGCGCGACCTCGGCGAGCGAGTCCGCATCGGCCGTCATCCTGGTCGACGACATCTCGCGGGTGGTGCGCGCGCTCGAGATCGGCCGGGATACCGTCCGAGTTGGGCTGCAGAGCATCTGGCTGGGGATGATCCTCAGCGTCGGACTCATGGTCGTGGCCGCGTTCGGGGTGATCCCCGCGACGCTCGGCGCCGGCATCCAGGAGGTCGTCGACCTGGCGACCATCCTCAATGCGCTGCGCGCGCTCAAGCCGCGAGAACGGCAGGTCGAATGAGCTCCCGCTCCGGACCCGGACGCGGCGACTCGAGCGACGCGCTCAGGCGCGTGTGCCCGCGCGCCAGGTGAGATAGCCGCCATCCAGGTTGCGCACGCGGCGACCCCGTTGCGTCAGCATCCGGGTGGCGGTGTGCCCGCGCTGTCCGACCTGGCAGTGCACGACCAGGTCGCCCTCGACTTCACGGTGGCGGTCGCGCAGCTGCTCGAGCGGGATGTTGACCGCGCCGGGGATGTGGCCGGCATCGAACTCGGCGGGGCTGCGCACGTCGATCAGACGAGCACCTTCGAGCCGGGCGTCGGCCAGCTCATGCCACTGGATCGTTGAGTCGGGGAACGCGATCAGGTTCTCGGACACGTAGCCGAGCATGTTGATCGCGTCTTTCGCCGACCCGTACTGCGGGGCGTATGCCAGCTCCAGATCCTGGAGCGCGGGCGCCGTGACGCCGGCACTCATGGCCGTCGCGATCACGTCGATGCGTGTGTCGACTCCCGCGCCGCCGACGATCTGGGCGCCGAGGATCGCGTCGTCGTTCGGGTCGATGAGGAGCTTGATCGCCATCTGCTCGGCCCCTGGGTAGTAGGTCGCGTGCGAAGAGGGGTGGGTATGGATGGTGCGGAACGCCCGGCCGGCGGCGCGCAATCGGGTCTCAGACCATCCGACCGTCGCCACGGTCTTCGAGAACACGCCGATGATCGAGGTTCCGAGCGCCGGTCGACTCGGGTGGGGCCGTCCGTCGATCGCGTCGGCCGCGGCCCGGCCGTGCCGATTGGCCAAGCCGGCCATCGTCACGAGTCCGGACGACCCGTCGATCGCGTCGACCTTCTCCACTCCGTCGCCGACCGCGAAGATCGCGGGATCGCTGGTGCGCTGATCCTCGTCGACACGAATGCCGCCTGCCGGGCCGAGACTCAGCCCAGCCGCAACGGCCAGCCCGATGTCGGGCGTGACGCCGGCCGCGTCGATGATCACCTCGGCCGGCAGCTCGGATCCGTCGTCGAGTGTCACCGTCGAGCGGTTGATCGAGGCAACCGTCGAGTTCAGGTGCACCTCGACGCCGTGCGCGACGAGCTCGTCGTGCACGAGTGACGAGAGCTCGGGATCGAGGTGACCGAACAGATGGGCTCCTCGGTGGACGATCGCCGTGCGCACACCGCGGCGGACGAGATTGTCGACGGCCTCCAGCCCGATGAAGCCCCCGCCGACGACGACCGCAGAGACCGGCCCGGCCGAACTCTCGATCAGGGCCGTGATGCCGTCGACGTCCTCGATCGAACGCAGCGTGAAGGTGCGCCGATCCGCTCCGTCCAGGTCGCGCGCACGCGCCCCTGCCGCCAGAACGAGAGTGTCGTACTCCTCGACCGAGTTGTCGCCGGTCAGCAGATTCCGCACCCGGACGAGCTTCGCGGCACGGTCGATCCCGGTCACCTCGTGCCGGACCCGCACATCGAGTCGGAATCGCGCGCCGAGAACCTCGGGGGTCTGGACGAGCAGGTTCTTGCGCTCGGCGATGACGCCACCCACGTAATAGGGGAGGCCGCAGTTGGCGAAGGACACGTAGGGGCTGCGTTCGAAGACCACGATCTCGGCCTGCTCATCGAGCCGCCGCAATCGGGTCGCGGCGGACATGCCCCCCGCGACACCGCCGATGATGACTGTTCTCATGACATCCCCTCTTGTGCATCACTATACCCCCGGGGGTATAGTGATCGCAGGTTTCATCGAGAACGTGAAGACAGGAGATCATGAAGAACATCACCGTGGCGCAGCTCGCCACGATCGCGAGGCCCCAGTTGATCGACGTGCGCGAGCCCGACGAGTTCGCGGCGGCGCGTGCGGTGGGCGCGGTCAATGTGCCGCTGGGCTCGCTCGCATCGGCGTCGTTGCCCGACGAGTCGGCGACCGTCTACGTGATCTGCCAATCCGGTGGCCGCAGCCTCCGCGCCGTGGACGCCCTGACCGCGCGCGGCATCGACGCGGTGAACGTGGAGGGCGGCACGAGCGCCTGGATCCAGGCCGGGCTTCCTACCGAGGCGGGACGATGAGCCTGTTCCGGCGCAACAGCGTCTCGGCCGACCGAGCGCGCGAGCTGCTGGCCGAGGGCTGGAAACTGGTCGACGTGCGAACCGACAAGGAGTGGAAAACGGATCACATCGCCGGGGCGGTGCACATCCCGCTCGACATGCTCGATCGTTCTTTCGGGCGTCTTCGCACGTCCGACCACATCGTCACCATCTGCCACTCGGGAATGCGCTCGGCGGTCGCGGCCCGCACCCTTCGCCGCAACGGCTGGAACGCCGTCACCGTGCGGGGCGGCATGATGGCCTGGCGCAGGAAGTGAGTGAGGAGCACGAGGTGACGGATCTGACATCCCACGACCCCGAGGCGATGAAGGCGATCGTCAACCGGCTGAGGCGAGCCGAAGGACAGTTGCACGCCCTGATCGGGACGATCGGGTCCGAGGCGAACTGCCGCGACGTCGTCACCCAGCTCTCCGCCGTCTCGAAAGCGCTCGACCGGGCCGGCTTCGCCATCATCTCCAACGCCATGCGCGACTGCGTCGCCGGCGGGGAGCACGACCGGATGGACGCCCAAGAACTCGAGAAGCTGTTCCTCAGCCTGGCCTAGCGGGCATGACGGGTCGGGCCTAAAGGCCCTGACCCCCGGCGGTCTCGCGGCCTAGCCTGTGCACATGTCCGGATCACCGCTGAGCTACTCGGTTCTCGCGCGGACGACCGCGCCCTGCATCGCCGAGATCGAGTTCGACGGCGAAGTCGTCCGGTTCGATCGCAGCTGGGCATCAGACCCGACGGGTCTTCCCGGGCCGGCCGAGCTGCTTGCCGCCTCGTTCTCCGCCTGCCTCCTGAAGAACCTCGAGCGAGCCGGGCAGCTTCTCGCGTTCCACTACGACGATGCCGAGGTCGAGGTGGTGACCCGTCGCCAGGATGATCCCCCGAAGTTCGTCGAGATCACCTACCGGATGCTCATCAGCACGGCCGAGCCTCAGAGGCGGATCGACCTCATCCACCGCAATCTTCAGAAGTTCGGAACCGTCTACAACACCCTGGCGGCCGTCTGCGCGGTCCACGGGACCCTCGAGGCCAAGGCCGGCTCGGTCGGCGCTGCGTCCGGCTGAGTCCGGGCAGATCCGAGTCAGATGGCTGTCTCGAGCCCTACCGCCGAGCCCGTGATCATGCCCTCTTCGCTACGAGTCGATAGACGCAATCGTCGCCTCCGCGTCGGCCGTCAGCAGGTACATCGCGCGACGACTTGTCGCCGGCATGTGGGCGAAGCCGAACTTCGCGTAGAAGGCTTCTGCGGAGTCATTGAGCGCATCGACGGCGAAGGCGCGAGCTCCGACGAGGTGGGCGGCCTCGACGCCCTTGGCGATCGCATCCTGTAGCAGCGATGCCCCAAGGCCCCCGCCTTTGAATCGTTCGTCGACCGCCAGTCGGCCGATCAGGATGACCGGGATCGGCGTCGGCACGTTGCGCCCGAGCTTGCCGGCGACCTCTTCGCGCGAGAGGGAGTTCGCCGACAGGCAGTAGTAGCCGGCGACCGCACGCGACTCGTCAACGGAGACGAATGTTCGGGATGCGCCAGTCGCCTCGTTCTTCAGCGCCCGGGACCGGAGCCACTCGTTGAGTGATGGCTCACCGCAATCGAAAGTTGAGAAGTCGTCCTCGGCGTTGAGTGCTCTCGATCGGCGGAACGTGCTCAATCTGAAAAGACGCTCGGGCGCTGCAGAAGGTCGGCGAGCCCGCTGACCGGCTTCGCAGGCCGGTCGAGGATCTCGTTGAAAGCATTCCAGGCTCGCTTCGACATCCGCAGCTCGCGCTCGTTCTGGATGACTTCGTTGGCCTCCTTGACGAGAGCCGTTACAGAGAAGTCGCTCACTGTGCGGCCCGAGAGCGCGGCGGCTTGCTCGATCTCCGCCTTCTGCTCTGGAGTGAGGCGAAGCTCGAGCCGGTCGGATTTGATCGCGGAAGCCATACCTCAAATGTACGGCAATCTTCCGTACATCGCCAGATCGTGTCTTCGGCTCGGCCACAGTTCTGCCAAGGAGACCTCGACACCCACGGCGACCTCGTCGACGATGACCTGGATGCCGTTGCGACGGTCCTGAATGACATGGCCGCGGGTTCAGTCGTGGTCAAATCGTCGGGAAAGCGCCTCGAGCGGGCCGTGCGGCAATCGCTTCGGTCGAAGAAGCAATCCTCTAACCGGCCACTTGCAAAGAGCCCCGTGTCGGATTCGAACCGACGACCCCCGCTTTACAAGAGCGGTGCTCTGGCCAACTGAGCTAACAGGGCGGAAACATTCACGAGTTTATCGAGCGCTAGCGTGGGTGCGATGCCCACGCCGCCCGAGACGACCGTCGCCGCCACGGCCCGCCCGCTGCACGTCGCCCTGCTGCTCGTCGTCGCGTTCGCCAGCGGGGTCGGCGTTGCGCTGCAATCGCGGATCAATGGCGAGCTCGGTCAGAAGCTCGGCGACGGGTTCTTCGCGGCCGTCATCTCGTTCGGGTCCGGGCTGGTGATCCTGGCCATCGCGATCCTGTTCTGGCGGCCGGGGCGCCGCGGCGCAGGGCGCGTCGTCGCCGCGCTGCGGGCCAGACGCATCCCTCGGTGGTACCTCTTCGGCGGCGCCGCGGGCGCGTTCTTCGTGCTCAGCCAGTCGCTCGTGGTCGGGCTGGTCGGTGTTGCCCTGTTCACCGTCGGCGTGGTCGCGGGCCAGACGACGGGGTCCCTGCTGATCGATCGCCGTGGACTGGGGAGCATGGCCGCCAAGCCGATCACCTGGCGTCGCCTGGTCGGGGCGGTCGTCGCGCTCCTGGCCGTGGTGCTCGCCGCATCGTCCGAGGTTCGCGGCGACCTGCCGTTCTGGGTGCTGCTCGTCCCGTTCCTGGCCGGTCTGGGCATCGGATGGCAGGGAGCGGTCAACGGCCAGGTGCGGGAGATCGCCGGGTCGGCACTCACGGCGACCTTCGTCAATTTCCTGGTCGGAGCGGCGCTGCTGCTGGTGGCCGCGGTCATCCACACCGCTCTCGTCGGATGGCCGCACCACCTCCCCGCGAACCCCTGGTTGTACCTCGGCGGCCTGGTGGGGATCGCGTTCATCGCTGTGCAGACGATGATCGTCCGCGTGACCGGGGTGCTGCTGATGGGGCTCGCGGTGCTCTCGGGGCAGCTGGTCACGGCCGTCGCGTTCGATCTGCTTGCGCCGGTGCAGGCGCATCCCCTCGCGCCCCTGACGATGGTCGGGGCCGCCATGACCCTCGTCGCCGTGGCGATCGCCGCGGTTCCTCGCCGAACGGGCCGTCAGGCCCCTTCGGGAGCGAAGCCCAGCGACAACGAGTTCATGCAGTAGCGCAGCCCGGTCGGGGTTCCGAAGCCGTCGTCGAAGACGTGCCCGAGGTGCGAGCCGCAGGCCGCGCAGCGCACCTCGGTGCGCACGACGCCGAGCGAGGTGTCTTCGACGAGCCGAACGGCATCCGGGTTCACGGAGTCGTAGAAGCTCGGCCAGCCGCAGCCCGAGTCGAACTTCGTGCCGCTCTTGAAGAGCTCGGCGTTGCAGGCGGCGCAGGTGTAGAGGCCCGAGCGGCTCTCATCGAGCAGTTCGCCCGACCACGCGCGTTCGGTCGCGGCCTGGCGCAGCACGGCATAGCGTTCAGGGCCGAGCTCGGCAAGCCATTCGGCATCCGTCTTCTCGACGGGCTGCTTCTCGATGGGCTGCTTCTCGGTCGACGGGCTCATCCCTCCATTCAAGCCGAGTTGTGCGCCGAGCGTTGCCCAGACGTCAAGATGTGACCGTGACCGCAACCGCAGACTGGTACGCGCGCGCCTCCGTCGAGCTCGCGGCGACCTCGGAGCTGCAGGTGGCCTGGGCGACGATGATCGCGGGCGACCCCGAGTTGCTCGAGCTCATCGACCGCCTGCCGCGCGAGCACCGGCAGCCCTCGCTGCTGTTCTCGGTGGCGAGCTGGTGCGGCGCGCCTGCGGTCGCCGATCCGAGCTGGCGGCGGTGGATCATCGCGCACTGGCCCGCGATCGAGGATGCCGCGCGGAGCCGCCGCACGCAGACCAATGAGGTGGGGCGCTGCATCCCCCTGCTGATCGGCCTCGACCGGATCGCCGCGGCCGATCCGCGGCCCATCGCCCTGCTCGAGCTGGGCGCCGCGGCCGGGCTGTGTCTCGCGCTCGACGGCTATTCGTACCGCTTCGACGACGGCGCGACGCTGGGCGGTGGTGAGCCGCTGCTGGTGTCGACGACGACAGGAGTGGGCGCCGCTCCGACCCGGATGCCCGACATCGTCTGGCGCCGCGGCGTCGACCTGGCGCCGCTCGACGTGACAGAGCCCGACGACGTGCGGTGGCTCGAGGCCCTTCTGCCTCCCGATCGCCCCGAACGACGCGCCCGGTTGCTCGCCGCGGTCGCCGCCGTGCAGGATGCTCCGCCCCTCGTGGTCGAGGGCGACGCGCTCGCGGCCGTGCCCGACCTCGCCGCGGCCGCGCGAGCCGAGGCGCCCGACGCGACCCTGGTGATCGCCGCGCTCGGCACCCTCGTCTACCTGCCGCCGGGGGAGCGCGACGCAGTGGTGGATGCCGCATCCACCCTCGGCGCGCACCTGGTCACCTTCGAGGGGGCGGGCGTTCTGCCCGGGGTGGCCGCGCGTCTGCAGGGGCTGAGCGCGCCGCATCCCACCCCGTTCGTGCTCGCGGTGGACGGGGAGCCCATCGCCCACGCCGGGCCGCACGGCGATCGCCTGTCGTGGCTGACCGCCGGGCGGTAATCGGCAACTCCCGCGAGGCAACAGGGCGTCTCGCTCGAGCCGACCTACGCTCGACGGATGGCAGCTTCGATCCCGGCGGGAGCGCCCCAGGAGCCGCCGCCGTCCGGCTTGAGCGAACTCGACCTCCGGCTGCTCGATTTCGAGCGGGCCTGGGCCGCGCGGGTGGGGGCGAAGGACGCCGCGATCCTCACAGAGTTCGCACTGCCGCCCGCCCGGTACTATCAGATGCTGTACGTGCTGATCGATTCGCCGGCCGCTCTGCGGCACGATCCTCTGCTCGTCCGCCGGCTGCAGCGTCTGCGTGATGCCCGCACCCGATCCCGTGCCGCTCGTACCTTCCGCACCGACACCCAGGACCCGACAGACTAAATGGCCAGCTTTCCCCCGGACGAATTCGACGAGATCCCGACGGATCTCGCCCGTGTCGGCGCGCACCGCGCGCCTGCCAAGCGCGGGCTGGGCTGGGTGCGCTTCGGGTGGGCCGCCCTGGCCACCGCCGTGCTCGTGGTGGCCGGGCTGTTCGGCCTCTCGCTGCTGAACCCGAACTTCAAACTCGACTTGCCGTTCGCCGGTGGCGCATCGCAGTCGGCAGTGCCGTCGATCAGCGCGACACCGACGGCCGAGCCCGTCACCGATCCGACGAAGGTCGATCCTGCGCTGCACCTGTCGATCTCGGTGCTCAACGGCTCGAAGACCGACGGCCAGCAAGACAAGGCGGGCGACGCCATCAAGGCCGCGGGCTGGCCGGATCCCGCTCGCAACAACTCGACGACCCGTTCTGAGAAGACGACCACCGTGTACTACAGCACCTCGGCCTTCGAGGGCATCGCCCGAGGCATGGTGGTGCTGCTCGGCGTGGGCACGATCCAGCTCACCGACCGCTACCCGGGTGCCCCGATCACGATCGTCATCGGCGACGACTACAAGCCCGCCGCGGGCTGAGCCCGACCCGATCGGGGTTGCGCATCATCGTCGCGGCCGCGGACGCGGCATCCTGATGCGCTCGACGGATGCCGTCAGAGGCTCCCTCGAGCGCGCTTGCACTCGCGCATGCCGAGTGCCAGAATAATCTCTGGCACTCGCGCGTTGTGAGTGCTAAGAGCCCCCGCCTCCGTCAGCCGACGGTCAGCGTGTGCTCGACCAGTTCGGTTCCACGTCCGGGAGGGACGACACACACTTATGGCAAAGATCATTGCTTTCGACGAAGAGGCCCGGCGCGGCCTCGAGCGCGGCCTGAACATCCTGGCC
>Ga0068855_100000444_pt1 | contig 51224 bp, 39 predicted proteins | sample KBSCornC52_FD_66592 | JGI IMG/M metagenome (GOLD analysis project Ga0068855, IMG submission 66592) | Corn rhizosphere microbial communities from Kellogg Biological Station, Michigan, USA - KBS Corn C5-2 | ecosystem: Host-associated > Plants > Roots > Rhizosphere > Soil ... | reverse complement strand
AAGGAGGAAACCGACGCCGGAATCGTCATTCGGGGTTGTCGGATGCTGGCGACCCTGCCCATATCCGATGAGATCATGGTGTTTCCTTCCACGGTGCTCAGGAACCCGGAGGAAGACGCCCCTTATGCTTTCGGCTTCTCCATTCCAAACAGTACCGACGGGTTGCGGTTTATTTGCCGCGAGAGCGTTGATTATGGACGGTCACACTTCGATCACCCGTTAGGCTCGCGTTTCGAGGAGATGGATGCGGTCGTCGTTTTTGACGACGTGTTTGTCCCTTGGGAGAATGTGGTGCTCTATCGCGATGTCAAGCGCTGCAACGAAGCGTATGCACGCACCGGGGCGGTCGTGCACATGACGCACCAGGTCGTCGTGAAGAACATCGCAAAAAGCGAGTTCATGCTGGGCCTGGCGTACCTCATGGTGAATACCATCGGTGCGGAGAGCTTTCAACACATCCACGAGAAGCTCGCCGAGATCTGGGTGAATCTCGAGACCATGAAGGCTTTCCTGCGCGCGGCGGAGGCAGACGCACAGCTCGATGAGTGGGGCGTCATGCGCCCAGCGTGGAATCCCCTCGATGCGGCCCGCAACCTGTTCCCCCGCCTGTATCCGCGCATGGTGGAAATCATTCAGCAGATCGGGGCGAGCGGCCTGGTGGCGATGCCGACGGCTCAGGACCTGAATGGGCCGTTGGTCGAGGACATCCGCAAGTACTATCAGGCTGCGCGGGCGGAAGCGTTCGATCGCATTCCGCTGTTCCGACTCGCTTGGGACGCCTCGATCTCGGCATTCGCAGGACGTCAGGTTTTGTACGAGCGGTTCTTCTTCGGTGACCCGGTGCGTATGGCGGGGGCTTTGGTCACAGGTCACGCGGCGCAAATCCAGGAGTATGCGGAGCAGGTGCGCGCGTTCGTGAAGGAAGGTAAGGACGAGGCCTGCGCCGCACCCACCTCGAAAGGCTAAAGCAGACATTTCGTCATGGCGGCAGCACAGAAACCGGATCCACGTCGTTTCCGCGACATCATCGGGTTGTTGCCTACGGGCGTGGCCGTCATCGTGGCGCGTGCTGCGGAGGAGGTGCACGCCATGACGGTCAACGCCGTTTGTTCTCTGTCACTGGATCCTTTGTTGGTGATGTTCTGTCCCGGCAAGAAATCCAACATGGCGCGGCATATCGCCACCCTGTCGGGATTCACGATCAATATTCTGCGCCATGAGCAGCAGGCGTTGTCGACCTATTTTGCCGGGGGCTGGCGTGAGCCGACACCGCCGCCCTTCCGGCTCGTGCCTTCCCGCTGTGCTGCGCGCCTGGAAGGCAGCCTCGCGTATATCGAATGCGAGCCGTACCAGCTCATCGAAGTCGGCGATCATTGGATGGTCATCGGAGAGGTCATGGAGGTGACCGGCGGTATGGAACCGCATCGCCCGCTGCTGTTCCTGTCAGGCAAATATCGGGCTATCGATTACTCAGAAGGCACGGCCGCGCCGGATCTCATCAACGTGCACGACGAGCCGGCCCACATCTATTACGAGTAGTGCCGCCGGACGGCAGGAGTCTCGCTGCGGCCGAATTGCGATCGCCGCAGCATGTAAACGCGACGATAGACCGTTCAGCTCGCCCGTCAGCCTCGAACGCGCGACAGGTAATCTTCGGCCGCCGCGCCGGCCAACTCGATCAGCTGGGGAGTCAGCTCTGTGGCAACCCGCTCGCCTTTGCGGGTGTGAACCCATCCGAGATAGGTGGTCCCTCGTGCCGCCAGGAACAGCGGTAACAGCCGCGCGTGCTCCTCGGGCAGGGCGCGGTGACGACGATAGCCGGCCAGGAGCGCATCGCGCGCGGTTTCGTAAAAGCTCTCGCGGCGGATGAAATACAAGGAGGTCGCCAGCTCGAACATGTGCCAGCCGAACCCCGCGTCATCGAAGTCGATGATGCGCAGTTGGTCCGCTTCGATCAGAACATTCTCCGGAACGAGGTCGCCGTGAATGAGCCCGAACCGATCTGGGGATTTGCCGAAGGCGAGCAGCTCCTGCGTTACCCGAGCGCGCAGTCGCTCGAACAGGGCTCTTTGCCCTGCTGAGAGCGCTTCCAACTCCCAGAAGCGGCCCCACAAGGGCGTTTCCCCCACCAGTCCGGCATCGCACCAGGAGTGGCGCGTGAAGCCAGCGGGCGCGTTCCAGGCGCTCGAGATGTTGTGCATTCGGGCAGCCAGTTCACCCACGACGCTGTAGATCCGGCCGATTTCGGTCGCATCACTGGCTACCCCCTCGTGTACCGAGCCCAGCTGTCGCCCGGGAATCCATTCAAACAGATCGACCTGACGTGCATCGGGTACGTCAGGGCAAGTGACCCGCTCGAAGGGGTTGCCGGCCCGGGACAAGATCGGACGGGGGACCTCCATCCCAGCGGCCTCGAGAGACTGCATCCAACTCAACTCAGAACGTAGCGAGGCATCCGAGTGATAGCCGAGACGATGGATGCGCAGCACCGCGCGCCTGTTGTCGGCCATGTGCACGGCATAGACTGCATTCTCCCGGACCTTGATGGGCTCCAGGCGCACACACTCGAGTGGCCAACGCTCCACTGCCGCCCAGGCCAGCTGCTGCAGCCGGGCGGCCTGCACCTCGGGTGGCAGTTGCGAGAAAGCGCGTGAGTTTTCGTCGGGAGGCAAGCGCGGCTCCGAGTAGATCACAGGCTCGCGAGCACTTCATCGAGTGTCTGCAGCAGCAGGTCCGCGTTGTCCCGGTTGAAAGGCATGGGCGGCCTGATCTTCAGAATGTTGTCGTGTAGCCCGATGCGGCTGATGAGCACGCCGCGCTCGCGCATGCCGTTTACGATGCGTTTCGTCTGCTGCCCGGCCGGTGTGCGCGTGGCGGGGTCCTGCACCATCTCCGCGGCGAAGAAGAGTCCACGGCCGCGCACATCCCCGATGAGGGGATACTTCGCTTGCAACTTGCGCAAACCGGCCAGAACGTAGTCCCCGACCCGCCGAGCGTTGTCCAGGAGATGTTCATCCCTGAGGACATCAAGAACTGCCAGCCCAACGGCGGCCGAGACGGGATTGCCGCCAAAGGTGTTGAAGTACATGTTACGGCTGGTAAATTCCTCCACCAGGTCCGCGCGCGCCACCACTCCCGCCAATGGATGGCCATTGCCCATAGGCTTTCCCATCGTCACGATGTCGGGGGTACCCTTCAACACCTGATGTCCCCACATATCCGAGCCGAAGCGGCCGAACCCTGCCTGGACCTCGTCGGCGATGAAGACGCCGCCCGCCTCCTTGATGAGACGAATGACCCTGGGGAGATAGCCGCGTGGCACAGTGGGCAAGCCTTCGCTCGAGAACGCCGAACAGATCAACATCCCCGCCAGCTTGATGCCGTTGCGATGGAAGTCGTCGATGGCTTTCTGAACCTCCTGCGCATACGCGGCGGCGAGTTCGTCGTCGTCTCGACCACCGCGCTCACGATAGGGGTCCAGCACGGGAATAGCCCTGATGAAGGGACCACGCTGTTCGGGAGGAGTAAAGAGCGTGCTGATCTGTGAGACGGCCGCCGAGTTACCGTGATAAGCCCATGCGGTGCAGATGATCCCCTGACCGCCGGTGCATTCGCGTGCGATGCGTAACGCAAGCTCATTGGCTTCGGTCCCTGTGCAGCAGAACATGACATTCGAGAGGGAGGCATCGAACGTCGAGAGAAGCCGTTCGGCGTAGGTTACGACCGTCTCGTCCAGATAGCGCGTGTGGGTATTCAACTTCGCCGCTTGCCGCGATAAGGCTTCCACTACGCGAGGATGACAGTGTCCGACGTGCGGGACATTATTGTAGGCATCGAGATAGCGCTTCCCGTCGGCATCGTAAAGCCAGACGCCCTCACCCCGGACCAGCTGCAATGGCTTGTCATAGAAGAGGGGGGAGTGTTTTCCCAGAACGCGGAAGCGCCGGTCCAACAGAGTCTGTGTGGTCATCACTGCTACTGCTTCTGGCTGGAGTAATACGCCTCGAGGACGATGGGGCTCTCCGGAAGAGTCGATCCGCCGTCGACAACGATGGTCTGGCCAGTGATGTAGGCGGCCTCCTCGGAGGCGAGAAATAACATTGTATTGGCGATGTCGCTCGGCGCACCAAGCTTCCCGAGCGGAATGCACTTAGCCATGGCGGCGATCTCCTGCTCGGTGCCCAGCGCGGCCATGGCGGGTGTCAGAATATAGCCCGGCTCGACGCCATTCACGGTGATGTTCTCGCGCGCGAACTCCAGGGCCGCGGTGCGGATCAATCCATTCATACCACTCTTCGAGGCCGCGTAGTGCGCCGTGCCCGGCATCGCGACGTTCGGGCCTGTGACGGACGATGTAAAGAGAATCCGGCCACCGCCGCGCTTGCGCAGGTGAGGCAAGGCTGCCTGAATGAGCCAGAACCCCGCCTTCAGGTTCACGGAGAGCGTCCGATCGAGGTCCTCGTCCGAGAGTTGCTCGATGGGAATGACTGGGTAGACGGCGGCGTTGTGAACCACGATGTCCAGGTGACCGTATGTCGCCACAGCGTGAGCAACCGCGCGCTGGGCCCCCTCATGCTTACCGATGTCGGTGCGCAGAAGGCTCGCAGTCCCACCTTGGCTGACGATGGAGTCGGCCACCTGCTGCCCATTCGCCGCGGTGCGTGTCGCAATGAGCACGCTTGCGCCGGCCTTCGCGAAACAGCGCGCAATGCCTTCGCCGATGCCTTGACCTGCTCCGGTGACCAGGGCGACTTTACCGGTGAGATTGCCGATCATGGGGCCTCCCATCCAAGTTGGCGCGATCTGGCGCGCTGCTGTTGACTCAATACGGGCGGCAGGATGCACGCCCAGCTGAGGATGGCCACGGCGCTCAAAGCGCAACGTTGACGACCTGGACGGTCGTGTATTCCTTCAGGCCATCCACGTTGAATTCAACACCGATGCCGGAACATTTGACACCGCCGAAGGGCGCCAGGGGATGCAGCGTGCCGTGCTGGTTGACCCAGGCGGTGCCGCATTCCAGACGCGTGGCGAGCCGCGCGGCTTGCTGGGGATCGTCGCCCCAGACGGAGCCCCCCAGGCCCACTTCGAGCGAGTTGGCGCGGGCGATCGCCTCCTCGACGGTCTTGTATTTCACGATCGGAATGACCGGGCCGAACTGCTCTTCCTTGACGATCCGCATGTCATCGGTGGCTTCGGCCACGACGGTGAGCGGATAGAAAAACCCGGGGCCCGGGGTCCTGCGCCCGCCGATGACGATCTGTGCGCCACGCGTACGCGCGTCCTCGACATAGCCGGTGACTTTATCGAGCTGCATCTTGTTGGCAACCGGTCCGATCAGGCTGGCGGGGTCGAGGCCATTGCCGACAGGGATCCTGGAGCAGTACTCGGAGAACTTGCGGACCACCTCGTCATACTGGTCCTCGTGCACGTACAGGCGCTTCAGTGCCGCGCACGTCTGGCCGGCATTGATGAAGCAGCCCCAGAACAACTTCTCCAGGAGCGGCTCGATGTGGGTGCCGGGGAGAACGATGCCGGCATCGTTACCGCCCAACTCGAGCGTCATGCGCTTCAGGGTCTGCGCGGCGCCGCTCATGATCTGCTTGCCCGTGGCGATGGAGCCGGTGAACACGATCTTGTCGATGTTGGGATGGGTCGCGAGATGGTTGCCCACTTCCGGTCCGCCGGTGACCACGTTGATCACTCCTGGAGGCAGAACCTGATTCATCAGCTCGACGAGGCGCAACGTGGAGAGCGGAGTGAAGGGTGACGGCTTGATCACGACTGTGCAGCCGACCCGCAGGGCGGGCATGATGTGCCAGACGGCGATCAGGAGCGGCCAGTTCCAGGGCGTGATCGAGCCGACGACGCCGACCGGCTTGCGGTGTGCCACGATCTTGCCTGTCTTGTCATCCTGGATGACCTCATCCGCCAGGTTGAGGCTGGCCGTAACGCGCGTCCAGGCCGCCGCCCCTCCCAACTCCAGGTTGGCACCCGGTCCGCTTTGCGTCTTGCCCTGCTCGCGGGTGACGAGCTCGGCGAGCGCCTGATGGTTCTTCTCGATGAGGTCGGCGATCGCATTGAGCCTGGCGACGCGCTCGGCGTCGGGCAGGGCCGACCACGCCGGAAACGCCCGGCGTGCCGCGGCGACCGCGGCATCCATCAACTGGATCGTTCCCTGGGGACAGGCCGCCACCACGGTTTCATCGGCAGGGTTGATCACATCGAAGGTGGTCGGTGTGGTGACAGGGCGGCCGTCGATCGTCAGGTTGTAAGCGGTCATAGTTGTCCTTTCAGGGGCCCCATTGATAGCGGAAGGTGGCACCGAACGTTCGCGGGGGTCCGTACACACGCTGATCGATGCCGAGAAAGCCGGAAAGATCGAGGTTGTAGATGCGGTAGTAGCGGTTGGCCAGGTTGTTGACGTACGCCGTGAAGTCCCAACGGCCATCGCCGGTCATGAAGCCGATTCGCGCGTTGGTCAGCATGTAAGCCGGCTCGTAGTCCACAGGATTATTGACCAGCTCCAGGTACTGGTGCGCATTCCACTTCGTATCGGCCTCGACCGACATCTGTCCGCCGAGCATGGGCCATTGATAGTGCGCCACGGCGTTCAAAGTCCAACGCGGCGCCTGCGGAAGCTCGGTCGTGAACTTGTTCCCGGCCGGCGTGGGCACGTTGTACGCGGCTGTCTCCAGGTGGGAGACGCCGAGCTGGAGGTTCAATCCATGCAAGGGAACCACGGCAAACTCGAGCTCGCCCCCTTTGACCTTCGCGTTGATGTTTTCAACCACCTGCGTGGCGACGGCGAGGAAGAAACCCTGGTAGTCGCGATAATCGTAGTAGAAGATCGCGCCGTTCAAGCGCGCGGCACCGTCCAGGAAGGTGGATTTGAAGCCCAGCTCGTAGCTGGTCAGTTTTTCCTGGGCGTAGGGTAGAACAGCCGGATCGACGGCACCGGAGCTGGGGGCCGACCAACCGCCTCCCTTGGCGCCGCGGTTCACGCTAGCGTACGTGAGCACGTCATGGACCGGTTTGTAGTCGAGCTCTACTTTCCCTGTCGGGATACTGAAGTTCTTCGAGGCACCGGGGAAGGTCGCGGGGGAGTAGCTCAACGTCTGCGGACACATCACGCATTCATAGTTGTACGTATACGTCTTATCGTCCGACGTATACCGTGCTCCAACGATGCCGGTGAAGTGCTCGGTGAAATCATACTCGATCTGTCCAAACACGGACGGCGAGCTCGTGTTGAGCGCCAGATGGGCCAGACCGTTGCCGTAGGGAAAGCCGTTGATGAAGTCCGGCAACTGCGTGGTCTCGAAGTTGCGCATGAAATAGTTGAGGTAGTAGAGGCCGGTGATCCAGCGCAGGTTCCCGACCGCGCCGTTCAGTCGCAACTCCTGCGAGAACTGTCGATAATGCTGGCCGGTGTCATAGTTGAAGATGAAGTTGGGCGACATGTCCGAATCCTCGCCGTACCGCTTCTGCATCTGCAGATAGTCGGTGACGGAGACCAAGGTGACATCGCCGGGGAGGTGGAAGGTCCCCCGCAGGTTGGCGCCCCATACCGTGCGGTTGAACAACCCTTGCCGGTCCTCCGCCTGGTCGAACGGGCTGGTGCCTGTGTTCACATAACCGCCGAAGTCCGGCGTGCCGGGCGGCGCATACACGCCGCGTCCTGTGGCATCCGGCGCCGCGGCCGCCCACGAGTAGTTCCCGGAGACCTCGTGATCGTTGTTGAGCGCGTGCAGCTTGAGGCGGATCTCGTTCTCGCCCACTTTCAACCGCAACTGCAGTCGCGCGGCATATTGCTTCTGGTTGTTGACATCCGGGCCGACGCGGTTATGAATGTAGCCGTCGTGGTTCGACGTGGAGAAGGACAGGCGCGCCGCGAGGGTGTCGGTCAGGGGGCCGCTGATCGCGCCCTCGCTCTGAACAGTGGCGAAGTTGCCCCCCGTGATCTGCAGGAACCCTTCCGGGTGATCGGTTGGTGGGGCGCTCACGTACTGGATCAGTCCGCCGGTGGCGTTGCGCCCGAACAGAGTGCCTTGCGGCCCGCGCAACACCTCCACGCGCTGCAAGTCGAAAAGCGAGCCCGCCAATGCGCCGGTGGAGGCGATGTAGGCATCGTCGGAATACACTGCGACGGGCGGCTCCTGGTGATCGCTGAAGTCGTTCTGCGAGACGCCCCGAAGATTGTAGATGGTGACAGTGGAGCCGTACTGGTTGTATTGCAGCCCGGGGACCTGGCCGGCGATGTCCGTGACGTCCTTCAGACCGAGTTGCTGGAGCGCGGCGCCATCGAAGGCTGTCACACTCGTGCCGACCTCCTGCAGGTTCTGCTCGCGCCTTTGGGCGGTGACAATGATTTCGGAGAGCTTGTCGCCCGTTTCCTCCCCCGCCTGCTGCGCCCACGCGAAGGGTCCAGCCAATAGCGAGCTCGCAATGATGGTCATGACGACGAGGCGGGTGCGCATCTTGGATCCTCTCCCCTGTTCTTGGGGCAATCCTAGAGGCGTGGCGCCCGCAGACGCGATCCGCTATGCGAAATGCGGGTACGGAATCGGAAAATATTCCTGCGGCCGGCCTCGAGCGCCGTGTTGCTGCATGGCAGGACGCTCTGGCGGGACGAGGCCGTCCTAGAGCTTGCGCCTAAGTGTGTTCGAGGGCGCCTCGCCGATCTGCTGCCGGTAATAGTGGGCATAACGGCCGAAATTCACGATGCCCACGGCCTGCATGAGGTCGGTGACGCTCTGGCTACCATCCGCGCTCAACAGTGCCTGATGCAGCGCCTCGACCCGTGTGCGGCGGATGTAGGCGGCAGGCGTCATGTTGAATGTTTTGCGGAAACCGGTCTGAAGTGTTCTAGTCGTGACACCGATCGATGCGGCAATGTCCGACACCGAGCGGATCTCGGCGATGTGGTGATGGACGTAGTCGCGGGCGCGGCGCACGTGCCAGGTGATCGGTTGCGTCGCGACGGCCTCTAACGCGGCTTGATAGTTATGCGGAGCCGAGTGGATCAACATTTCGATCAGAGTGCGCGAATATTGGCGCCGGACAGCGTCGCTCGCGAGCACGGCCGGGGCGGTGGCCGATAGGTTGCAGATATGGGCGAGCAGCTGATGCCACGCGCGACCGAAATCCGACTCGGAGGCGACCTCTAGATCGAACTGCAGCGGTTGCGTAGGCCGGCGGCCAAGCTTCTCGATGATGCGGGACTCCAGCGCCTCGCGGGAGATGCGCGCGGTGAGATGCCGGCATTGCGCGGTCATCAGAATCTCGGTGCGCGCGGTCATCGAGGTCATGATGATGGAGCCGGAGTTGGAGGCGACTGTCTGGTCCCCACAGGTGACCCGCCCGTGACCGCCCAAAGTGGATTTCACGAGCAGATGTTCACTGATTACGCCGGAGTGGATGATGACGTCGTGCCCGTATTGCACGTAGCCGAGAGCGCACTCTCCAAGGGACAACGCGGACGTCACACACATCAGATGGGGTACCGCGCCGGCGACGATCTGCAGCCGGTGCGGATAGATCTTACGGCTGACCACGTCACGCGCTTCCTCGAGGGACTGCGCCGTGCTCACGTCGTTGAGGTCAGGAAGATTCCTGGCGACTGCGTCGCTGATCTGCGCTTTGTCGATTGTGACCAGCATAATCAAGCCCCCAGAAATGCGGGTTGCGGTGGCGGGGATCCGTAGATCCCGGTCAGTCGAGCTTAGTCTGCGAAAACGCGGCGGCCAAGTGGAATACGTACAGCTGCCTGGACTTTAAACTAGACCTGAGTCGAATATAAACTAGTAGCAGCAGGGGCGCGGGAGGGGTGGGTGGCATTGTTGAAGAAGCGCAAGAGCACGCCGCGTGTCCGGGGCATCGCGCGGCGCGAGCTGTTGTTGTCAGCGGCCCGGACGTTGTTGGCCGAGCACGAGCTCGATGAGATCAGTCTCGGGGATGTGGCCGCCCATGCTGGAGTGCCCAAAGGATCAGCTTATCACTTCTACACCGACATCAGTGATCTGTACGGCGCCTTGTTGACGCTCACGGAGGAGGAAGTCCTGCAAACCCAGCGGACCCCCATCACTGAGCCCATACGCGCGTGGCCTGATGTCGTACGCGTCCTCATTCGACGCGGCGTGGCGTTCTATAACGCCAACAGGCCACATTGTCAGTTACAGATCGGGCCCAAGGCGCCACCGGAGTTGAAGTTGCGGGATCGCCGCAGCGATTTTGCGCTCGGCGGGATTTATCGACAGCAACTGTCGGCATTCTTCGAGCTGCCGGACTTGCCGAATGCGGCGCAGGTCTTCTTCCGGGCGGTGGAGATCGCCGATTTGATGTTCGGGCTCTCGGTGCTGGAGAGCGGTCGAATCAGCGCGGACATGGAGGCGGAGGCGCAGCGGGCAGTCATCGCCTACCTGGGAACTTATTTGCCGGCAAAGCTGCCGCGGCAGCGGCGCAAGGTCGTTGCGAAACGGTCACGTTGACACTACAACAGGCCGCGGTTAATACTCGACTCAGGTCGGGTATTAGATTGGGTGGCGAGTCGCGGGTACACGCGAGCCGCCCGGGGCGGTGCCGATGTCATGGGAGCAGTCGAGCTGATGCACAGTGCACCCTGCGCAGAGGGTTTTGAGGCCTCCAACGCGTCGCTCAGGCGGATCTGTGGCGCCTACCAGCTGACGTGTGACCGCTGGTGGGAATTCCGCGGTAGCATCCGGACTCACCGGATCGGCACGCTCGATGTCGCGGACGTGACGGTCTCGCCGTGCTCCGTGGTTCGCGATCAACGCGATACGCACTATCTGGGCGATCATTATTTCCTGGTTTTCCAGATGCAAGGGGCGGCTCGCATGCGGCAATGTGGTGTGGAAGCCGTGCTGCAGCCCGGGGATTCGACCCTCATCGATTCCCGGTTTCCGTCGGTCTTTGAAGCCCGTTCCGGCTTCCGTCAACTCTCGTTTCACCTGCCCACGCAGCCGCTGCGGGAGCGGCTGGGTACCAGGAGCGTGCCTTCCGCCCAGACGATTCACTCGGATGGCGGCGCTGGACGACTTCTATCGGACATGCTCCGCTCATTCATCGCCAACGCTGCGTCGTTGCAGGGAGTGGATCTCACGGATCTGACGCTGCAGTTGTTGTCGGCAGCGCTTGGGATGTCCTCACCCAGCGAGGCGACGGTCGAGCTGCGACATCGATCGGTCGACGTCCGCGAGGTCGCGCAATTCATCGAGGCGCACGTCCAGCGTGCCGACCTGACTCCGTCGGCCATCGCGGCACATTTCAACATTTCAGTGCGGCAGCTCTATCGGATAGTCGCCGCCCACGGGTGCACACCATCCGGACTCATCTGGCGCAAGCGACTGGAGCATGCGCACCGGCTGTTGGCGAGCAGCGGTACACGGGTCCCGATCATCGAGATCGCGCTCAATTGCGGCTTCAAGGATGGGGCGCATTTCTCGCGCTCTTATCGCAAGATGTTTGGGCACTCCCCGCGCGTTTCGCGCAGTGCGGCGACTTTTGGGGCGCTGACATCCGGCAACCTCTCGCGCGCGGGGCTCATTACAGTGTCCTGAGGTCAGCCGGACTGAGCGCGGGCACGCTCCAGAACCGTCTCGACGTGCTCCGGTACGAACAGGGGAGATTTGCGGACGAGGCGGGTCCAGATCAACGCGTAGGTAGCCGTGATCGCTAGCATCACCCCGAATGGGACATAGACCTCGCGGCGGCTGGTGCCCAGGGGCGCGATGTAGGCCAGGGCCGTGGAAATTCCAACCAGGGAGAGGATCTGTGGCAGGGGATAAGCGCGGGCCTTGTAAGGGCGTGGCAGGTCGGGGCGGCGGATGCGCAGTGCGATGACAGAGATCGTGACCAGGATATAGGCCACGCCCCAGGCACACACGGCTGCCAGCACCAGGTTGCTCAACCTGGACACATCGCCGTGGATGATCCAGGCGTGGATACAGGGGATGGCTGCGGACACCGCGATGGCTACGATCGGGGTCTTGAAGCGGGGATGCCGGTAGGCAAACACCTTGGGCAAGGCACCGTCGAGAGCCATGCCGTAGAGAATGCGCGGCAAGCCTGCCATCAGGGTGTTGATAGTCGCAGCGCCTGCGAAGAGCAGTCCCACGCCCAACCAGATCCGTCCAAAATGACCCAGGACGGCTTCCGCAAACCGCGGAACCGCCATCGGCGTGTCCAGCAGGAACGTCTGCGCATCGAGTGGGGTGTTGGGCACCTGTCGATTGACCGCCGTCCCGTACATCACCATGCACAAGGCCACGGCCCACAGGCCCAACGCCATCGCCTTGGGTATCACGCGTGTGGGATTACGGATCTCGGCGGCGAGGGGGGTCACGAACTCGAACCCCACAAACATGAACATCGCCGTGCCTACGAGAGACAGGATCGCCGAGACACTCGTGCCGATGCGCGAAGGACCGAAGCCGCCGTGCAGATCCACGGCTGGAGGGTGCAACAGGCCGGCGATGCCTAAGAGCATCAGGGTGAGCCACATTCCCAGAGTCAGGACGATCTCCACGCGTCCATACACCCGGATGCCCAGCGTGTTGGTCGTTGCAAAGAGGAGGACGAGCCCGACTCCCACCAGCCAGGAGGTCCCGCTGCGCTCGAGCAGCGTGTTGAGCGATTCGAAATTGACGAGCGCCATGATGCCGCTCAGGACCGTCTCAGCGGTGCCCGCGAACACGTGAACCAACAGGTAGGCCGAGATGGTTCCGGTGACGGCCCAGAATCGGCCCAGGCCGCAGGCGATGTAGTCATAGACTGAGCCCGTGGTGGGCAGCAGGCCCGCGGCCTCCGCGAAGGAGGTGGCCTGGGCCTGCATAACTACGAAGGCGATGGCGATCGCCGCCACGAACGCCGTCCCCCCCATGCCGAAGCCGCTGGTGACGGTCAGGATGACCGGGCTCGCCATGATGAGTCCAACCGCTGTGGCAAGCGCCGTGGGGAAACCGACGACGCCTGTGTTGGATGGCGTCGGACTCGCTGTCGTGCCCTCGGACGGCAGGGAGTTGGCGAGGCGGTCGATCGCCTTCGAGCTCATGCTGTTGGGGTGGCGCGGAAGCCGCTATGCAGTGCGGTCACCAGGGCGTCGGCATGCGCCTTCTCGAGGATGAGAGGTGGGGAGATGATGATCTTGGTCCCCACGGGTCTTACCAGAGCACCCGCCGCACGGGCCGCCGCCGCGACGGCATTGGCGTAGCCGCGCTCGGGCTCAATGGGCTCGCGGGTCTGGCGATCTTTGACGAGGTCCAGGGCGATCATCAGGCCTTTGCCCCGGACTTCGCCCACGGCCGGGTAGAGCTTTTCGAAGGGCTTCAGTTGCTCCAGGAGATAGCCGCCCTGGGCAGCCGCATTCGCGGGCAGATTTTCCTCGCGGACGATCTTCAGACTTGCAATGGCCGCGGCGCAGGCGACCGGATGGCCGGCGTAGGTGTAGCCGTGCATGATGGCGCCCGTAAAATCACGATTGCGGCTGAACGCCGCTTCGATGCGCTCGTTGACCGCTGTGCAACCCAAGGGAATGTAACCTGAGGAAATGCCTTTGGCGAGGCACATGATGTCCGGTTTGACGCCCCAACCCCGACAGCCGAACATCGAGCCACTGCGACCGAAGCCGGTGACGATCTCATCGGCAATGAGCAGCACACCATACCGATCGCAGACTTTGCGGATCTGCGGCCAGTAACTCGGCGGGGGGACGATGACGCCACCGGCGCCCTGCACCGGCTCGGCAATGAAGGCCGCGACGGTATCGGGGCTTTGGAACTGAATTTCCCGCTCGAGCAGCGTGGCGCAGATGCTTGCCAACTCCTGAGGATCCTCAGTGAAGGGATTACGATACAACCAGGGGGTGTCTACATGGAAACATCCCGGTAGCAGAGGCTCGTAGTTGCGGCGGAAGGCGGTGTTGCCATTGACCGAGGCGGCGCCGAAATGGGTGCCGTGATAGCCCTGTTTGAGCGCGATGAACTTGATGCGGTCCGGCTGACCTTCCAGCTTCCAGTACTGTCGTGCGATCTTCAGGGCCGTCTCGACCGCGTCCGATCCGCCCGAGTTGTAGATGAAGCGGGTCATGCCCTCGGTGCGAGTCATATCGAAAAGGACGCGGGAGAGCTCCTCGGCTCGCGGATGACTCACTCCGTCGAACAACTGAAAATACTCGAGCTCGTCGAGCTGGGACGTGATGGCCGCCTTCAACTCGGGGCGGTTGTGGCCGACATTGACGTTCCAGAGGCCGGCGACGCCGTCGACGAGGCGCTGCCCGCTGTCATCAAACACATAACAGCCATCACCCCGAACGATTCGAATCGGCGCACGCTGCGTCATCTCGTTGGGATGCAGCATCGGGTGCCAGAAGTGACTGAGGCCCTCAGTGTGTGCCATACACGATCTCCCCGTTGATGATCGTCATTTTTACCTTGGTGTCGTGGACCTGCGTGACCGCAATCCGGTACGGATTGCGATCGAGCACAATCAGGTCGGCCAGCATGCCGGGCTCCAGGCTGCCCACTCGAATGCGATCGCCCATCTCGCGCGCTGAATTGACCGTGAAGAGGTCGATCGCCTGCGATAGGGTAATTTTCTCCGCCGCGCCCAACTCCTCCTTACCGCCCCCGGGTGGCTGTCGCGTGACCAGTGTCTCGATGGCGATCCAGGGATTGACGGAGGGGACGACAGACCAATCCGAACCCGGAACCACGAGGGCTCCGGCGTCCATCGCTTCTTTTACCGGTATCCAACGCTTCATCCGCTCCGAGCCGACAGCCTTGACGATATCCGGAATGATGGGGTTGGGGTACCAGATGTAGGGCGACATCTCGAACGTTGCGGCGATCTCCCGAGCGCGCCGGATGTCGCTTGCCTGTACGAAGCTGTTGTGCGCGACCTCGTGCATCAGGCCGCTGAAACCGTTCGCCTGTCGGGCCGCCTCGATGGCGTCCAGGCCGGCGTGGACGGCGCCATCGCCCGCGGCGTGCATCTTCACAGTGAAGCCTTGTGCATCGAAGTTGATCACCGCCTTCTTCAGCTCGGCCGAAGGAACCATCAGAAGACCCTTTGCGCGGGGATCGTCCGGATTCCTCACGTCTGCATAGGTGTCGACCATCGCTGCGGTATGGCCGTCTGTCGGAACCCCGTCCAGGAGGATCTTGATACAACTGGGCGAGAATCGTTCGCGTGCATACAGGTTGCGTAACGTGATGTAGTCGGCCTGCGGCGCTTCGCCGGCGGTGAGCAGGGAGCGGCCCCACACGAGGCACGCCTTGACGCGCTGTTTCAATTCGCCCCGGTCGGCGAGCAGTGCATAGGCTTTCAGCGCACTCTCATCCACGAGTGCATCGGTGTAGGACGTAATCCCATACGACATCATGAGATTCATCGACCACGCCAAGGCCTTGGCGTTCTGTTCGAGGGTATAGGCGGGAATGCGGGTTCGGATGAGCGCTCCCGCAGATTCGCGCAGAACGCCTGTAGGCTCCCCCTTCGAGTCCCGCTCTATGACTCCGCCTGGCGGATTCGGGGTGGCGGCGCTGATATTCGCCAATCGCAGCGCCGCTGAGTTCACCCACAGGCCGTGCAGGCTGATGTCGGTGAGTGCCACCGGATTGTCGGGAGCGGCCTTGTCGAGCGCTTTCCAGTCCGGGTGCGCTCCGAGTGAGGAGGTGTCCCACTGCCCGCCTGCGATCCATTCGCCTTTGGTGCGGGCGGCTGCGCACTTGCGAATGGCTTCCACGACGACCGCTTCGCTCGAGCCCTGGGGAAACATGCACTGCAGTTGTGTTTGCCCCGCCATGAGGGGATGGACGTGCATGTCATGGAGACCGGGGAGCACTGCCGCGCCGTTGAGATCAATGACCTGGGTGCCCTGGCCACGGTAGCGGTCGATGGCCGCATCGTCACCGACCTGCACAATGACACCGCGGGTGATGGCGAGGGCGTGCGCCCAGCCGCCGGGCAGCCGGATCTCAGCATTGTGAAGGATCATGTCCGCCGCGGGAGGGGCAGGAGGTGAGGCTGCACTGACAACGCCAATGTAGGCGGTAAGCACCAGGCACAACGCGCGGCGGATCATTTGTTCGCCGCCTGGTACACGAGCTCACCCTCGATGAAGGCCATTTTGACCTGGGTGTCATGAACCTGGGTGATGGGGATCTGGAACGGGTTGCGATCCAACACGACGAGGTCCGCGAGCATGCCGCGGTCCAGGGTGCCAACCTTGTTGCGATCGCCCATGGCACGGGCGGAGTTGACCGTGAACAGGTCAATGGCCTGCCGCAACGTGATCTTCTCAGCGACTCCGAGGGTTTCGCCGCCGCCGCCGGGTTTTTGTCGCGTGACCAGTGTTTCGATGGCGATCCACGGATTGACCGAGGGGACGACAGACCAATCCGAACCTGGTACCACGAGCGCGCCGGAGTCGACAGCATCCTTCACGGGAATCCAGCGCTTCATGCGCTCAGATCCGATCGCCTTGGCAATATCAGGAATGATGGGATTCGGGTACCAGATGTAGGGCGACATTTCGAACACTGCTGCGATCGAGCGGGCGCGGTTGATGTCGCTCATCTGGACGAAGCTGTTGTGCCCTACCTCGTGGAGTTGGCTGCTGAATCCGTTCGCTTTGCGCGCGGCCTCGATCGCATCCAGCCCCTCCCGAACGGCGGCATCACCCGCCGCATGCATCTTTACGGTGAACCCCGCGGCGTCGAAGTCGATGAGCGCCGATTTCAACTCGTCAGGGGGCACCATCAGCAGGCCCTTGGCGCGCGCTTCCTCCATGCCTTTCGCATCAGCATAGGGCTCGACCATCGCGGCGGTGTGGCTGTCGGTCGGTACACCATCCAGGAAGATCTTGATGCAAGAGGGGGAAAACCGCTGGCGCGCATACAGGTTGCGCATCGCGATGTATTCGGGTTTGCTCGGATTGTGGCTGCCCGGCATGGCGCGGCCCCACACCAGACATCCCTTGACCCTCTGTTTGAGCTCACCCTTGTCGGAGAGCGTCGCATAGGCTTGCAAAATCGAGCCGTCCACTACGGCATCCATCAGTGAAGTAATGCCAAAGGACAGCATGAGATCGAGCGATGACTTCAGGGCGTGCGCATTCTGCTCGGCCGTGTAGGGCGGCACAATTGCGCGCACGAGGGCGGCTCCTGCCTCGCGTAGCAAGCCGGTTGGCTCGCCTTTGGCATCCTTTTCGATGATCCCGCCAGGGGGGTTGGGAGTGGCCGCAGTGATGTGGGCCAACCGCAGCGCTTGGGAATTCGCCCAGGCACTGTGCCCGCTGATGTCGGTGAGCACGACCGGGTTGTTCGGTGCCGCCCGGTCGAGGAATTCCTTGTTGGGGGGCGTAGCCCCAAAGGAGGCGGCATCCCATTGGCCGCCGGTGATCCACTCGCCTTTGGCGTGTTGGGCCGCACACTGTTGAATGGCCTTCTGCACCACTGCGGGGCCGGAGCCCTGCGGGAAGCGACAGGCGAGCTCGGTGAGACCGGCTCCCATGGGATGCACATGCATGTCGTGCAGCCCGGGCACGACGGCGGCCCCGTGCAGATCGATCACTTTGGTATTCGGTCCCTTGTAGCGATCCAATTCCGCGGAGTTGCCGATCGCGACAATGACCCCCCGCTTGATGGCGAGCTCGCTCGCCCACTCGCCGTGCAGATCGAATTGACCATTGCTGAGAACGGTATCGGCTTCGAGCTGCACAGGTGGGGCCGCGGCATAGGCAACAGGTAAAGAGCACGCGCAGGCAAGGAGTGCGGGTAGAACAGTAACGCTGCGGATCATGATTCCCCCAGTGTGGTGTGCTTCGGAAGCCTACGGTCCTGGCCCTGGCGCGCGCTTGCCCCCGCACGCCACTTTATTGACTGGCGCTGCCAACCGGCCGCGCGGCGTTGTTGCCCGAGCGCCACGGGCGGCGCAATCACATTCCGGACGGCGAATTTGGCAATGTTGGGCAAGGGATTGGCCAGCTCGAACAAGCGTCGCCTCCTGACAATGCCTACGCTTTGACGAGGTACCGAAGATCGTCCACCAAACCAATATGTCAGTGGGGGCTGCAATGAAGGTTACTGTTCGCGTGGCTGTGCGCTGTGCGTTGGGGCTGCTCGGTTCCACCTTGGTTCCAGCAGCGGTGCTGGCCGAGGATCAGCCCAGTCCGACGACCGAAGCACCAGTTGCCACGGGTGCTCTGGAGGAAATCACGGTCACCGCGCAGCGGCGCACGGAAAGAATCCAGGACGTGCCGATCAGCATCAGTGCGTTCAGCTCCGAGCAGATGGATGCACAAGGTGTGCGCGATATCGACGCTATCGCGCGGCTCACTCCTGGTATCACTTTTCAGCGCACCGACGCGCGTAACACGTCAGCTTCGAGTATTTCCATCCGCGGCATCGCCTCCGCCGCTGGGGCAGCCACGACAGGTATCTATATCGACGATACACCCATTCAAGTGCGCTATCTCGGTGCCGGCGGAGCCGCTTTCAACGCGTTCCCACAGGTGTTCGATCTCGATCGCGTTGAAGTCCTGCGGGGTCCTCAGGGGACGTTGTTTGGAGCGGGGTCCGAGGGCGGTACGGTACGTTTTATCACTCCACAGCCGAACCTTTCGCGCTCCGGTGGTTACGTGCGCTCGGAACTGGGCTACACCCAAGGCGGCGACCCGAGCTTTGAGGCCGGCGCGGCTTTCGGCGCGCCCATCGATGAGAAGTTGGCCTTTCGGGTAAGCGCCTGGTTCCGCCGGGACGGCGGCTGGGTTGATCGCACCCAGTGGGACCATGCGAGCACCCAGGTCTATCCGCCCACAGCACCGACCGCTGCCAGCCTCACCAACTCCGTGGGTCCTTCGTCCAATTGGCAGAACTCCTCGGCCGTGAAGGGTGCGCTGATGTTCTCACCCGTGGACGGCCTGGCCATCACGCCCTCGCTCTATTATCAGAAGACGGCCTCGAACGACACCTCTGCTTACTGGAGCTCGCTGTCCGACCCCGGCAACGGCTCGTTCCAGAATGGCAATGCCATCAGCGCCCCGAGCAATGACCGCTTCTACATGCCGGCGCTGAAGATCGACTGGGCTTTCGCCGGGCTGCGGCTGATTTCCAACACATCCTATTTCAACCGCAGCAGTGTGGCGACGAACGACTACACGGCTTTCGAGACGGCACTGTGGGGTCAGACGTTCAGCGGACCGCGCTTGGGGACGCCTCCCTATCTCAACGGTCCCTTCTATCCGGCCGGCTATACGCCCGCATCCACGCTTCAGGTGAACCAACAGAACAATATCACCGAAGAGCTGCGGCTGCAGTCGGACGATACCACTGCACGGGTCAACTGGGTTGTCGGGACCTTTTTTACCGAGGCGCGCCAGACGTCGGAGCAGCTCGTTGCGGACCCGCAGCTGGCCAGTTTCATCGGACAGCTGACGGGAGGCGTTCCGTTCGCGGCGGTGTTCGGACAACCGTTGCTCAATGGCAAGTACACATTCGTACAGGACCCCGTGATCGCCCGGGATCGGCAGCTCGCGCTGTACGGGCAGGCTGACATCAAGATTACCGACCAGTTGGTTTTCACGGCGGGTCTGCGCGCCTCGGATGCGAAGTTCAGCGCCGCGGCACATTATGAGGGGCCGGTGGTGGGTCCATCCGTGAGCGACTCAGGCTCTCAGAAAGAGCACCCGGTCACTCCGAAGGTCAGCGTCTCCTACAAGCTCGATGACAGCAACTTGATGTACGTTACGGCGGCCAAAGGTTTTCGCATCGGCGGCTACAATCCACGTGTCGGCACGCCTTGCGCGGGCGATGCGAACTTCCCAGGGTACCAGAAGGACTTCGGCTCGGACTCCGTCTGGAGTTACGAGATCGGTTCGAAGAACGAGTTTCTCGATCATCATCTGCGTCTGAGCACGAGTGTCTATTACATCAGTTGGCAGAACATCCAGCAGAACGTTGCGCTGAACTCCTGCGGTTTCGCCTACACGGCCAATCTGGGCAAGGCCGAGAGCAAGGGCGCGGATCTGCAAGCGGATTGGGCGGTGACTCACGACTTCGTGTTGGGTCTGTCCGTGGGCTATAACGATGCGAAGTTCACCCAGACCGTACAGGCGGTCGCCGGAGCCAAGACCAACCTGGTGACCGACGGGGATCACATCGCCGAGTGGCCCTGGAATGCGGCCCTTTCGGCACAGTACAGCTTCAAGGTTTTCGGCGACCGCGAGAGTTACATCCGGGCGGATTACCAATACCAGGGCAAACAGAACAGTACCACCGCGCAGAATGACCCCGCGAACGGGGCCTACCAGCCGTGGAACGTCTTCTACCTGCCCTCGACCTCGCAGCTTCAGCTCCGCTCGGGCGTTCGCTGGAGTGGGTTCGACGTTTCCCTGTTCTGCAACAATCTGACGAATTCGCATCCGGTGCTGTCGCAGTCGCCGTCCATCCGGATCGTGCCGACTGAGCTGCTGCAGTACCAGTACACGACGTTCCGGCCGCGCACGTACGGAGTGACCGCGAGCTATCGCTTCTAAGAAACAGGCAGCAGACTGAGCTAGCTCGGCTCAGCTTGCAAGGCAAGCTCCACGGAGCCGCGGAGGACCCGGCCCATCACTCGCAGACTCTGAGTGCCGGACGCTGGCAAGCGGTCGTATCATACGGTTTGCAGAGCTTCGGTTACCACATCGCCGAGCGCGCGTTTGGCTGCTCCCCTCATTGGCCGAATCAGTCGATCATGACAGCGGTGATCCTGACGGCGATCCTGTCGAGCCTCAACTCGGTTTTCTTCATTACCTCGCGTGTGCTGTTCACGCTGGCTGCTCCCGGCGATGCCCAACAGCAGATCGTCAAGCTGAATTCCCGACAGGTGCCGGTGCACACCGTATTGTTGGGAGCGTTTGTGGCATTGGTGTTTGCAGGGGCAGGTAGGCTGATATCGCTACACGATGACGACCTCGACCCCGCTCCGGGTGAGCGCTTCCCGAGCCTCGACGGGAATGCCCGCATCGGTCAACGCCGGCGAAGCCGTGTTCAAGGGCTTCGACCTCAGCGTGCACGGAGCGCTCACCCGCGAGCTGACGGCCGGTGTCAATGTCGGCTATGTGGATGCGTCCTACACCCAAACCTTGTTTGCCAGCAGCGGCGCGCAGTTGACCCAAGCCGGCGACACAGTGGGAATCACACCGCAGGTGAACGCACCCTGGAATGCGAATGCCTGGCTCGACTACGGTATTGCGCTTGCGGACGGGGATAAACTGGTGTTGCGCGGCGAGTACAAGTGGAAGAGCCACAACAAGGGTCCGTACGTGACCAATCTGCCTCAAGGCTCGGCTGCTGCCAATTACTATCCGAACGTCCAGGCCGATCCGTCCTACTCGATCACCAATGCGCGGATTACGTACACCAGAGGTCGCACAGACCTCGGTTTTTACGTGGAAAATGTCTTTAACACCCATCCCCTGTTGCAGATGAACCAGGAGTCGACCGCGGTGGATTTCTATACCTACAGCACGTTAGCCCCCAGGACGTTTGGGCTGTCGGCCAACTATAAATTCGGAGCTGAGTAGGAGTCCGCGACCGCTAGCATCGTTCCCGGGCGCTCCAGATACAGCAGCAATCGTCTGTAACAGGTTCATGTAGAACTGTTCCAATCTCGTGCCCGGAGACACGAACGGATTCTCGGGCATCTTTGTCCCGGCCTCCTGCGATATCAGAATGAGGCGAGCACGCCGAGCTTGAACCGGCGCCCGCTATCTTCGGCATAGAGGAACTGGTTCTGATAGTAGGCGTACTTCAAGACGTAGGTGTTGGTCAGATTCTCGGCTTCAACGAATAGCGCGAAGTTCTTGTTGAAGTGATAGAAGGTGCTGCCATCCAACTGGTAGCGTGCACGCACCTGGGTCACGGCCTGGCCTGCGCCATTCAGGGGAGGCGGCGACAGGTACTGCAGGAAGTGATCGCGCCAGTTGACTGCCATGCGCGCCTCGAATCCGTTCTTGTCATAGAACGCCACGGCGTTGAGCGAATTGGACAAGCCGGTCAGGGCGAACTTGTTGGTCAGGTCGGCCGGATTCAGCTGCTTGTCACTATGGGCGTAGGTGCCGTTCAACTGGACACCAAAGCCGGTATCCCAGAAAGAATGCTGGACCGCCGCTTCCACTCCGGTCACCACCGCGGCTTCCCCGTTCGTCGGCGCGGTGATGGTGAACTGGGCCGGCGTGCCGAGCACCGGATCTAGCAGGGGGCCGCCGGCCGAGTTCTTCACAGGACCGGTGGTCTGGTTGAGAACGATGAAGTTGCTGACGTCCTTGTAGAACGCGCCGATCGAGGCGTAGTTCGATTCGCCGTAATAATATTCGAACGACAAGTCGAGGTTGCTGGAGCGGAACGGCTTCAAGTTGGCGTTGCCGCTCGATGCGGCGTAGTTTCCGGGCCGCAATGTGACGAGCGTCGTTACCGGGGCGAGTTGCTCGAGTGGCGGACGCGTCATCGACTGTGACGCCGCGAAGCGTGCAATGAAGTTGTCCTGTAGCTGCCACTTGAACGACATCGTGGGTAGAACGTCGGTATAACTGTTCGACTCCGTTAGGGTGCTCGTCCCGCCGCTTGCGACACCGTACTGCGTAGGATCGTTGGCCAGCGTGGTGAGTTTAATAAACTGGGTCGCAAGTCCGTTGACCGTTTCCTGTGTGTTCTCGACCCGAACGCCCACCACGGTGGAGAACGGCCGGTCGAGCAGGCTGCCAGCGAACACGGCTTCCAGATACCCGCCGTACACACGCTCCTGGACGAATGAGTCGTTCACCTTGGGCGGTGCGAATGTGAAGCCGGGACCGAGGAGTGCCTGTTGCTGTTGCGTAATCGCGTTGAACAGTGCAGAACCGTCGAAAGTGAGCCACTGGGTCGTCAGGCGATTCCCGCCACTGACTCCGGAGAGGAAGTTGCTGCCTGCGTTGAACACGCCGATTGGAATTCCCGGTGGTGAGGGGAAGTTGTAGCCGCAGGTCGTGCAACCTGACCCACCGTCGTTGGAATAGAGCGCCGTGTCCTTGTTGTCATGCGAGTAGTAACCGCCCACCCGCAAATCGACCAGCCCCTGGTTCGCATCGTCGCCCTTGATATCCAGGTCCGCGCGGAGTTGTCCGATGGTGTCCTGGACGCCATAGCCCCGCAACAGCATCACGTGCTGGAACATCGGGTGCGTGCCGCCAGCTACGCCGGCGTTCGGCCCCGTCGTTGGTTTAATGAAGCCGGTGGTATAGGGGAGGATAGAGCCATCCGAGTGATAGCTGATCGTCTGACCGTTATAACCCAGCAACGGCAGTGAATTCTCCAAGCCTCCGTTCGGAAGCTCACGGGCGCGCGAGAAGCTGCTGTCGACATTGAGTGTGATTCGATCGGAGATTTTCCAGTCGGCGTTGAGTCCGCCCAGGCCGATATAGGTCTGCTTGTCGAACCTTTTGTTGTGAAAGTCCGAGGCCTCGCCGATCCCCTGCGTCAGGTCGATCGCCGTGCCATTGGCGTCCGTCGCGATGTTGCCGATGTTGGACGGCGTAAACCAATGACCGAACGAGCGAGAATCCGTGGTGTCCGAGAATCGCGAGAAGAGGGCGTCTGCCGTGAGGACCAGGTCGTCGTTGGGCTGATACTGCAGCACCAGCGTTCCACCGATCCTTTGGCGGTTCTCGAACGTCACCTTGGTATCGAAGTTCTGGGGGATGAACAGATTGCCTTGTGGATTAGACGGTGTGATCGCAACCCCGGTACCCCCGTTGATGACAGAGGGCGGCGTGCCCCCATTGACGATCCAGCCATCCGTCTGTGCCTGATTGAGACGGTCTCTGCGTAGCTGGTAGCTACCCGAGACGAGTACACCCAGGCGTCCGTCGGCAAACCTGTCGCTCACCAGAAAGGAGGCGTCCGGCGCGGCCTTTTCGGAATTCTCCTCGTAATTGACGTCCGTCGAGCTGGCGAATTTGAATCCGGAATAGTCAAACGGCCGCGCGGTTTTGACATTGATGGTCGAGCCCACGCCGCCAGACTGAAGTCGCGCCGTCGAGGATTTGTAAACCTCGACACCGGAGACCAACTCCGAGGCCAGGGTGTCGAACGAAAAGGCACGCCCGCTGGCCTGGCTCGGGTCGGTCGGTGTTGCGATCTGGCGCCCGTTGAGCAGGACGGTATTGAACTCCGGGCCAAAGCCGCGAACCGTCACGAACGCGCCTTCGCCACCGGAGCGATCGATGGATACGCCCGTAATGCGCTGGAGTGACTCTGCGAGGTTGGCGTCAGGGAGCTTGCCGATATCCTCGGGTGCGATCGCATCGACGATTCCAAGGGAATCACGCTTGATGGCCTCGGCACTCACGAGTGAATGGCGCAGGCCGCTCACGACCACCTCCTGGATCTCTCCTGAGCTGTCAGGCTTATCCGGCATCCCGGTTGTCCGCGATGGTGCGGGCGCGTCGGAGCTTTGAGTTTCGGCGGGTTTCAGCGTGTTGACCTGATAAAGCGCCGCCGGTGCGCTTCGACCATAGCCGAGCAGCGCGCGCACATCCGCGCCTGCGTCGCGCACACGTCGACGGATCATGATGACGCCCGAAGCCGAGCGTTCCGCTACGAGATCGGTCCCCCGCAACAGCCGGTCCAGCGCGCCCTGTAAGGTGTAGTCACCCCTCAGCGATCTTGCCGGTCCGGACACGATGTCTTCGGTAAAGACCACCTCCTGACCGCAGACGTGCGCGAAATCTCGCAGAGCCTGCGAGAGCGACTCGTTCCCGATGTCGAAGTGATAGCTGCGATCCTGACTCTGGGCGACCCCCGTGCCCAGTAGACTCACAGCACAGACTGCCGTCAGACCGGATGCATTGCGCATTCGTCGTTCCCTGATCACCATTTCCTTCCCCTGGTCAGTGGCCAGCCCTACGCACTGGTCTACATCGATTACGTGGACCCACAAAGAGTACAGACGCCAACTTTCCGAAAATCCTCCAAGTCACGATCAGGTTATCCCGTTCCTTCGGCGCATGCGACTTGCAGCGCTGCGTCAGGCAAGCCGTCCCTGTTCCCATGCTGTGGCCTTCCCAAGGTTGACTCGAGCGACACTCGGAAGTGTCTTCGGGTGCGCGTCGCGGTGACCGGCGACCGTCTGCGGTGATCGAGAATGGTCTTTCGAAGTCCATCTGTGATCCATCCGCCAAGGTGACGATCCGCCGGTGCAGCGTGAAATACGAGGAGGCGCTCCACCAGTTGGGCCAATCGAGCGCACGTCTGAGGCGCGAACAGTGGATCCATCCGGCCCAATATGATGACCAACTCGGAATCAGTATACTTTCGACTAACCTAACACTACTTGGTCACCTTTGTTACCGGCTCTGGCTAATCGCAAGTAGTTGTCGCCATGGGCGGTGCTTTGGCCGTCTCCTATGTTGTGGTGGCAGAATGCCCATTCGCGCTGGCGATAAACCGGAGCGCTGCGACGTCGTCGAGCAAACCACCCTTTGAGAGACGGCGCCGGGGACGCTCCACGTGTTGGATGGAGATTATCTGACGGAGAAGTTTAGCAGGGCGACCAACTGCCGAGAATGCAGTCCGGACGATTCCCTGGGAGGCGCGGCCGCGCACTGACAATCCAGGGCGGGCAGGCACATTGCAGGCTCGACGTTCAATCCGCACGAAGGCGGTGCATGCCCGAACCCCTTGTGGCTTCGGGCAGCATCGCAACACGGCTATTGGTGAACGATCGTGCAACTGAGGTTGGTACCATCGGGTGCGCCTGTGAATCCCCAGCCCGCCGACCACTGCCACAGCGTTGAACCGTCGGAGGGGAAGTAGGTAAATGTGGCGGATGCTGCCGATTGCGTCACTCCATTACAGGTAACGGCTGTCAGCCACGACTTGCCGGGATTGGATGTAAATCCAGACACGCTGAGAGCTCCCTGAATAACAGACAAATCGCAGAAGCTGATCTCGTCCAGGAATGCCACAGTCCTGCCGCCACCCAGTCCAGTGGGCGAGTAGGATCCAAAAAAGAATGTGGAAGAGCTGCCGTCATAACCTGAATCGACTCCGCAGCCGGAAAAAGGAATGTTTCTGTGCCCCACCTGCAGCGTCGCGTCATTGCTGGCGGCAAGAGAGATGGCTGGAATGATAGCCAGGCACATCAGTGTGCGTGACAGCCGTCGTCCGTGATCATTGAATCCCTTCACTGGAGTTCTCCCTGCTCGAAAGATGAAAGTCACCCCGTCGCGAACAGCCCTGTCGGACGGCGGAGAAAATCCTAACATCGATGATATCGGTGGTCTACCACGCACGCAGTTGCGTAGCTTTGAGGAACGGAGGAACGAGTCACTACGACCAACGACTCGTGTCAGACGCTGCGTTTATTACGTTCCGCGCAGTGCTACGCCGATGCTACGGCTTGTCGCGGGCCACTTCGGTGTGATCGTCTCTCGTTCGTAGGTTCCTATGCGGATACGGCCACTTGCGCGGCCAGCCAAATGCCGATTCCGAAGCTGACGTGGCTCGCCAGGCTGCTCAAGAACAACTGTGTCTCCGCCGGGCCGCGGGCTCCAAACAAACCGAATCCCATCGCAGGAAACATCAACAACCAGGGGAATATGTTGGTCAGTAATCCGAATGTGACGGCAGGAATTGCGCTGCGGGTTGAGACTCCAGGCCGCGAAGTCGAAAAGAGATACAACGCTGCGAATGCGATGCCAACTCCGTAACACAGCAACGGCAAGTTCGTGATCTACTGGTGCGGCGTGCGCGATATTCGAGTGCCATGGCTGCCCGCGGGCGATGTTGACGACCCAGCGACCCATCAGGATCGGTGGCAGTATGCGTCCGATCGAGGTGAGCATACGTCAACCTGCGGCGTGCGGAGCAGTCGGCTGTCCGCGCGCCGCCGCAATGGCCTTTTTAACTGTGTCAATGACAGCCTGGGGCGCGTCGCGCTGTATGAAATGCCCGCTCGATGGCACTATCGAGTACGTTGCGACAGGCGAGAGTTGCACGAATCGCCGCTGAAGGTCCTCCCATCGCTGCTGTAGGGCGGCGCGGTGCTCTTGCGGCACGCCCGGTTGATTCAAGAACCCACCAGCGACAATCACATGGAGGGGAATATCGTCGAGGGATACAATCGCGCGCCCCTGGTCGATACTCGACACAAAGTCAATACGCTCCACAGTGGCATGCGGATCGCGCCAACCGCCGGTCCAAAATGCCCTCATGTTGCGCAAAGCAGGCATCTCAGACGGGCTTGAGGGCGGGAGCAGGGGCCCGAGCACGTCGAATTGGTCCTCGTGCATGGAGTCGACCAGGACAAGGCCTGCGACGGACTCGCGGTAGCGGTGCGCGAACAGGCGCATTAACAGTCCTCCGAACGAATGGCCAACCAAGAGGTACGGACCGCTAATGCCGGTAACGTGAAGCAACTGGTGCAGGTCGCTCACGATCTGCAGGGCATCGCGTGGTCCGGGTGCGGGATCGCTCGCGCCGCGTCCCGCGCGGTCGTAACGCATGACACGGGTCACGCTCTCGATGCCGCGATAGACCTCGGCCCACTCCTGACTTTCTGCTCCAAGTCCGGTCTCGAGTACGACAGTCGGCACACCTCTGCCGCTACAGGTCAGAGCAAGCCGGCGGCCGCCGACATTCACTGTTCGTGACTGCGGCGTAGCCGAATTGTTACTGGTGGTCTGATGCACATCTGCGCGAGTGTCAATCATTTTGGCTAACCATCAACCGAAAACCGACGCGTAGTGTGGCGGATTTCGATCCGAAAGGGATCCAGACACCAGGCACTTCTGCTATACAGAAATGCATGGACTCTCTAGATCACGGCTGGGACCTGTATCGCACTTTTCTGGCGGTCGTGCGCGAAGGCAGTTTGTCCGCTGCCGCGCGTCGTATCGGCATTGCACAGCCGACAGCGGGTAGGCATGTCCGGGCTCTCGAAAAGAGTGTTGGAGCTCCTCTCTTTACGCGCTCCCAACGCGGCCTTGTGGCGACAGAGGCCGCACTTGCCTTGGTCCCGCATGCCGAGGCGATGGCGGCTGCGGCGGACGCGCTGACTAGAGTGTCGTCCGGAGGGGCTCGAGGTGAATCGGGTACTGTCCGGCTGACGGCCGGAGAAATGATGGGATGCGAGGTGCTACCTCCGTTGTTGGCAGAATTCAGCCGGCGTTATCCGCGGATTCACCTGGAGCTCACGCTTTCAAATCGCAACCTCGACCTCCTGCGGCGGGACGCCGACATTGCAGTGCGGATGGTACGTCCCACGCAGAAGTCGCTGATTGTGCGCCGTGTTGGCCTCGTTCCGATCGGCCTGTTTGCGCATCGACGGTATGTCGATGCCTTCGGTTTGCCGAAGGGGCCGGAAGATATTTCCCGACACTGCCTGATCGGATTCGACCGCGATATGGATGTGATGCACTCAGCCGGCGGACCCAAGGTACCGTTCACGCGGGAGCAGTTTCGATTTCGCTGTGACAGCGTTGCGGGGCAGCTCGCGGCACTGCGTGCCGGGGCCGGCATCGGCGCGTGTTTCGTGAGCGTTGGGCAGCGCAACCCTGACTTGATACGCGTGTTCGAACACACACTGAACTTCCACAGGGAGGTGTGGCTCGCTATTCACCGCGATGCCAAGACGACCCGGCGTATCAAGCTCCTGTTTGATCATCTGGCCGCTCGATTGACCGCGAGTTTGTTGCTTCGAGAAAGTCCATGATCGCAGCCCGACCCATGCGTCCGCGTAGGTCGTCAGCGTGATCTACGGAGAAGGCGGCGATTTTCTTCCGGAGTAAACGCGCGCACGCCTGATTCCCGCCCCGCTTTGCGCGGCTGCGCGGTCGAGCATACTCACGATGTCAGACGCTCGAGGAATTTGGACATGGCTTGCGGAGTGTCCAGCCATCCGGTTGCCGGCCATTGTCTGGGTTGCTCATCCGGGCCGATATAGCCAAACAAGGCGACGAATACTTTCATGCCCGCAGATCGAGCCGCCAGCACGTCGCGTTCGGCGTCGCCGATATAAATACACTGCGCAGGCGCGACGCCGAGTTGCTCGGCTGCGTGAAGCAGCGGAGCAGGGTGGGGCTTGCGCTCGAGAATGGAATCGCCGCTCACGACCACTCTCGCCCGGTGACGCAAGGCGAGCCGCTCCAGCAGCGGCTCAGTAAGCCAGGCTGGCTTGTTGGTGACAATGCCCCACGCGATGCCGTCCGACTCGAGACGGGCAAGAGACTCGGCAATGCCTTCGTAGACCGTCGTTTCGACGCCCGATCGTCGGCTGTAGATCTCAAGGAACCGTTCACGCAGCGCCCCGAATGCTGAATCGAGAGCCTCAGGGAACGCCAAACGCACGAGTGCGGTCGCACCATGTGAGACTTGCTGACGTGCCTGCTCGAACGGCACCGGTCCCAGGCTGTTCTCTCGTCGCAAGTCATTGAGAGCGCCCACCATATCCGGCGCTGTATCCAGTAGCGTGCCATCGAGATCGAGCAGCACGGCGCGCGTATTTGCCTCTGTCATGGGAGTTTGATCGCCTCGGATGAGGGAGGTGATTCGCCTCCAACTCAGCGGACAATCATAGCGGAAACTGGACCGAAATCCGGCTTCCAGAAAACCCCGCCAGTAACCGGCTGCGAAACACCTGTCGTTCCAGACCAGCTCAAGGGCAGTTTCAGCAGTGATCTCACCGCGAGATAGCCGAATGCCTGAGCTTCAATCGCTTCTCCGACCCATCCCAGGTCTTCTGCAACCCGTACGGGTGCTCCAAGGCGACGTCTCAACTCGGAAAGAAGATGCGCGTTTCGGCGGCCACCTCCCACGACGATCCATTCCCTTGGGGTGCACGGCAGCCGCTCCGCCTCGGCTGCGATAGCTGCCGCCGTAAAGGCGGTGAGTGTGGCCGCGCCATCCGGCGGCGTAAGAGCCTGTACCGGATTTGCCGAGAAAGCATTTCGGTCGAGCGATTTGGGGCCATGCCGTCGGAAGTAGTCGTCGCTCAGCAGAATTTCGAGAGCGTGATGGTCGACGCGCCCGGCCGCAGCGATCTTTCCATCCTCATCGTACGGCATGCCGCAATGAGCACTCACCCAGTCGTCAATCAGCGCATTTCCTGGACCGCAGTCGCAAGCGTGCAGTAGATCTCCGTCGATGAGGGTCAAATTGGATACACCGCCAATGTTGAGAACTGCGATTGGTTCCCGAATGGCACAAGCGCGAACCAACGCCTGATGGTAGGCGGGGGCGAGCGGCGCACCTTGACCTCCATACCTCATATCATTTTGCCGGAAGTGGGTTACGACGAGGCGACCCAGTGTGTTTGCCATTCGACGACCGTCGCCAAGTTGACAGCTCACGCCCTCCTTTGGGTCGTGCTTTACAGTCTGGCCATGGAAACCAATGACGTCGATCGTGGACAGGTCGATGTTGCTTTTCTCGCAGAGTGAGCGAACTGCCTGACAATGCAGATCGGTCACTTCCCGTTCCTCGGGGCCAACGTCGACCGGGTTTACGGGTAGGTGCAGCAGCGTCTGTCGCAGACTAGGCGGATAAGGCGTGCTCCCATGGGGTCCGACGGAGAGGCGAGTGTGTCCGTCAGTTTCCACAACCGCCGCGTCGATGCCATCCATCGACGTGCCGCTCATCAGTCCGATGGCTCTGAATAAACGTAGTTCCGTCATGCTTGCCTTCCTTTCGCCGGCCGCGTCCAAGTCCTTTACGACAAGGGGAATATGATCGATCCCGACCGCTGGAACGCCGAGGGCGGCGTGCTCTTCTGGGACGGCCGGCGGCTGGGCACCCCGCCGGAATTGCGAGGAGCCAGAGAACGCAGCTGTGGCGCATGCGGCGCTGAATTGACACCGAGGTGGGAGTCATACCATGGGAGTTTTTCTCCGCATTTACGGCAGAGTGTAGAGCGAGGTAGTGGCAGACGAGTGACGCGATTGTGGCGAATTGAGGCGACGATTGCGGCGGCGTCGCCGTCGCGGGACCAGTTCCGTGGCGAGCACCCAAGTCGGGTTGGGTGTCATCCCGGCTTCATACTTGCGCCGACGCGGGCAACTCGATTGAAAACACACAACCGCGGCCGGGCATGTTGCGCACGCTGGCGCGGCCCCCATGGGCTTCGACCGCTTGTTTCACGATGGCGAGCCCCAATCCAAAGCCGGTGCGGTTGTCGCCTCGTTGTACGAAGGGCTCAAACAGTTCCGCGGCGTTGCCATCGGGTAAGCCGCCGCATGCATCCTCGACCTCGATGGTGATGCAGCCCCGATCACGGTGGGCCCTGAGGGTGACTGCGCGGCCCTCGTGTGTGAATTTGATGGCGTTGGCCAGGATGTTGCTGATCGCCGAGCGCATCAGCCGCCGGTCACCATCGAACGGCAGTGTGTCCGGTGCCTCGACTCTCAGAGTCACCTGGTTGCGCTCGGCCGCCAATGAGGCATCGGCCGCGACTTCCTGCAGGAGTGTTTTCAGATCCAAGCTTTCGCGCGCGAGCTGAACGTGTCCCGCGAGCCGATCGGCGATGAGCACCTGATCGATGAGCTCGTGCAGCGACACCAGGTTGCGGATCAACATCCTGCTTATGTGCTCATCACCTGGCTCGGCCTTTTTTTGCAAGGTGGTCGCCGCCATGAAGGCCGCCATCAACGGGCTGCGCAGCTCGTGAGCGACGAAAGCAATGTGTTGGGAATGCTCGCGAGCGACATCTGCATCGCGGCGCGCGACGTAGGCCGCGACCGCATCCGCGCGACCCGCATTCAACAGTGTCTGCACCCGACGAAAGGCGCGCGTCGAAATGCTGCCGCCGACGGCTTCGACTTCATCGAGGATGCACTCGGTGAGAATCTCGTATTCCCGGATCACCTCGACCAGATCAAATCCCACTCGCAGGCGTTGCGTCCCATGAGCGGCCGAGGCCGGCTCCGCGGCCGTTTGCGGACTCTCTTCTGCCCTAAGGGCGGCCAATACCTCATCAAAGAAACGTGGCAGATGATCCCATAGCTCGCCGCGACTCAATTCCTTGTCGGCATGCTCTCGCCCGATGCGCTGCGTCCAGCGCTCGAGAATCTCCGTGCGCCGCTGTGCAAGGAGACTGCTGAGATGAATGGTCTGGGTCATGACGAGTCCCCAACGATGCTTATACGTGAGCGGTGCTGGTCCGTCGTCCGCGGACCTTTCGTCTCGCGCCCCGCGCTCCTCGCTGCCCAGCGATTGCAGTGCGAAAGTCCCCCCAGCCTAGTGCGCTGCCACGGGCATTGCAATTCAACATGCGCCCGACGCTGTCGGCGCTTTGCATCGTGAAGGCGGGCGCCATGGCGCGCGCCGCCCTCCAACGGCGATCCCGACCGCAGTAGAAATGCGGTCCTGACGCCTTACCTGGGAATGTCTTTGGCCGCCTCCTTCGCTTTTCTCGCGTGATGGTGCGCCTTGGCCTTGTGCACGTTGGCTTTTGCTTTGTCCACAGACTTGTCGGGCTCCGAGGAGACGGCACCCTTCACGTGATCGCCGATCTCGTGAGCCTTCTCCCCCGTTGCCTTGGCGCCTTCCTTGACGGTGGATCCAACCTGTCCCCAAGCAGCGCCTGTCATCGCGATCGCCACAATCGCCCATAGTGCTTTCTTCATGTTCATCCCCTGTAGCCCATCAAGCAGATGGAAATGCGCGGTCAGCGCAGCTCGGCCAACCAATAGCTAAAGCATTGCGGCAAGCTTGGGTTCCATCCGGAGGGTGAGATTCGTCGTTGAGCTCGTGTGGAGCGGACCGGCAGCCGGCTGTTGAGCCGCGAGGCGCGGCCCTTCAATGGCTCCCCGTTCCGGGTGGTGTGGCGGGAAAGGTGCGGATCAGATAACCGACGATGGCCCTGAATTCCTCGGGCGTCACTTCGGCGCCGCGATTGGCCATCCGGGCTACGGTTGACACCCATTCCTCGGGCGACTTGTGCTGGCTCGTGATCGTGCGCAGGTCGTGACAGCTGACACAACTGCGTTGGATCAAAGTGGGGCCATCGGGCGGAGTCTGGGAGGCGACTGCCCGCGGCGTGAGTCTCGATGCGGTCTGCTCCAACGGCTTTGCGCCGGCTGTGCGTGGCAGGGAGAACGCTATCACTGCATCATTCGTGATCGGCGCATCCATGAATCCGCCGGTATCAACTGTCGCGACGTACTGAGTGCCACTCCTGCCGAGATAGGTAATCGGTGTGCCGTAGATCGAGGCGGGGAGCTTGAAAGTCCACAGCTCCGCGCCCGAGCGGGTGTCGAACGCGCGAATTCGAGCATCGTCCGTCCCGCCGATGAAGATCAGGCCGCTCGCCGTAGAGATCGGGCCGCCAGCGCTTGGTCGGCCGGTGTTCCTCAGCCCCTCCGGGAGGTCGTCGCTTACTCCCAGGGTCGAGCGCCAGGCGATCTGACCGGTGTTCACGTTGACGGCATAAAGACTACCCCACGGCGGCTGCTGACACGGCAGGTGGTGCACGTAATCCCAGAAATACACGTAGCCGTATTTCATGCTCCACGTACCATCGGGATCCTGGGCCAACTGCTCGGGACTGGCGAGATCGTTGGTATTGACGATGTAGTACCCCAGGCGCGGGTCGAAGGCGGCGCCGCCCCAATCGGTCCCACCCAGACTGCCGGGAAAGCTCGCCACGGCGGAGTCTGCTCTAAAGGGCTGGAAAGGCCGGCTGTCTACGATGTGGGCCCGCTGGATCAGTTGCTCGCACTCAGTGCGCTGCTCCGGTGTGATGGCTGCCAGCTCAGACATCGAGAATGACTGCCTGGCCAGAGGAGGAGGCGTGACTGGCATGGGTTGCGTGGGCCAGGGTGCCTCGCCGGGAATGTCCGTTTCCGTGGGGACCGGCATCTCTTTGACTTCGTAAACGGGTTTGCCCGTCACGCGATCGAGTATGAACAACAGACTGGACTTGTTCATGACGGCGATCGCCGGAATGGTCCTGCCATCCTGTTTCACATCCACGAGAGTGGCAGCGGGGAGATCCAGGTCCCAGATGTCGTGGTGTACCGTTTGGAAATGCCACAGGTAACGGCCGGTGGCCGCCTCGACCGCGACGACCGCGTTTGCAAACAGATTCGCTCCCTTCCGGTCCCCGCCCCAGCGATCGAATGTAGGCGCGCCGAAGGGCATGTAGAGGATGCCGCGTGCGCGGTCGAGGACGAGGAATGACCAGACATTGACGCCCGAGCGATTTTTCCAACTGTCGCCTTCCCAGGTGTCGTGACCGATTTCCCCTGGTCGCGGAATGGAGTGGAAAGTCCAGATGAGCTTGCCAGTACGCGCGTCCCACGCGCGTACATCGCCGGACGCTCCGAGTGTTGGCATCTCCTGGACCCGGGAGCCGGTGATCACCAGATTGCGGTAAATCAAGGGTGGCGAGCTCATCCCCAACATTGCCGACGGCTTGCCGTTCATCACTTCCGGCGTCTTCATGTTCACGATCCCGTTCTGACCGAAGCCGGCAATCGGCGTGCCGGTCGCGGCGGACAGTGCAATCAGCTTGCCCGCTCGCGTGCCAAACAGAATCTCCGCTGCCGCGTCCCGATCGCCCGGCCAGTACTCCACCCCGCGGGTCGCTGGCTTGTCTCCATCGGGCAGGTCGTACACCCAGATCTCCTGGCCCGTGTCGGAATTCAACGCGGTGACGCGCCCGTACGGAGTCGGGACGTACATGACGCCGTTCACCACGAGCGGCGTAGCTTCGGACACAGAAAAATGTCCGGAACTGTGTCCATCGGACGCATCGCCGGCATCGTGCCCATCCTGTGGAATCTGCATATCAGGCAGATTCGGGGGGCGCATGTGATAGATCCACGCAATCTGCAGGCTGGCAACGTTCGCGGGTGTTATCTGCGTGAGCGGTGAATACCTTGTCCCACCCGGGTCGCGCTGATAGGTTGGCCAATCGGCAGGGAGAGTTGTTTTACAAGAGCAAACCAGAATGCCCGCCAGGGCAACGACCACACGCAGTGGTGCGTTCAGGGATCTCATCGCGTCTCCTTCCGCTCGGCCATCGCCAGCCATGACGGCCGGTTTCGGATCTACTATCTTAACTCGTGCCGTACGGGCTTGACCGGCGGGCCGTGGCTTCCGTCGCCTGCCGTAAACGGCCTGCCGCGCCGAGCCGCGAGCGTGTCTGGATATCAGATCGGATCGTCGAGAGATTTTGCCAGCGGTGTGAAGAGCTTCGGGCCTTGCCCGGTCATGTACCAGCAATCTTCCAGCCGGACACCGAACTCACCGGGAATGTAGATACCGGGCTCGTCGGAGAAGCACATCCCAGGCTGCAGGGGGGTCGTGTCGTTGCGCACCAGGTACGGGGGTTCGTGACCATCCAATCCGATGCCGTGCCCGGTCCGGTGGGACAGGCCCGGTAAAGCGTAGTGCTTGGCCCACCCTCGGTCCTCGTAGTAGGCACGGACGGCTTTGTCTATATCGCCGACCGGGACGCCGAGCTTGGCGTTCTCAAGCGCGATCTCTTGTCCCCGTTTCACGGTATTCCAGACTTCCCGCTGCCGCGCGGTGGGTTCGCCAAACACCCACGTCCGCGAAATGTCGGATTGATAGCCGTGCACATTGCAACCGCAGTCCATGAGGATGACCGAGCCGTCGCGGACGGTTTGAGTCACCTTCGATCCATGTGGAAAGGCACTCGCCTCGTTCAGAAGAGCCATGGAGAACTCAGGGGTTGCGCCCAGTGCCACGGTAGCGTGATCCATCAGGTCGGAAACATCGTTCGTGTGCATGCCGCTCTGGATGCGGCCGTGGACGTAACGCAGCGCCGCCAAAGTGACATCGTTGGCGAGCTGCAACAGAGCAAGCTCAGCGGGGGATTTGTGCATCCGACAGGCGCGCACCAGCTCACCGCCAGATACCAAGCTGCGTCGACCGGTCAGCGCCCTGGTGACCGCATCAAACACGAAGAAACGGGTGTTGGGTTCTACAGCGAGCGGTCCGGCCGGAATGGCTCGGTCGTCCAGAGTGGCCGCAATGAGCTCGAAGGGATTCTCGTCCTCCTGCCAGGTACGGATCTCCGCCGGCCCCTGTAGCATTTCCCGAATGCTAGGCGCCTCGAAAAAAGGTGTGACGACGACGGGCTTGCCGATGGCTGGAATGACCGCTGCGGTAACCCGCTCACTCAGCCACCACTTGACGTTCGTGAAATAGTCCAAAGTGGAACCGGACTCGACCAGCAGTGCGGCGAGCTTCTGTTGTTGCAACAATTCCTGCAGCCGGGCGATGCGTGCGGCGCGCTCCGTGGCCGAAATAGGTTGCGCGCCTGAGGTCAGCGACTTCAAGTCGCCCGGGTGGGATATGGCCTTACGAGCCGCAAGCGCTTCCTGGGTGCCCAGCAGCGCGGCTGTGGCGCCGAGCATCGCGCGCCGGGTGAGCATGTCCGTCATGTCTTTACTATGAGGGATTGGCTAGGTGGGATTGGCGATGAATAACAAGGCACTGGCACGATAACATACGTTGCTCATAGGAGGAGCGTATACTCTCCCAACGGTCTCCGGCGCGCGGGCGCCACGGGCGAAGAGGGGCGTTGCAATGAGCTGGTGGGGGTGGATAGTCGGCGGCGCGATTCTGCTCGGGGCGGAACTGGCATTTGTGGACGCGCAGTTTTACCTGGTCTTTGTTGGGGGCGCGGCCATCCTGGTCGGTTTGGCGGCGGCTTTGACCGAATTTGCGCCCTGGGCGCAATGGGCTGCGTTCGCGGTGCTGGCTGTTGCCTTGATGGTGACCTTTCGGAGCCGGATATATGAGCGCCTGCGTGGGCATCACCGCGTGGCCGCGGTTCAAGCCGGGCCTGTTGGTACGGTCATGACACTACCGGCTCCGCTGGGGCCCGGAGAGAGTTGCCGGGCCGAGCATGGCGGCACCTTCTGGACAGTGTGCAACGATAGCGATGAGCCGCTCCCCTCCGGTGCGCGCGCGCGAATCGCGCGTGTGGAAGGTCTCACGCTCCTCGTCCGACCTAACAGCTAAACAACACACCGGCAACTTACACGGACTTGCTCATGTACACGTCGTACGTTTTCGTCGCGCTCGCCATTGTGGTCGTAATCGTGGTCGCGCGCACAGCGACCGTAGTTCCTCAGCAAAGCGCATTCGTCATCGAGAGCCTCGGCAAGTACAGCCGTACGTTGCAAGCCGGGTTTCATATCCTGATTCCGTTCGTCGAGCGCGTTGCTTACCGACACAGTCTGAAAGAGCAGGCGCTCGACGTCGCCGAGCAGATCTGCATCACGAGGGACAACGTGCAGGTTGGTGTTGACGCCGTCCTGTATATGCAAGTGCTCGACCCGCACCTCGCCTCTTATGGCATTACGAACTACAGCTTCGCCATCGCGCAGCTCGCCCAGACGACACTGCGGAGCGAAATCGGCAAGATCGAGCTCGACCGCACCTTCGAGGCTCGCGGCATCATCAACGCGAACGTCGTTGCCGAGCTCGACAAGGCCTCTGGCGCCTGGGGCGTGAAAGTGATGCGTTACGAGATCAAGAACATCGCACCTCCCAAGGACGTCTTGTCCGCCATGGAGAAGCAGATGCGAGCCGAGCGCGAGAAGCGCGCGGTCGTGTTGGCATCCGAGGGAGAGCGGGATGCCAAGATCAATCAGGCCGAGGGCGACAAGCAACGCGTCATCAAGGCCTCCGAAGCGAACAAGCAACAGCAGATCAACGAGGCGGAAGGTCAGTCGGCTGCAATTCTCGCCGTTGCGATTGCGACCGCCGAGGGGCTGCGTAGAGTTGGCGAAGCGCTGAGCCAGCAGGGCGGTATCGAAGCGATGCAGTTGCGTATCGGCGAAGAGTATGTGCGCCAGTTCGGCAAGTTGGCGAAAGAAAGCACGACGCTGGTCGTGCCCGGGCACCTCAGCGATCTCGCCTCCATTGTCACGATGGCCACGAGCATCATCCGCAAGCCGGAGAAGGATTGAGGGGCCGGCAGCCAGATCCGGTATCATGTCCGGATGCGAGATGAGCATCCGGTAAGGGCAGAGGCAAAGGTTGGCACTCTGCCCAATCGTCTTTTACCCTTTTCATTTCATTTCTTTCGTCAGTTCATCTGGGGCTGCATCGGCCTGCTCTTGTTTCCGGTTCTCGGGCGTGCGGTATTCGCTTCGATCGCCTATTCGACCAAGCGGATCACCGACACGGTGCTGGCGATGCACGATCCCGTTGCCGAAGCCGGCCGGGTACTCGTCGGACCTTTCACCCTGTTTGCCGTGCTGGTGGGCAGCCGCTTTCTACTGGATGCGGCGATGTGGTTCTGCTCGTATAACACGCGCTCCGCGATGCTCGTGCGCATCAAAGAAGAGGTCTTCGGGTACGCGCAGCGACTCTCGCCGGCCTATTTCGAAAGCACACTGTCGGGGAAGATCGCTCACCGGGCGGTGATGCTGCCCGACCAGGTCCTGATGCTGTTCGATATGATGGTGTTCGACTTCATACCGAGCGGCATGTTCTTCGTCTTCGTGGCGGCTTACTTCTATGTCGCGAGCCCGCTCTTTTGCGCTGCTGCCGCGGCCTGCATCGTCGTCTACTTCAGCGCGAGTCTCCTGGTCGGCCGGGAGTGCACCAAACGATCGGCGCTGAACAATGAAGCTCGCGCGGCGGTCACGGGCCGCATCGTGGATGTCATCACCAACATCCGCAATGTGTTTTTCTTCGCCAACCAGGCACTCGAGGACCGCCAGCTCGAGGAGTACACTGGAGAGGAGCGGGAGCGGCGCATGGCGCTCTATCGGTCCATCGTGCGCTTGCGGTGCGTGCAGTACTCGATGGATATCCTGATGTGGCTCGGCTTTGTGGGCGGTGCGCTCTACGGCTGGGTGCGCGGGATCATCGGCGCGGGCGATTTCGTGATGATCACCGCGCTCACGGGCTCGCTCCTGCAGACCGCGTACAACCTAGGCCAACGCATACCGGAGTTCTACGAGCAACTCGGGGCCGCCCGGGAGAGCATCGACACGCTGATCGTGCCACCGACAATACAGGACCGGCCAGCGGCCGGGACGTTGGTTGTAAAGCAGGGCTCGATCCATTTCGAGTGTGTTGCGTTTGCCTACGATGCGACCGGCCGCGGTCCGCGCAACATCGTGAAGGACTTCGAGTTGCATATCCCAGCCGGGCAACGCGTGGGCCTGGTCGGTCCAAGCGGGGCGGGTAAGACGACCCTCATGGGATTGCTCCTGCGCATGCACGATGTGACTGGCGGCGCGATCCGCGTCGATGAGCAGGACATCCGCGACGTGACCCAGGAGAGCCTACGCGCGGCTTTTGGCCTGATTCCGCAGGATACGAGCCTGTTCAATCGGACTTTGATAGAGAACATCCGCTACGGTCGGCCGGACGCGACCGACGAGGAGGTCATGATGGCGGCGCGGCGCGCGCACGCCCATGACTTCATCAGCGAGTTGGAACAGGGCTATCACACTCTCGTGGGTGAGCGCGGGATCAAGCTTTCCGGGGGGCAGCGCCAGCGCATCGCCATTGCGCGAGCGATTCTGCGGGACGCGCCGATTCTGCTGCTCGATGAGGCGACCAGCGCTCTCGATAGCCATAGTGAGCAGATGATCCAGGAGGCGATGCGCGCCGCGATGGTCGGCAAGACCGTCATCGCCATCGCGCACCGGTTGAGCACTGTCATGGATATGGACCGCCTCATCGTCCTGCAACGGGGCGTGATCGTTGCGGACGGCTCACATGCCGAGTTGTTACAGCAAGGAGGACTCTATGCCGAGCTGTGGCAGAGGCAATCAGGGATATTCAACCCTGTCGCTCGGCATCCGCAGGAGCCCGCCGAGCCCGAGCTCCCTGCGCCTCGGCCTGCTCCAACCGACCTTCTTGCCGAGCGGCGCGTCGTGCCTCCATCCCTGATTCGGTAGACCTCAGGTCACGGCCTATTTCTTTACGCTCCGTTGCAGCGCATGGGTAATCTGGAGATCGCCGCGCGCGTACGCGGCGCTCATGGGCGAGGTGCCGTGAGCGTCGGGTTGGTTGGGATTGGCACCATGGGCGAGTAGTAGTTTGACGGTGTCGGTTCGGCCGCGTTGGATCGCCAAGATCAACGCCGTGTGCCCCTTGGGGTCGAGGGCATTGACGTCGACATTGGTCTCGAGAACGTCCTTCAGTTTGGCCAGGTCGCCGCTCTCGGCCGCCCGATAGAAATCTTCAGGGGGGCTGATCGGAGCCGCGGTTGCCGCCGGAGCTGGGGTTGGCGCGGTTTGCGTGGGCGCCGGCGCTGGGGCCGGGGGCGGCGGAGTCGGAGCAACAGCAGCTTGGCGCGTCTCGGGTGATGGCACTGGCGTGCTCGTGGGCGCCGGGTTGTTGGCAGCCGACGGAGCTGGTGGTGCGGGTTCAGGGCGAACCGATGTAGGGGACGAGCTCTGTGCGGTGGACACGTTCGGCGGGGCAGGCGTGTTCTGACGCGCGACCCGGGGTTTAGCCGGCGCTTGAGCCGCTGGGCTCTGAGTGTGCTCGGCCGGTGCTGGCGAGGATGTGTGCGGCTCATCCGCTGCCGCGGCGGATTGCGATGGCGGCGTCTGCGCTCCGGACGTAGCCTGCGGAGGCGGTTCTGGCTCGGACGCCTGCGCAGCAGGTGGAGAAGGAGGCGGCTCCGAAGCACTCGGAGCTTGCGCGACTTGGGCTGCCGGCTGCTGCTCGGCCTGCGATGTGGCCGGTTCGGGTGTAGGCGCGGGAACTGGCGGTGCCACCGCTGTTGTGTCGCCAGGAGTCGTTCCATGCGGCACGGCGAAGTATGCAATGAGTCCCGCCATGATGACACCGCCGGCAGCGACGGGTATCAACCACGATTTGCTCGAAGTTTGTTTGGTTTCGATAGCCGGCGTGGTCGGCGCCGCAGGCTTCGGTGCTGGTGCGGGCGCTGCCGCCGCCGGTGCTGGGGTGGCGGCCTCCTTTCCCTTGGCGCTGTCCCGGACGGCACGCTCGGCTGCCTGTTGCGCGGCATACGCCTGGACCTTTCGGCGTACCCACTCCCCCGGCCGCCCCGGGTCGGACGCCGACAGACGTCGATACAGGGTGTCGACCTCGCTCAATTCGTCTTGGCTGGAGGTTACTTCGCTCATGATTTCTCGTTCAGCAGTTCGCGCAGTTTCAACCTTGCCTGGCGCAGACGCGTATTGGCCGTATCAATCGTACTCTCGGTGATCTCGGCAATCTCGCCTACGCTCAGTTGTCCTTCCATCTGTAACAGATAGGCTTCGCGTTGCTCGCGGGGCAGATCTGCAATCGTGTGCGCGAGTCCGTTGGCTGTGCCGGCCTGGCTGTCCTCGGCGGGAGGACGCGTGCGCAGGGACTCCGCCATCCGGTCGTACGCCAGCGTAAACAGCCGGGTCCTGAATCGGGTTGTCGATTCGAGACTGGCGGCATTACGGGCCAGCGCGAACCAGACTTCCTGCAGCAGCTCGTCCGCAGTGTCCTGGTCACGCACATTGCGCTGTAGATAACGCCAAACGCGCAACTCGTGTCGTTTGTAGAGCTGGTCGAATGCGGTGGCATCGCCACGCACATAACGTCCGACCAGTGCCTCGTCGCTTTCTTCCATTGTGCTCATGGCCGCACATTATCGCAGCTGATGCAACATTTCTCGTGTTGGGTCCGTCACGGTATTTGAGTGCCTCGATTTGCAGCGCGCGCCATCCTGGTGCAGATCCTTCTGACATCCACCAGGCGGTTGGGGTCCGGGCGCTGTCGGATGCCGCTCACAGACCTTAGTGCATGCGTAGGACGACTTTGCCCAGAATGTGTCCGGCCTCGACCCGTTGCTGGGCTTTCGAGGCGTCCGCCAGCGGATATTCCGCGGCAATGGGCACTCGCAGGTGCGCTTGCCGGATGGCTTGATTCAGGCGCTCGTATTCAGCAGCGCCAGGGACCGCGTCGTAGACAATGGGAGACAGGCCCTGCCGTTTCTTTGGCGGGTCGACTCCATTGGGGAACGCGACCAGCCCTCCATGCCGAAGGAGCTCGATACAGCGCTCGAGTGACTCTCCACCTGCAAAGGCCAGCACCGCATCGATGCCATTGGGAGACAATTTGCGAGCTGCTGCCGCAATATCTCCGGTCCGGCTGTCTACCACGGCGTCTGCGCCTAATTTCTTGACGAATTCGGCGCCGTCTTCGCCGGAAGCCGTGGCGAGAACGCGGGCACCGCGCAGCTTGGCGAACTGGATCGCAAGACTGCCGACACCCCCTGAGGCTCCGTGGATGATGACCGTCTGACCCGACTTCAGATGAAGGGCGTCGTCGACTCCTTGCAGGGCAGTCAGCGCCGTTGTTGCCATGGCGCCTGCTTCCGTCAGGTTGAGTCCAGCGGGAATGTGACCCACACGCTCGGCCGGGACGGCGACGTATTCGGCATAGAAGCCGCCCTTGGGATTGTCCCAGCTGTAGGAGTAGACCCGGTCACCCACCTTGAAGCCGTGTACCCCCGGTCCGACTGCCGCGATCGTGCCCGCTCCGTCCGTGCCCAGTACCAGTGGAAAGGCGGAGTGTTTGATCTCGTTGGGATGGCGGCGAACGCCGATGTCCCAGACGGCCACTCCCGCTGTATCCAGTGCAATCAGGACTTCATTGGCGTCAGGCTTCGGCACCGGCAGAGTGTGCAAGGTGAGTACACTGGCATCGCCGGCCTGTTCGATGGCGGCCGCGCGCATCGTGTCGGCGCAGCGCGCCTCGCGAACCGATGCCGCGTATGTCAACACGCCGGTCAAGACGAGTATTGCGAGAGAGCTGCGTGCATTCATTGGGCTGACTCCAGCAGCGAATACGTGCCGATGTCGGGAGCCTGAACGACTTCCCGGTCCTCGATGAGCTTCTCGAGGTGAGCTTGCAGAGAGCGCGCGGCAAGAGGATAGAGCGATGGCGGAACGTCAGCGTATACGACAGGTAACAGCGCCTGCAGAGTTGCCTGCCTGCCTGTGTCGCGCAGTGCCTGACGTACCTTGTTTTCCCGAGCGAGGCGATGTTGGATGAGCCGCTCGATCTCACCCACCGGGTTGGCGATGAGATGACCGTGGCCCGGCGCAAGAATGGCAACATCGAGTGGGATGAGGCGCCGTAAAGAGCTGAGGTAAGCCGCCATGTTACCGTCCGGTGGCCAGATCACTACGGTGGAGCCTTGCATGATATGGTCGCCCGTGAAGAGCATGCCGGTACTTTCGAGCAGAAAGCACACCTGGTTGGAGGCGTGCCCCGGAGTCGACACGGTGCGGATGGACGTGCCGTCCAGCTCGATCCTGTCGCCATCCCGTAATGACCGATCCAACACAAGGGGCGCGTCGTGCTCGGTGCCTGGCGAGTCCATCGCCGCGATCGGCGCACCGGTGGCCTTGGCTAACGCCATCGCTGCCGCTGCGTGGTCCAGATGCGTGTGGGAGCACAAAATCCAGCGGATGCGGCCTGCACCCGCCGCCACAATCGCGCGCAAATGCGAGCTATCCCCGGGCCCCGGGTCGATGACGGCGAGCTGTCCATCTCCCACCAGATAGGTATTCGTACCCGGTCCGGTCATGACCCCCGGGTTCGGCGCGACGACGCGGGTAACATAGCGGTCGAGCCGCCGCGCAATCCCGGGCGCGAGCTCGCTGATCGCATCCGTGGCAGCATCCGGGCTCGTGGAGCCAATCTGTGGACGAGCTTCAGTCACGCGCAAAGCATATCACTACCCCGACCTGCTCACTCCCTCCCGTCGCGAGCTCACTCGCGTGAGTTGGGCTCGCGCTCGGCCGTCCGCTCGTTGCTGCCGGTGCCGCGCTCCATTGAAATGAGTACCGGGGTGACATTGGCTGCGAGCTGCAGATGTCGCCTCATCAGGGACGAGGCCCACTCCTGGTCGCCTCGCTCCAGCGCGGTGAGTATTCCGAGATGCTCCTGGCATGAGGCGGTGATCCGCTCGATGCCGTAATTCCAGCTGTAGGTCAAAAACCGACGCAATTTGCTCTGGAACTGCACCGTATGGTGGAAGAACCGGTTGCCCGAGCAGGCCGCCAGGGTCTCGTGAAAATCGGTGTTGACCTCGAAAAAGCGGGTCGCGGCGAGGCGGTCGGGCCGCGCCAGGATGGCCTCGTGCTCGCGCCGGCTACGCGCCGCCCACAACTTGTCCAAGGCGAAATCCGGTTCCAACAATGCGGCCGGCTCGACAGCCAGCCGGAAACGATAGCTTTGAGCGTGTCCCTTGTCTGTTCTGAGCAATGGCGCGAAGCGCCAGCCGTAGCCGGGGTTGCGCTCGATCACACCTTCTTTGGACATGCGCTGCAGGACGCGCACGAGGAGTCCGCGGTTGGTTCCATACTGCCGCATGAGGTCCGCTTCGGAGAACTGCTCGCGCAGTTCACCACGGGTGTAATCCTCGGCAAACTTGAGGTAGAGAGCGTCCTCGTCGGTCTGTGTGTTGGTTTCACGGGCGAGCTTGGCGACCGAAGCCGCCGGTGCGCGTACGCTGAAGCCCCGTCGTGGCCCGCTCGGAGCCACGATGTCCTGCGTAGCAAGATATTTCAGCGCCGCCCGCACTGGAGTGCGCGAGACTTGCAGCACCTCAGCCAGCGCAAGCTCGGTGAGATGGTCTCCTTTGCGCAAACCGTGATCCCGGATGTACTCGACGATCTTCGCGGCGATCTGTCGCTGTAGCTTGGTCGGCTGCAGGGAGGCGCGGTCGCGTGGCGTGCTGATCACATGCGCAGCGTAGCACTACGTTTAAACGAAAAACAACGGACGGCGCCTGAGACCAGAGTCTCGGCACCGTCCGGATCGAGGCAGGGGTCGGCTATCTGGACGCGATGAGCAGCGGATCCAGGGCCGCCCGGAAGGTCTCGAAGGCGTGGGCGCCCACCACTGTGGATTTGACGCTCAAAAGCCTCCCCTGGGCGTCCAGGGTCCCGATGAGGAACGTGGGGGTTCCACTGATCTGCATCTGCGTGGCCTCTGTGACACTACGCTGGATGATGTCCGCAAAGCGCTCGCTGGAGATACACTGATCCAACTCGCTGACGTTCAATCCAAGCTTGCCGGCCCGCTCGTCGATGTCAGCTGCGCTGAGCGAGGCGGTACCGGCAAGCAGACTGTCATGCATTTCCCAGAACTTGCCTTGCTCGGAAGCGCAGTGGATCGCCCGCGCCGCCGGCATTGCGCCCTGATGAAAGGGCAATGGCATGTCGCGATGGAAGTACTTGAGCTTACCGGTCGCGACGTAGCTGGCCCGGATCTGTGGGTACACCTCGCTCTCGAAACGCCTGCAGAAGGGGCACTCGAGGTCGGCGTATTCGATAATGGCCAATCGTGCCGTGGGCTCGCCTTTGAAGAGCTCACCCGCCACGTCCATGGTCGGGGGCGGCGCGAGGGCCGGCTGCCCCGGTCCGCGCACCAGCTTCTTCAGCTCATCCAGGCTGGCGAGTATTTGCTGCTGCTGCACGGACAACCGTGCCACTTCCTCCTTCAAGTTCGCGATGTCGTTGGGTTGTGTCGCGTGCGCGCTCAATGCGACACCCAGAAAAAGAGCCAGGCTCGCGCCGAATCGTCCGATCATGGCAGTCCCTTCCTTAGTTGATTGCCCAGCTCTGGTTGTTATTGCCGGTACACGTGTAGGCGAGCACCGCAGTGCCATCGTTGCTGCCTCCATAGAGAACATCGAGACACAGCCCCGTGTTGGTGGCGGGATGGAGCTGGTAATGGCCGCTGCTGCCGGTGACCTCCCACGCCTGGCCCGGTGAGCCGTTGCAGGCCTGCAGGTTGACCGCGGAGTTGGGAGCGGAGCCCGCTGCCGTCAGGCAGTAGGGGCCATAGGACACGGCGATATTGTAGAAACCGGACGGCACCACGCTGCTGTTGGCGAAGACCCATTTCTGCGCGCCGCTACCGTTGGCTGTCCAGATATCGACTGTGTTGCCGTTGGCGGTGCCCGACAGGTAATCATCGAGGCGCGCGCCTGTCGCATTCTGCGGCGTTACGGTATGCGCACCGTTCAAGCTCGCTGCGCCTGTGCTGCCGCTCGGGCAGAAAGTCACCGTGTAGTTCGCGCCGGTGGGGCAGGTATGCAAGCCGTTGGCATCGTCATAGGCGTACGCATACTGGCCAGGGCAGGAGTTATGGATGTTGGTGACGAACGACTGCTCCGCCGCGGGCCAGTTGGCCACGACGCAGCTGGCCTGAGTGCCGAAGGCGCCGCGGCAACAGAACTGGTCGGTATTGAAGACCGTGCACGGGCTCGAGCAATCGGCGCCGCTGCGCAGGTCCCCGGAGCAGGCGTTCAGCGGCGCGGTGGAGCAGGTGTTTGGAGATGAACAGCTGGGATTGGAGACGCTGATGCCGATAGGATTGTCGAACCCGTCGACATAACTTACGTCGTACCAGTCGGTGCCGTTGGCGTTCAGGTTGAATTCCGCCAGCGAGGTACCCGCCACGCCGGTCGTCCCGGCGCATTGCAACCCGACGCCGCCACACTGACCGGTAGCACAGACTGCGGGGCTTGCACCGTTGCAGCCGGTACGTGCCCAGATGCGGCCGATCCAGCCGGAGTCGAGAGTAAAGCTGACCTGACTGCCCGGCGCCATCTGCCAACCGCCGTTGGCATAGTTGGCCGGATAGATGCCGGGATAAACGGTGTAACTGCAGTTGTTGACAACGTTGAAATTGGCGGCCGCCGCGGCGCCCGATGTCAGGGCGGCCAGTAATGCCAGCAACCACAAGAAGCGGCTCGCTGGGGCGATTTTTCCCTTCATGTCGACTCTCCCTTTGTCTGCGTGTCTGAATGATGATTGCCCCTGCGGGCGCTACGAAGATGCCATGTACGCGGGCATCGCGAACATGTGCGAGGGAGCAGACATGTTTTTTTGATCAATACCTCAGCAGTGAGGTCGCAACGCGCGACGTGTTGATTCACGGAGTTGTGCAAAGTGGTCTTGCAGACCACTTTTTTCCGTCCGCACTGCAGCATGCCGAGGGGATCCGGATCCGAGGAACGTTTTCGAGCGCAGAAGACCCTGTCCAGCTGGTTCTTCGGGTCTGCGCCGGGTGCCTGCGCGCAAAGGGAACGGGCGCGGACGTGAGCGCGGGCTGTGCCAGAAGCCGGGTGCGCTATGGCGCCTGCGATTGGCTCTAAGTTAACGACAATTCTGTGGGCAGTGGCCTATGATGGCTCTGGTCTGGACGGGGAGGGGCGTTTCGCAGCGGCCCTTTTAACAATGAAAGCAACATCCGGCAACTCGCGAGGCGCGCGGCCACTGCCTCAGACGGAGTGGACCACGCTGGCACAATTGGGGAATCCATACTCGGCGAGGATTCGCGGCCCAACCGCGTCGATCCCGCTACGCTCTCCCGGCGGTTGGGATCCTTACGAAGTCTGGTGTACCCGCATACGAACAATGGATAGCGAGGCCCGAGTTGGCGCGGCGGCGTGTGAGCGATACGAGAAGGACAGCAGTGAGGACGCTGGGCTCGGCAAAGGCCTCGAAGTCAGCCAGGGCGTCAGGCTCCACGGAGGCGCTCACCGCAACAGTGCCAGCCCCAACAAGCGGCCCAGCGACAGGCGCTGCCTCGGGCCACGCGGCGGTAGTCATGCGCGTGGGGCGCGGCGCGTTGCCGAGATGTTTGTCTGGGTGTCGCTCGTGTTGGCCGTTGTGTTGGGACTCAGCCGGGCACTCGTGGGGTTGGCCGGTGTGGACGTCATCGCGATCGTTTTTGGCGTGATGACGCCGGCCGCTCGCGCCATATACGCGCTCCTGGGGGTGGCCGCGGTGTACTGCGCGATTGTCACGGCCCTGAGCCACGCCCCCAGGCGGGCAGGGCGCTGACGGGGGCGAGAGTGGGAGCAATTGCCGCTCGCAAGCGGCGGCCGGCGCGGTAAACTCGCGGTGAGGTCTTCTCACCCTGGAGTGCGCGCATGGTGTTGGGTTCCGATTACGTGGGCATGCTCGCCGTCGCGCTGGAGGAAGCCCGGTCAGGGAGGGCCGAGGGTGGCATTCCCATCGGCGCCGCGCTGTTCCACCAGGACGGACGCTTGCTGGGTCGAGGGCACAATCGCCGCGTGCAGGAAGGCGATCCTTCCGTCCACGGTGAGACGGACGCATTTCGTAAAGCCGGGCGGCAACGCAGCTACCGCGACACCATCATGGTGACAACGTTGGCGCCGTGTTGGTATTGCAGCGGTCTCGTCGTGCAATTCGGCATTGGCAAAGTTGTTGTGGGGGAGTCGCGTACGTTTCGCGGCGGGATCGATTGGCTGCGCGAGCGTGGCATCGAAGTGATCGATCTGGATTCCGCGGCGTGTATCAAACTCCTGACTGACTTCATCGAAGCGTACCCGGAAATCTGGCATGAGGATATCGGCGAGCCGTGATTGTCGGATGCCGCGGTGCGGTTGTTGAGTGGGTTTCGCACTGCAGCGTCAGATTTAATGCAAACGTCACTTCTCTTTGTGGCCTGCTCATGGATAATCGCCGGCGCCCGCCCCCTATGGAAGTCTTGGAGGTATTGGTCATGCTTCAAACCAGGGATACGCTCAGGGAGTTATTACGCCGTGTGATTTGCGCCGCAGCAGTTGCAACATCGCTGTGCGCGTGCAGTCAGACCGCTCCGACCCACGCCATAGGCAACACGACCAGGGCTTCAGCCCCGCAGACCTCGGACATGGAGGAAGTGGTCATCTCCGCCTCGAGGGGATCCTCGCCCACCGGGTGATCTGTGCCCGGACAGCCATGGGCCGTTCGTGGCTGTCCCAGCCCACCCATTCCGTCGAGCCCATGCTTCCGTAAGGAACCGGCTTGCGGCAAAGCAGTCAAAAAGCTCGCGGCCCGCTAAACTCACCCCTGAGCGGGTCCACCTGGCCCTGATCCACGGAATGAGAGTGAGTACGTGCCATGCGAAGGATTTCATTGGTCCTGGGCGTATTTGCCCTGGTTGCCCTTTTTGCGATGCAAGTCGGGGCCGCTTTCCCCGACAAAGTCGTCTACCTGGACGGAGCCGCCGATCTGGCGCGGCTGCGCGCCACCCATCCTGAGCACGCCGCGCGGGCGGAAAAGATCATTGCCGCGGCGAATGAGTTGTGCCGGCCGGGGCCGGGAGATATCTCCTACGCGAGCTTCCAGGCACGGGACATCTCCTGCTCGGAGATGCTGCTGAGAACCAGTCTTCCTCCCAAGCGGCAGATCGACTTTACCCTCGACGATACGCGCTACATTGCCCTGGTAGTGATCACAGACGATCCACCACGCCCGGTCCTCGTTCATTAGATGAGGGCGGGGGCAAGGTCACGGGCGCGACGCGCCCGCATGATCCCCAACCGGACGGAGCCGGAGCGTTCTCTCGGCAGGCCGCGGGACGAGCGCATCGACATTGAAGTTGTTTCTGCCGTCCTGAACACATTGCGCGCTGGCGGGTACCGGGCGGTAACCATCGACGGCATCGCTCGCAAGGTCAAGCGTGCCCGTACCAGTCTGTATCGGCGCTGGCCCAGTAAGAGACATCTCGTGGTCTATGCCGTGCTCAGCGAGTTGGGTGAAAACCCCGCAGCAGATGCGGGCTCCCTGCGCGAAGAGTTGGAAGCCGCCGTCGCGACGCTGTTGAATGCCTTCGGGGGGCCCCTCGGACAAGCCCTCGCAGGTCTCGTCGCAGATATGGCGCACGATGGAGATCTCGCCCAGACCATCCGTCAGGAGGTCCTGGCCACTAGACGTAAGTCGATGCGCGAGGCCTTTGCACGCGCCCGTGCCCGTGAGGAGATTCGCGCGGACCTCGACATCGACCTGCTGCTCGACATGTTGACCGGCCCGTTTTACTTCCGCACGCTGTTTGGTCACGCGAAGGTCGACAGGCAGATGACCCGCGATGTCGTCGATTACGTACTGCGCGCGGCGGCTCCGGTAGCGCGCTAACCGGAGGTGCCGGCGCGTGCGACACCTCGTTCACGCAGCAATGCCCGTCTGCGGTCCGCGGCCCGAGCAAGTCGCTCCAACACCTCCACGGAGGTATTCCAGTCGATGCACCCATCCGTAATGCTTTGTCCGTAGACGAGCGGTTTGCCCGGCACCAGGTCCTGGCGGCCCGCGGCAAGATGACTCTCGACCATGATCCCGCCGATGCGAGTATCCCCCGATTCGATCTGTTCGGCGATCGACGCGGCCACGTTTGGTTGGTTTTCGAAGCGTTTACTGCTGTTGCCGTGGCTGGCATCGATCATCATGCAAGTCGACAGGCCGGTGGCCGCGCCGACCTTCCAGGCGGCCTCGACACTCGCGGCGTCATAGTTGGGGACTTTCCCACCGCGCAGGATGATGTGACAGTCGGAGTTCCCGGAAGTGGTCGCGATGGCGCTGCGACCTTGCTTGGTGACCGCCAGGAAATGGTGGGCTTGCGCGGCGGCGTGCACGGCATCCACCGCAATCTTCACGTTGCCGTCGGTGCCGTTCTTGAAGCCGACCGGGCAGGACAGTCCCGAGGCAAGCTCGCGATGTACCTGGCTCTCCGTCGTACGCGCTCCGATCGCCCCCCACGCCACGAGGTCGGCAATGTACTGCGGTGTGATCATGTCCAGGAATTCGCAACCCGCGGGCAGGCCGAGCTGATTGATGCTCAGGAGCAGCCCGCGCGCGAGTCGCAGGCCTCGATTGATGCGAAAGCTCCCGTCCAGATCCGGATCGTTGATCAGGCCTTTCCAACCTACAGTGGTGCGCGGCTTTTCGAAATACACCCGCATGACGATCTCGAGCGAGTCCTTCAGGCGCTCACGCTGCTGGACGAGGCGGCCGGCGTATTCCAGCGCAGAGTCTACGTCGTGAATGGAGCAGGGCCCAATGACCACCGCCAGACGGTCGTCCTGGCCGTGCAGTATGCGATGCAGCGAGCGCCTGCTGGCTGAGACGGTGGCAGAGATTGACTCGGTGCAGGCGTGCTCACGCATCAGGTCTTCGGGAGTGGTGAGCTCCCGGATATCTCGGATGCGTAAGTCATCGGTGCGGATGTTCACAGTGGCGGCTCCGGTCGGGTGACCACTGGCGAAAAAAAACCGCCAGGAGTCTGGCGGTTTCGGGTTGATCTTGCGTTGACTTTCAGTCGAGTGCAGCCCGCCTACCGCCATGGAAGTCTGGCCAGTAAAAGTAGGTAAAGCGGTAGCTGTGGGCGGTGAAGGTCATGCGGCTGAAGTAATATCACAGCAACGGTCTAGCGGTC